>JAAUYH010001934.1_pt1 | contig 21985 bp, 28 predicted proteins | sample 7278061 | NCBI WGS metagenome assembly JAAUYH01 (sample SAMN14350203, study PRJNA611818) | marine sediment metagenome | isolation source: surface marine sediment (0.6m) | place: French Polynesia: Moorea | collected 2018-08 | reverse complement strand
GGCGGGAGAGAGGATTACCCGCCCATGAGGTTCCTGAAGCCGGAGCTGACCTTACGGACGTGCTCTTCCATTTCCTTGTGGTGGCGTTCCAGGGCCCGCTGGCGGAGGGCCGCAATCCACTCGGCGTTGAGTGCCTGGGGTCCGGTGAAAATCGGGCCGAACTCTTCGACATGCTCGGCCAGGCGGTTGGCCAGGTTGACGCTGGCCTCCTTCATGAACATGCGCGCGTCGGCCAGGAAGTCCTCCAGCAGGGTGGCGGACTTCGGGCCACCATGCTCCTCGTGGGCTCTCTTCAGGTTGTTCCATACAATAAAGGCCCGCTCGAACAGGTCGTGCTCGCAGGCCAACCTCAGGCGCACACTGATCTTGGCGATTTCTTCGGAATCATGCAGCTGTATGGCCTTGCCGGCCAGCTGTTCGAGTTCGTTTTTCAGCACATCGTCGCGCAGGGCGAACCGGGCCTGGATGGCCTGGGATGCGGTCTGGCGAACGGCATCACTCAGCATGACGCCAGACCCGGATATGGGGAACGGCTGGGAATCAACATCGTATCCTGTTATCAGGAAATTATGCCGCGTTCTCCGGCGCTAGCCAATTGGTGATCTCCGGCCCCTCAGTTCCCTCCATGGGAAACCGGGTTGGCGGAATCGGCAATCCACCCGCTGAACGAGTCGACATACAGCGCGGATCCTGTCTGGCCCAGGTGTTCCATGCAGGCCAGGTTAAAACAGGCCGTGACGCCGGACCCGCACATGTGAATCACACTTTGTGGAGACCGCTGGCCCAGGAGTGCGCCCCACTGGGTCCGCAGCTGGTCCAGCGGCAACAGCTTTCCCTGATCCAGGTTGTCCTCGAACGGCCGATTGGCCGCGCCGGGAACCGTGCCGGCCACCGGGTCGATGGGCTCGGATTCGCCCCGGAAGCGTTCCGGCGAGCGGGCGTCCAGCAGCAGCATTTCGGGCGGCCGTTCGGCCACCGTGCGGGTCGAGACCCAGGGCATGGCACCGGGCTCCACGGTGATCCGGCCTGGCGACCGGGACCCGGCGCCGGATTCCACCGGCAGGCCGGCTTCCAGCCAGGCGGGCCAGCCGCCGTCCAGGATCGCCACCTGCTCGTGGCCTGCGTAGCGCAGCAGCCACCACAGCCGGGCGGCTATGGCGCCGCTGGCGTCATCGTAAACCACCACTTGAGAATCCGGCTCGATGCCCAGCCCGCGCAGGGTCTGCTGCAGCCGGTCGGGATGGGGCAATGGGTGGCGCCCCGGTCCGGCGGACAGATCGGAAAGATCATGGTCCAGGTGGGCGTAAACCGCCCCGGCAGCGTGCTGCTGGTGATAGGCCGCCCTGCCCCAATCCGGGTCAGTCAGGCGGAAGCGGCAGTCCACCAGGACTTTTTCGTCCAGGGCATCGCCCAGTTCCCGTGGTGTGACAAAACAGGTACTCACGACAGCGGGTGCAGGCGGTTGGTCAGATCCACGATCATCTGGGCAGTGGCGCCCCAGATTCGGCGCTGCTGGTACTGGATCACGGTGTAGCTTCTCCGCCGTCCCCGGTAGGTTGCCCACTCGGTGACGTGGTTGCCGCGATCCACCAGGAAATCCAGTGGGACTTCGAACGCGCTGTCGACTTCGGACCGATCCAGCTGCAGACGGTAGTCCGGGTCCACCATGCCCACCACCGGCACCACTACGAACCCGGTAATGGTGGGCAGCACCGACAGGCTGCCGATAATCTTGACTCGGGCAGCCTCAACGCCAATCTCTTCCTCGGTTTCACGCAGGGCGCCGCTGACCGGCGTTGAGTCGGTCATTTCCAGACGCCCTCCCGGAAAGCTGATCTGGCCGGCGTGATGAGGGAGGTGTTCGGTTCTCTGGGTGAGCAGCACCTGCCAGCCGTCGGGACGATCGATCAGCGGTACCAGCACCGCCGCGGGACGCAGCTCACTGGTGGGAACCAGGTCGCGGTCCGGCACGTCATCGGGGATCTCAACCGGCGGCACCGGCGGTTCGCGGGTGGCCAGCACCTGGCGCAGCTGCCCGGCAAAATCAGCCATCATGCTGCTCCGTCACCGCGGCGGGCTGCCCGCCACTGAAGCGCTGCCAGCGGTCGGCTTCGGCCGCATCAACCGGCACGCCATGCTTTCCCTCGCGATAGATTTCGGCCAGGTTAAGCCCGGCTTCCCGGGATCCCGCGGTGGCTGCCTGCTGCAGATAGCGGATGCCCTGGACCACGTCTTTGTCGACCAGGCGCCCTGCCAGGTGCATCTTGCCAAGGGCCCAGGCGGCCATGTCGTGGCCACCCTCGGCGGCACGGCGCAGCCAGAACACGGCCTGTTCGTTGTCAGCGGTTCCGCCCTTGCTGCCGGTGTGGTTTACGCCCAGGCGCCACATGGCCTGAACATTGCCGCGCTCTGCTGCCTTGCGGTAAAGCGCGTTGGCGGCTTCGAGTGCGCGACCGGGGACTGCGCCGGATTCGTAAACGGCCCCCAGCAACATCATGGACGGGGTATGCCCAAACCAGGTGCCGATGCGGGAGAAAAACCGCAGGACTGGGTAACTTGGCCTGCCGGAGCCGCCGCCCATGTCAACCCTGGGCGCGACTCCGCGCCAGGCGCTGCATGATGCCGCGCCGCTCGTCCTGGCTGTAGCTGGCCCACCGGGTAATTTCCTCGGTGCTGCGGCCGCAGCCGATACACAGACCTTTCTGATCCAGCGTGCAAACGCCGACGCAGGGCGTCTCGACAGGCTGGGATTCCGGGATCACAAAATTCATTCGTCCAAATTCGCTATGATAAATCAATGAGTGATGCGCTGGCCGCGGCCACCCAAATTGTTTCCGACTACGGGCAGATCCTGAACCGGCTGGACCCCGCCCACTACGGCCATCCCGAATCCAGTCTGCCTCATGCCAAGCAAACCATTCGTGAAGCCATTCTCACCTCTTTCCGGGAATTCGGCCGGCTCCGCAGCGATGTGCGCCAGGGCCTGATTCACGGTTTCGTCTACCTGGCCCAGTTCGTTCCAGACGCTGACGCGGAAACCATTGCCAGGGGCCAGGATTGGATGCAGCAGGCCAATGAATCCAACGCTATCCCGTCCGACGTCGAGCGCGCCATGCGGCTGATCAACGACATCAAGCTGGAGATGGAGAGAGCCCTGGAGGAAATCTCCGCCATGGAGCAGGGGCTGCTGCATCCCGACCAGTGAGCAGGGTGCTGCGCCGACCCGGCGACTGCCTGGCCGGCGCAAAGTCGATCAGGATTTGATTTCGACCAGGTTGATGTCGAAAACCAGGACTTCGTTGGGCCCAACCGGTGGTTGCCCGCGCAGGCCATAGCCCATTTCCGGCGGCACGAAGATCTGCCACTTGGCCCCGACCTTCATCAGCGGCAGGATTTCCTGCCAGCCTTTCAGGACCTGGCTGACCTTGAAGGACACCGGCTCGCCCCGGGCGAACGAACTGTCGTACTCCAGTCCGTTCATGGTGGAGCTGCGATAGTGCACGATGACTTCGCTTTCCATGGTCGGGCGTGAGCCGTCGCCGTCCTCGATGATGCGGTACTGGACGCCGCTGGGAAGCACCACGATGTTTTTCTTGGACTTGTTCTCGTCCAGGAATGCCGTAGCTTTCTCCTTGTTCTCTTCCGCCAGCTCCTTGAACTTCTCCAGCTGGGCGGCACGGAACTCCTCTTCCAGCTGCTTCAGCAGGGCAACCATCTCGGCCTGGGGAACCTGGGGTTCTGCTTCACTCTGGGCATCGCGCAGGGCCTGGATTACCTTCTCCAGGTCCACGTCCACGTTGCGGAACTTCAGGTCGGTACCGAACTGGTATCCAATGGCGTAGGACAGCTTGTCCTTGTCAATGGGGGTTGCTCCCTCCTGGGCCATCAGCCCCTGGGCTGCCAGCAGCGCAATGGTCGCTGCCGCGATACGTAAAATCATCAAAGACCTCCGATCTAAACTCGCTCGTCTGGTTAACTGGTGAAGCGCCGGGACCGGCCCGCAGCGCAAAAGGTCCGCTATTCTACTGAAGCGGCGTGCCCCTTTGAAGCTTCCTCACCCTGTTGTTGCTTCCTGAAATTGGTCAAATTGCCAATTGTTAGCCTGATTGACCACAAATACCCTGAAAGTTCCGCAAACCGACACAAATAAATTCCACGCTAAGATGCTGTATTGCCTTGGTTTACCGGCGTCGAGGCAGATTGGCACGGTTCATGAATAGTCATCCATCGAGAGAAAACTTTGCAGGAGAACTCCGTGGGTATTTTTTCCCGTCTCACTGACATCATCAACGCGAACATCAATTCCCTGCTGGACAAGGCCGAGGATCCGGAAAAGATCGTCAGGCTGATGATCCAGGAAATGGAAGACACTCTGGTGGAAGTTCGATCCACTGCCGCCAAGGCCATTGCCGATAAAAAGGAACGATCCCGGGCGCTGAATTACCTGGAGCAGGAGGCCATTGACTGGGAGCAGAAGGCCGAACTGGCCCTGCGCAAGGACCGGGATGACCTGGCCAAGGCAGCCCTGGTGGAGAAGACCAAGGTCAACGAGCGCATCGAAGCGCTGAAAAAGGAGGTGGGAGCCATCAACGACCACCTTGAAAAACTGAACGAAGACATCAGCAAGCTCCAGGCCAAGCTGAACGACGCCAAGAACCGGCAGCGCACCCTGGCCATGCGCCACAAGGCAGCGCATTCACAGCTTAAGGTGCGCAACCAGATTCACGGCACCAAGATCGACGACGTGCTCAATCGGTTCGAGAACGCCGAGCGCAAGATCGACGAGGTGGAATCCGAGGCGGAATCACTGGACATGGGGCAGAATCGAACCCTGTCTGATGAAATCCTGGACCTGGAGCGCGGCGAGCAGATCGAGGCGGAACTGTCCAGCCTCAAAAAGCGGGTCGCCAAGGGCGAGAGCAAGAGTAAGGACTGAGCCATGCCGGATACATTTGTCATATTGTTTCTCACGGTGGTCGCGCCGCTGTGGATCATTTTCCACTACGTGACCAAGGCCAAGACCGCCAAGGGCCTCACCCCGGAAGACGAGACCATGCTGGCCGACATCTGGGAGAGCGCCAAGAAGATGGAAGAGCGCATCCATACCCTGGAGCGCATCCTGGACGACCAGTCGCCGGGCTGGCGAGGGGCACGATTGTGACCCACCGACCCCGCAGGCACCACAGCCGCCGCCGGCGTCTCTACCGGGACAAGAGCCGTGGCTGGATTGGCGGCGTTTGCGCCGGCATCTCCAACCACCTGGGCGTGCCGGTGTTCTGGGTGCGGCTGCTGACCGTGCTGCCCCTGCTGTCGCCCCTGGCGCCCATCGTTTTCCTCTGCTACGTGGTGGCAACCCTGAGGATCCCGCTGGAGCCCGAATCCCTCTACCAGAACCAGGAGGAAGAGGAGTTTTACCGCTCCATCCAGTCGGCACCGTCGGCCACTTTCGGTGAGCTGCGCCACACCATGCGGGAACTGGAGCATCGCCTGCGCCGCCTGGAAGCCTACGTCACCTCACCCGAGTTCGATTTTGAACAGGGCATGAGGGATGAAGCGCGGATTCGACCCGTGCGCTAGCCGGGTGCGGGCGCTTCTGTCGGATCTGCGTTTTTCCGGGATGGAGGTTGCTGCGCAGTGAACGCTCGCTGACGCGAGCTGGTGAACGCGCCCTCTGGGCGCTGGTGAACGGCCGCCTTGCGGCCTGGTGAACGAACGCTGCGCGTTCTCGTTTTGGAGGCTCGCTTCGCGTCGCCAGCTGTTTACCCTTCGAGCAACTCGGATAATTCCTTAAAAATCGGCGAAGCAAAGCGAGCCTCGTTCACGAGCCTGCGAAGCAAGCGTTCACCCAACACCCTAATCCCTCTAAACACCGCAACAGGCCGTTCACCCGGCACAAGGGTTTCCTGGCCCGCCGCTTTCCACAACCGCTACAATATCGCGCTTGCCAACCTGATCAGACCGAATCCCATGAACAATCTGCTGCTGGAAATCTCCGACGCCGTTGCCACCGTCACCGTCAACCGACCCGACAAACTCAATGCCCTCAACCGCGAGACGGTATCGGAGCTGTTCGAGGTGTTCGCCCGCCTGGGCGCTGACGACTCGGTTCGCGCCATCGTGCTGACCGGGGCCGGCGAAAAGGCGTTTGTGGCCGGCGCCGACATCACCGAGATCAACCAGCTCAAGCCCGTGGATGCCACCGAGTTCGGCCGCCGCGGACAGCGGCTCATGAGCACCATCGAAAACCTGGGCAAACCGGTGATTGCGGCAGTCAACGGATTTGCCCTCGGCGGTGGCTGCGAACTGGCCATGGCCTGCACCCTGCGTATTGCCAGTGAATCCGCTCGCATCGGGCTGCCGGAGATCAATCTGGGAATCCTGCCGGGTTACGGCGGGACCCAGCGCCTGCCGCGGCTGGTCGGTAAAGGACTGGCGTTGGAAATGGCCCTGAGCGGCAAACCCGTGGACGCCGCCCGCGCTTACGAAATCGGCCTGGTCAACCGGGTGGTGGAAGGCGACGAACTGCTGGCTCAGGCGGGCAAGCTGGCGGCTTCCCTGGCGGGCAACGCGCCCATCGCCACCCGGCACATCCTGCGGGCGATCAACGAAGGGACAGAGTCCAGCCTCGAGCGTGGGCTGGATATAGAGGCACAGTTGTTCGGCTTGTGCTGTTCCACCGACGACATGGTGGAAGGGACCAGCGCCTTTATGGAGAAGCGGAAACCGAGCTTTACCGGTCGCTGACAGCCGGTGCCGGATCCGGGCCTGATCCGGGCCTGATCCGGGCCTGATCCGGGCCTAATCCAGGAATTCGACCTGGGCGGACACCACCTTCAGGAGTTCATCGGGCATGAATGGTTTGCGCAGGTACCCGTCAAACCCGGCTTTTTCGCTCAGGTATCCGCCGGCTTCCAGCGGCTGGGCCGACATGGATATGACGCGGCAGGCGATGGCGCGGGCCCGAATCTGGGCTAACACTTCGGTACCTTTCATTTCAGGCAGGTTATAGTCCAGCAGTATGCAATCCGTAGGCTGCTCGTCTATGAGCTCAAGGGCCTGCCGGCCGCAGTCGGCCTGCAGAACATTGAATTGCGCGGACTCGAGGATTTCCACCACCAGGTCCCGGACCAGGTCGTTATCGTCCACTACAAGGACGGTGGCAGGATCTTTTCCCGAATTCCCTTTCATGACGCTATTAAAACAGAGCGCCTATCGATTGCAAGTAAACCTTTGATTTTCGGGAGCCAATGAACATGGCGGAGATCCATGTCGAAACCGAGCCACGGTCCATTGAGATCGAATTCGCACTGACCCCCGCTGAACTGCGGGCATCGCGTGAGCTGCTGCAGCGAGCGGCTCGCCGACAGCTTGGGCTGGAGCGCCAGTGGCAGACCCTGCACCTGCTGCCATGGATCCTGCTGACGGCGGCCGTGGCAATGTACGCTCTTGCAGCCTCCACAGTGCTGCACTGGGTTGGCCTCGCCCTGTGCGTGGCGGCCCTGCTGCTGTCCGTCCTCGGGCAACGGTGGCTGCATCGGCGGGAAGCCGCAGGCATCGATGGCCTGAAAGCGCTCAAGAACCACAAGCAGTGCTGGACCATGAACGACACGGGCCTGCGTATCCGTTACCGCTCACAGTCCTACGATATTCCCTGGCGGGATATCGCCGCGCTGGGTTTTCAGAAAGGCTACATTTACCTGTACCTGGACAGCCTGATCCACCTGGTGGTGCCCGAGCGGGCGTTTTTGTCGGAAACCCAGGAAAAGCGATTCATCCACCGTCTGCGCGAACACGTGACCCCCGGGAAAGCTGCCTAGCAGGCTTTAGGGCTCAGGCTGCTGGCCACAGGACACTGGCGATGCGGCTCAAATCAGATTCTGCGACAATGGCGGTTTTGACCGTCCAGCGACCCGACCACAGCCTATGAACCAGTTTTCAGGAACAGAGACCTATATCGCCACGGAAGATCTGACCACTGCCGTCAACGCCTCGGTGACCCTGCAGCGCCCCATTCTGATCAAGGGTGAGCCCGGCACAGGCAAAACCCAGCTGGCCGTTGAGATTTCCCGTTCCCTGGACCGCCCGCTGTTCGAGTGGCACATCAAGTCCACCACCAAGGCCCAGCAGGGTCTGTATGAATATGACGCCGTGGCGCGGCTGCGGGACTCCCAGCTGGGTGATGACAAGGTCCACGACATCCGCAACTACATTGTCCGGGGCAAGCTGTGGGAGGCCTTCGCTTCCGAGCAGCAGCCCGTGCTGCTGATCGACGAGATCGACAAAGCGGACATCGAGTTCCCCAACGACCTGCTGCAGGAACTCGATCGCATGGAGTTTTTTGTCTACGAGACCAAGGAAACGGTCCAGGCGAAGCACCGCCCCATCGTGGTGATCACCAGCAACAACGAAAAGGAACTGCCGGACGCTTTCCTGCGGCGCTGTTTTTTCCACTACATCCAGTTCCCCGACCGGGAAACCATGGAAAGCATCGTGGAAGTGCACTACCCCGGCATCAAGAAGCAGCTTCTGCGGGAAGCGCTGGAGGCGTTCTACAAGGTGCGGGACGTGCCCGGCCTGAAGAAAAAGCCGTCCACCTCGGAGCTGCTGGACTGGATCAAGCTGCTGCTGGCCGAAGATATTCCGCCGGAGGCCCTGCGCACCGAAGACAAGGCCAAGGCCATTCCGCCGCTGTACGGCGCATTGCTGAAGAATGAGCAGGACGTGCACCTGTTCGAGCAGCTGGTATTCCTGAACCGGAGGGTGCGTTGAAAAAACCATTGTCGGATTTTTCAACCATGACAACCTGTGCCGGACCACGCCCGGCGCCGGGGCGAAAGCAATGCTGATCAGCTTCTTCTTCATGCTCCGCGAGGCCGGTCTCAAGGTTTCCATCACGGAGCTGCTGACCCTGCTGGAAAGCCTGAAGCGCGGCCTGGCCGGCCACTCGGCGGATGAATTCTACTACCTGTCCCGGGCCTGCCTGATCAAGGACGAGTCCCAGTTCGACCGCTTCGACCAGGTATTTGCCGCCCATTTCCGTGGCATCGAGGCGGCGTTCCAGGGCCTGACCAGCCAGGAACTGCCCGCTGACTGGCTCAGGCGCCAGGCCGAGCTGCATCTCAGCGAAGAAGAGCGCCGGAAGATCGAAGCCATGGGTGGTTTCGAGGAACTGATGAAAGCGCTGCAGGAACGGCTGAACGAACAGGAAAAGCGTCACCAGGGCGGCAGCAAGATGATCGGCACCGCCGGCACCTCACCCTTCGGCGCCTACGGCTACAACCCTGAGGGCGTGCGCATCGGTCAGGACAAGTCGCGGCACCGCCGCGCGGTCAAGGTGTGGGACCGACGGGAGTTTCGCAACCTGGACGACAACATCGAGCTGGGCACCCGCAACATCAAGGTTGCCCTGCGCAAGCTGCGGCGCTTTGCCCGGGAAGGCGCCGCTGACCAGCTGGACCTGGACGACACCATCAACAGCACCGCCCGCAACGGCGGCATGCTGGACATCAAAATGGTCCCCGAGCGGCATAACGCCATCAAGGTCCTGCTGTGCCTGGACATCGGCGGGTCCATGGACGATCACGTCAAGATCTGCGAGGAGATGTTTTCGGCGGCGCGCAGCGAGTTCAAGCACCTGGAGTATTTCTACTTCCACAACTTCGTTTACGAAAGCCTGTGGAAGGACAATCGGCGCCGGCACAACGAACGTGTCCCAACGCCGGAGATCATTCACAAGTACGGGCCGGACTACAAACTGGTCATCGTCGGCGACGCCACCATGAGCCCCTACGAGATCACCTATCCCGGCGGCAGCATCGAACACTGGAACGAGGAGGCCGGCGCGGTATGGCTGCAGCGGCTGCTGCAGCACTACCCCAAGTCCATCTGGCTGAACCCCGAACCGCGCAAGCGCTGGGACTACACGCCGTCGGTGAAAATCACCCGGGAGCTGATGGAGGACCGCATGTATCCGCTCACTCTCAGCGGCCTGGACGACGGCATCAAGGCACTGCGTTGACCATGGGATTCCAGGACCGCTTTCTGGACGTGGGAGTGCGGCTGCACTACCGGGACTACCCGAGCGAGTCTTCGCTCACGCCGGTGCTGTGCCTGCACGGTCTGACCCGCAACTCCCGGGATTTCCACGAGGCCGCCAGCTGGATGCAGGCGAGCCGCCGGGTGATCTGCCCGGACCAGCGGGGCCGCGGCGATTCGGCGTCCGATCCGGAGTGGAAAAACTATCATCCGTCCACCTACGTCCAGGACATGTTCGCCCTGCTGGATCAGCTGGAGATCGATCGCTGTATCGTCCTGGGCACCTCCCTGGGCGGACTGATGGCCATGCTCATGGCCGGGCAGCAGCCCCAGCGCCTGGCCGGCGTCATCCTCAACGACGTCGGGCCCGAGCTGAATCCGGAGGGTATTGCCCGGGTGGTGGCCTACGTGGGCCAGCAGCCTCCCGTCACCAGCTGGGAGGACGCGGCGGAGCAGTGCCGCGAGGCCTACGGCCTGTCATTTCCGGACTGGACCCGGGATGACTGGCTGGCACACGCCCGGCGTGGCTACCGGGAAGACGCTGATGGCGTCCGCCTGGATTTTGACCTGAATATCGGCCGGGCCCTGCGCGAAGTGGGTGGCACCCTGGATGACCCCTGGGTCCTGTTCGAAGCCGTGACCATGCCCTGCCTGCTGTTGCGGGGCAGCCTGTCCGACATTCTCACCCGGGACCTGGCCGGGAAAATGAAGCAGCGCATGCCGTCCATGCTGTGGCAGGAAATCCCCAACCGGGGACATGCGCCCATGCTGGACGAGCCCGAATCACGGGAGGCCATAGCGCGCTTCCTGGATCAAATCGACGCCTGACGTGCAGATCCCCGGCCAGGTTATTCACCAGCTGTCCAGCGCCCGCCGGGTCGCGGCCATGACCGGCGCCGGCGTCTCCGCGGAAAGCGGCATTCCGACTTTCAGGGATGCCCAGACCGGGCTGTGGTCGAAGTTTCGCGCCGAAGACCTGGCCACGCCCGAGGCTTTCCAGCGGGACCCGGAGACGGTGTGGACCTGGTACCGCCACCGGGCCGAACAGGCCGCCACGGTGGAACCCAATCCCGGACACTTCGCCCTGGCCCAGCTGGAACAGAGAGTGGAGCACTTTACGCTCATTACCCAGAACGTCGATGGACTTCACCGGCGCGCCGGCAGCCAGCGAGTGCTGGAGCTCCACGGCGATATCAGCCGCGCCATCTGCCATATCACCCGCCGGCCGGTTACCGAAAAATACCTGGTGGAGACAGCGGGCTCGCCGCCACCGTCGCCGCACCACCCGGCAGGGCTGTGCCGGCCCGACGTGGTCTGGTTCGGCGAGATGCTGCCCGACGGGGTGCTGGACCAGGCATTCGAAGCCAGTCAGCAATGTGATGTATTCCTGTCCATAGGCACGTCGTCAGTGGTGGAGCCCGCAGCTTCCCTGGCGGTAGCGGCACACCGGGCCGGTGCTTTCCTGATCGAGATCAACCCGGGAGAAACGCCACTGTCCAGCCTGGCAGACGCGGTCCTGGCAGGCCCATCCGGCACGGTACTGCCGCGCCTGCTGCAGGCCATGGATGACTGATTGCGGCGTATAATCAGGTCTCCACAAACACCGGACCCTGACCGTGAGCAACACAATGCGCGCCCTGGTCAAACGCGAGGCGGCGCCCGGAATCTGGATGGAAGACGTTCCCATTCCGGAGATCGGCCCCAACGACGTCCTGATCAAGCTGGAAAAGACCGCCATCTGCGGCACCGACCTGCACATTTACCTGTGGGACGAGTGGTCCCGGCAGACCATCAACCCGGGCCTGATCATCGGCCACGAGTTTGTCGGCCACATCCACGACAAGGGTGCCGGTGTCCGCGGCTACCAGATCGGCGAACGGGTTTCGGCTGAGGGCCACGTGGCCTGCGGTGTCTGCCGCAACTGCAAGCGAGGCAAGGCCCACTTATGTCCGCACACCGAAGGTATCGGCGTCAATCGCGATGGCGCCTTTGCCGAATACGTGGTGGTGCCCCAGAGCAACCTGTGGCGGATCCCGGATCGTGTCCCCTCTGAACTGGCCGCGTTTTTCGACCCCTTCGGCAACGCCGCCCACTGCGCCCTCAAGTTCGACCTGGTGGGCGAAGACGTACTGATCACCGGCGCCGGTCCCATCGGCATCATCGCCGCCGGCATCTGCCGCCACGTGGGGGCCCGCCACGTGGTGGTGACCGACGTCAATGACTACCGACTGAACCTGGCAAAGACCATGGGTTCGGACCGGGTGGTCAACGTCACCCGGGAATCCATCGACGACGTGGTGGAAGAGCTGGGCCTGGAGGGCTTTGACATCGGCCTGGAGATGTCCGGCAACGCCCAGGCTTTCGAAGACATGCTGGAGCACATGTATCCCTCCGGCAAGGTCGCCCTGCTGGGCATCCTGCCGCCGGAATCGATGATCGACTGGAACCAGATCATCTTCAAGGGCCTGGAGGTCCACGGCATTTACGGCCGCCTGATGTACGAAACCTGGTACAAGATGACCCAGATGGTCCTGGGCGGCTTCCCTCTGCACGAGGCGCTGACTCACCAGATCCCCATCGATGATTACGAGCAGGGATTTGAGCTGATGCGCACCGGCCAGTGCGGCAAGGTGGTCTGCGACTGGTACTGAAACTTAGCCTGAAACATTCACCAACCGAATACCCCGGCGACTCACGAAACAGTCTGGCTGGAAAAAAAGGAAATGACATGACCCACAGCGCAACGCTCCAGCGCCTGGACCAGGAACTGGACCAGATCCGCGAGGAAGGCCTTTACAAGGAAGAACGCGTCATCACCACACCCCAGCGGGTGGAAATCACCGCCAATGGCCAGGAGGTGCTGAACTTCTGCGCCAACAACTACCTGGGGCTGGCCGATCACCCCGAGGTCATCGCCGCCGCCCACCAGGCCCTGGATGACCATGGCTTCGGGCTGGCGTCGGTGCGGTTTATCTGCGGCACCCAGGATCTGCACAAAGCGCTGGAGACCGAGATTTCCCGGTTCTTCGGTACCGATGACACCATCCTCTACCCGTCCTGTTTTGACGCCAATGGCGGCCTGTTCGAGACCATTCTCGGACCGGAGGACGCGGTCATTTCCGATGCGCTGAACCATGCCTCCATCATCGACGGCATCCGCCTGTGCAAGGCCCAGCGTCACCGCTACGCCAGCAGCAACATGCAGGAACTGGAGCAGTGCCTGCAGGCCACCCGGGACTGCCGCAGCCGTCTCATCGCCACCGACGGCGTGTTTTCCATGGACGGGCACATCGCCCAGCTGGACGAAATCTGCCGTCTGGCCGAGCAGTACGACGCCCTGGTCATGATCGACGAGTGCCACGCCACGGGATTTCTCGGCGCCACCGGCCGCGGGTCGGCGGAGCACCATGGCGTGCTGGAAAAGATTGACATCGTTACCTCCACCCTGGGCAAGGCCCTGGGCGGCGGATCCGGCGGATTCACGACGGGCCGGCAGTCGGTCATCGACATGCTGCGCCAGCGATCGCGCCCCTACCTGTTTTCCAACACGGTGACGCCAGCCATTGTCGGCGCCAGTATCAAGGTGTTCCAGATGCTTCAGGCCAGCACCGAGCTGCGGGACCGGGTCCAGGACAACACCCGCTACTTCCGCGGCCGCATGACCGAAGCCGGTTTCGATATCCTGCCCGGGGAACACCCCATCTGCCCGGTCATGCTTTACGACGCCAAGCTGGCCCAGGAAATGTCGCACCGGCTGATGGATGAGGGAATCTACTGCATCGGCTTTTTCTATCCCGTGGTGCCCAAGGGCCAGGCGAGGATCCGGCTGCAGATCTCCGCGGCCCACACCCGCGAACACCTGGATCGCGCCGTGGACGGGTTCATCAAGGTGGGACGGGAGCTGGGCGTGGTGAACTGACTGCGCCTGGGCTGTGATGGGCGCGGCACCTGCTACAATGCCGCCGCAAAACTAGAGGGCCTGGTGTGGTCTCCCATCAATAAGTTTCGTTTCAGAGCCCCCGGAATTCACCAGGACAAGGCGCATTCCGCAGGCAATGTCCAGACCTTGTCAAGGGATGCAACGCGGTCGTGGTGAATTCCGGGGGCTCCCGCAGGGCGCTCCCCACAAGGCCTGTGATAGTGTTACAGCCCTTGACGAGACAGTCTTCGACCTGGTGCCGGCGGTAGGTGCAGGCACGGAGACCATCGCGTACCCTGGAATGACCATGGCACGGCGGGCCGCGCCTGATCCCAGGCCTTGTGGGGAGCGCTGAAACGTAACTTATTGATGGGAGACCACACTAGCCATGTCCAGCCACAAAGCCACCGTCACCTGGGAGCGCAACGGCGCTGATTTTTCCCTGGCATCCTACAGCCGGGACCACCGATGGGATTTTGAGGGGGGTGAATCCCTCGGGGCATCCGCCGCGCCCGGCTACAAGGGCAATCCGGAACTGGTGGACCCCGAGCAGGCCTTCGTAGCCTCGCTGTCTTCCTGCCACATGCTGACCTTCCTCTATCTGGCCGCCGCCAAGAAACTGGTGATCAATCGCTACGTGGACGAGTCTGAAGGATTCCTGGGCAAAAACGAACAGGGCAAAATGTTCGTGGAGCGCGTTGTGATGCGCCCGCGGGTGGAGTTCGAGGGCGATGCCCCGGATCAGGCGACCCTGGACCAGTTGCACCACGGTGCCCACGCCAACTGCTTTATCGCCAATTCCGTCACCACCCGTATCGATATCGAGTAGCAGGTTGGCACTGGCGGTTTCACGACATAATCACCACCGCTGGCGCATATTAGAGGTTGGTGAGATGAAGCGCGCCGTCAGAGCGCGCATGATGAAACGATGAAAATTGTACTGAATTTTGTTTTTTTCCAGCTGTGCTGGGTCGCCTGTGTCTGGGGCGGCGCCCAGGGCTACTGGTGGCTTGGACCGGCGGCGGTATTGGCTTTTCTCTGCTGGGAACTGCTGGTCAGCCACAACCCGGTGGACGACCTGAAACTGGTCGCCGTAGTGGCTGTGATCGGATTGCTGGTAGACAGCGGTTACGTCATGGCGGGCCTGATGCAGTTCGCGACTCCGATCCCCTCCAGCGAGCTGGCACCGATCTGGATTGTTGCCATGTGGGTCAGCTTTGCCCTGACCCTTAACCACTCCATGGCCTGGCTCAAGGGCAAGGAAACCACGGCCGTGGTGTTTGGTGCCCTGGGCGGACCTTTCGCCTACTGGATTGCCTGGGCTGCCTGGGACGCCGTGGAATTCACGGGTCCCCTGGCGGTGGTGCTGGGAGTCGTTGGCGTGGTGTGGGCTGTCGCCACGCCCCTGCTGCTGCGACTGGCTGACATGCTGCACAACGTGCCCCAGGCCGAGGCGTCCCTGGCAACGGAATAACCGGCCGGCCCCCCGGCCGACTGACTGGTCACGAAACTGGCGAAATCAAGACTGTGGGCGCTATAGACTGGGCCGAAAAGGGCTGGGTTCCTGACTCGCTGATCCGCTTCGGCATCAACCGGCTCAACCGACGCCGGCTGCAGCAGGAACAGGTCGCCAACCCCATGGGCCGGTATAAACGCTACCGCAAACTGCTCGAGCAGCTGCGGGAAAGCCCCATTGCCATCCATACCGACTCGGCCAACGAGCAGCATTACGAAGTTCCGGCTGAATTCTTTCACTACGTGCTTGGTCCGCGACTCAAGTACTCCGGCTGCTATTTCCCCGAGGGCGTCACGCGACTGGAACAGGCCGAGTCCGCCATGCTGGCCCTGACGGCCGCCCGGGCCGAGCTTGCCGACGGGCAGCGCATCCTGGAACTGGGCTGCGGCTGGGGCTCGCTGACGCTGTGGATGGCCGAACACTTCCCCGGAGCGGAAATTCTCGGCGTATCCAACAGCGCGTCCCAGCGCGAGCACATCATGCAGCAGGCACGAGACCGGGGACTGGAAAACGTCCAGGTCCTGACCCGGGACGTCAACCAGCTGGAACTGGAGCAGCGGTTTGACCGGGTCGTTTCGGTGGAGATGTTTGAACATATGCGCAACTACCAGCACCTGATGCGCAACATCTCCAGCTGGCTGCAGCCCGACGGCAAGCTGTTCGTGCACCTGTTCTGCCACCGGGAAATCATGTACCCCTTTGAGGTCCAGGGCGATACCGACTGGATGGGCCGCCATTTCTTCACCGGTGGCCTGATGCCGGCGGCTGATACCCTGCTGCATTTCCAGGATCACCTGGCCATCGAGGAGCACTGGCGGGTGTCGGGCAAACACTACGAAAAAACCTGCAACCACTGGCTGGAAAACCTGGACCGCAACCGCCAACCCATCGCGCAGCTGTTCAGCACGGTTTACGGCCCAAACCAGGCCGACCTCTGGGTGCAGCGCTGGCGGATATTTTTCATGGCCTGCGCCGAGCTGTTTGCATTCGCTGACGGCGGCGAATGGTTCGTCAGCCACTACCGCTTCGCCAACCGCGCCGGTTGAGAGCTGCCTCACCCGCTCAGCGGGGTTACAATAAGGTCATGACCGACGCGTCTTACAGCCTGTGGATGTTCTTCGGAACCTACCTGCCGCTGATTGGCATCGCCCTGACGATCGTGCTCGCCTGGATCAACCGGGGTCCCACCCGCGCAGCTGCCTTGATCGTCATACCGGCGTTAACGCTGATCGCCTGCTGGTGGCTGGCGGAAGAAGTGGCCCGACAGGGCCCGGGCCGGGCTTTTGCCCTGTACATGTCTTACGTAGTGACGCTGGTGTTCTACTACCCGGTCCTGGCGGTCTGGTGGTACGTGCGCTACCTGCGCAACCGGTTCGGCAAGGCCTCCGCGCCATTGAATGAATAAGCTGACCGGTCATTGGCTGGGAGTCTACTGGCAGAGTGACCGCCCCACCCGGTTTGACATGGACCTGACCGAGCTTGACGGGATCGTCACCGGCATCATCCGTGACCACGGACCTCTTGGATCTGCCACGCTCTCCGGAAACAGGTCGAGTACGGGGTTGCGCTTTCAAAAGAGGTACCTGGTTCATTTGGGCCGGATCGACTACCAGGGTTCGCTCAGCAGCGACGGATTGACATTGACCGGCCGGTGGTGGTTCCCGAACGACTACGGTCGTCCCGATCCATGGAGTGGGACGTGGCAAGCCGAGAGGGATCCCGGCGCCGTCGGCCGGGAGGAAGTGGAAATCGAGGACTGCCTCACGCCTGAGGAAAGCTTTTCCGCCGATTGAGAGCGCTAAACGGTTGATCTGATGGCCGACCTGGATTGCAATGATCGGCCCAAAACACGACGTTTCGCATACGTCACGATGCACTGACCAACGAATACTGCCATATGACAACCCGTACTCTACTTCTGCTGCTGGCAGTTGGCCTGCCTCTGCTGGTCGGCTGCGTCAGCACTGCTCCCCCGGCGTCCACAGTTGTCCAGGTCAGTGACCCGTGGTTTACCCGGGGACAAGCGACGCTGGAGCGTCGTAAAGCGCTGGCCAGGCCGGCGACAAAAGCGAAAAACGTCATCCTGTTCATCGGTGACGGCATGGGCATTTCCACCCTGACCGCGGCCCGGATATTTGCGGCGCAGCGCGACCTGGACGGTGAGCTGACCGGCCGCAGCGGAGAAGAAAACCACCTGAGTTTCGAGCGTTTCCCCTACTCAGCCCTGGTCAAGACCTATACCACCAACGGCCAGGTTTCGGATTCGGCGGGCACCGCCACCGCCATGGCCAGCGGGGTAAAAACCCGGTCCGGTGTGCTGTCGGTGACCTCGGAGCAGCCCAAAGGCGTGTGTGCCGGCAGCCGTGATCGGGCGGTAGACACCATTCTGGACCTGGCCGAGGAATCGGGAATGTCTACGGGCGTGGTGACTACTACGACCCTGACCCACGCCACCCCCGGCGCCTTTTATGCCAGTACTCCACACCGGGACTGGGAATATGATGCCGTGATTCCCGCGGATCAGAAACCTTGCCCGGATATTGCCCGGCAGCTGATCGAATATGACCGCGGAGACGGCCTGGAAGTGGCCATGGGTGGCGGGCGTCCTTACTTTCTGCCTGCTGGCCGGCCTGATCCGGAATATTCGGACCGGACCGGACTGCGCCAGGATGGCCGGGACCTGGTGGATGAGTGGCAGCAGCGGCCGGGCGCGGCTTACGTATGGAACCAGGACCAGCTGCGAGACCTGGATGTTGCGCAAACCGACCGCCTGCTGGGCCTGTTTGAATCCTGGGAGCTCAAGTACACGGTATTCCGCGATCCGAAAAATGAAGCGGACCCAACCCTCACCGAAATGACCCGGGCGGCCATCGATATTCTGCAGAAAAACCCCAGGGGATTTTTTCTCATGGTGGAAGGCGGGCGGATCGACCACGGTCACCACTACGGCAGCGCCCACATGGCCCTTGAAGAGACCCGCCAGCTGTCCATGGCGGTGGCCGCGGCCATGGAAAAGGTGGACCTGGACAATACCCTGATCCTGGTGACCGCCGACCACAGCCACACCCTGACCATCTCAGGCTATCCCAGCCGCGGCAACGATATTCTGGGCCTGGTACGGGAGAACGATGACCAGGGCGGCGCCACCGGGAAACTGGCCCGGGCGGAGGACGGCAAACCTTTCACCACCCTGGGATACGCCAATGGCCCCGGCGCACGCCACAGCTTCGATGAGCAGGGCAGGACCGACCCCTCCGATCACCAGACCCACGGCAGCCGCTACCGCCAGCAGGCCCTGGTGCGCCTGTCCGATGAAACCCATGGTGGTGAAGACGTGGCGCTTTACGCCACGGGACCCCAGGCCCACCTGGTAGGCGGACTGATCGAGCAGAACGTGATCTTTCACCTGATGCGTCACGCGCTGGGCCTGGACTGATCATCCACCCGCCGGGCCGCATCAAACCAGCAGAAAGGATCGGCTATGAAATTTTACGATTACACCACCGCGCCAAGCCCCAAGCGTGCCCGCATGTTCATGGCTGAGAAAGGCATACAGGTCGAAACGGTCCAGGTGGATCTCGGCCAGGGCGAACAGTTCAGCGACTGGTTCCGCCAATTGAACCCGCGCTCTACCGTCCCGGTGCTGCAGCTGGATGACGGCACCTGCCTGTGTGACAACTCGGGCATCGCGGCGTACCTGGAAGCAGCGTACCCCGATCCACCGCTGCTGGGCACCAGTGCCAAGGAAAAAGGCCTGGTGGCCAGCTGGAACTCCCGGGTTGATCAGGAAGGCATACTTGCGGTAGCTGAGGCGTTTCGCAACAAAGCCAAAGGATTCAAGGACCGGGCGCTGACCGGTGCCCGCAGCCACGCCCAGATCCCGGAGCTGGCCGCCCGGGGCCGTGTTCGCTCCGAGGATTTTCTGGATGTTCTCGAGCAGCGCCTGGCCGAAACCCCGTACCTGGCGGGTGACGTATTCTCGGTAGCCGATATCTCTGCCTTCCTGTTCGTCGGGTTCTCCGCATGGATCAAGCTGGAGATTGGCGATGAACGGCCCAACCTGCAGCGCTGGTATGACCAGGTGGCCTCCCGGCCCAGTGCCCGGAGCCTGTAGACTGACGCCATGAAGAAGGTGATGCCCATGCTCAATCGACTGTCCCAGGCCGGCGCGACTCTGAAGCTGGGATTGGCGCTGGGACTGGCGCTGTCCTGGTCCGCCGTCGCCGGCGAAGCCGAGGTCAAGGCGCTGGATCGCCTGTTTACCGAGGACATCTCCGAGGACTGGCTGGCACCGATATTTATCAGTCAACTGCCCCCGGCCCGGCTCAAACAGGTCCTGGATCAGGTGTCCAACGGGCTGGGAGACTACCAGGGCGCCTCTCAGCAGGGATCCGCCTACCGGGCTGATTTCGAGAGAGGTTACCTGCCGACCACCATTCATCTGGACAGCGATGGCCGCATCGACGGTCTGTTTTTCCGCCCGGCGGTACTGACAACCGATGCCGCCGGCGACCTGAAGCCGGCTACCGGCCCGGCCGCCGAGCGGCTGGCCGCACTGTTCACCACTGAAGTGATCCCGGCAGACTGGTTTTCAGACACCTTTCTCGAGCGCGTGCCCGTCAGCCAGATACAGGAACTGGTTGGCCGATTGAACAACACCCTGGGGACCTATGAACAATCCCTGCAGACCCGGTCGGGTTACTCCGTGCAGTTCTCCGGCGGCAGCGTTCCGGCCCAGATCCGGCTGGGTGACGACGGCAGGATTGAAGGCCTGTTCTTCCAGCAACCGGTGGTCAATAAGCCGGACTGAGTCGCATCAGTACCCAGCAGAACAAGCGCGACCTGACCCAGGGTTCCATCGCGCGCCACCTGGTTCGCATGACCCTGCCCATGATCGTGGGCATCCTGGCGCTAATCAGCAACTCCATCGTGGACACATACTTTGTATCCACCCTGGGGACCGACGCCCTGTCTGCGCTGTCGTTTACCTTCCCCGTCATCATGGTGGTGGCCAGCCTGTCCATCGGACTGGGAGCTGGCGCCTCGTCGGTGGTGTCCCGCACCATCGGCCGGGGTGACCGCGAGGCGGTCAAGCGGCGTTCCACTGACGCGCTCATCCTGAGCGTGCTGGCGGTGACCCTGCTGGTCATCGTCGGCCGGCTGACTATCCGCCCGCTGTTCTCGCTGCTTGGAGCCGAGGGTGCCGTACTGGACCTGATCGTCGAGTATATGACAATCTGGTACTACGGCATGCCCATGCTGGTACTGCCCATGGTGGGCGGCAGCCTGATGCGGGCCGCCGGTGATGCCCGGATTCCCGGCATGCTGATGGTTGCGGGCGCCATCATTAACATTGTGCTGGACCCCATCCTGATCTTCGGCCTGCTGGGCGCCCCACGGCTGGAAGTCGCCGGCGCCGCCCTGGCCACCGTGATCGCCAACGGAGTCGGCGCAGTGGCTGCGCTGGCCGTGCTGCATTTCCGGGAGCGCATGCTGACCCTGCACCTGGCCTCCTGGCAGGACATGATGCAGTCCTTCAGCAAGGTGCTTCACGTGGGCCTGCCGGCGGCGGCGGCCAACATGATCAACCCCCTGGGCATCGGGCTGTTGACCGCCATGCTGGCGGCTTTTGGCAAGGAGTCCGTGGCGGGGTTTGGTGTGGCCACCCGGATCGAGGCCCTGGCCAACGTCGGCCTGCTGGCATTGTCAGCGTCCATCGGGCCGGTCATTGGCCAGAACTGGGGCGCGCGAAAGGTGGACAGGGTCTATCGCACCCTGAAACGGGCGTACCAGTTCTGCCTGGTGTACGGCCTGGTGCTGGCTGCGCTGGTGGCTCTCAGCGCGACGCTGCTCACCGGCATATTCACTGATTCCGAAACCGTCGCCCGGGTGGCACGGCAGTACCTCTGGATTGTGCCCGTCACGGCCTTTGGCTTCGGCATCAACATCGCCGGCGCCGCGGCCCTGAACGCTGCCGCCCGGCCGATGATCTCCACCGGACTGACCGTGACCAGGATGTTTATCGTCGCGATCCCGGTGGCGTACGTGATGAGCCGGAGTTTTGGCCAGGTCGGGATATTTATCGGGGTTGCCGCGGCCAACCTCTGTGCCGCGGGTTTGACGATTTGGGCGACTTATCGAACGGTTAGGATCAATTTGGGTGACGAACGCTCGCTGCGCGAGCAGGGGAACGACCGCTGACGCGGTCTGGGGAACGCGCTTCGCGGCTAGGGAACGCTCACTTCGTGAGCTGGGGAACGGCTGCTTCGCAGCCTGGGGAACGACCGCTAACGCGGTCTGGGGAACGCGCTTCGCGCTGGGATCCATCTCCATAGAAGATCAGAATCCCCGACAGCGTGCTTTGGCTGAACCAGCTGCGAAGGATCATGCAGGGACGGCCAAGGGTTTTCCCCAGCGCGCAACGCGCGCGTTCCCCAGGCCCCGCAGGGGCCGTTCCCCAGCGCCCGCAGGGCGCGTTCCCCAGACCGCGTCAGCGGTCGTTCCCCTGCTCGCGC
>JAAUYH010010878.1_pt1 | contig 21986 bp, 19 predicted proteins | sample 7278061 | NCBI WGS metagenome assembly JAAUYH01 (sample SAMN14350203, study PRJNA611818) | marine sediment metagenome | isolation source: surface marine sediment (0.6m) | place: French Polynesia: Moorea | collected 2018-08 | reverse complement strand
GCTGCCAGGCGAGCAGAGGCGTCCAGGGGGTGTGCAGGTGCACCATATCCGCGCCCCAGCCGCGCAGTCGGCGCGCCAGTCCCGAGACCGACCAAGGAGCCGCGAAGCTGACCTCGAACCCGGTGCCATGGGCACCGATCATCCGGGACCGGCCCAGCGTCTCGAGGTTACCCTCCCGCGACGGGCGCCCACGCGGCGGTGGAGGCGCGACGATGCGGGTCTCGTGACCCTCGCGCGTGCACCATGCCGCGAGATCGCGCACATGGCGCTGTACGCCGCCGGGGCGGGTCATGTCATAGGGGCAGATCTGGACGATCTTCACCGCTTGAGGCGCGCGAGCAGCGGTACTCCGCCTTCGAGCACGTCCGCGATGCCGTAGATCAGCAAGAACACGATCGCCCAGGGGAGCCAGGGGCCGAGCAGGGCAAAAAACGGGATCAGGCCGGACATGCCTGCGAGCGCGACAAGCACAAACTCCACAACGCCCTTGGGCGGCTGGGCAAATGTTTCTTCAATGCCACCGCCGTCCAGCCGGTCCCGAACGACCCGGGCCATTAGCCGCGCCCACGCGGCCGTCATCGCCAGCGCGGTCCAGCCGAAGCCACCTCCTGCCATCCGATCGGTGATCAGGCCGAGCGCGACATAGAGCAGCCCCCATTGCGCCATGTCGACGAGGAAATCGAGGTCGCGCCCGGCGGTGCTTGCCCGCCCCGTGAGCCGCGCAAGTGTCCCATCGGCACAATCCATCACCTGGCACAACACAGCACTGACAAACACCGCAAAGGGCGCGAAAGCCAACGGCCACACCGCCGCCTGCGCCGGCAGGCTCAGCGCTAAAAGCAAAGACGCCAGCGTCACCTGCACCGGGCTCGCTCCGATGCGCAGAAGCACCCAGACCAAAGGCAGGCTTGGCATCCGGTAGAGCAGCGCCATCGACCAATACTCGTAGAAATCGTTGCGCAGGCGACCAGTCAGGATGTCCTGCGCGATCTCTCGCATTGTCGGATGGTTTTGCCCGTCCACGCCCGCCTCTTCCTTGTAGCCCGCCACGTCCTAGCATAACGTCTCGCGCAGGCACGAGCGGTTTTCGACGGAACCAGGAAACAGAATGCAGGACATCACCGCGGTCATCCTTGCGGCGGGGCTTGGGGTGCGGATGGGTCCGCGCGGCAAACTGATGCCAAAGGGACTCTTGCGGGTCGGCGGCGGGACGCTGATCGAGCAATCCGTGGCTGCGCTGCGCGACCGGGGCGTCGGGCGCATCGTTATCGTCACTGGACATCTGCACGAGCAATATGAGGCGCTCTACACCGGCACGGATGTGGAGCTGGTTTACAATGACCACTACGCGACCACCGGCAGCCTCTTGTCGCTGTCCGTAGGGCTCGAGGTGGTCCAGGGTCCTTGTCTCATTCTCGAAAGCGACCTGATCTACGCGCCGCAGGTGCTGGACGCGGTCGACGGCGCGTCGAATCGGTTCCTGGTCTCCACGCCCACCGGGGCAGGGGACGAGCAATATGTCTGGGCCGAGGGAGCGCAGGGCGGCCCTCTGCATATGGTCGACATCTCCAAGAACATCCATCAACAGCCGGGCGCGCACCTGGGAGAGATGATCGGCGTGACCTCGCTGACAACCGAGGCGGTAGCACGGATGAAGGCTGTGGCAGCGGAGGTTCTCGCGCGCGATCCCGAGGAGCATTACGAGCCCGGGCTGGTTGCTCTCAGCCGCATCGAGGCGATCGAATGCACGCTCTTGCACGATGTGCCCTGGGCCGAGATCGACGATGAAGAGATGCTCGCTCGCGCAATCCGGCTCGTGTTGCCGCGGGTCGAAGCAGCCCGCGCTATGGCCCGCGCCGGAACAGGATAAACCCGACGAGGAGCGCGAAGATCACCGTTGCCGATGCCGCGAGCGGCGCCGGGATCAGCCCGTGTTTGCCGACGGCCCAGAGCACCCGGACCGAGACCACGGTCATATGGCCGAACACGGCGAGCGCGATCAGCCGCGGCAGCATCGGCCTCCGGCCGATGAAACCGCGATGCGCAAGTCCCACGGCCAGGAAAGCCAGGGCTCCGGGCAGGAACCAGTACGTCATGCGCCGCCAGAGCGCGAGGTCGGCGGCGGCGACGTTATGGGCCTCGCGGAGCTCCGTCAGGCGTTGCAGGGACGCGGTGGGCCAGTAGAATTCCGAAAGGAAGAGATATCGCAATTGCTCGGGAATCAGGTCGAGCTTCAACGTGAGATCATCGACGGGCCTGCTTTGCCCACCGCCTGTGCCGCCCTCCCAGCGCTCCGCGCCGATCAAACGCCATTCCAGATGGTCTTCGGTGGGAACCAAGCGATCCGCCGCAAAGACCGCGTCGAATTGCGCCTCGCGCAGGCCGGTGAAGACCAAAGCATCGTGCAGCTCGGGCGCTTCATCACGCATCACCCGCGCGCGCACGGTGGCGTCTCCGGTGACGAACCAAACGTGCCCCGTGAGCCCCGGTTGAAAGCGGTTCGCCGGGCTGCCGATACCCATCTCGATATGCGCCATCATCGCGGCGGGGCGAAGCCAGGCTTCCATGCTGCCTTGCACCAGACCGGTGAGACAGCCCAAGATCAAGAGCGGCGCCGCGCGCTGGCGCAGCGTCATACCCGAGGCCACCAGCACCACCGACTCGAGGTTCACCCGCCGCCAGATCTCGGCCAGAAACACGCCGAACAGGACCGCGATCGGGAAGAACTTGGTGACGAACTCGGCGGTTCGAATAAAGAGGTAGGTGGGCAGAAGCAAGATCAACGGCCGGCCGCTGGCTTCGGCTCCGGCGCGCACGTCGGGCAGGTAGCGTGCAAGATCGATCGACCAGGCGATGACCAGCAGGATCAGCATGATCAGGCCGATGAGCTTGACGTAATCGATCACGGCGCGCGCGGTGCTGATCCGGATCAGACCCACATGGCGCAGGCGCTTGGCCTCCTTGATCATCGGCGCCGCGGACTGCGCGCGCACCACGGTCATGATCGGCCCTCGGCGGGTGTGATCATGCGTTCGCCACGCCAGAGCGTATAGGCCAGCGGGATCAGGAGCACGACCACCGTGAAGCCGGCCATCGCCGACCAGATCGCCGGCAGGCCCTCGCTTGCGGCGTCCCCCAGAAGCGTGCGTGCGAAGACCTCGGCGCCCAGCACGGCGATGCAACCCAAGGGCAGGGCGAGGTAGCGGCCTGTGCGCGTTCCGGCCCAGGCCGCCGTCGGCACCGCAGCGAGGGCCGCCAGCGCCACGGCCAGCGCGCGTGCGATGGATTCGCCCACCCGCCGCGCAACGCGCGCGTTCTCAGGCGCGGCAAGCTCGATGGGCTCGGTGAAAATCGGCGTCTCGTTCAGCCGCCGTGCCTTGTCGATCGGAGGCAGAAGCTGGTCCATCCGGAACGCCATCTCGACATTCTCGAACCTGAACTGGTTACGACTGAGCACGGCCTGAAGACTGTTATCGACCGGCCGTTCATCGGCCTTGTTTTGCCCGCGAAACTCACTGAACTTCTCCATCCGGATTGCGTAAGCGTCGTCTTCATCCGGCCCGATGATGGTCCAGTCCTGCGCTCGGTTGACCTTCCAGCCCTCCCCGTCATCGGGGTGAAAGACGAAAAGCGTCCCGCGTTCGGCATTCGGATCCGTGGGCGGGCTGGAGATCACCGTCCGGCGCTGCACCGACTGCACGGTACTCAGCCGACCGGGTTCCGTGATATCGCGTACCAGCCGGTCGGTGACAAGCTTGAGCGAGGCGAGCCGGAAGGCATAGGCCGAGCCCGGCGCAACTGCCGCCGAAAACGCGATACTGATGGCCGCGCCGAAAAGGCCCGCCCAGATCGCGAAGATCGGGATCCGCCACCAGGGCACGCCCGAGGCCGCGCAGACGATCATCTCGTTGCTGTCCCGCGCACCGATGATTGCAAAGAAGATCGCGAGGAACAGGACAAGGGGCAGGGCGAAATCCACGACCTCCGGGGCGCGGAGCAGCAGGAGCAGCACGAGGTCCAGCGCATCGCCGCCCGAAATCACCACGTTCTCCATGATCGTGGTGAATTCCTCGGTAATGTAGATCGCCTCGATCAGCGCAAAAAGCCCCAGCCCAATGAAGAGTGTGCGCCCCAAAAGGAGCCGCGTCATCGGGTTTAGGCGCAACATGGCGGGCCTGCGTGCGGATATGACGGGGTATGTCGCATCACGGCGATATTGCGTGCAATGATTTCCAGATACAAACGCCTTCACGCAGGTGCGGCGCTAGGCCAGCCCCGCCAGTCCGACAAGGCAAACCACTCCGGCGCCGGTCACGATCCAGGCATCGGTGATGTCGAGAAGCCCGCCCTGATGGCGCATCAGATGCGGGTAGTCCTTGACCCCGGCGGCGCGTTTCAACCGCGAAGCAGCAAGATCACCCGCAACGGTCAGGACACCGGCGAAAAGCGCCAGCGCCATGGACCCCAGGGCGGGCAGACCGGCGATCAGCCAGCCGACAATGGCGGCGGTGAGCATCAGCATGACGGCGCCCGCGAGCAGTCCCTCGACTGTCTTGTTCGGGCTCAGCGACGGGAAGGCCTTGTGCTTTCCGAAGAGTTTGCCGCCCAGCAGCGCGTAGCTGTCGAAGGTTTCGACCAGAAAGAAGGCGACGAGCAACCAGGCCGCGACGTCGCCGCGGATTGCGGCGGCGGCGAGCACCACGAGCGGGATCGCGGGGAAGGCGATAAGGTTGGCGGCGGGCTGGCTGGGGTCCTTGAGGATGAGCAGGGCAAGCGCGGCGGCGAGTGCCGCCAATGCCAGCAGACAGAGCCAGAAAAGCGGCAGCAGGGATGCGCCTAGGCTTACCCCGGCGAGCCCCACGGCGACGCCGTACCACGCACCCGGTCCGCTATCCGTGAACGTGACCGAGGCGGCCTCGTAGCCCACGCGCATCACCAGGGCGAGCGCTGCGAGCAGCGTGACCCAGCCTCCCAGCCAGATCGCACCGGTCACCGAGCCGACGATCACAGCCTCCATGTTCAGGATCGGCAGGATCTCCCGCGCCGCACGGGCGCCCGAAGGCACCAGCAGCAGGAGCCCCACGACGAGGTACCCCGCGCCGAGGAGCACCAGGCAGGTCAACGCCAGCGTGGTGACGTCGAGGCTCATCCGCGGTTTGTCTTGCGCACGATGCCGCCCTGCCAGGCGCGCAAGGCAGGAGCGACAAGGCTGTGGATCCAATGCAGCGCGGTCATCTGGAAACCTGGTGTCACGGCAAACCGTCCCCTGTCGGCGCCAGACAGGATCTTTCTCGCAACGGCCTCTGCGGTCCAGAGTCCGCCGCCGGCCGAAATCATCTTGGTCGCCGCAGGCTTGGTGCGCTCTTCGGCGGCGAGCATCGGCGTGTCGGTGTCGGGCGGGTAGGCGACGGTGACGCCGATGTTGTGCGGTGCCAACTCCACCCGCAGTACTTCGCCCAGCCCCCGCATGGCGAATTTCGACGGCGCATAAGCGCTGTAGCCATAGATCCCGAAGAACGCGGCGCCGCTGGAGACGAAGATCAGTTTGCCGCCGCCCGCCTCTTTCATCGGCCCGGCCACGGCATGGGCAAATCCGAGCGCTCCGACATAGTTGGCCGACATCTGCTCCAGATGCGTCGAGAGCGGCTGATCGAGGAACTCTCCTGGCTCGGCGATACCGGCATTGGCGATGGCCCAGCCGGGCGCGCCGAGATCGTCGATCGCCTGGGCGACGGCAGCGGAAAGCGCGTCCAGATCGCTCACGTCGACCGAATAGGGCCGGAGATCGACGCCTGGTGCGATCTCGGACAACGCATCAATTGAACCTTTCAAACGATTGTTATTGCGAGAAAAAAGGGCAACTGAATGCCCGCGCGCAGCGAGCTTCTTCGCCAGCTCGAGCCCGATCCCACTGGAGCCACCGGTGATGAAGGCCGGGGCGATGGGGCTTGGTGCGCCGGTCACGCTCCGGCGTCCGCATCCCCGGCAAAGGCGAGCAGCCGGTCGTGGGCCTCGGGGTCGTCATACTGCACCGGCGGATGCTTGAAGAGGAAGGCGCTGGCGTCGGGGATCGCCCCCGACATCCCCTTCTCGCGCGCGATCCGCGCGCAGCGGATTGCCGTCAGCGCCATGGCGGCGGCATTGGGGCTGTCCTCGACTTCGAGCCGCATTTCGACGCTCGTCCGTGCACCGCCCAGAAGCCGGCCCTCGAGCCGCACATATGCCACCTTGCGATCGTTCAGCCATGGCACGTAATCCGACGGCCCGATCCGGATGTCACCATCCTGCAGGCGCGTGTCCATCGCGGTCTGCACGGCCTCGGTTTTCGACTCGCGCTTCATCGCCAGCCGGTCCATGTCCATCATGTTCATGAAATCGGTGTTGCCGCCGACATTGAGCTGGTAGGTCCGGTCGACCTTCACCCCGCGCAGATCGGCGAGATGCGCCAGTGTGCGGTGCACCACTGTCGCCCCGAACTGCGCCTTGAAATCATCCCCGATCAGCGGCAGCCCGGCCTCGGCGAAGCGCTTGGCCCAGGCGGGGTTCGAAGCGAGGAACACCGGGATCCCATTGACCACGGCACAGCCCGCCCGTAGCGCGCAGTCCGCATAGAACTCAACGGCTTGCTGGCTGCCGACGGGGAGAAAGATCATCACCACCTCGGCACCGACCTCCCGCAATGCGGCAACTACGCCGTCGCGGTCCAGGGCGGGCGCGTCGGAGGGTACAAAGCTCACCTCAGGCGGCTGGTTGCGCATGAACGCACTGACGCCGTCGAGGTCCGGCCCGCGATGCACGGGGGCTGACTGGTCCGAAAGCTGGTCCCAGAACACCTCGGTGCAGTTCGGCGCCGCCAGCACGGCCTCGCCCACCGAGCGACCCACCTTGCGCGCGTCCACGTCGAAGCCTGCGACGATCTCGATATCTTCGGGAACGTAGCCGCCCAGCGACGGAAAGCTGACGCCTACGGCATCGGTCCCCTTCACGGCACAATAGGAAATCGCTTGAACCAACGAGCTGGCGCAATTGCCCACGCCGACGATGGCGGTCTTGATCTTTGCGCGCTGCCCCATTGTCGCGAAAATCCCTCGTTTTTTTGCCCGATGGGTTCTGGCATGGCCGTGCGGGTTACGCCAGCCCGTTATTGACGGAATTCGCCGTCGGAGACGCTAAAATATTCGCTGACCGCGCGGCGGGACCGCGGATCGACGCCATGCATCGAAATACCGGTGACACGGGGGAAAAAACCGCTCTCGTCAACGTCGACGAAACAGTAGACGGGCTGGACCATTCGTCCACCGACCCGGGTCAGGACTTCCGCCTCGAACCGACCGGTCTGGCGTAGGCGCATCGGGAACATCGGCGCTGCGATGGCGTTGACCATCCAGGCGCCCGGCTCGTCCATCGGCCGCACCCGCATGCCAAATGCGAAGCGGCGTTCGAACCCGCGCAACGCCATGCGCTCGCCATTGTCGTTAAAGCGCCGCCAATAGGCGTTGGCGGGACGGTTGCGATCAAGGTTGCCATTCGCATCGAACCGAGCGGTGTAGACGATCGTGTTGGGGTTGGTCGAGCGCTGGATGTAGAAAAGCTGATGCGGTTCACCCGGCACCGGCCAGTTCGGCCGCATCAAGGGCACCCGCGCGGCCTCTGTCACCCGGATGCTCTGCAGCCGGGCCGCTTCGGCGCGCGGTGCAACACACACCGCAACTGCGCCACCCAGCATGGCGCGACGAGTCATGGTCATGATACAGGCAGAGCCTTCTGCTCAGGACGATACCATCTGGGCTGGAACGTTACCATGCACCGCCGCCGCCGTCACGTCGATCGCGCGCAGGATATCCTCGTCCTTGTGCGCGGCGGAAAAGAAGAACCGGATGCGCGGCTGGTCCTTGGGAACGCCGACCTGGACGATGGGCGGCGCATAAATGCCATGTTCCATCAGCACGTGGCTGACCATCATCGTTTGCATCGGATCATCAAAGAACAGCGGGACCACGGCCTCACCGATTGCCGAGCCCGGATTCAGACCGGCGGCGAGCGCGGCATCGCGGAAAAGCCGCGACTTCTGCTTGAGCCGATCCACACGGCCAGGATCGGATTTCAGAACGTTCAATGCCGCATGAGCGCTGGCCACGGTCGCCGGGCCTAGGCCCACGGAATAGATGAAGCCGGGCAGGGTAAAGCGCAGCCAGGAGATGATATCGGCATTGGCGCAGATAAACCCGCCGGAGGACGCGAAGGCCTTGCTGAGCGTGCCGACGGAAAGCTCGATCCGCGCAGGATCGATGTCGAAATGCTCGCAGAGCCCGCGGCCAGTTTTGCCCAGCACGCCGAAGGAATGCGCCTCGTCGACCAAGAGCCACGCGTCGTGCTTTTCCTTCATCTCGACGAGCCGCGGCAGGTCGGGGATGTCGCCATCCATCGAATAAAGCCCCTCGACCACCACCAGCACATGGCGGAATTCGTTGCGGGACTCCTCAAGCTGCCGTTCGAGGTCATCGAAGTCGTTATGCTCGAAGGTACGGCATTCGAACCGGCCGGACTTGGCGCCCACCACGATCGAGTTATGCGCCAGGCTGTCGATCAGAACCAGGTCGCGCGGCCCCAGCAGGTGATTGATCAGCGACAGGTTCGTCAGATATCCCGAGATCAGCGACAACACGTCACCGACGCCAAAGAACTCCGCCAGATCGCGTTCCAATTCCTGATGGGCCAGCCGCTCGCCCCCGACCAGACGCGAGGCACCCACGCCGGGGCCCTGGTCGTCGATGGCGTCATGGGCAGCTTTCAGCACCTCCGGATGCTTGCCGAGCCCGAGATAGTCGTAATGCGCCAGGCTCACATAGCCCTCAGGCTTGGAGCGGTATTTCTGTTCCAGCGCATCGACCGGAACGAAGTACGGGTGACCGTTTTCGATGATCGCCTTGCCCGCCAGACGAAATCGCCTTTCGGCCACGGCCGCGAAACTTGGCCGTTCAGGCTTGGCGTCAGACCCCATACTATCCCTCCGTGACGGCCACGCGAGTTTGAGCCCCGCCGCGCCTGTACCTTGACCAGCCTACTGGTTTTTCATCGCGCTACAATAGCGGCGCTGCCCCTGATTGTCGAAAAGCTGATGTGGTTTCAAGCCTGTAATGCGCTGAAACCTTTGGTGAGCGGAAAGGGTGTTGTGTCTTCGCCGAGAGGTTTCGGACGGATTCGGAACCGTGCGCTGCGTCTAACGGGCTTGGCCAGGGGCGCGTACCACGGGGTCGCGGCGCGGCGAAATCCCAACCTTGCCGAGGCCTTGGACCTGACCTTTTGATCGAATACGTTAATGCCCGAGAGCATGCCTATTGGCGTGCTCGTTCTGCGGAAACCGGTTTGAACGGGACAGGCGCACAGGCGCTCGGCGGTTCTTCGCCCATCTCCGGGTCCGGATTGAGCGATCGCGTTCCCGGCGTTTTGCCGTGATTCCGGCGCTATGAGCCGCCAAGAAAGGAATCGGCTCCGGGCCGACTGTGCTCCGCCGCGAATGTCGTTGCCTTGGGTACGGCCATAAACCGAGGCGTCCTCAGATCCGCCCGGCCGCGAGTTCCACGCTTTGCAGCACCGAGTCGATTTCAAACGGTTTGCGCAAAAGCCCGTCCAGCCCCAGACGCCGCCCTTCGGCGAACCGCGGCGAATCCTCTTCCTCTGCGGTCAGCACGAACTGGCACCCGGTGCTCCGCTCGCCCAGGCGCACCTGCGACAACAGCTCGACACCGTCCATCCCCGGCATGTGCAGGTCCGAGATCATCAGGTCGGTGGGATACCGGCGCAGCGCCTCTAGCGCCTCGGGTCCGCTGCTGGCCGAGATGACCTGTCGCACGCCGAGACGTTCCAGCATCTGGATCAAGACCTGCCGGCTGACCGACATGTCATCGACCACCATAACCCGAAGATTGCGGCGCAGCGCCATGGACCTTGCTCCAGACTTACCCGGGGACAGCCTAGGGAAAACTGGTTAAGGCGTCATGAACAGGCGCTCAGCCCCGCCAGATGGCTCGCGCAACCGGCGAGCGCGGCGAAGTCGTCCTCGATCACCGAGACGCCGAAGTTGTGCATGAACCCGGCGAACCGCCCCTTGTCGCGGAAGGCGTCGACGAATCCGTAACTCATTAGATATGGCGCGAAGGCCCGCGCCACGCCGCCCGAAAAGAACACGCCCCCGAAGGGCAGGTGAATCAGCGAAAGGTTCCCCGCGACCGTGCCGAGGATGCGGACGAAAACCTTCGCAGCCTCTTCGGCGCGCGGATCGTCGCCCCGCTCGAGCGCCGCCATGATATCGGCGCTGCCGAGTTCCCTCGGATCCTCCGCCTCGTGGCCAAGCCAGCGGTAGACCCGTTCCAGTCCGCGCCCCGAGAGCACATCCTCCACTGCCGGAAACCCGTGCGCGGTCTCGACGAACTGACAGAGTCGCAGCTCGGTCTCGGTGCGGATCGGCATGTTTGCGTGCCCGGCCTCGGATGGAGTGACAAGCCGCCCGGTGGCCGTGGTGTACACCGGGGCCGCGTTGAACCCGGTGCCGACGCCGATCACCAGCTTAACGGCCATCGGGCTGTGCTCGGGCGTCGGCATGATCTCTCGCAGGTTGTCCTCGGCGATATGGCCGAGCGCGTGGCCCTGGGCCTGCAGATCGTTCAGGATCGAGACGGTCTCGGCCTGGGTCGCCCGCGCGAGCGTGTCCTGATCCATCTTCCAGTCGAGATTGGTCAGCGTCCCGACCCCATCGCGCACCGGCCCGGCGACTGCCACGCAGGCGCCGGTGCAATCCACGTCATCCTCTTCAGCGATAAAAGCACGCAGCACGGTCTCGAGCCCCGGATACTCGGCATTGCGATACTTGCGCACCGTTTCGGGCAGCAGCCGCGTGCCCTCGGCCAGCGCCACACGGGTGTTGGTGCCGCCGATATCGGCGACAAGCGAATAGGTGTCGGGGGCGCGTTTTTGGAACATCGGGTCAGCTTTGGCGCAGGGCGAGTGCGATCGCGTGATAAGACGCTTTGGGCGTGCGCTGCAAGGTGTCGAAATCGACGTGGATCAGGCCAAAGCGTTTCTCGTACCCCAGCGCCCACTCGAAATTGTCCATCAGCGACCAGATGAAATAGCCCTGCAGATTGGCGCCCTCGGCGATTGCCCGGCGGGCCGCGGTGAGATGGGCGTCGAGGTAGTCCACCCGGTGCGGGTCGGGCACGATGCCGCCCGTGACCTCGTCGGGCGCGGACATGCCGTTCTCGGTGACATAAAGCGGCAGGTCGCCGGTGTAGTCTCGGACCCGGGTGAGCAGGGCGTGCAGACCCTCAGGGTAGATCTCCCAGCCCATAGAGGTCTTGGGCAGGTCGGCGGTGTTCGTGCTGACATCGCCCCAAAGGCCGGTCTCGCCCGGGCCGATCAGGTTGCGGGTGTAGTAGTTGAGGCCGTGCCAGTCGACAGGCTCGGAGATCGTGGCCATGTCATCCTGCCAGCCTTTGGGCAGGTGCGGTGCGAGCCCCTCTAGCACATCCTCGGGGTAGGCACCCCGGAAGAACGCGCCGAGGAACCAGCGGTTGTAGATGCCGTCATAGAGCCGGGCGGCGGCGGCGGCCTCGGGGGTGTCGTCGACCGGCTGGACGTGTTCGTGGTTCGTCACCGCGCCGAGGTTCGTCAGCCCCATCGCCCGCATCGCCTGGATCGCGCGGCCGTGGGCAAGGCCGACATGGTGCATCGCGCGGGCGGCGGCGCGGATGTCTCGGAGTCCGGGCGCGTGCAGGCCGAGATAGTGGCTCAGCCAGGTCACGCACCAGGGTTCGTTGATCGGGGCGGTGGCGTGGATCCGGTCGCCGATCCGGCGCATCAGGATCTCGGCGTAATCGCCGAACCAGTTCGGAATATCCGGGTTGCGCCAGCCTCCGAGGTCGGCGAGGGCGGAGGGCAGCTCCCAGTGATAGAGAGTGAGGAAGGGTTTCAGGCCGCGCGCGGCGAGGCCGTCGAGGAGGCGGTCGTAGAAATCGAGGCCCGCCTCGTTCGGCTGGCCCCGGCCCTCGGGCAGGACCCGGGCCCAGGAAGTGGAGAAACGGTAGGCGTCGACGTTGAGCCCGGCGAGAAGGTCGAGGTCTTCGTCCAGCCGATGATAGTGATCGCAGGCCCGGCCCCCGTTCTCGCCGCGCACGACGTTGCCGGGGGTTGCGGCGAAGCTGTCCCAGTGGGTGGGGCCGGCGCCTCCGAAGGCGTGGCCCTCGATCTGGTAGGCCGAGGTGGAGGCGCCGAAGGTGAATCCTGGCGGGAAATCCTTGCGGGTGAATTTCATGGGTCGGCTCCGAGGCGGGTTGGCTCGCCCTTAGGAGATTCGGGGCGGGGGGTGCAAGTGTCCTAGCTAGGACACATTGTTAAGTATCTGATATTAAACGGGGTAGCGCTAACAGTATGTGGGGACGGTGAGGCGAATCCGGGTCTCTGGCGGTTGCGACTCTCGGACTGGGAGGAAAGGTGAGTCCGGGTCTTCGGCCTCAAGGGTGAGCCAGACCGATAGGATCAGGAGCGGGAGAACGACGAGCATCTTGGCGAAAATCCGCGCATGTCTCTCCGCCCTTTCCGCAGTGCTGAAAATGGCAGCTCTGAGCCCATAGCCCCAGTTGGCGAACCTACTGCAAAACTCTTCGTCTGTCCAAAACCGAGTCAAAACCAATTGCTTTCTGCCTTCGATTACCAGCAGAGCCAGGCTCCTCAGCATCGTGAGAGTATTAACAGCGGCCAGAGTCCAACGTTTCAGCTGTTTAAGGACCGCTTTGAGCAACTTGTTTCTCAGTAGTTTGTATTGGGAAATCCCAGAAGCCGGCCTCCACGCGGGCTGGCGAGTTCAATTGAACCGGACTACCGTCACGCAGACCGACGCTGCGTTTCGATATTCGGACCACACTCCGGCAGAAGGAGTACTGTGATGCCAGTTTTCGTTGGGGGGAGCGGGGACGACACCCTGATCGGCGGCGTGCTCGATGACACAATTTTGGCCGGCGGCGGCGATGACAGCCTAGTTGGCGGCCCGGGGAACGATTCGCTTGTCGGAGGACCCGGCCGTGACACGGTCCAGGGCGGCAGTGGCGACGATACTTTGCAGGCGGGTCAGGGGGGTGCGGACGTTATCGATGGCGGCAGCGGCATAGATTTTTTGACCGTCTTGCGGTCAGGCTCTACCGTTGATTTCAATTTCACCTTCGACGGCGCCCCCACGAACCCGCTGGTGCTGCAGGACGGCACTACGATTGCCGGGGTCGAATTGCTGACCTTTGCCGCCGGGTCCGGCGACAACGATATCACCTACCAACTGGTGCCCGGTCATACCCAAGGCCAAGTGTATTACGGCAACGCCGGAACCGACCACCTGACGCTGGATTTCTCGGGGTTCACCGATGCGATCCTCGCCTCTGGGCCTGGCCCGAATACGCTGTGGGTATGGGAGAATGGAAACCGGATCTTTATCAGCCACGTGGTCGAGCGGTTCTCGATCATAGGCGGGTCCGGCGACGATGTGATCAGCCTGTTTCACACGGTCGGCAACAACCTTCTGTCAGGTGGTGTGGGGGATGACAGCCTGTCCGGAGGCCGGGCGGACGACACTGTGAACGGGGGCTCAGGAAATGACAGTCTGAGGGGCGAAGGCGGTGTCGATAGCGTCACCGGAGGTCCTGGCAACGATACGTTGCACGGCAATGGTGGCACCGACACGCTGCGGGGGGGCGACCATGAGGACAGCATTTCCGGCGGCATCGGCGATGACCTGCTTTTTGGCGAGGCAGGGTTCGACCTGCTGGCCGGCAATGAGGGCAATGACCAGCTCTTTGGCGGGTATCAGGCCGACACCCTGCATGGCGGCGCCGGCCAAGATAGCCTTTACGGCGAGGGTGGAAATGATCTGCTGCATGGCAATGCAGGGTCTGATCTGTTGGTCGGCGGTGAGGGCAATGACCAGCTTTTTGGCTGGTTCGAGGCCGATACCCTGCGTGGCGGTGCGCATCAGGACAGCCTCCATGGCGGTGCCGGCGATGACCTTCTCTATGGCGAGGCAGGGTTCGACCTACTGGTCGGCGGCGACGGGCGGGACACGCTCTACGGTGGGTTCCAGGCAGACACTCTCTATGGGCAGGACCATGACGACGTTCTATTCGGTGATGGGGGCGATGACCGGCTGGACGGAGAAGACGGCAACGACACGCTCACCGGCGGGCAGGGTTTGGACCGGTTCGTTTTCAGCGGCATGTTCGGCAACGACGTCATCACGGATTTCGACGCGGCGAACAACTTCGAGAAAATCGATCTGTCGGGGGTCGCAGCGATCACCAGCTTTGCCGATCTGACCAACCTGGACAATCCGCATATGACCCAAGTCGGCGCGGATGTTGTGATCGATGACTTCACTGGCAACACGATCACGATCGAAAATGTGTCGCTGGCCTCGATGGACGCGTCAGACTTCATTTTCTGAGGAAACCACCCGTTCAGCATTTGAGCGCTAACGACGGCAACGTCCCGCACTGCCGACCTTAGACGCCCCAGCTAGACTCCTGTGTGCTTCGGTCAGATCTCTGCAACGCTGCTCAAAGGCTTGCAAGGCGTGAAACCCAGTGGGTCAACTGGTATTGGCACCCAAATTCCTTACCGCTGGATTTCGAATTCAAGCGGAACTGACCCCATCCTTCCGGTCCTGCAAGCTTTCACATCACGGCGCAGGCCCAGTCGATTGGCCGACCATGAGTTCGGCCTCCAGAAGATGCTGCTCCGGGGGCTGGGCGGGGTTGGCGATGAGGTCGATGAGGCGGTTGGCGCAGATCCGGCCGGCCTCGCGCACGGACGAGCGGGTGGCGGTGAAGGTGGGGACGTCGCCGCCGTTCCGAAGATAGCTGAGGTCGTCGTCATGGGTGATGATCGAGATATCGCGGCCCATGCGCAGGCCGGCCTCTTCCACGGCGCGACGGATGCCGATGGCGGTGATCATCGAGGAGGACAGAAACGCGGTGGCGGGCCGGGGCAGGGCGAGCATGTCCTGGGCGGCCTGATAGCCGTAGGCCTCGGTCATCGTGGCGGACCGGATCAGCGCGGGGTCGGCGGGGATGTCGCGCGCGGAGAGGGCCTCGCGATAGCCGGCCTCGCGCCGGGCGGCGAAGTCCATCGAGGTGAGGCCGTTGACCAAACCGATGCGGCGATGGCCGAGGTCGAGCAGAAACTCGGTGGCGCGCAAAAACGCGCGGCGGTTGTTGACATCGACCCAGTTGTAATCGGCCTCGGACGAGGCGCGGCCATGCACGACGAAGGGCAGGCCGAGGCTTTGCAGGAACCCGATGCGCGTGTCGCTGCTGCACGGGGCATGCACGATGATCCCGTCGACACGGCCGCGGGCGGCAAGCTCGCGATACGCGGTTTCCTCGCTTTCGTCGGCGACCATTGAAAGCACCATGTCGTACCCATGGCGCAGATAGGCCTCGCCGGCGCCGGCGATGAAATCCGAAAAGATAGGGTTCTCGATTTCATGCCGGGTGGAGACGGGGATGACGTGACCGACGGCCATCGCGCGGCCGGTCGCGAGGCTGAGCGCCCGCGCGTTGGGCTGGTAGTTGTGCCGCGCGGCGGCTTGCAGGACGCGCTGCCGCGTGGCCTCGGCCACCTCGGGGTAGCCGTTCAGCGCCCGGCTGACGGTGGTCTGCGACAGGCCCAGCGTGCGCGAGAGTTCCTTTAGATTCATCGGGGTTCCACCCAAAGCGCTTTGAATCGGATCGTAGCCTAGCCAGAAATCCAGCATCGTAAAAGCAGGAATCTCGCCGCACCGCAGCAACCGGCGGGTGTCGGAAAACCCTTTAACATATGAAGTTTGTCACGGAACAGATGCATTGACAGATTGCGCGGGATGACCGAGTGTCATGCCGTTCAAAGCGCTTTGGGGGTGATTCCACGGCGCGCACGGATTTCAACGAAAGGCGCCGGACGGGCGCCGGTGTGGGAGGACACTCATGAAACATGCACTTTTGGGCGGCGCGGCGGCGCTGGCGCTGACGGCGGGGCTCGCGCAGGCCGGTGGACATCTGCCGTTCACGCCGGGCGAGGGCGACTTCAGCTGGGACGCTTATGACGAGTGGGCGGCGAACGCGCCGGACCTCAGCGGCCAGCAGGTCACCATTTTCGGCCCGTGGCTGACGCCCGAGGATGACATCTTCCGCTCGATGCTCGCGTATTTCTCGGACGCCACCGGCGCCGAGGCGATCTATACCGGTTCGGACGGGTTCGAGCAGCAGATCGTGATCGATGCCGAGGCGGGCTCTGCCCCCAACGTGTCGGTCTTCCCGCAGCCGGGTCTCGCCGCGGTTCTGGCCTCCAAGGGCCAGCTGACGCCGCTGTCGGATGACCTGAAGAACTGGGTGGCCGAAAACTATGCCGCCGGGCAGTCCTGGGTCGATCTGGGCAGCTACCCGAACGAGAATGGCGAGGCCGAGTTCTACGGCTTCTTCTACAACGTCAACGTGAAGTCGCTGGTGTGGTACAGCCCCGAGAACTTCGAGGACGCGGGCTACGAAGTGCCCGAGACGATGGAGGACCTCAAGGCGCTGACCGAACAGATCGTGGCTGATGGCGAGACGCCGTGGTGCATCGGTCTGGGATCGGGGGCCGCGACCGGCTGGCCGGCGACGGACTGGGTCGAAGACATGATGCTGCGCACCCAGCCGCCCGAGGTCTACGACATGTGGACCACCAACGAGATGCCGTTCAACGACCCCAAGGTCGTGGCCGCGATCGAGGAATTCGGCTGGTTCGCCCGGGATGACGCCAAGGTGTCCGGCGGCGCCGGGGCCGTTGCCTCGACCGACTTCCGCGATTCGCCGAAGGGCCTCTTCTCGTCGCCGCCGCAGTGCTATATGCACCGCCAGGCGTCATTCGCCTCGGCCTTCTTCCCGGAGGATGTCGTGGTGGGCGAGGATGCCGTTTTCTTCTACTTCCCGGCCTTCGCCGAGAAGGACCTCGGCTCGCCCGTCCTGGGCGGCGGCACGCTGATGGCGGTGACCAACCCGTCGGACGCGACCATGGCCTTCATGGACTTCCTCAAGCAGCCGCTGGCGCATGAGATCCTGATGGCGCAGACCGGCTTTTTGACGCCGCATACCGGCGTGAACCTCGACGCCTACAACACCTCGACGCTGCGCAAGCAGGGCGAGATCCTGCTGGGCGCCACCACCTTCCGCTTCGACGGATCGGACCTGATGCCCGCGGGCGTGGGCGCTGGGTCGTTCTGGACCGGCATGGTGGATTACACCGGCGGCAAGGCCGCGGCCGACGTGGCCGCAGACATCCAGAGCTCCTGGGACGGCCTGAAGTAACTCTGCTTGGGGCCCGGGTTTCGACCCGGGCCTCTCGCCAACCATAAAAGATCAATAATAACAATTCGATACATCGGGGAGGGGACCCATGCACCCAGCGTTACAGGGCCTGATCACCATCGTGATCGGCGTCGGCGGCTGCGTCGGCTATTTCTACTTCGCCAATCAGGTGCTCGACAAAATCCTCTTCCCCGCGCGCGGGCCCAATGCGGGCCGCAACATCAACCGCGCCAACATGATCCGGCCCTGGGTGTTCCTGTTCCCGGCGATCTTCGCGCTTGGCCTTTATCTCGCCTACCCGGTCTTCGAGACCCTGCGGCTGTCGCTTCTCGACGATGACGGCGGCTTCGTCGGCCTGGCGAATTACGGCCAGATGGCCGGCGAGGACAAGTTCTGGGAAGCGATGCGCAACAACATGCTGTGGCTCATCGTGGTGCCGGCGATGTCGACCGCGTTCGGCCTCTTGGCGGCGCAGCTCACCGACCGGATCAGCTGGGGCAATGTCGCCAAGTCGCTGATCTTCATGCCGATGGCGATCAGCTTTGTCGGCGCCGGCGTGATCTGGAAGCTGGTCTACGAGACCCGGCCGGTCGACGTGCAGCAGATCGGCATCCTGAACGCGATCTGGTCCAGCCTGGGCGGAGAGCCGCAGACCTGGCTGACGATCCCGCTCTGGAACAACTTCTTCCTGATGATCGTGCTGATCTGGATCCAGACCGGGTTCGCGATGGTCATTCTGAGCGCCGCGCTGCGCGGCATTCCGGAAGAAACGGTGGAGGCGGCGATCATCGACGGGGCGAACCCGTTCCAGATCTTCTTCAAGATCAAGGTGCCGCAGATCATGCCGACGATCGTGGTGGTCTGGACGACGATCACGCTCGTCGTGCTCAAGGTCTTCGACATCGTCTTCACCATGACCAACGGGCAGTGGGAGACGCAGGTGCTCGCCAATTACATGTATGACAAGCTCTTCCGGTCCTTCGACACCGGCGTCGGGTCGGCCGCGGCGATGATCATCATGCTGCTGGTTACGCCGATCCTGGTCTGGAACGTCTACAACGCCCGCAAGGAGATGCGCTGATGGAAAATATCGCAGGGCATAAATCCTCCCTGACATGGGCGGTGCATATCTCGGTCGTGGTGCTGGTCCTGGCCTGGCTCTTCCCGACTGTGGGGCTGTTCGTGTCGTCCTTCCGGACGGCGGACCAGATCGCGTCCTCGGGCTGGTGGGCGGCGCTGTTCCCCGCCGAGATCAACGAGGTCTACCGCGCCGCTGATCCCGATGACAACCGCGTCGCGGACGGCGACATGTTCGTGGTCGCCGGCAATGTCTTCGGCGAGCCCGGGTCGAAAGAGGTCAATGTCTGGGGCACCTCGTCCCGCGCGATCGACGCCTATGCCGCCGGCAAGACCGCCGATCTGGGCGATGGCGAGACGATCACGCTGAATGCCGACGGCTCCTACGAATGGCGCGGCAATGACGACCAGATCTCGGGCCGCGGGCAGCGTTTGTTCGTGACCGCCGCCTCGCCGCCGGAATTCACCACCGAGAACTACACCGAGGTGCTTTTGACCGAGGGCTCGGGCGGTGGCATGGCCAAGGCCTTTTTCAACACGCTCACGGTCACGATCCCGGCCACCATCATCCCGATTCTGATCGCGGCCTTCGCGGCCTATGCGCTCGCGTGGATGGAATTTCCCGGACGCGCCTTGCTGATCGCGGCGGTGGTGGCGCTCTTGGTGGTGCCGCTGCAACTGGCGCTGATCCCGCTTCTGACGCTGCACAACAATATCGGCATCGGGAAAGGGTACCTGGGCGTCTGGCTCGCGCATACCGGGTTCGGACTACCACTCGCGATCTATCTCTTGCGCAACTACATGGTCGGGCTGCCTCGCGACATCATCGAAAACGCCAAGGTCGACGGAGCGACGGATTTCCAGATCTTCACCAAGATCATCCTCCCGCTGTCGTTCCCGGCCTTGGCGTCCTTTGCGATCTTCCAGTTCCTCTGGACCTGGAACGACCTGCTCGTGGCGCTGGTGTTCCTGATCGACGCGACCGGTGAAACCACCGTGATGACCAAGCAGATTGTCGAGATGCTGGGGACCCGCGGCGGCAACTGGGAGATCCTGGCGACGGCCGCCTTCATCTCGATCGCGGTGCCGCTGGCGGTGTTCTTCGCGATGCAGCGCTACCTGGTGCGCGGTCTGTTGGCGGGGTCGGTGAAGTAATGAACCTGCTCGATCCCCAGGTTGCGGCACAGCCCGACGCCCCGGTCGATCCTGACTGGTGGCGCGGGGCGGTGATCTACCAGATCTATCCGCGCAGTTTCCAGGATTCGAACGGCGACGGGATCGGCGACCTTGCCGGCATCATCCACCGCCTGCCGCATGTGGCCGAGCTTGGCGTGGACGCGATCTGGATTTCGCCCTTCTTCCGCTCGCCGATGCTGGATTTCGGCTATGACGTCAGCGACTACCGCGACGTGGATCCGATGTTCGGCACGCTCGGCGATTTCGACGCGCTGATCCAGCGGGCCCATGAGCTGGGTCTCAAGGTTCTGATCGACCTGGTATTGTCGCACACCTCGGACCGGCATCCCTGGTTCCAGGAAAGCCGCGCCAGCCGCGAAGGCCCGAAGGCCGACTGGTACGTCTGGGCCGACGCGAAACCCGACGGCTCGCCACCGAACAACTGGCTCAGTATCTTCGGCGGCTCCGCCTGGGAGTGGGACGGCGAGCGCATGCAGTATTACCTGCACAACTTCCTGCGCGAGCAGCCGGACCTGAACCTGCACCACCCGGATGTGCAGCAGGAGCTTCTGGACGTCGCCCGCTTCTGGCTGGATCGAGGCGTCGATGGTTTCCGGCTCGACACGATCAACTTCTATTTCCACGACCCAGAATTGCGCGATAACCCTGCGCTGGCGCCGGATGCGCGCAACGACACCATCGCGCCCTCGGTGAATCCGTATAACTGGCAGGATCACCTCTATGATAAGAACCGGCCGGAAAACCTTGAATTCCTGAAGAAATTCCGCGCCGTGCTGGACGACTTTCCGGCGGCCACGGCGGTGGGCGAGGTGGGCGACGCGCAGCGCGGGCTCGAAATCCAGGCCGAATATACCCAGGGCGGCGACAAGGTGCACATGTGCTACTCGTTCGAGTTTCTGTCGTCCACCTATCCCACCGGGACGCAGGTCGCGAAGGTGCTGGGCGACTACGAGGAGGTCATCGGCGACGGCTGGGCGTGCTGGGCGTTCTCCAATCATGACGTGGTGCGCCACGCCTCACGCTGGAACCTCGGCGAGGAGGCGCGGCGGCTCTACGCGGCGCTGCTTCTGAGCTTGCGCGGCTCGGTCTGTCTTTATCAGGGCGAAGAGCTCGGCCTCACCGAGGCCTATGTCGCCTTCGAGGAGCTGCAGGACCCCTACGGCATCCGGTTCTGGCCCAAGTTCAAGGGTCGCGACGGCTGCCGCACGCCGATCCCCTGGGTGCAGGACAACGCCTATGGCGGGTTCACCGATGGCAAGCCATGGCTACCGGTGGCGATGGAGCATCTGCACCGCGCCGTGCTGCCGCAGACCCAGGACGCCGAATCGACGCTGGCCTTCTATCAAAAGATGATCGCCTTCCGTGCAGCGCATCCGGTCTTCGCCAAGGGCAGCGCCGAGATTATCGAGGCCCGCAACGATTACCTTTCGATGATCCGCGAACACAAAGGCGCGCAGATGTTCTGCGCCTTCAATCTTTCGAACATGGCCCAGCCGGTGGACCTGCCCGCCGGCACCTGGGTGCAAGACAAGGGCGCGCCCTTCGAGGCCGCCGTCACCGAAAAAGGCATCACATTGCCGCCCTACCAGGCGTATTTCGCCCTGGCCGGGACATTAGAAGACTAAAAGGGAGCGAGACATGGCCGATCTGAAACTGACCAATGTCGGCAAGGCCTATGGCGGCACTGTCGAGGTCCTGAAAGACATCAACCTCGACATCCAGGAAGGCGAGCTGATCGTCTTCGTCGGCCCCTCGGGCTGCGGCAAGTCCACGCTTCTGCGCATGATCGCGGGGCTGGAAAAGATCACCTCGGGCGATCTTTACATCGACGGGGTGCTGGTCAATGACGTGCCGCCCGCGCAGCGCGGCATCGCGATGGTGTTCCAAAGCTACGCGCTTTACCCGCATATGACCGTGCGCGACAACATGACCTTCGCGCTGAAGCTCGCCAAGAAGAGCCCCGCCGAGATCGACGCCGCAGTGAAGAAGGCCGCCGATATCCTGCAGCTGACGCCCTATCTCGACCGCCTGCCCAAGGCGCTGTCGGGTGGTCAGCGCCAGCGGGTCGCCATCGGGCGGTCCATCGTGCGGGATCCGAAGGTGTTTTTGTTCGACGAGCCGCTGTCGAATCTCGATGCTGCCTTGCGGGTCGCCACGCGGATCGAGATCGCGCAGCTGAAAGAATCCATGCCGCAATCGACGATGATCTATGTCACCCACGACCAAGTGGAGGCGATGACGCTGGCGTCCCGGATCGTGGTGCTCGCCAACAAGGGCATCGCCCAGGTCGGCACACCGCTGGAGCTTTACGAGCGGCCCGAGAACGAGTTCGTGGCGCAGTTCATCGGCTCT
>JAAUYH010131096.1_pt1 | contig 21988 bp, 20 predicted proteins | sample 7278061 | NCBI WGS metagenome assembly JAAUYH01 (sample SAMN14350203, study PRJNA611818) | marine sediment metagenome | isolation source: surface marine sediment (0.6m) | place: French Polynesia: Moorea | collected 2018-08 | reverse complement strand
TGTGGCCTTCGTCATGATGCTCTCCCTTGCTTGTTTGGGGTTAATTCAAGCTTATGGGAAGGCGGTCACCTGACGATTGCGCCACACTATCCACCATAGGGACATCCACTTCTTTAACAGCCCCTTACCGATCCACTATCCACCTTTCACCCTCTTAAACCATGACTTCTCCTCAAATTGGCATCATCATGGGCAGCGATTCAGATTTGCCGACGATGCAGGATGCGATCGCAGTGTGTGAAGAATTTAGCGTTTCCCACGAAGTCGCGATCGTCTCCGCCCATCGTACGCCGGATCGAATGGTTGACTACGCCAAACAAGCCCATTCTCGAGGGCTAAAGGTGATCATCGCCGGGGCTGGCGGAGCGGCCCATTTACCTGGAATGGTGGCGGCGCTATCGCCCCTGCCAGTGATTGGCGTACCGGTGAAAAGTCGACATCTGCAGGGGCTTGATTCCCTTTATTCAATTGTTCAAATGCCGGGAGGCATACCAGTGGCGACCGTTGCAATCGGCAATGCGAAGAACGCAGGCCTGTTAGCGGTGCAAATTCTAGCGAGTCATCAGCCCAAACTTCTAGAGAAAGTTGTACAGTATCGCCAAAAGTTGGCGGACAGGGTTGTGGAGAAACAATCCCGCTTGGACTCCATTGGGAGCCATGACTATTTGGCTGAGATGACGTGAGCTGCGTACCCTAAAAAGCCATCTTCCTGGTTCAGTAGATACCCTGAAACTGAATGTTTATTTTTGATTTGGTTCTTAATTTTTGATCCATTCTCCGTCATAATTCAACCACGATAGTGTTTGAGTCAGAGAAAAATGTATTCCCTAATACAGACTGGCTTGGCCATAATTGATGGAATCTTTTTGACCTACTCAATCGGGTTATCTGCCGGATAATGTCTGGCTAAGCAGTCACTCTCTGGTGTTACATTTCTTTATTTTTTGCTGCTTAAAAACGACCTTGTCTTATTGGTCCAGACGCCTGATTATTTCCAGTTTTTTGGATTCAGGCATTTAGGTTAGGTTTCCCAACTGGATTTCGCCTCACAACTTTGATTAGGATAAGTTGCTTAACCTGCTTGGTTCAAGCTGTTATCTCTTTCATCTGAGGCAGTGACTGCTATCTAATAACTGTGTTGAAGGAACGTCTTTTGAAGATGTCTAGACTAGTGCTACGCAAAAAAATGAAGTCCCAGAGGCGTCGAGCGTCGTCAGGCTGGCGTGCTTATGCGCCTCCATTTAGTGAGATGCTTGAAAACATTCTGGGCAGGAAGTTCTCATGGGGATGGCTGGCTTGCATTCCACTAGCCCTTGCAATTGTGGCCTGCTGGAATGTCGCCGCCCATGCCCAAGATACGCCCGTCACTGCAGAGAGTGTCCAGGCTGTTTTAGATAACATCTGGGTTCTAATCGCCGCCATTCTCGTGATTTTCATGAATGCCGGCTTCGGCATGCTAGAAACTGGATTTTGTCGGCAAAAGAATGCGGTTAATATTCTGACCAAGAACCTAATCGTGTTTGCCCTGGCCACTCTGGCTTTCTGGGCAATTGGATTCTCCTTCATGTTTGGCGGAGGATCCCCAGTCATTGGGGCAGGCGGCTTCTTCTTAACCGGAGATAAGGCGACATATGGCTTGGATGGAGGGACGCTCACCATTGCAGTGTTCTTCTTGTTCCAAGCAGCATTTGCTGGAACAGCAGCAACCATTGTATCGGGTTGTGTAGCTGAGCGGATTCAATTCAATTCCTTCTTGATTTTCAGTCTGCTAATCACCGGTATTGCCTACCCCATCTCCGGACACTGGGTTTGGGGCGGCGGCTGGCTTGGTCCAGATGGACTGGGCTTTTCTGATTTTGCCGGCTCCACCGTAGTGCATTCCGTTGGTGGTTGGGCTGGACTGATGGGCGCTGCTTTTCTAGGGCCTCGGATTGGCAAATATCAGGATGGTCAGGTTAGCGCCATCCCTGGCCACAACATGAGTATTTCCACACTAGGTTGTTTGATTCTGTGGATCGGCTGGTTTGGCTTTAATCCGGGCTCCCAATTAGCTGCTGACAACTTGGTTCCCTACATTGCTGTGACCACTAACCTGGCGGCGGCGGCTGGCGGGGTTGCCGCTACAGGCGCTTCTTGGGCTTTGAATGGTAAACCAGATCTATCCATGGTGATCAACGGCATCCTGGCTGGTCTGGTGGGTATCACGGCTGGATGCGCCAATGTTTCCTATCTCTCTGCTGTAATCATTGGTTTGATTGCTGGCGTTATTGTGGTTTTTGCGGTCGGTTTCTTTGACAGCATCAAAATCGACGATCCGGTTGGGGCGCTCTCAGTTCACCTAGTTTGCGGCATCTGGGGCACCTTGGCTGTGGGTATCTTCGATAAGGATATCGCGGGTTTTGGCCAGTTTATGGTTCAGTTACTAGGGGTAGGTGTCATCGGCCTGTTCACCGTCGTCCTCAGTTCAGTCTTCTGGCTAATTCTGAGAGCCACTCTGGGTATTCGGGTAACGCCTGAAGAAGAAATGAAAGGGTTGGATATTGGAGAGCACGGCATGGAAGCCTACAGTGGATTCCTTAAGGACACAAGCGACATGGGCGTTTCCTAATTTCCCATCTCAGCGAGTGTATTGTTCAGTTTATATCTGCTGATCGACCTCTCAAAGTCTTAGTCTGTCCGGCGAAGAACAGTTATTGGAGCCTCGATAACTGTTCTTCGCCGTTTTATTATTCAAAGCCTGATTGGTATAAGTACCCACAATCGAGCTGTTATGACCGAATATGGAATAGATGCCTCGCTCAGGCTGGCGCCAATGAGATGGTTAGTTTCCATAATTCCTAATGGGCGTCTCAACTGCTTAGAAGTCGGCCAGGGTACGGAATAATGAAATCGTGGGGTTTTCCGCCACGCCAATTTGAAGAGATGACTCATGAGCAACCGCGCTTCCATTGTGGAAGAACTCCTACAGGAGATTCCACAGTTGCGTCCTCAAATGTATTTCAAGACTTCTCTCACGGCCCTCTCCCATGCAATGGAAGATCAGGTCTTGGCGGGGTCAGACTGTCCGTTAGTGATTGCCAGTTTTCAGCAGGCGAGGTTCTATCGACAAGAAGCTCATCGATATCAGCGAATCGCCAATATCACCCAGCAAGTATATGTGCTGTCCGCAGAGGGAGCTGGATTTTCGAGCTGTTCAGAGTTCTATGAGACCATCGCCTTTGAAGAGGCGGACGCCCTTACCCAAGAATGGCATTTGGTCGTGCTTGGAGATCAGTACAGCGCCTGCTTAATTTGTCGAGAACGGCAACCCGCACCGACAGATCCACGCGCGCCCGGCGCCCTAACGCTGGAGCAAACTCGGCGGTTTGAGGGAATCTGGACACTGGACCTCCAAGTCAGCCAGCAAGCCGCTGAGATTTTATTGCGGCGAATTTTGGAGTATCGACCTGACTTAACGAACAAAGTGGAGCAGGCCAGAACTCAGTTCCTCCAAACGGATCTTTCGGAGATCTGCCCTGGATTAGGCGGGTCAGACCCATTTGCTCAACGACTTGTCACTTATGTCCAAGCGGGCCAATATAAGCTGCTCAAAGCCTACAAAGCTATCTCCGCCCAGGAACGCCGAGAACGCCTGGTGAATTCGATTACGTCCGCTATTCGCCGTTCCTTGAACCCCTCCGAAATCTTCAAAATTGCGGTTCAGGAATTAGGTCAAGCGTTACAGGTGTGTCGTTGTCTGATTTATCGATGTAAGGCTGAAGATATCACGATCCAAATTCAACACGAATATCTCACCCAAGCGGTTAGCTCACTGGTCGGTCAAATTTGGCCGCTCCAGGATAATCCGCTGTTTCAGCGAGTGCTGCTGCAGCCAGAAACCATTGCAATTGACGATACTCTAACGGAGGGTTCTCCCTATGAAGCAGACCTGAAGGGGTTAGAAGCTTTGATTGGCAGTTGGAAAATCCACTCCTGGCTGATGGCGCCGCTGATTTATCAGGATCGCTTGCTGGGCATCATTGAACTACATCACTGTCAGCCGGAACCGCATATCTGGAGTGAGAATGATAAAGCCTTAGTGGAAGCGATCGCCGCCCAATTGAGCGTCGCCATCATTCAAGCAGAAGCCTACGCAAATCTGGAAGAATTGAACCGGCAGCTAGCCGCTTTAGACCGCACCCGCAGTAACCTGATTGCGATTACCGGTCATGAACTGAGAACGCCGCTATCGACCATCCAAGTCTGTTTGGAGAGTTTATCCTCCGAGCCGGATATGCCATCAGAGTTGAGGCAAGTCATGCTAAGTTCGGCGCTGGCCGATGCTGAGCGGATGCGTAAGCTGGTGCAAGACTTTCTGATTCTTTCTCGATTGGAGAGCGGCCGTATTGAGTGGAATCTAGAAGCCTTATCCCTATGGGAATGCGCCGAACTCGCTCTGAGTAGCGTCAAGGCTAAGCATGTCGATAAATCCTTGCCCCAGATCGCCATTCAAATCCCCCCCGACACCCCACTGGTTAGGGCGGACGGCGAGTGGCTGGTGGAGGTGCTGGCCAAGCTTCTGGATAATGCGTGCAAATTTACCCCAGCCGCCGGAGAAATTACCATCAGCGTGGCGCGAGCAGCGAAAAAACAGCTCCAAGTCACCGTCGCCGATACCGGCAGAGGCATCGAACCCAATCGACTGGAAGCGGTCTTTGATCGGTTTTACCAAGAAGAGGGAGCGCTCCGCCGCACAACGGGGGGAACGGGGCTTGGATTGGCCATTTGCCGTCAAATCATCGCAGGACTAGGGGGACAAATCTGGGCCGACTCCGAGGGCAAAGACAAAGGCAGTCAATTTCATTTCCTCCTGCCCTTGGCGGAAAATCGTCAGGGGACTCGCTCCCAGGCTGGTCGCTCCCGCAAGACCGCCCGTTCATCCCGGAAAACAAGGCGAAGTCAGCCGGACAATCTGGTGTTGGAGTAATCGGTTTATGTGAAACTGTTACACTTCCTCACAAAGTCTATAAACTGGTCAGCTGCAGTGATACGATTCCGAACAAAAGGTTGAGAGATAACATTACATGACAACTCTGACTGGACAAACTCCTAAATTCGGCGGCAGCACTGGCGGCCTGCTGACTAAAGCTGAAATTGAAGAAAAGTATGCGATTACTTGGACTAGCACCAAGGAGCAGGTGTTTGAGATGCCCACGGGCGGCGCCGCAACCATGCATCAGGGAGAAAACCTCTTGTACCTAGCCCGTAAGGAACAGTGTCTGGCTCTAGGCACTCAACTCCGCACTAAGTTCAAGCCAAAAATCGAAGACTTTAAAATCTATCGCTGTTATCCCAATGGTGAAGTGGATGGCCCCATCCACCCCGCTGACGGCGTTTTCCCCGAGAAGGTGAATGAGGGGCGTGTCGCTGTTGGTAGTAAGGCTCGCAACATTGGCAATAATCCTCAACCCTCCACTGTTAAGTTCAGTGGCCAGGCTACTTACGAAGTGTAGTCAGGATGAGCCGGAGATGTCTCTGCCGGTCGTCAAATCGTTGCTGTACGTTTAATTTCTAGGGCTTTTAAGCTTAGGGGCAGTCAAGCGACTGTCCCTTTTATTTGTGTTAGGCGCCACCTTGATGTAAAACATGATTCTCCCTAACTTTGAGCAATTTGCTGATTTAGCTCAACAAGGCAATTTTGTGCCTGTCTACCAAGAATGGGTGGCTGATTTAGACACGCCTGTCTCGGCTTGGTATAAAGTCTGTGCTGGCCAACCCTATAGCTTCCTCCTGGAGTCTGTGGAGGGAGGGGAGAATCTGGCTCGCTATAGCTTGTTAGGCTGCGATCCCCTTTGGGTGCTAGAAACCCGCGGAGATCGCACCGTCCAAACCCATCGGGAAGGCTCCATCCAGGAATTCGAGGGGGATCCATTCGCCATTTTGTCGCAATGCCTGGAGCCCTACCACCCCGTCAAACTTCCCCAACTACCGCCTGGAATTGGCGGACTATTTGGCTTCTGGGGCTACGAATTGATTCGCTGGATTGAACCCAAGGTGCCCATCTATCCACCGAGGCCAGATGATCTGCCCGACGGCTTGTGGATGCAAGTTGATAATCTACTCATTTTTGATCAAGTCAAACGCAAAATCTGGGCCATCGCCTATGCCGATTTACAACAGCCAGACTTAGATTTGGCCGAGGCATACCAACAGGCCTGCAATCGAGTCACCCAATTAGTTAACAAGCTGTGTCTTCCACTACCCGAGGAAAAAGCTTGTCTACACTGGGAGCCGCCCCAAAACAGCCCTGCAACTGAACCTTTGACTTACACCAGCAACCGCACCCCAGAAGAGTTTTGCGCCAGCGTCGAAAAAGCGAAAGACTATATCCATGCGGGAGATATCTTTCAGGTGGTGATTTCTCAGCGCCTGTCCACAGAATATGCAGCGGATCCGTTTTCTCTTTATCGTTCGCTGCGGTTGATCAACCCGTCTCCCTACATGGCGTACTTCAACTTCTATGACTGGCAAATTATTGGGTCGAGCCCGGAGGTGATGGTCAAATCCGCCTATGGGGATGACTCCAGTGGGTTAATCACCACCCTACGACCCATCGCAGGCACTCGCCCACGGGGTAAAACCCATCAGGAAGATAAGGAGCTTGAGGCTGATTTGCTTAAAGATCCTAAGGAAATTGCTGAACATGTCATGTTGGTTGACCTGGGGCGTAACGATTTAGGCCGTGTCTGTTCTAGCGGGAGCGTTCAGGTCGATGAACTGATGGTGATCGAACGATACTCGCATGTGATGCACATTGTGAGCAATGTGATCGGTCAACTAGCGCCCGATAAAACCGCCTGGGATTTACTCAAGGCATGTTTCCCCGCCGGCACAGTCAGCGGCGCCCCCAAAATTCGCGCCATGCAGATCATCCATGAACTTGAGCCCTGCCGTCGCGGCCCTTATTCTGGAGTCTACGGGTATTACGACTTTGAAGGTCAGTTGAATACGGCGATCGCAATCCGCACCATGGTCGTCCGCAATCAAGCCAATGGCAAACACCTCGTCAGCGTCCAAGCAGGCGCTGGACTGGTCGCCGATTCTGATCCTGAACGGGAGTATCAAGAAACCCTTAACAAAGCGCGAGGCATGTTAGAGGCTATTCGATGCCTTCAAGGCTAAATGGCTCTAAGATCGTCGCCTCATAGGGAATAACCCCTACCGTTTCAGAATCTAAACGACGTGCGGCTTCACGGGAAAGATCAAGGGAGCGCTCCCCTATATAAGGACCGCGGTCGTTGACCCGAACAATCACCGTCCTGTTGTTCAAGAGGTTTTTCACCTTAAGATAGGTGTCAAACGGAAGAGACGGATGGGCGGCGGTTAATTCATCCTGATTGAAAATTTCGCCAGTGGCCGTCAGGCGACCGTGAAAATAGGGACCATACCAGGATGCAATCCCTTTGAAACGTTTTTCAGTCTTTTTAAGTATCGGCTGTTGGCCCTCAGCCGAAAAAATCTTCAAAGGAGATTTACCCAGCGCCAGCCGCAGATTATTAACCCATTCCACAGCTATTTTTTGCGTATCGTAATCTGATTCAGGCGAAGTTTTCGAGACAACAGTCGACGCATCCTTGATGGTGAATAAGACATCATTGCCCGCTTTGGCGGCAGGCGCTCCATCAACAATCACGGGCTGCAGAGCAGACCAATCCACATCTGGTTTATGGAGCAAATCTCGAAAGCGGTCAGCCAGCAAATCGGCCGCCTGTTGATTCACCACTTCAGCCACAAGATAATCCTTAACCCACACTTGAAAGCGTTGATCAGGAGTCTTTGAACCTCCCGCCTGCTTAGACATACAAGTCAAACAAGCCTTCAGAGAAAAAGGGCCCGCTTGATCAGGCCCTTTTCCCTTGATAGCAACATCCTCTAACTTAGTTTGAATCGCCGGAATAACCTTAACGTCAGAAATATAAGACCAAATATCAAATTCAATATTGCCTGTCCAATCAGAAAGGGGACTTAAGAAACTCCGAAAAGTGATCGGAGACTCCCTTAAGTCAAGAAAATGGACAGCTTCACTCACCAAGGGAGAAACCCGTCCCAGCGAATTGGACTTGAACCAAGGAGCCGAGGATAAAGGGGCCAGAGGATTCAAGTTGCCCGTATTAAAACGCCTGTCAATCGGCTGCATCCAGCTTTGAATACTCGTTAGCTCCCCTCTCGCCAAAGATTGGGACCCAGGAAAATCAACAAAACCCTCAGCAGGGAGCAGCCCCTCGCCAATCAATAACGCGTCTTCGGGGCAGGACTCGCGCCCACAAGAAAGTAGACTAAGCCCAGGCGCATAGGAACTGTGAGAGGCTGGAAATAAGTTCAGATCAGGCGCCTCAGCAGAGGCGGAAGATGAGTTTGTGGAAGAAGAACTGTCACCTGAGGCTGCAGCTTCCGGAAGCTGAGATGCACCTTGATTAGTGGTTTGAAGTGGGTTTTGGGTTGACAGTAAACTTCCAGCTAAGGAAACAATCCAGAAGGACCCTAAAAAATTCATCGTCAAAAGAAACCACCTTTGGGTTATATGGACAGCGGGCCTTGTACTACACAAGGAACCAACTGTGAAGAAACTATGGAGATGTCCAATCACCCTGTAATTGGTCACTCAGTATACACAAAATGAATTGGCGATGAGATCGGTGTTACCGATAGCACACCTCCTTGGATTAACCCCAAAAAACGATACAGTCCCTCCCAAAATATTGCAATCAGTTGATTTACAGAGACAGACACTGAAGACAAAGTCGGATTTAGTTAAGTAATACACATCAGGCTCAGGTGTCTTTTATTCATGCTTATCAGGGACAACAAAAAAAATTAGCCAGATAAAAATTCAAGAAGACATTAAAAATGGAGTATTTGATCACCTCCCTCCCCCTCTCGACTCATGGGCGCTCCCATCTTGAAAGCCGCCGAATCGACCTCGAGTCCGACCGACCTGTGAAATCAGCCAGTCAGCCGACATGATGGCCGTGTGATACGAGGAATTTCACCGACGAATAAATTTCACTGAATAGAACAGATTGGCAGTGACCATTCAAACACCTCAAGGTTTTATTGAAGTTCCAACAAAGGGGCGCAGCGTTGCTGCGCCCCAAGAAGAATTACGAGATGGTCGGATTACTAGACGATAATCGCAGCTATAGTTCAGCAATCCTATTCAGTAATTAAATATTCAGAGAATACCGTTTACTTTTAGGCAAACCATTCTTCAACCGCTTCTTCCTTGGTATTAGTATTGCGAGAAGGCGTTTCGCGGGTGAAATTCATATGAACGGAGCGGGTCTGCTCGCCATCCGCCGCCACAGCCACGATGGGGTAATCGATCAGCCCATCCTGGAAGGACATCTGGAAGCGGAAAGTACCATCGGAATTCAACTTGATGGGCTTACCTCCAATTGAAACCGTCGCGTCAGGCTCAGTTGCGCCGTAGACAATCAATTCAGCGTCGGCAACTAACCAGAATTTACGGGGACGAATTGGGGGCGCAGAGGCGGAGAACCCGACTCCAGACATGCCAACACCAGACATTGTTAGACCAGAAACCGTTGGAACCGCCCACATCCCAACCCCTGAAGGGAAGACGTAGGAACTAATCGCCTGCTCAGGAACCTGGTGCATTGATCCAAACAGAGAACCCGCCACTCGCTGAGCTTCTGCTGATTGAGCCATCGAGAAAACATCTTCGTAGATTGCGCTGCTTTCTGCAGGCATCCGCTTGCTGGGGGGAACCAGTTGCAGGAAGGTTTTCCCACGCAAACTCTCGTTCCAATCCACAGTGATGAAGTGATCTTCAATCCAGTCAGAAGGATAAACGGGAGGGATGTGAACCGGACTAGAACTAGCCAGCACTAACCAGCGACCGTCATTGCAAATGTAGCCAATCTCAGCCACATAATCGCGATCGCTCACAGGAATCGGCAAGTACCATTCCCGAGCCATTTCATCGCATTCATACTGCTGAAGACTATGGGGACTCTGATGGTCTAAATTAATATCAGTAACATCATAAAAGCGTAAAGCAAGTTTAACGCCGCCTTGACGCCGCAAAGAATCCTTATGCTCATTGGGCACATCCCAGTAAGCGTAAGCCCACTGAGGATCCCGAGGCATCAGAACAATTCGACTCTCACCATAGCCATCGGGCAGATCGGGCAACCCCTCATCAACAGAGGCGAGAGATGCAATCGACTGATCTGATTCGCCAACCTGAAACTTAGATGCTTCCACTTCTTCCTGCCCTTCTAAAGTTTTGACTGCGGTGGGAATTCCCTTACTTCCTTGAGCGACCAGAATGGCCTCAAGCAGTTCATCTTTCCGCATCCGACTGTAGCGGGAAATTTCATAATCGCTAGCCACTCTACGGAGCTGTCGTAGAGTCATTTCTTCTAAGGGGGGACGCTCTTGAGACATTGAGCTTATCTCCATTTATTGCTCAGGACAGAACTCAAAAACCGGTCGAGATCACACAAACGGGGATCAAGGGGATCAAGTTTGTAAACAACTATTGCAAAAAAACTTTAGGGGATCAAGCCCCCCAAGATCCAAAAAAAATAAGGATTTACGGAATTACAGCCCGATCGGGGATCGTAAAGTCAAGAAATCATGACATACGATCCCATCTCCCAGGAACCTGGCATGTCAAGAAATCATGACATACGATCCCAAAGGGAATGTGATCCTGCCAAACAGCAATTAAGGTAAGCTCATCCTAGTGATCTGATATCGTCAAAGCTTTAATGACTGTTGAATCTGACCCTTTGAACACTGACTCTGCTGACCAAACTATCCGTTCTGGAGGCAGCCGCATCATTAGCCGGGTATTGCCGCCAGCGGTTCGGCTTTGGTTGCACTCACAGGTAGAACAGGTTGAGAATTTAGACTTTCGAATTGAAGGCAGCGATCGCCAAATTCTATCTGGCTATATTCCAAAGGTCTTCATTGCGGCTTATCGAACGGTTTATCAAGGACTTTATCTCACTCAGGCCCAGCTGAACGCCGCCGATATTCGCTTCAATTTAGGGCAAGTCCTGCGGGGTAAACCACTCCGACTGCTTGAGTCAATTCCGGTAATGGGCGAGATTCTTCTAGAAGAGGCGGATTTGAATGAGTCGCTCCAATCCCCTTTGTTAGTCGACGGCCTTAACCAATTTGTAGCGACATTGCTTCAGTCGGATGGGGTTTCAGATTCACTATCGCAGCTGATGGGCGCGCTCATTAACGGTGAATCGCCTGCCTTTCAGGACGCTAAAGTCTTGGTGAAGGTCGATCAACTCACTCTTAGCCTCAGCCCTGTCGCCAATCCCGAAACCGCCTCAAACAATATGCCCATTGTCATTCGGACAAACTTACAAATTCGCGACGGCCGCATTCTCATCCTCAAAGAGCCCTACTGGCTGCCTCGACTCCGAGCCCGCCAGGGATTTCCACTGGACGAACTAGACGGATTTGAGCTTGATCTTGGCCCTGAGGTTGATATTCAGGAATTACGGCTAGAAGCAGGCCAGATTACCTGTTGCGGCCGCATCAATGTGATCCCGTAATCCCCCCTATTTATCCTGGCAACAACGGTAACAATAATGTCACGAAGTAATAGACCAAAGGGGCGGTAAATACGTAGCTATCTGTCCGGTCCAAAATTCCACCGTGTCCGGGAATAAGTTGTCCCGAATCTTTAACGCCAGCATCCCGTTTCATCAGAGATTCGGTTAAGTCGCCCAAGAGACTGGAAATCCCAATCAAAACGCCCAGAGATGCGCCGGATAAGAGCCAGACCGGCCACCCTAAATACCAGGCCCCAAATCCCCCAACGACAATACTCCCAGCGATGCCAAACACCGCGCCCTCTACCGTTTTCTTGGGGCTGATGTTTGACAATGGCGTACGACCTAGGAGGCGGCCAAACACATAGGCGCCTATATCAGCCGCCCAAATACAGGCAAAGGCCAAAAAGGTTAGGGTTAGTCCTGAGGGAAAACGATCAAAGTGGATCCAATCTGTGGGCCAATATCCTCCAAAAATGAGGTTGCTGGCATCGGCGGAGCCTAAGCCCCGCAGCCGAATCCAGTAACTGGGTAAGTAGCCGCCGTAAAACAATCCCAAAATAGATGCCGCGACATCTGCAATCGTGGCGAATTTCGGCTGAAAAAGGAGGTAAAAGCAGATGAACGTGCCGGCTAACGGAAGAATGGCGTCTACTAACGAAGGGGAAAGATAGGCGGTTATCAGAATGATCTGGCTGGCCACTAATGTTGTCTTGACGGCGGGGATAATGCCTTTTGCCCGCACCAACTGAAAAATCTCTAACTGGCCCAGGAAAACAATGACGCCAAAGCCTACGGTAAAATACCATCCACCCAGGATGATCATTCCCAGGGCGAGGGCGATCGCGACAATTCCACTAATGATACGAGGCCATGACATAAGTTAAGCTCAACGAATAATCCTGATAAACCTGCCTAAAGGCAGTCGAACGCCCCAAAAGTGCGGAAATATCAGCTCCATGTAAGTTAACTGTTACATACTTTCTAATCAGTTGTAATCAGTCGACCTAGGGACCCAGATAATAACTGAAAGCTCAAGAAATTTCCGCACTACAGCGCATGTCTGCTTCCTATTATGACTTTAGTTGCAAGGAGCAGGAGCATGAAATCCAATTACTTTCAGCCCAATTTTCAAACATCGGCTATCTTTCTCTGTCGCCAGAGGTAAATTGGGTGTCTACTCTAAAATTGGGTCGAAATTGAAGGAGGCTGGAAGTTTATCCAATCAGCTTGATTTTACTAAAAGTACAAACGTCACGAGATTTTCAGCTAAGTCCCCTTCATCCCTTCGTCCTTCGTCTGCAAATGGAATTGCTTTTTTACGCAAATCCAAAAGAGGGGCTCATCGGTCGTTAGTCAAATTAAATCCATGTCCCAAGAAACGGTCAAATTAAGCAAATTTCTCAGCTATGTGCTGCGCCATCGACCGGACGAAATTGGCCTTCATCTGGATGGTCAAGGGTGGGTGAATGTCGAATATCTATTAAAGCAAGCTAATGCTCACAACGTTCACCTCACCCAGGCCTTGCTAGAGGAGATTGTCGCCGCCAATAACAAACAGCGATTTAGCTTTAGCAACGACAGCCAAAAGATTCGGGCCAACCAGGGCCACTCAGTCGCTATCGACCTAGGATTGGAGCCCCAAATACCCCCTGTCGTTTTGTATCATGGGACGGCGCTACATTTTTTGGAGTCCATTTTCGCCACAGGTATACATCCCGGCAACCGTCACCATGTTCACCTATCTCGAGACACAAAAACCGCCCTCAAGGTGGGGCGCCGCCATGGTGAACCCGTCGTTCTACAGGTTGCAGCTCAACAAATGCACGCCAACGGTCATCTATTCTTTTGTTCTGACAACGGCGTCTGGCTCACCGATCAGGTCGCCCCCCCATATCTCACCCAGTTATATGAAGCCCAGTTAAATGAAACCCACTGAAATGGGTCCCATTCCGCTTCTTGGGATTCTGTTTTCGGAAAGCCTTAGCCATGGCTCGCCGCTTTTTCCGCACAGACTTAGATTTCTTCGTCTATGTCGCGCTAGCGGATAATTTAGCTTCGGCGATCGCGCTGGATGTCATAAATTGCTTTTTCCCAACACCATTGTTCAGAACGCTTGGGATTTCTTTCTTTCACCTTTTCAACCAGCCTCAGCGCCACAGCCTGATGCCCATTGACCAGGCGCAGCAATTCCTTCCGAGTTCTCCGATCCACTTGCCCCCCAGAAGACTGGCCTTGGTTGAAGATTCCCCTTGACCTTCTGGAGGATAATCGACGACCCTGGGCAAACCAAAAATAGACCCCAACCAGAATAGTAATTGCCAACAATACTGCTAATGGAGACATATTGAGAGCTACTTGAAATTTGCCAGTACGAATAGAAAATCGGTCTGTAGTGATGATTAATCTCGGTTCCTCTTCAAGTCTCCCGTTTTAAATCAAGACTGTGGAAGACAATATACAAATACTTTCTAAATATTTTTGACCTTCTCCTTAAAGTGGGAAAATTTCCCCAGGTCGAACTATCAGCGTCAGGGTCAGAATCTGCTTCCCGCCAGAATTCTGCATTCTGCATCCTTTCCCCATCTGATTGTCCCGGCTTAATTGATAATTGATACGCCTATAGTTGGTATTTGGCCGTCTCTATAAAGTTAAAAGCAATACCCAACGCCAATGGATCAAGTGAATGAGATTCTCAATTTTTGGTTTGGAGTTCCTGGAGAGGAGGCCAGTGAATATGGCCAAATGCGTCAGGTGTGGTTCAAAAAGAATCCCGCCTTTGACGACCTGGTCAAAACTCGATTTCGGGCGGATTATGAGCGGGCCGCCGCCGATCAATTAGCCAATTGGCGGCAGGAGCCAAAGAGCTGTCTGGCCTTGATTTTGCTGCTGGATCAATTTCCCCGCAATATGTTTCGCAATGATCCTCGCAGCTTCGCCACGGACGCCCAAGCGTTAGCGGCAGCTCAAGGCGCGATCGCCCACGCATTTGATCAACAATTGCCGCCGGTCGAACGGATGTTTGTCTATCTTCCCTTTGAGCATAGTGAGAATCTAGATCATCAAAATCAATGCCTTGGATGGATGACTCAACTAGCCAAACAGTCTCCAGCAATGGCGTCGACTTTGGAATATGCGGTTCGACATCGAGACATCATTGCCCGGTTTGGCCGCTTCCCCCATCGAAACAAAATCTTGGGGCGAACAACAACGCCTGAGGAAGCGGACTTTTTGAAGCAGCGAGGATCGTGGTTTTGAATTGACATCCATTATTTTGGCGTCAATCATTTCGGCGTCAATAAGCAGCGTCCTATTATTTCAGACCTTTCTAACTCGATGCGCTGGTGTAAAAGCGCAGGGCGAACCGCCAGAAAAATTTAGAACTCTGGAGAAGAATGACGGATAGTAGCCCAGAGCCCAGGATCCACCCCCATTCAACACGATTCAGCATGGCTTCTGCTGGAACCGTGGTCAAAAAAGCAACAGGGATAATAAAGGTGAAGAAAACTCGATAAGCAACGGGATAAGCGGCAATCGGAAAACGGCCCGCTTCCAATAATCCTCGTAACACTTCAGTAACATTATATATTTTGACAAACCAGATGCTGGTGGCCCCCAGCATAAACCAAAGGCTATAAAGACTAATCAGACCAAACAGGAGCGGAATCAGACTTAGCAGATAGGCGCCAAGCCCCACGCCTAGGCGGTGGCCGGCATAAACAATCAAAACCAGGCCAAACGTCAGATCCGGCACCCCCCAGGGAGAAATGACGCGGCTGGAAAGCCAAAACTGAGAACTAATGGGTTTGAGCAACACAAAATCAAGGGTTCCTTCCTGAACTTGAGTCACAATTTTGTTCAAATTAGGAACCAATAGCGTGGCGGAAAATCCTTGCAGCAAGGTGAAAATCCCCAATACAACCAAGGCTTCTTCCCACCCCCACCCCTGAAACTGATATCCAGTGCGGTAGAAGAGAAATAGTCCAAACAAACTTCCCGTCAAGCTGCCTAGACTACTCAATGTCGCAATCAGAAAATTCAGCCGATACTCGAGTTCAGCTGCGATCGCCGTACTCCAAAACAGCCTCAATACCGACAAATACCTTTTCATCCCTCCCCCAAATAGACAGGTGGGCAATGCCCATCCTACAAGATTCTCCCCATCTCCCCATCTATTCCCTCATCCCATCCCTAATATCCCCGAGACGTAACCTGTTACGCCTCTACACCTTCTTCCCTCCCCATCTTCCCCTGCTCCCCCTGCTCCCCCTGCTCCTTTTGCTCGTCTCCTAAGCCCCCATCCCCGAATATTGCCTCAGCCCTCGACGCCACAACCAGCGATTCACCAGGAAAAAAAATGCCCCCCACCCTAACATAGTGAATAAGCCTCGCCAAGGATCCACCGGAAGTCCGACTAGTAAACTCGCTGGAAAATAAATCAAGTAAGGGAAAGGAGTCCACAACACTGCCTCCCGCACTGCGTCTGGAAACATTTCCAGAGGCGCAATCATCCCAGATAAAAACAAATAAAACAGAAACCAAAATTGTTCGATCGCACTGGCCCGTTCCGTCCAGAAGGCACACAACGCAAACGTATACTGCATCAAAAAGCGGAGGCTAAAAGCAAGAGCGATCGCCGCCAAACCCAATCCCAATCCAACCGGACTGGGAACCCAGAGCGCCTGGGGATAGAGCCAGAAAAACAGAGCGATTAAAATAAATGCGAAAGGCAGACGGGCAAACCGTTCGGCGATGTGGCCAAAGAAGTGCCGCCACACTGGATCAATCGGTTGTAACAGGTACGCAGAAAGCTTACCCTCCAAAACTTCCCGCTCAAACTCCCAGATGACCCACACCACCGTAAACTGACGAACAATGAACACCGCCAGAAAATAGCGGACAAACTCCTCTGATTGAAAGGTCAACAGTCCACTTTCAGACGCCTGCGCCCAAATCCCCATTAAAATCAGGGGAAACGTCCCCGAGAGAACCCATAACAACAACTCTGCCCGATATTCCACCATGTAAGCGTAATACACTGACAACAGCGTGCGGACGATCCGTCCCCTTCTCTGCATTACACCACTCCAGCTTGAAACACCCGACCAATCACTTCTTCAATTGGAGGATCCGTTACGGTCAAATCTTTCACATCTAACTCAGCCAAAATCCTAGCCACAGTTTGGGTCAAGGCCTCGCGCCGAACGATCAAACTAGCCGTGCAACCCGCTAAGTTTCCCACTTCGCCATAATCCATTAGATCTTGGGCTTGAATCGCACAATCTAACTCGACAGTGACTTCTCGATACGGCGCAAACTTCTCTAGCAATCCAGTCAAATTACCATCGTAAATTAGGCTGCCTCGATGAATCAGCAATACCCGTTCACATAGAGCGGTGATATCCGCCATGTAATGGCTCGTGAGCAGAACCGTTGCCCGATAGCGCTGATTGTAGGCTTGAAGAAACTCCCGCACCGCTGCCTGAGCATTCACATCCAATCCCAAAGTCGGTTCATCCAGAAATAAGACTTTAGGTCGATGGATCAAAGCAGCAAGCATTTCCGCCTTCATCCGTTCCCCTAAAGATAGTTTTCGAACTGGCTGGGTGAGCTGATTAGTGATGGAAAGCATTTCCGCCAATTCACCCACCCGACGGCGAAACTCTTTGTCCGGAACGCCATAAATAGAGGCGTTGATTCGAAAAGAATCCAATGCCGGTAGATCCCAAAGAAGTTGCTGCTTTTGTCCCATCACCAACGTGATCTGGCGCAGGAAATCCCCCTTCCTCTCAAATGGAATATAGTCAGCCACCCTGACCTTACCCCGGGAGGGATAAATGAGCCCGGTCAGCATCTTCAAAGTGGTCGTTTTACCCGCTCCGTTAGGCCCCAAAAATCCAACAATTTCCCCGGGTTCAATCTGAAAGGAAACCTGGCGAACAGCCTCCACTGAACGATAAGTGCGGCGAAAAAAATGCTGCAAGGTTCCTTTAAGTCCGGGCTCTTTAATCGCAACTGGATAAACTTTGCTTAGACTTTGAACATCAACGATAGCCATGGGCGACCAATAAACCCCTTAAAAAGCAGCGCGTGAAATACAATCTAAGTTAGATCTTGTCCCATAAAATGAGCAGTATTTAACACGGTTTAGATCAACATTGTTTTAGATAAACATTGTGGGGTATCAGATTGGCCTCCTGGCGCGTTATACAGATCGCAAAAATCCATTGACTTAAAAACACAGGATACAGAAGACAGCTATTGTCTGTCTTCTGTATCCCAATTCGGCTATTAGGCCCTCAAGCTAAGAGCAACAAGGTGAGCCAAGTTTTCGAAAGCAATAAGCTGGCGCACTCAAATAAACAGTCTGCAGCAGTCAGAACAATCTTACCGATAGATTAAGGCGTCTAATTCTGCTCTATCAAGCTGATCGCCAGTAAGGAATATTGAAGGCTCTAGCAAGAATAAATGTAAGCGCCCCTTCAATTGCTCAAAGCGCTTCTGAACTTTCTTCTCCAGTCCGAATTCGAATCACTCGCTCAACGGAGGTGATGAAGATTTTACCGTCGCCAATCTGTCCAGTCTGAGCGGCGGCAATGAGAGTCTCAACGACTTTATCTACTTGCTCATCTTCTACAACAGCCACCAACCTTAGCTTTGGTAGAAAATCAACAGTATATTTTGCGCCACGATAGACTTCTGTCTGTCCTTTTTGGCGGCCAAACCCCCGAACATCAGAAATGGTCATCCCTTTAACACCCAAATTGACAAGGGCGGTTTTGACCTCCTGAAGCTTCATGGGACGAATAATCGCTTCTATTTTCTTCACTTTCTTTAACTTAACTCCTCTAAGCTAACCATTACCTCTAAAAAATCAGTCCTCGGCAAAAAATGACAAACAAAAAACTATTTTTGAGTTCAATGTTGTATATCCCGTTACGAAAATAGCACATATAGTGGATTTTTCTTGAAATCTATTCTCAGTTATTTAATTTGGTTAGTTATCCAACTTGAATTGTCCAAAGTTCTTCTGTGGATTTACAACTCCAGCCCCCCTGTCAAGGAGTTCTATGGTCCGACCCTCGAGTTTATTCCCAAAAATCCTAGAAGAGGCCCGAACAACTCGCGCCTCTTCTTTACAGTGACCTTTCTTAGCCGCGTTTTGATGATGCTTTCTATGGGGTCGTATCGTCCATCAGAAAAATGGCTTTCTGAAGAAAGCTAACTTGCTCATTGAAGCCCATAGATTCTAGAGCGTTCAATACCGGTTTCGCCTCTTGGGAAAGTTCATGAGTCTGAGGAAGTCGCTGGATAGAGCCATTTTGAACACCCTGCGCCAATTTGTACCAGAAGGCAAGTTTCATATTGACGTTAAGGCTTGTATATTCCTGGCCAACTCGGGTATCCGCTCCTGAAGCAAGATCCCGAATTGCATTGAGTTGCTCTTCCCGTCTGATGTGTTTTACCTGAGTAAACAGGCGTTGAGTAATCTGAGAAAAAATTGCAACTGGCGCCGCAGATCTAATCGCTTTACCGACTTTTTCATAACTAAACCAGAGTAAGGCTAAGCGATCATCAACACTGACCTTGCCAAATTGGTTTACCGCTTGCTCTAGATTTACGTCGAGATTTACTAAAGTCACCTTAATACCCCTCAGAATTTATCGCCAATTTTTCAACAGGATGAACAACAAAGCTGACCTTCCCCTAATTACTGAGGGCTGCCTACTCAGCAGCGCCTCAGAAACAGGTTTGATCTGACGGCTGTGGCTGAGCTAGAGACGAATGGAGTCCCTAGCTTTCCAAAAACCAATAGTTTGAATACTTCAGGCGGTCCTCAGAGAACGCCGAGTCTAAAAAAATGTAGCCTGAGTCTCGCAACTCTGCCCAATCCCAAATCCTCAGCGAAAGCAAACTTGATCATGAGCAATATTGTTCACTACCAAGGCTAACGGGTGAAATGGATTGAGCATCCCACTGTGAAGCTTAAGATAAAACTCTATGCCAGAGACATAGCGCTTAACGCTAACAAAAGACTCCCGAGAAGGTAAGCACTCCCTGTTGAGCGTTTGTTATCCGTTCGCGATCGCAGTTGGGTGTATGGAGAAGCCGCGGAGCCTCAATCTGCCCCTTAGAACTTTACCCCCATCCCCTTTAAGCCTGAAACAGACTTCTTAGGAACTAGGCCAATCGTATGGCCGTCATTCCAACGGTTAATGGTTGAAAAATCCTGCGGCGCCCACATAGAGAGATGCTTGCGTAGAGCAGAAGACTTCTCTCAATTAGAAGGAGCCAAGGAACAAATAGGCTACTAACCGAACAGACTCGATGTGAATTCTCTAAAGGTAAGTTAAAGATCTTTATATCAAATGATCTTCATCTCAACGAGATTTTTCGAAATATTTAGTTTTTTCTTTCGATTTTTCGAATCCTGAATTAATTGTACCCATTCTTAAGCTGGGATCAACAAAAATATGTAAATCTCATTTGAGATTTGAGCTGTCTGGAACGCCTCCAGCCATATTTGTGGAAACTTTATGATATTCAGCAAGTATGTATGCTTATTTTTCTAAGTCTGCTTAACCCTGTTGTCTCCAGACTATTCACTCTGCAAGAATCTTCCTTAGAAACAACAGCGACAAATCGGCGCATCGCTTTGCATCTATATCGCTAAATAGAGCTTAAACTTTCTTGACCTCATAGCGGATGGTTCTCCAGTAAGGGTTATGGGTAATTTCGGCGAAAAGTATGGATTTGGATACTAGGACGCGTTGGGATGGATCTATACTTTTAGGTTCTAGATACTTAACATAAGTTTTGGTCTCACAGTCAATGAGTTTAAGAACAAGGTTTAGAAAATTGCATAATTCATTTGTCTAACTTGTGGAACCCCCCTTAGGTAACTATCAATTCTGATTTGTTCGCCAAATTCTCTAGAACAACACAGGCAAATCTCCCCCTTTGAATGGGAAGCTGTCTAAACGGTGCCTGAATGCCACTATGCTTATGGGTAGGATTGATTCTCCTGAGCTTGACCTGGTTACCGCCGATAACGGGTTGTTTAGTCGCCTATCTATTGAAGTGAAGTTTTCACCAACAGGGTGGCAAATAGTCAAAAGCGCATGATTTTCATGACTCACTACTTTTAACCGTCATCTATGTTCAAACGTAAGCCAGAGCAACAATATACTTTCCTGAGTCGAACCAGTGAATTTGAAGGCACTCTTCATGCCGAGGGAAACCTAAGGATTGATGGTGTAGTCCATGGCACGGTAGACGTGCGGGGAGACATTGAAATTTCCCCCACGGGTTTAATTGAGGGGCCAGAAGTTAGAGCCCGAAATATCCTGGTTCATGGGGTTCTGAAAGCTCGTGTGTTTGCGGAAGGTAAACTGCAGCTAATGCGGACCTCCCGCCTAGAGGGAGATGTTGTCGCCGGTGCTTTGGAAATTGAGGTGGGAGCCTGCTATACCGGCTACATCGAGACTAGAGACTCTAAGAGTTTACCCCTCCCCAGAGAATTACCAGAGTTGTATGGGACGGCGGACACACGATGAGAGCGAATTACACTTATTAATAATAATGTATTGCAGTGATTGCAACGCTTACTCCAATGCTATGGAGAGAGGCTAAATACTTGTTTGCCGAGATACCGCTTAATCAGTCTCGTGGCCCTTTGGAGAATCATGGGGAGCTATCACGGCTCCCTTAGCCTGCTTGAGTAGGACTCTCCTATCTTGGGTAGTTCCAACACCGTAATGGGAAGAAATTTCCCTTGAGGGAGGAGAATACGGAACCCAATTCCTGACTGACTTTGGATTTCGGTATTCCTTCCCCCCTAAAGCTCAATCAATCAGATAACAGACGCTTCACGCCAATTTGAGGGAGCTAACGAGCAGCGTTACTAATTTACTCACATTTCCGAGAAGTATTCCCTAAATTTCGCTTCCATTTTGGATTTTCCATAACAGCAGCTATGCTCAATCGAAGTGGAATATTAGGACTTCTCAACCTCTGAAACGTAGTCTTGAACTTGGTTTAGACCGACTTTTAACTCGACGAAAAAGGACTCGGCATTATCTAGCTGCTGATCCCGAGCGGCGGTTTCTAGCTGGAAAGCGGATCGATACATTGAGTTGGCGCCCAAATTGGCGCTGGCCCCTTTAAGATAATGAGCAATATTGCGGATAGATTCAGTGTCTTGATTGGCGATCGCAGTCCCGAGGATTTCTAACTGAGTTAAAGAATCTTCAATAAAAAGCTGCAGCAGCTCTAACTCAAACTCTGGATCCTGTCCAGATAACTGATGCAATTGCTCGAAATCAATTACTGACTTTTGAGACTCCATAATCATAACCTAATCGTTAATTTACTTACTTGCTAACCAAGCAAGTACGAGTATTAAGCCG
>JAAUYH010185176.1_pt1 | contig 21994 bp, 23 predicted proteins | sample 7278061 | NCBI WGS metagenome assembly JAAUYH01 (sample SAMN14350203, study PRJNA611818) | marine sediment metagenome | isolation source: surface marine sediment (0.6m) | place: French Polynesia: Moorea | collected 2018-08 | reverse complement strand
TCTCCCACATTTTTACGAGCATCAATTTCTTGAGTAGCAATGGCGATCGCCTGTCGCCAATTTTCTTTATTAATAATTTTGGCATCAAATAAAGAATTGACAATCAATTCCGCCAAATCCTCACTAGATAACCTATTACCAGACTCTGCGCTCATTTGATGAGTTGAACAGAAGGCAGATAGTTGAAGTCTGTTCTCATTAGTATCTTGGCGAACGGTAAAAAAAGTCCGCTTATCTTGCTCGTCATAATAACAACGGGCATTACCAGATATTTTAAGTTGATTTTGCAATTTATAGAAACCTAGACCAAGATAAGGCATAAAGCAATAAGAACCATCAGCTTGGGGTAAAGCTGATGCCTGGAAACAGCCAACAGCATAGCCATTAAACATAAATTTAACAATTCTTTCAGCCATACCTTTGTATGTATATGTAATTAACTGGGCGGTAATAAGTTTTTTTCGTGCTAAGTGTAACCTACCAAAGAACGATAAACTTGAGATTGCCTCAAAAATTTTAGAGTCAGAAATAATAAAAATGTTTTTTATTCAGTCCTTAAAATCAAGCTTACAAGGCGATCGCTTTAAATCGTGGCGTTCTTGGTGTCAATCTTGTCTAATTGTCTTGTTTATATCCTTCTTGAGTCTGTCTTGGTGCTGGCAACCTGCTGTAGCTGGAATCAATGATGACCGCTATGAAGGTAATATCTTTATCCTCTTTGCAGGTAACGGTTCTCTAGTTCCTCCCCGTATCAGTTTAGCCGAATCTTTAAAACGAGAAATGCCAGCTATAATCGTTTTTTATGTGGATGATAGTAGCGATTGTAAGCAATTTTCGGGCATAGTTTCGCGGATGCAAGAATTTTACGGTCGCGCTGCCAGTATTATACCCATTAGCGTTGATTCTCTCGCTAAATCTAAATATAATCCCCAAGAACCAGGTTACTACTATGAAGGTGTAGTCCCCCAAACTGTAGTCTTAGACCAAAAAGGCAAGGTAGTCTATAACGGTAAAGGACAAGTACCTTACGAAGAAGTAGATGATGTCTTACGGGAAGTATTCGATTTATTACCCCGTTCGGAATCCGTGACTTTAAAACGCCGCTCATTCAATGAATTTAATTCAGAATTAGTTCGGTAAACTAGCCATCATCTATTAACTTACCTTCGGCTCGTTAAATTACATACAATAGTAATATAATTTAGCTATAATAAGAGCAGAAAAAACCCAGCCGTTAAGACTGGGTAATGGAGCAAGAGGTAAAAACTGTTCAGCGAAATTCTTGGTAGGCAACTTAACAGAATTTCGCCCTTGGTGTCGATAACTTACCTGATATGGTTTAAGTACCGTGCAGATAACACCTATAATCTAGGTTATTGACACCGATCGCAACAGTATATTTACGAGTATTTTATTAAACTCCTAGCTCTTTTTAGTTATTTTTACCGATGGTTAATTTACCTACAGCCCAAAGAGTCACGAGTGTCTACTCCTGTTTTGGGATTAACACCAGCAGCATTGGCACAAAGTTGTTTGGTTTGCCATTTCTCTAATACTGCCAAGGAAAAATCAGCACCATCGATCTTTGCCCCTTCAAAAGTAGAAAAAGAGAGGATTGTCTCTTGGAAAACAGCATTGGTTAAATCTGCGCCGTCAAAATTAGTCAAATAAGCAAAACCATAACTAAAATCTGCGCCTTGAAGATTGGCATTAGCTAAATTAGAAGCATTAAATACTGCCCCTCGGATATCTGCATTGCTAAAATCTGCCCCTTCAAGATCCACTTTAGCGAAATCAACACTCTGTAAAGTCTTACCAGCAAAATCTTTATCTTTAAAATCTTCTTCGCTAAAAGTCGAAGGAGTAACAGAGGTGGAACTGGCTGCTTGAACGGGTAGAGGCAGAGCTAATAAAATTAACAGCAACAAAAAGATACTTAATCGGAAAAGATATTTCATGGATAAAATTAAATCAATTGCGAATCAAAAGAATGTAACAGAAATAGTATTAGAAAAAGACATCCATTTCCGAACGCCCTGTAATTTTAAGCCAGTTTTGAGCTTCCATGTAGTTATTGGGAGCGATACGAATAGCTTGTTTCCAGTATTCTGCTGCCTTATCATAGAGAGCTTCTGCTTTTTCTGTATCTCCTGCTTCTTTAGCCTTTTCCCCTTCATAATGATAGATGACGGCGATATTATTTAAAGCTTGGGGCATTCTGGGGTTAAGCTCGATGGATTCACTATATAATTCGATCGCCTTGTCAATCTCTCCGTTGCTGGCGTAAATTAAGCCCATATTATATAAAATATAGCTGCGATCGTTGGGGTCTTCTTCTAGTTTGAGAGCTTCTTCGTAGTTTTCTAGAGCCTCAGCATACTCTCCATCCCCTTGAGCCGACATTCCATCACGGTAATAAGCAAAGGCTTCCTTGGCTTTTTTGTTGGTGGGTAAAGCTTTCAAGATGATGTCTGCCATCACGGTAAAAGTTTTATCGATAAAATTGTCGTTTCTTTGGGTACGTGGCATAGCTGCTTGGTAAATTAGTTATTTATTACTAGTTTTGATTTTATCGCGGACGTTATCTTTAAACATATTTCTATCTAACATATCATTGTAATGAATATCGCGCTCCAGTTCTCTAATTCCTCTCCGAACCCAGATAGATGTATGAGAAGGAAACAAAGTATCTATTAGCTGGGTCTTTACTAATAGTTACTGGAAGTTTAACTTTTGCCAGTATCAGAAGTTGATTCACAAAATTCCTCGCTAATGGGGCAAAATCTGTTCCGTAGTCATCACCAAAGGGAGAATCGCCCAGTGAACAAACTACTTACTTGTCGAAATTATATTGATGGTCAGTGGATACCTGCCAAATCGGGAAATTCTTTTGAGAGTCGTAACCCTGCTGACTGGCAGGAATGCATTGCTACTGTTCCATTGTCTGAAGAAGCCGATGTCAATGAAGCCGTAACGGCTGCTCGGCGAGCCTATCCTGCTTGGCGATTAGTCCCTGCCCCAGTACGCGCCGAAATTGTGTATCGCATTGGCGAAGGATTGCAGGCTCGAAAAGAAGAGCTAGCAACACTGATGAGTCGGGAAATGGGCAAGGTTTTAGTAGAAGCCCGTGGTGATGTCCAAGAAGGGATTGATTGTGCCTTTTACTATGGGGGAGAAGGTCGTCGTCTCTTTGGTCAGACTACCCCTTCAGAGTTAGGTAATAAATTTGCCATGACCGTGCGGATGCCTATTGGGGTAGCCGCCTTGATTACACCTTGGAATTTTCCCGTAGCTATTCCCTGCTGGAAAGCCCTCCCAGGATTGGTGTGTGGCAATACCCTAATTTTCAAACCCGCTAAAGATGTACCTGCCTGCGCCACAGTCCTCACTGAAATTTTTGCTGCTGCGGGAGTTCCTCCAGGAGTATTTAATTTGGTTCATGGAACGGGCAAAGAGGTTGGTAAAAGTTTAACAGCACATCCTGGAATTGACTTGGTTTCTTTTACAGGTTCTTCTGAAACAGGTGCCGAGGTAGCAGCTATTTGTGGTCGCACCCACAAGCAGGTGGCGTTGGAAATGGGAGGAAAAAATGCCCAAATTGTGATGGAAGATGCTAATCTCAATCTAGCTTTAGAAGGTGCAATCTGGGGAGCTTTTGGTACAACAGGACAACGTTGTACTGCTACTAGTCGCTTAATTTTACATCGAGATATTAAAGCTGATTTTACAGCCAAACTATTGGAACAAACCCGTCAATTGCGATTAGGTTCAGGAATTGACCCGAACACCGATGTTGGTCCCTTGGTAAATGCAGCTCAGTTAGATCGGGTAAAATACTATCTGGATTTAGCACGAGAAGAAGGAGCGATTGTACTTACAGGAGGTCAACCAGCTCAAGGAGAAGGATTAGAACATGGTTATTTCTTTGAACCTACCATTTTAGATGGAGTAACACCCGATATGCGGGTAGCCCAGGAAGAAATCTTTGGACCAGTTGTCTCCATAATAGAGGTAGAGTCATTTGCAGAAGCGATCGCAGTTATCAATAATACTCGCTATGGTCTTTCCTCCGCCGTTTATACCCAGAATGTGAATCGAGCCTTCCAGGCTATGCGGGATATTGAAGCGGGAATTACTTATATCAACGGTCCTACCATTGGGGCTGAAGTCCATCTACCTTTTGGGGGGGTTAAAACTACTGGTAACGGTCATCGAGAAGCTGGTAGTGCTGCTTTGGATATCTTTTCCGACTGGAAAACCGTGTATGTCGATTTCTCAGGTCAGTTGCAGCGCGCTCAAATTGATAATCGGTAATCAGGAAATAGCCCAACTCCCAACTCCGAAGTCAGAAGTCAGAACTCAGAAGTCAGAACTTAGAACAAAGTTAAAGTTTTGAATAATTAGTTACCATGCAAACTGCAACCCAATTTCATAGCCTTCAAGGACCTAAGCTAATTACATCACTGCCTGGTCCCAAGGCTAAAGCTTTGATAGATCGCGATCGCGCTGTTACCTCTCCCTCCTATACGCGAAACTATCCCCTGGTGGTAAAACGAGGTGAAGGCTGTCTGATTGAAGATGTAGACGGCAATGTCTTCTTGGATCTGACCGCTGGGATTGCAGTAGCGGCAACTGGTCATGCTCATCCCCAAGTTGTGCGGGCTATTAATGAGCAGTCACAACAACTTTTGCATATGTGTGGGGCTGATTTTTATTACGAACCGATGACGCAGTTAGCAGAGACTTTAGCGGCGAAAGCACCTTTCCCTCAACCCGATCGCGGTTCCCCAGCTAAAATATTATTTACCAACTCTGGGGCTGAATCCCTGGAAGGGGCTTTAAAGTTAGCTCGGTACTATAGCCAACGCTGGCGAGTAATTGCTTTTATCGGTAGTTTTCATGGACGAACCTATGGAGCAATGTCTCTGACTGGTTCTAAATCTGTTCAATGCCAAGGATTTGGTCCTCTAGTACCAGGAGTAACTCATATTCCCTATGGCACTCACGCCAGCTTAGATTATCTAGAGCAAACCTTATTTACGTCAATCCTCCCTCCCTCAGATGTAGCTGCCATTGTGGTGGAAGCAATCCAAGGGGAAGGAGGTTATATCCTGCCTGATGATGGTTTTTTGACCAGGTTACGCGAGATTTGCGATCGCCATGAAATCCTGCTCATCGTTGACGAAGTGCAATCTGGTATGGGACGCACGGGAAAATTATTTGCGATCGAACATTGGGGTGTAATGCCCGATATCATCACCGTAGCGAAAGGGATTGCCAGTGGCTTACCTCTGGGTGCAGTGATAGCGAGAAGTGAGATTATGAACTGGACTCCTGGTTCTCATGCCAATACCTTTGGGGGTAATCCCGTAGCCTGTGCCGCAGCTAATGTTACTTGGCAATTATTAGAAAATGGCTTGATGGAGAATGCCGCAGAACGAGGACGACAGTTGCAGGCTGGATTGACTGAGTTGTCCTCTATCTATAATTGTATTTCACCACCTCGCGGTAAAGGATTGATGGTGGCGATCGATCTTCTTGACCGCCAGGGGAATCCAGATGTTACTCAACGCGATCGCCTGCTCCAAGATGCTTTTTATCAAGGATTGCTACTATTGGGGTGTGGTCGAGCCGCAATTCGCTTTTGCCCGCCTCTGGTAATTACAGACGAACAAATTGACATTGCCCTAAATATTCTTACCGAAATACTCAAAAACTACCCATGAATTCTGCATGCCTGGCTCAAGAACTATGGACACAACTCTGGTTAATTTATCGCCAACGAGTTGCCTATGCCCTTGTGTATGAAGGGATGATTAAAGCAGCAGGTGGAACTGTGGCGAACGATCATATTGCCTTCCGCTCCTTACGACTGGAGGTAGATAGTGAGAATGGGTTAGTGAATCTGGGAATTCCCTATCTAGAAACTATTGTCCAGTGGCTAGGTTACGAAGTCGCAGGAGAATATCATTTTCGCGATCGCCACCTATATGCCCGTCACTATCGTCATCCAGAGCAAGATAAATACGATTTGCCCAAACTCTTTATCAGTGAACTGATTGTCGAGGAATTACCACCCTCAATTGCTAGCTCGATTGAAGATACAGTGCGATCGGGTTCTTTCTTCTCTCTACTAGCTTGGCAAGAATCATTTCTATCCTTAGAGAAAGACGAAAAAGCAGCAGCCAAAGCCTTAATTCCTGTATTTACTCGCCCTTGGACACCACCCAAACGCACTGTCGTAGAAGCGGTCAACGAAGTTAGTCAATATGGGGCTTGGGTGCTATTACACGGTTACAGCGTGAATCACTTCACTGGTTATATTAATCGCCAGAATACCCCCATTTATCCAGACATCGTCAGTACAGCTCAAGCCCTGGCTCGTCAGGGAGTGCCAATGAAAGATAGCTTGGAAGGCGGTCAAGCTAGTGGACTACAACAAACTGCAACCCAGGCTGTAACAGAATCAGTCCCCATTCTCGATGAGCAAGGGCATCTAGATGAGATGCTTTGGAGCTATGCTTATTACGAACTCGCAGAGCGTTATCTTGTCACCGATAATACTGGAAACCAAACCCTATTTGAAGGCTTTATTGCTCCTCAAGCACAACATCTGTTTGATATGACCAAAGCCAAGTAAATTAATCTTCTTCTCGTTCGATAATGCCGCCCCCCAGTAAAATTTCTCCATCGTACCAAACTGCCGCTTGACCTGGAGTAATACCAAATTGAGGTTCGTCAAAGACAAGGCGCAAGCGATTGTTTTCTAGGGGAATCAGGTTGGCGGCTACAGCCTGAGAACGATAACGAATTTGCACTTCCGCTCGAATCGGTACTTTGGGGGGAGCAATAGACACCCAGTTAACTCTACTTACAGTACATTCTAAACGTCCTCCAGCAGTGCGTCCGCCCACAACTACCCGATTCATCACAGGATCGAGTTTAACCACATATAATGGCTCAGAGGCGGCAATACCTAAGCCTCTCCTTTGACCGATGGTATAGTGATGAATTCCCTTGTGTTGACCCAAGACATTACCCGCTAAATCGACAATATCCCCTTCTGTTTGCTGGATATATCGATCCAAGAAACTTTGCATATTACCATGAGCTTCCACCAGACACAAATCCTGGCTTTCTGGTTTATCGGCAGTATTGAGTTGGAATTGAGCCGCGATTTTTCTGGTTTCGGCTTTGGTTTGATTACCCAAGGGAAATACCGAGCCTGCTAATAATTCTTGAGTCAGGTCATATAAAAAATAGGACTGGTCTTTTTTACGGTCTATTGCTCTTAATAACTGATAGCGTCCGCTTTGCTCATCGTAATTAATCCGAGCATAATGACCAGTGGCAATTTTATCTGTCCCCAATTTTTGTTGGGCATAGTTTAGCATGGGGGCAAATTTGACGGCACGGTTACACTGAGAACAGGGTAGGGGAGTAACACCGGCTTCATAACCCTGAACCAAATAATCGATAATATTGGCTTGAAATACTTCGCGGCTATCCACAATATGATGGGGTATACCCAATTCTTCGCAAAGTCGCGCTGCATCTACCATTCCTTCGGAACAGCATTGACCCTTTCCCTTCATCAGCCAGAGAGTAAGACCGATGACTTCATAACCTTGATGATGGAGAGTGGCAGCAGCAACAGAGCTATCTACGCCACCAGATAAGCCAACCACGACTTTCTTATTTTGTTTAAGTTTCATAGCTCAATTTATAGCTCAATATTAAATAAAATTCCCCTTGTCTGATATTAATATTGTAGCGATTGCGCCTCTAGCACTGGCAAAGCCAATCGTGTTGCTATTTTTAGAGTTTCTCTTCCCTAATTTTCTATCTTAACTACCTAGTTAAGTTACTGCGATCGCTCCATACTTCCACCCGACCCCTGAGACTTAATTATCTTAACTTTTGGTTAATACTTTAAAATAGATAGTTGCATTCTTTGTTGCATACAAAGTTAAACAAGTTAAATCTGTTCAAGATTGTCGCTCTTAGTCGATCGCGCGATCGATTGAGAAATTACATAACTTGCAGCCAGACTAAACCTCTGTTGGCAGCCAAAATTTAGAAAAAAATACGAAGTAATGCAAAATAGTTTTTTCGATCGTTCGTTAGATAAAAAAAGCCTCAAACAACGCCTACGTCAGTTAAATAAAGCTAAAGTTGGCTTTTATAGCATTGGCTTGTATCCAGCTTCCTTGGCATACAATTCAGCCATGCAAAAAAGTGAAAAATCTTTATTATTAGCACCTCGTCCTAGTCGAGAATTATTAGGAGCATTTTCCGAAGAAGCGATTAAGGGTATGGATCCCAAGCACGTAACTAAAATGCGTCGCATGGCAAGGCATAAAGAAGGAGATAAGTTAGTAACCAATACCCTAGAGTATTTAATCACCAAATGCGATCTGGTACTATTGAGTGCTAATAGTAAATACATCGAACAAGATTTAGCAGAAGCTTGCCATATCAGGGAAAGACTGAGACGCAACAATGTAGTTTTGGCTTGTTTAGCAGGTTCTTTTAGTCACGATCGACAGGCAAATACTTCCTATATATTGTGTGAAAAAAACACTAACTTAGCTTTTTTCTCTGGATTTCATCGACATGGAGCATTAAGAGATCCTGTTGACAGCTTTACCGCCAATTTTTGCCATCCCAATGCTTTAACTGCCCTCATCGGCGCACACCTTCTGAATAAACTTTCCCCCAATATCCAAGTATCCCCTGGTATTCACAATGTAGAAGCCCAGTACATTAAAGCAGCAAAAAATATGGCTTCTATTTTTGCTGGTTTTGGCTATGAATATCATCGACAAAATTCAGGAATTCTGCCTACCTTATTGACGTTGCTACTCAATCAATGCCTCGATCAAGCAGCCACAGTTTCCATGTCGCGACAAGACCGTCATCAACTCTATAGTCAGCAGACTATCGCTTTGACAGAATTAGGGTATGCTGTACCCAGAATTGAAGCAACTCTCAACAAAGGTGGGAATATGGAAAGAGTAAGGGATCATACTTTTACTCAGTTGACCGCCATTGTCGCCGATGTACGGGGTAGTATGATGCTTCCTGTAACGGGAGAGCCTACTAGAAATTTTCAGGCTGGACAAATATTGGCAAAAGGAATGCTCGAACATGGTCGTTGTCCCTATAACATTGAAGAATTCGAGCAATGGTGCGGCAATGCTGGTTTAAATCAAGGTGCTTTAGAAGGATTAAAAGCCCTCAGATATTGGCCCCAAATCGAACAAAAATACTCGATTCAATTTCACGATGCCTCCATGGTCAATCTTTTATATAAAGGCTTATGTAGCAGTGATGAAGAACAAGATTTTGCTTTTGAGGTGATGACTGAAAGTCGGCAATTATCCAATTATTGTCAGGAGTCAGTCCGCTCAACTCATAGCAGAAAATACGCCGAAGCACTAAATAATCTCGACCGTCTGGATTCTTTAGAGTTAATTTCTAATGCGGTGATTGCCGACAATGCCAAGAAAGCAATTCATCAAGATAATGGTATCGAAGAAAGAGAGATTAAACCAGATGCTCCTGCTTACTTAAAAGTCATGGACTACATCGAGCAAGATGATTATTCGAATTGAGTTCAAAATTTTAGGGGTGTAGCAATTGTCTTGATTGTCAAGTGCAATTTTTCAATAGTGCGATCGCACCTTGAGTTGAATTAGCTCGATTGCTTCATCAACTCTTTCTGCTTGAGCGATTAGTTTACTTAATTGTTCTGATATCGATACTATTTGGATCTAGTTTTAATGCCTGTTGGAAAGAAGCGATTTTTAGTTATTCTGGCAAGCCATAGAGTAGATCATAATAGGATGGCTAAATAAAATTCTGAATCACTTCTGTTACCGCTTCAGGATACTCTTCATAGATACCTAAAGTTCCAGCTAATCTAACTGTTTGCACTTGTTCTAACTCTGCCATTGCTATCATTTCTGCTTTTGATTTCGGGGGTGCATTTTCTGCCAATATAATTAATACAGGCATCGACACAGAGTCTAAAAGCTGCAAAAACTCTTCTCTATTAGCTACAGGATCGATCGCGCCAGTAACAAAAGCAGCAGGTGCATATCTCGCACCATCTTTGGAAGTGATTTGGTGTTTTTGGGCGATAAATTCAGGAGTTAGTTTGGTTTCATCCACATATACGTGACGTTTATACATCAAGCGGAGAAAGGAAGGAGTAGTATTGAGATAGTATAATCCCTGTCCGATTAAAGGCGATCGCACTAGGTTTTTAACGACCTTTCTCACGCCATCGGCTAAACCCATTACTTTTAAAGGTCCTTGCCAAGTAGGGGCAACTAAAATTACTTTAGAGATAATATCCGGATTGTTATGAGCGAACTTTAAAGCGTATCCCGCAGCATGACCCGCAGCAATTAAGATAATTGAGCAATCAAAAACAGATTTAATAAAATCTCCTAATAAATGGTGAAATAATACGGGATTGTAATCCACCCAGGGGCATTGAGACTCGCCAAACCCCAACCAATCTAAAACCGTAACTTGATAGTTTGTCGCGAGTATATTGGCAATACCTTTCATTTCTGTGCGACTAGAAACTGTACTAAAAGCAGGAAGTAATAGTACGGGGTTTCCTTTGCCGATGGTTTCGTAAACGACTCGATATTGTTGGTCTTGCCAATTCCAGTTGTAGAAATTTTTTGTACCGCCAATACCAGAGTCAAGCTGAGTCTGATTAGTTGCTGTAGTCATAGCTAATAGTGAAGAGAAATCTATTTATATGATTTTAGTAAGATATTTAATTTTATTGTGCGATTAAACTCCGAAGTAGATGTTCTGAAAGCTTTTTTGCTAATTCGTCAGATTTTATGTTTTCGTTGTTAACTATCAACAAATCGTACAGCGTCCAGTTTATCGTGCCGATGATGCCATTAATGGCGATTTGAATATTTAAGTTATCGATAAAATAACCGCGATTGCTTCCCGTTTCTAGAATAGTTTGCAGGATACTGCGGTATGTCTGCCTCACTTCTCGTAATTGCTCGCTTGCTACTTCGTCACCATAACCAATCTGCATAAAAAACAGTTTGATTAATCCTTGATGAGATTCAAAGTAACGTAAGGTCAAAACTATTACTCGATCTAGCTGTTCTTGAGGATCGGTAAATGGCTCGATTTCTTGCTGAATTTGGCGATGCAAAATCGTCAAATGACTGACTATAATTGCGGTGAGTAATTCCTGCTTATTCTGAAAATGTCGATAGAACAATCCCACCGATACACCAGCTTTTTTAGCAATCAACTGAGGTTTAGCGCGATCGTAACCACTACATAGCAAAGCTTCTCATCGAGCTATTACAGATGTAGAAATTATTACTATTCGCTTAGGAGCTATCGATGCGTTGTTTAGAAGCCCGTGTGGGTTTACCCCACGAGAGTGTCACGTCCCAAGTACATAATTAAAAATAAGAGGTGCAACAATGGTTGCATCCGACTCAATAACATAACTTGGAGTATCTACATCTAGTTTTCCCCAGGTAATTTTTTCATTAGGTACAGCACCACTATAAGAACCGTAGGAAGTCGTCGAATCACTAATTTGAGCGAAGTATCCCCATAACCTACAGTCTTCTTTCAGGTCTTGTTGAATCAATGGCACAACACAAATCGGAAAATCTCCTGCAATACCTCCTCCAATTTGAAAAAAACCAATAGAACAATTTTTGGTATTTTCCTTATACCAATTGACCAGCATTTCCATTTGTTCTAAACCACTCTTAACGATATCTAGTCGCTTGATTTTTTTGTTAATAAAATGAGCGACAAAAACATTGCCCAGTGTTGAATCTTCCCAGCCAGGTGTAAAGATAGGTATATTTTTCTCCCAGGCTGCCATCACCCAAGAATTACGAGGATCGATCTGGTAAGAGTCTTCTAAGCAACCACTTTCCAAAAGCTGGTAAATAAACTCATAGGGAAAAAATCTCTGATTAGCTATTTCTGCTTGCTGCCACAATTTCTGTAGATGGTGTTCTGTTTTTCTCATCGCCTCTTCCTCTGGGATGCAGGTATCGGTGACTCGATTCAGTCCATGATCCAGCAGTGCTTTTTCGTCTTCAGGCTTGAGGTGACGATAACTAGGAATTCTTTTATAGTGCTTGTGTGCAACAAGGTTGAAGATATCTTCCTCTAAATTAGCTCCCGTACAACAAATGGCATGTACTTTTTCTGCCCGAATCATCTCAGCTAGGGAAATTCCCAACTCTGCCGTACTCATTGCACCAGCAAGGGTCAGGAACATTTTGTTTCCCGACTCTAAATGAGCGATCCATCCTTCAGCAGCTTCCAGGCATGTAGCGGAGTTGAAATGGAGAAAATTCTTTTGCATTAATTCTCTAATATTCATTAGAAAACCTGAGATATATAGTTATGATTAGCTTCAAAGTTAAAATAACTTGCCATTTGTTCAATGGTTTATAAATTTACCATATATTTAGGTAGAATATGGAAAGTTTTCCATAAATCAATCTTCCGCTTTAAATTTCAAGGTTGAAAAGCGATCGCTTTTCAACCGACAAAACTGATTTACTGTCACAAAAATTTTATTGACTAAAAAGTACCAAATAATACCAGTAAGGTAAACAGACAAATCCCGCCTAAAATTGCAGCAGCGATCGCTGGATAGGGAGCATGATTAACTTGCTCTAAATACTGGTTGACTTTTACATCTTTGTCTTCGGGATGCCAAATCATATCTTTCATAATTTTTACCTCATTAAGTCTTCGAGATTGCTATATTAGGTATTTTATCGATGACTATCTCTGAGATGAACAGTCAGGGTCTATTTTGCTATAAAATAATATTTTTTTAAATAGTTTGTATCAAAAGTAAGCATAAGTTAATTAAGTTATATCTCTTGAAGTTCGGCTCGATCCCTCTGTTGTTCAAACGTAGTTTGAGGTAATAGAGCAATAGGGGTAGAAGCGAACAAGGTAATATCTTCGTGTTCCATCAGGTTTAAAACTTTCAAGTTAAATTCTTCCCTGGCAGCAGCATAAACAGCAATATTATTAGTTTTAGCAAATACTTGAATTTTTAAGACTCGTGCATTTTGCTTAATTTCTGTAAAGCGTACCGTACAATCATCTTGTAAAATATCGATAGATTGAGAAATTTGGCGCAATCCTTCACAAATGGCTAGGGTTTTTGCTGACGAAATATCATCGATTTGCAGTGTCAAATTAATACTAAGTAACTGTTCGGGACTAAAGTTTTGAGAATAGTTTTCCAAAACTCCTGTAATCATTTTCGAGTTAGGAATTTTTTTAATGGTTTTTTTAGCAGGAATAGATATTTTGGTACTTCTTAAGCTAATATTTTCAATTTGAGCCATACCTTCAATGCCATCGATCTCCACAATATCGCCAACTTCATAGAGGTGATCGAAATAAATTACAATGGCACAAAACCAATCATAGAGAATATCTTTGACGAGTAGACCCAAAGTAATACCAGTGCCACCAACTAAACCAATTAAAGCACTGGCAGATGCCCCCAATAATACTTCTGCTGATTTTAACAGTACGATTAAAATGGCTATAGTTTTAAATACTTTTGGTAAATGGGGAACGATTAAATCATCTAATTCAGTTTCAGTTTGTAGAGCTAAATCCCTTAATATTTGACCTAATAGAGGTGAAATACGATAAACAATAACAGCGATCGCCGTAATTGCCAATAAAGCAATGATATCACTAATAGTCTCTTCTAATTGAGAATTAAGATACTCGGCAACAATTAAGTTACAAACCCACAAACCACAGACAAAAATCAACCAACTCAAAGGCTGTTTAATAATTTCAATTAGCCGATCGTCAAGCTTGGTTTTTGTTTGACTGGCTAAGTTTTCCACTGAACTAATTATAGTGGCAGAAAAAAATTCTCTTAGTAGTTGAGTAAATATCAGAATAAACCCTACTAAAATAATCTTATTTAAGGGAATATTAGCAAAAGTAATTTCCGAATTTAATAAACTATTGTTTACAAAATACCAAAGGTTTTTCACGGTTGATTTTTACTACGCGTCTATTGAATTGTATAAATTGGGGATGAGCAATTAGGTGATAGAAATAACTCACTTATTATTTTTATCCTTCATCCTTCACCCCCTTTATCCTGTAAAAGACCTATAGTGCTTCTGCTCTAGCAGCGGCAGCTTCTTCAGGATGAATACCCAATCTGGTTAGGTTAAGACGATTTTTTTGGTCAAAGCCACGGATTTTAACCACAATTTCGTCCCCTACTGCCACTTCATCATCTACTTTACCCACTCTGCCTTCTGCCAATTGAGAAATATGGATCATACCTTCTTTACCTGGTAAAATTTCCACAAAAGCACCGATATCTATGATTCTGGTAACTTTACCCACGTAAACATCTCCTTCCTTGAGTTTACGGGTAATATTAAAGATCATTTTTCTCGCTTTTTCCGCTTTTTCCGCTTCAACTGCGGCAATAATTACAGTTCCATCATCTTCAATATCGATTTTGGCTCCTGTCTGTTCGGTAATGGATTTAATAGTTTTACCAGAAGGTCCAATGACCATGCCAATCAAGTCGGGATCGATCTTGAGGGTAATTAAACGAGGTGCATAGGGAGATAGTTCGGTACGCGGTTGAGCGATCGCTTTGAGCATTTCTTGAAGAATATGGATTCTGGCTGGTTGTGCCTGTTGGATCGCTTCAGCAATGGTTTTCATGGATAAGCCAGTAATTTTCATATCCATTTGCAGCGCGGTAATCCCACTATCGGTACCAGCAACTTTGAAGTCCATATCCCCCAGGAAATCTTCAATGCCTTGGATATCGGTTAAGATCCGCACTTCATCCCCTTCCTTGATTAAACCCATCGCTGCACCACTAACGGGTTTTTGAATCGGGACTCCCGCATCCATTAAAGATAAAGTCGAACCACATACCGAACCCATAGAAGTAGAACCATTGGAAGATAATACTTCCGATACTACTCGCAAGACATAGGGAAATTCTTCTTGAGGTGGTAATACGGGAAATATGGCACGTTCAGCTAAAGCACCGTGACCGACTTCCCTTCTACCAGGAGAACGCATCGGTCGAGTTTCACCTACAGAATAGGGAGGAAAATTGTAATGGTGTAGATAGCGTTTTTCGTCTTGGGGATGCAGATCGTCTCCTAAATCTTGAGCATCTCCCGATGTTCCTAAAGTAGCAATGGACAGGACTTGCGTGAGTCCCCGTTTAAATAGCCCACTACCATGAACTCGATTGGGTAAAATTCCTACTCGGGAGGTAATAGGTCTTACTTGGTCTAATTTGCGTCCATCTACCCGTATACCTTCGTCGATAATTTGACTCCGCATCAGCTTTTTGGTCAAAGCTTTGAAATAGTTACCTAGAAGATTAGAGTCTTCAGTGGTGGCAACCACCAGAGGATGCTCTTCAGCTAGTTCGGCGATCGCCTCTTCGATTTTAGTTTTCTTGATTGCATCTAGAGCTTCGTCCCGAGCGTTTTTATCGAAATCATACTGCAAGAGGACCTGCTTAATATCCTCCGTAGCGCGATCGCTGATAAATTTCTCTAATTCTTGGTTACTCTCTGGTGGCTCTATGGTGGCAATCTCAATACCTAACTCCTTGATTAAATCCCGTTGAGCTTGAATTAACTCTAGGATCGCTTCATAGCCAAAATCGATCGCCTCGATGATATCTTGTTCTGGTAACTGGTTTGCCCCTGCTTCCACCATCACGATCCCATCAGGACTACCGGCGACAACTAAATCTAGCTCGCCTTTTTTGACTTCTTTGTAGGTAGGATTGAGAATAAAATCATCGCCTACTAAACCGACTCTCACTGCTGCCATCGGACCATAAAACGGAATTTCTGCCAGCAAGACGGCGACAGATGCCCCCGTTACCGCTAACACATCTGGTGGTACATCTTCATCCATGGATAAAGTTGTGGCAACAATTTGAATATCATCCCTTAACCAGCCAGGAAATAAAGGACGCATTGGACGGTCAATTAATCTACTGGTGAGAATCGCTCTTTCTCCTGGTCTGCCTTCTCGCCTAAAAAATCCTCCAGGTATACGACCTGCTGCATATTGTCTTTCTTCGTAATCTACTAGCAAAGGTAAAAAATCAATTCCTTCTCTGCCTTTGGCACTCGTAGCTGTTACTAGTACCGCTGTATCTCCTGATTGTACTAACACTGAACCGCCTGCTTGTGGTGCGAGCAAGCCTCCCTTTAGCCTAATATCCCGACCATCGAAGGATATCGACTTATCAAATTCTTGCATTAAGTTATTTCCTATTCTCTCGCTTTTCTTTGTCCTGTAGGCAATCTTAACACTATCTGAATTTTGACATACTCACCGCCCTAAAAGTGGGGTGATTCTAGGATGCTGGCGTAGCTTGCAAACTTTAGTTCGTCTTACGGCTACTCTCCTACTAGAGAATGCCCTCTCTAGCTGAATTACTTCAGACAACCAGGATTGGTTTTCTTTCTTCAGGTCTTCTAGAGCTTATTTAAATCCTGCATTTTACCGCTAGCGATTTGCATCTTATCCCAATCAAACTAGAAAGACTACATTCTTCGGTACGTTTGTGGTTTTACTCAATCGACTGCATGCGGCGACGGTCATCACACGCTTTTGAGGAAATACGTCGCCAAACCGACGGCTCCCCTACAAAAGACGTGACCTCAACTATGCGCCTTTGCGATTGAAACCTTTTACCTCAAGTATGTTAAAAAGAATAAGATTATTATACGACTACTTAAAGTCCTATTATAGGAAGATTTTGATTTAAAGTTTCAATTCATCGACTCGCAGAGCAATCGCCGCTCTAAGAAGAGAAAGTGCTATCCCCTCGATCTGCTAAAATCTCGATTCTCAGAATTGGATGGTGAATGATTTTTATGTATTTTTTCTAAGTTATTTTAAATTCTTTAAGAGCAGGTAAAAAATTGCGGTTTTCGTGACTGGGGCGACTGAGCTTAATTAAAGCAAATCTTTGAGCAGGAGCTAGGTTAGACCATTGCTCTCCAGTAATAGTTACCTGATGTTCCCTGGCTTTACTTTCTACTTGAGAGGGAATAGTTGTCTCATCTAACCAAGGAGGATGAGCAGCGATCGCCAGTTCCTTGGCAGGAGTCCCTGTTTTCTCCGTCACTAGATTTTGTAGCCATTGCCGATAAGCGTCTACTTCTGCTGCGGTTGCACAGGGCATTTCTACCAAAGTTTGACGCTCGGACTGACTAAATTGATGCCAGTGGTTCAGTTTTAACTTTACCCCACAGGTATCCAACTTCATTCTTACCAGCATGGGAATACAATTAAGAGATTCAATGAAGTCGGCTTCAAATTGGAAATGTTTAATTGGTTCTGAGTTGGTCACGACCTTCTCTTGGGTGAACTAGATAATCGAATTTTAAACGATCTCAATGGCGTTAAGCGGCGAATTTTTTGGTTTTAAGATAAACAAAGAATTGTAAAGTATTAATATAAAAATTTTTTATCAACCATACTTTGCCAACCATGCCCAAGCCTACTCAAGCTCATCTCGATCGCACTTTAGATAAAAATCAGCCCTTAAAACTCAGACAGCAAACTCTCAGCCAGATGCAATATTATATGGGGGCAAAATTAATTGAGGTAGGAGTAGACCCACAAGCAGTTTTGTATCGTTGGTCGGTCAAAAACAAAGGAGACAAGCAGGTTTGTATTCTCAGTGCTTTTTGGGGTGATTCTCGCGTTCAACTACTCTCGGGAAAAGAACCCCTCACAGGAGAGGAATTGATTGATTGTGCTAAAGCTAACGCTTTTACTGGCGTAGAGATGACCGCTAAGTTATGCGGTTATGCTACTGATGTTCCAGGCTTTCAGTCCAAATTAAAGGAAACTGCCCAAGAAATGGGCATAGACCTCGAATCTTTACAAAAAAAGAATTTAATTTAGGAGAGATTAAATCGATCGCGGATAGTTTGACTAATCAGGCGACCGCTATTCCTTGTTTCGTTTTCTAAGAGCGATCGCCTGATTGTTGAATCGAGAGTAACTAAAATGCTTCGCTACTTACAAAAAATTTATGGAAGTCATCAAGCTAGGAAAAAAAGGTCAAGTCTCTATTCCCCAAGTAATTCTCAACTTCAAGCATTGTCCCATTCTTCATCACTGATATTTGCCTGTTTCAGAATTGCCTTGACTAAGGCTAGAGAAATTTCTTGATTACCATGAGGATTAGGAATGCGAATTTTCTGCCTGCCTTTTTTCATAAACTGATGTTTTCCGCCCGAAAAAGGTCCTGTGTAACCTAAAGCCCTAAATTTTTTGATTAATTTTCTGCGGGAAATTGCTGAGGGCATGATTAAACTTCGGCAACTTCAGTAACTTTAATTTCCATTCCATCGATGACGGGTAAAGGATCTCCATCTTGTAGTTTGAGAATGATCCATTCTTCTAAAACTTCTAACAAGTCTTGGCGACACTCTTCAACTGTTAAACCGTTTCCCCAAACACCTTCAAAGCCTTCTATCTCGGCAAACCAAGTGCCATCCTCTAGCTTTTTATATTGTGCTTGCTGTAAAGCTTTTTCACAATAATTCAGTAGTATCATAGTCTGCTCTAAACTCTACGATTTATGACTATATTTTAGACTAACAGTTCACTTAATCGGCGATCGCACTTTTGTACCAAGAGTTTTAACTACGTGCGATCGCCCGACTGCTAAATCGAGATTGCGATCGCACTTTTTTTACAAGGGGAAACTGCAATATGACCCAGTATCTACACCATCGGTCAGTTCTTAAGTTGAGGGGAGGAGTAAAGTAATCTCAGTTTTTGATGATCTACTTTTCTAAAAAATGCCAAAGATTGCAAATTATAAATAAATGTTACGCTTAATTATCCTTTTAATTAGAACGTTCCGATGAATCATACTGTTAAAGTACGGGTCTGAAATTGTTATTAGAAAAGAGATATTGTGTTTCTATCAATCAAAAGACAGTAGGTTATTGTTTTTAAAATTACACATATAATTCTGAATCTTTTACGGAGATTATAAATAGAATGGATGATTACAATCAGCAAAATTACAGTAAAGTAATAAGAACGAAAATAGAAAGTAATGATCTAATAACTGAAAATATTGAATCCAGAAATATTCAGAGTAGTTCTTTAGGTGTAATTGTAGTCACAGCTATAGTTGTAACAGTGCTATACACTTTTGTTCTCAAAATTAGAAAAAATTCTTCTTATCAAGAAATTAGAGAAGATTTCCCTTATAGAGAAATTAGCCCGATAAACCAACAAAGACCTGATGAGTACGTTCAGGCATTAGAAGAGCGTAAAGGTTGTTATTTACTTCTATTACCATACCATTATTGGAATCAACTACTGCATCCAACATATTAAGCCTAACGTGCTTAGATCCTGTAGGTACTGACCATACACGTACTCTCATGCGGTTTGTTTCGAGCAAATCAAATTGATGTAAAGTAGCGTATTCTTTACAGTGAAGTTGAAACGAGTCTAACATAGCAATTTGCATATCATCTAATGTTTCTGCATTTGAAATATTAGAAGTGAAAGTGCCTACTGCTAGAACGATAGCAGCTATTACTTTTTTATACGCCATGATGTGTCATCATAGACCTAAATAAAGAACAATTACTAATTAATTAATGAATATATAATAGTTAACTATATACTGTATCAAAAATAGCTATTAGTAATATATTTGAGTCTGTAACTTTTTTTATCAATATCGTGAGTTCTTAATTTTAATTATGTGCTATGAAAATTTTAGGGTTATTAAAGACAATCGCTACGAAAGCTACTAAAGCCCAACAGGTTGACTAAGGCATCGACCCTGTAGCGATCTCTGCTACTTATGGCGATCGCTGGCAGCGTTCTGTAAAAGTGCAAAGTTTTTTAATAATAAGGGCAATTTTCTTGGCACGAATGGATGAAAATCAAGAAAATTTGCTTCAGCACATATAATCGCCCGTCTAAGAGCTTTTTAAAGTTTACATCCCTAAATCTTAGTTTTTCAGCAAGCCCTAATTACTAAAAACTTTTAATCCCATTCTTTTAAAGCAGGAGTTGCCAAGAGAGCCTGACTTAAACTTTGGTGAATCTGACCGTTAGTTGCCAAAATCCGACCAGAATTAATATCTAAAGGACTGCCATCATAAGCTGTTACTTTTCCCCCTGCTTCGCGGAGAATGACAATTCCTGCTGCCATGTCCCAAGGCTGGATTCCTCTTTCCCAATAACCGTCTAGTCTGCCACAGGCAACATTGGCTAAATCCATGGAAGCACAACCAATTCGACGCACTCCCTGACTCAAATGAGTTAGATGACAGAATTCGGCATAATTATTATCTTTAGTTTCTCGGCGATCGTAGGCAAAGCCAGTAATCAATAAGCTTTGGCTCAATTCTTGAGTCTGAGAAACCCTAATCGGCAGGCGATTGCGGGTAGCACCCAAACCTGTAGCAGCGCGAAACAATTCATTACTAAAAGGATTATAAACTGCTCCTACCTGGGGAATACCATCGATCATTAAGCCCACAGAAGTTGCCACCATGGGCAAACCATGAGCGTAATTCGTCGTTCCATCTAGGGGATCGATCGCCCACAGATACTTACTATCTTTATTCCCCAGTTTGCCCGATTCTTCGGCTAAAATAGCGTGTTCTGGGAGATGAAGGCGCAAAACCTCCAGCACTTTAGCTTCTGCTTGCTTATCTGCTTCAGTAACTAAATCTCCTGGTCTTTTTTCTTGAATATCCTCCAGTTTGCCCCAGAGCGATCGCAATACCGCGCCTGCGGCAAGGACGGATTCGGTAGCCACATCTAAAAAAACTTGTAATTGTTCGGTAGCAGGTGAAGTCATTATTTAGCAGTAAGTTGAGAACGAAATTGTTTTGGGGTTTGGCGTAGGGGTTGTCGAGGATTCCAAATACCATTACCCAGCAAACGAGCATATTCTTGAGCAGCAGCCAGACGCTGACTGTATTTGTGGGGGTATTGTGTATTAGCTAATACAAAACCTGATTCAATCAACTCTTCGCTTACCAATGTCCCATTATGCCAGAGGTGAGCCAAAAGGCGATCGAAATTATCTGGAGTGTCAGTTTCTAATTCTAGTTGAACTGTGGGAGATGACTCTAGTAACTCGGTCAATTTTTGCTGTGCGGCTTTGCCCCAAGGATATTGTCTTAAATCTGGGGCATCAATACCGATAATTCTGACTTTAGTGGGACGATTGGGTTCAGTTTGAGTGATAGTTACTGTTTGTCCACTAACTATGCGTAAGACTTGAGCCGAAATTAATGATGACTCATCTAAGTTAGAAGAATTACAGGCAGCTAACAGCAAACAGCAACCACAGATAATTATCTGTTTCACGACTGACTTGAGGTTCGCCCAATTAATCTTCATCTAGAGGTAGACCGAATCTAACTTTGCCTCTACCAAAATAGCGACCAAATTGTAATTCGTACACTTCATCTTCGTCCTGGGTTTCTACTTCCAGAGCCGAACGAGGATAACTGACGCACAACAGCGCGTAACCCTGTTCTTTAAGTTCAGCAGAGATGCCCATTGCTTCTGGCTGATGAATTTCTCCTTGCAGCACTCTGACGGCGCAGGTAGTACAGGCTCCATTACGGCAAGCATAAGGTAAGTTTACGCCTTGAGCTTCTGCTGTTTGCAGAATATAGTGGTCTTCGGGAACTTCTACTGTGTATTCTCTATCTGTAAAGCGATCGCGGATTTTAACTATGTAGGATTTAATCATTTATATTTTTATTTTGCTATGTAATTCAAACCATGTATAATGGGAAATCGCAATGTCATCTGGAGAGGTGGCCGAGTGGTCGAAGGCGCAGCACTGGAAATGCTGTAACGGGGTAACTCGTTCGAGGGTTCGAATCCCTCCCTCTCCGTA
>JAAUYH010101178.1_pt1 | contig 21996 bp, 15 predicted proteins | sample 7278061 | NCBI WGS metagenome assembly JAAUYH01 (sample SAMN14350203, study PRJNA611818) | marine sediment metagenome | isolation source: surface marine sediment (0.6m) | place: French Polynesia: Moorea | collected 2018-08 | reverse complement strand
GGATTAAGGTTTTTTCTGTAATTTGCAATATCTGCACTACTTTGCAATTGGATTTGGGATGAATCGGTATCGGAGGAAATTAGTTGAGCTAGCTGGGGTAGGTAATTGAGTGCTGTTTCCCATTGTTCTGGGTTGAGACTATATATTTCCGTAGGTTGAGTAACTTCCCAATAGCCATTCTGTTGAGTGGGAGCATCAATACTACCTTGATTTAGAATATTTCCGGAAGTATGTGTTAGTTCCCCCCGTCGAATCAACCATAGCTTTTGATTGTTAAGACCTTCTGGAAGCTTACCCTGGGATAATTCATGTTTTTCTAGCAGAGATAATATTTCTACTAATCCAGGATGTTTATGTAGGGGAGCAAGTTGAGGACATAGTAATAAAAAATCTCTGATTACCGCTTGGTGATAAAGATATTCGTTTATTTCATGATACTTTTCATTGAGGTTTTGTAATAATTTACTCGAAAGATAAGCGAGTTTAAGATTAAGAGAAGCTCTGGCTGAATAAGACTGAAATGATACTTCAGAAAACAAAGTATTTTCACCAAAGGAATCTCCCTCATCCAAAGTGAAAAGCAACTCCTGACAATCGTCTACCAACCTTACCTTGCCATTAAGTATTATATATATACCTGCTTGGGCTTCAGTACTTTGCCAAAACTGTTTTCCCGGAAGTGGTTGTTGGATTTCGATTTTTTTCAGACAGCGATCCAAGTCAGAGTCAGTAAGCTGTGAACCAAGTGTATGAGCTAGCTGTTGTCCATCAACAGACATAATAAGTGAATTTTGAACCATAAGACCTTTAACCGTAAAATCTTGAACTATAGTTAAAATCTCAACCTTGAACTACAATTAGAACTTCAACCGAAGAAATTTAATTGCCACATTTGATTGGATCCAGATGCGCAAATAGATGGTAGTTCTTGTAATAAGAGATTTGAGTTATCTTTGCTGTTATCAGTTGTCAAACCCTTAACAGATTTAGGACGGGTAGAAAGTCCCATTTGTTTAAGCAGACGATTAACATGACGAGCAGTGACTTCAATTCCTAGTTCCTTACTTAAATGCTTACTCAACCACTGTCCCGTCCAACGCTCAAATGAGTAACCATAATCGCGAGGACTGTTGGTTACCAATTCCTTTAATCGTTCCAGGTATTCCTCACTCGTGACTTTGGGACGACCAATGGGACAATCATTCCAATTGTGTGCTTGACCCGATCGCGCTTGTGCGATCCAATATCGAGCAGTTTCCTGAGTACATCCTAAAGTTTTGCTAATTTGGGCTTTGGTGTAACCCATATCTGCAAGCAACATAATTTGAATGCGACAATGATATTTTGGATGTAGATTTGTTTGCAAGTTTTTCTCAAGCAGTTTTCGTTGAAAAGAGGTTAAGTATTTGCTAATATTTTTCGTGTTTTCCATCGTCATTCCTCCCGATCAAACTTTATTTACTGGTTTGATTTCATAAGAAAATTTCTTACCTAAAAAAGTAAGTAAGTCAAAATATGATTTGCAAATTCTCACGGAGCTATAAATTTTCAGAAGACTTTACCTGAGACTGAGACGAGATAGTTTGCAAACAGGATAAATCATGATACAAACAAATTTAAAAAAAAAACCTATATAATGGATATGCTCAGGTTGTAATAATAAATATTTCTAAGTCTTCTGTAGGAATTTATTTAATACTTACAGTAGCTTTTGACTCTAATTTATTTTGACTATTATTTATTAATAAGTATTTGGACAAAATTTATTGTATGTTCTGTCCTGTTAATTTTATTTTCGCTAAAAGTATAATAATCTTGTTACTATCGACTGGTTGTCTCAAACCATCCATCTGGATAGTTCTGGGATATCATCCACTAGGTTATTGATGTTGAATTAATATATTAGCAAAGCGCGATCGCTTTATATAAAATACTTGTAGAGACATAGCAATGCCATGTCTCTATACTTGGTTTCATATTTTTTCTTTTTATCTAAATTTTGCGTTAGTTAAATCGACTGATTTTGTGCTCAAAGGATATATATTTTCTTTCAAGGTACATCAGCTATCAGAATGATATGGAAAAGATGAGTGGTGAAGGTCGATAAGTAATTGTCCGCTTTCATTCTTTTTATAACCAAAAGTAAAATCTGCTTTTATTTCTTGACCAGTATGAGCATCAGTAAAGTAATAATCCCCCACCGCTAAAGCATAATGATAATTAACAATGATCCCTGCATTTTCAAACCTAACTTTACTCCAAGGTTGAAGTGCAAATCCACGATCGTCACAGAAAATACCTTGGACAAAATAAGATATTGCTTCTTCCTTAGTTAAGCGAAACTCTTCTTCTACAGCTTTTCTTGGTTTAAATAAAACCGTACCTTCGTCATAACCGTACAGCATATCAATAATTTCTGCAGCTAAAGCTCTGTAGTCTTCTCCATTCATATATGCTTTACCGATTGCAACAATTCCATATCCCCAAGCCTTTTGGGCGTTAATCACATCTTCTCGGGAAATACCACCACTTTTATTTTTTACTACTTTTGATACATTCTTATTAAAAAAGTTAGTATTTAATACTGAATCCAATATTGCCATAAATCCTTGTGGTGGAAATTTTACGTTTTGGTGACTACTCATCTCTGTATTGTTTCCTAAAGTCGTAAAGGTAACAAATTTTTTTTCATTGCCTGGTGACTTTAGTTTCGTCTAAAACACGCTGTTATTATCACCACCATCTGGATATTTCAACCCGGTCAACCGGATACTTATTGGATATCATCCACCCGGTTATGGGAAGTGTGGGAAGTGTGGGAAGTTTGGCAGGTTTGGGAAGAAATGCTAATAAATATAAATATTTTCCTGACTAAAAACTTTACCCGATCTAAAACCAGGACTTTGGTCGCATTTACGGTAAAATATGACCGTTGGGAACTATAATATATGGCGGACTGTGATTGAGCGTTATACCCTACCCGAAATGGGGCACTTATGGACTGATAGCTACAAGTTTACAACTTGGTTGAAAGTGGAAATTGCTGTTTGTGAGGCACAAGCCGAACTTGGTTATATTCCCCAGGAAGCTGTTAAAGAAATTAAAGCAAAGGCAGATTTTGACCCTGAACGAGTATTAGAAATTGAAGCTGAAGTCCGCCATGATGTCATAGCATTCTTAACCAATGTAAATGAATATGTAGGCGATGCGGGGCGTTACATTCATTTAGGAATGACTAGCTCTGATGTGCTTGATACTGCACTGGCTTTACAAATGGTCGCTAGTCTAGACTTAATTATCCAAAGACTGGAAGATTTAATAGTTGCAATTCGCCGCAAAGCAACAGAACATCGTTACACAATAATGATTGGGCGTTCCCACGGAATTCACGCCGAACCGATTACTTTTGGTTTTAAACTAGCGGGATGGTTAGCGGAAGCTTTACGCCATCAAGAACGCCTGCAAACATTGCGGAAAACAATCGCTGTAGGTAAAATTTCCGGTGCAGTGGGAACCTATGCAAACATTGAACCACGGGTAGAAGCCATTGCTTGCGAATTACTTGGTTTAACCCCTGATACTGCATCAACACAGGTCATTTCCCGCGATATCCACGCTGATTTTGTTCAACAATTAGCTTTAATTGCTGCTTCAATCGAACGGTTTTCGGTGGAAATTCGTAATTTGCAAAAAACGGATGTTTTGGAAGTTGAAGAATATTTTTCCAAGGGACAAAAAGGTTCTTCAGCAATGCCCCATAAGCGTAACCCAATTCGTTCCGAAAGACTAACGGGAATGGCAAGAATTATTAGAAGTCATGCGATCGCAGCAGTTGAAAATGTGGCATTATGGCACGAGCGAGATATTTCCCACAGTTCCGTTGAGCGGGTGATTTTGCCGGATGCTTGCATTTTGACTCATTTCATGTTGGTGGAAATGACTAAATTGATGGAAAATTTGTTAGTCTATCCAGACAACATGGCGCGAAATATGAACTGTTACGGCGGTGTAGTTTTCAGTCAACGAGTAATGCTGGGCTTAGTGGAAAAAGGAATTAGCCGCGAAGAAGCATATAAAATAGTCCAAGAAAATGCTCATGCAGCTTGGAACCAACCACAAGGTAATTTCCGCGACTTAGTTAACCGCGATACTCGCATTACCGATAAATTATCTGTTGCAGAGATTGAAGCTTGTTTCGATCCGCAACATCATTTACAACATTTAGATCGAGTTTATGAAAGATTGAGCATATAAAAAGTCAAAAGTCAAAAGTAAAAAGTCAAAAATAAGAAATTAACTCAAGTTGTTAATGAAATTGTAGTGGACTGACACGCCTAAAATGATGCAATAGATTTGTCCTAAAATTTATTTCAATTAATGATTTTTGGATTTTGCTAATGCACTATTTTAGCTGTGTCAGTCCACTACTAGCTATTAACTTATATTGGTTTTGAGAGAAATCTATTGTACCAATGTTATCTCGCTACTAGAATTACCTAAGAATTCTTGATGTTTCCCAGGAATTGAATGCAAATATTCAAGAGAACCATGTTGTTCTACTTTTCCTTTCTCTAAAAGAACTACCCAATCTGCACGATTAATTGCACTCGGTCGATGGGTAATAATAATTGTAGTTTTTCCCTGACGGTGATATAGAAGTTGTTTTAGTACCCTCGATTCGCTAATTGGGTCTAGTCCCGAAGTGGCTTCATCTAAAATCAGGATGGGAGGATTATTAACTATTGCTCTGGCGATCGCTAATCTTTGTCTTTGTCCTCCAGATAAATTAGCTCCAAATTCCCCTAAGGTTGTTTGATATTTATTTGGAAGTTGACTGATAAATTCATCAGCTTCTGCAACCTGACAAGCAATCACAATTTGTTCCAAGGAAACTTGAGGATTACCTAAACGGAAGTTTTCCAGGATTGAACGACTCCAAAAATGGGGTTCTTGAGGAACTAAAACTATTTGCTGTCGCAAGCATTCCAAAGAAATATCTTGTAGGTTATACAAACCAATGCGGATATTACCCGATTGGGGTTGATATAAACCCGTAATTAGTTTTGCTAAAGTGCTTTTACCACAACCAGATTTACCAATAAATGCGATCGCCTTACCTCCAGGAAGTTTAATTGTAAAGTCGTCAAGTAAGGTTGCTCTTCCTATATGGTGAAAACAAATACTGTTGAAGTATATATCTTTGTTATCAGGAATTTCGACAAAGGGCTTCTTAGTATCTTCCACAGCTTCTGGAGTTGCATCTATTACTTCTAATAGGCGGGTAACAGCGGTTTTCGAGCGAAAATATTCATCTGCAAGGTTCATTATTAAACTAATAAAGGCTAAGACATTAGCTTGCATGACATTAAAAGCCAGTAATTGTCCAATGCTTAGTTCCCGATTGATTACCAACATGCTACCCATTACCAGTAAGGTAATCCCACCAAGTTTTGCCACAACCCTAGTGATAGTACTGTTAATAATGCTGATGTGAATTGTACCAAAAGTTAAATTTGCTAGACGACCAAAGCGGCTCTGAAATTCCTCCCAGAATTGGGGTACAGCATTTGTTACTTTGAGGACTAATGCACCTTTGAATGTCTCTACTAAAATACCTTGGTTTTCTGCTGATAGGACTAAAAGACTACGAGTTTTTTGCCGCAGAGCAGGGAGCATGGGTAAGGCTGAAAGCGCCATGATTATGGAAATTAATACTGCGACCAAGGTCAATTTCCAACTGTAGAAAAGCATGAAACCCAGAGAAATCACAGTGATAAAAAATTGACTGGGTAAGCTAGCAACAACCTGTGATACTAACTGATTAATTTCGTTAATATCTCTGAGTCGACTGACGATTTCCCCACTACGACGAGCCTCATAATAACTTAAGGGTAAGTGTAATAGTTTGCGTCCAAATTCTAATACTAGCCCTAACTGTATTCTTTGACTGAAGTGAGCGATCATCATGGACTGTAAAAATTGCAAACATCCACTAAACAGAGTCATACCTATAACAGCGATCGCAACTACTGTTAATAGGTCAGTATCTTGTCGGACTAAAACATCATCAGTCAAAATCTGAATTAAAACTGGACTAGCTAAAGAGAGCAAACCTAAAACCAGATTAACAACTAAAACCTGAATTAGAAGGTTTCTATAGCGCCAAACTCGCTTAAAAAAGCGTCCAAATCCCTCTTGAGAAGCATCTGAAGTTAGAGATGATTTGGAAAAATCATTACCTGGTTCGAGCAATAAAGCTATTCCATCCCAAGCTTCTTTTAATTCCTGTCTGCTGAGATAGCGCAAACCAAATGCTGGATCTGCAATTACATATTTTTTTCCAGACTTACCATATAAAACTACCCAATGACGTCCCTGCCAATGAATAATTGTAGGTAGAATCATTTCTTGTAGTTTATCTAAAATTGCAGGGGAAGCTTTTACCGAACGAGCATTGAAACCAAGTGATTCCGCACCGCGTTTCAAACCCAAGAGAGTTGTACCATACTGTCCCGTACCTACAGCTTCTCGGCTACGGTTAATACTTAGAATATGCCCATAATATTTACACACAGAAGCCAAACAAGCGGCTCCGCAGTCTTCTTCGCTATTTTGGCGAATACATTCGTATTTAGTACGTTTTTTAAATAGAGACAACATAGTCTTTTATGTTTAATGTGTTTAAATTCTTCTGGTTCTTAAGCTCATCCCGAACAATAGAATTAAGTTCTAATTTGTAACATCACACGCTCGGAATTATTAATAAATTTCCCAATTACCCATTACCAATTACCTAAAAACTCGATATAAGTCGTGCTTTCCTGAGAATAAACTTGAGTATTGTTTCCTCCCGAGAAATGATGCTAGCTTTACCTTCCATCCCCGGAAGTAAAGTACACTGATTAGCACCTTCTCCCACATACAAAGCTTCAGGTATGATGGTTACTTCATAGGTTGCACCGATAGATGAATTCCCATTATCATTGCTTGTATTAGGTAAAGCATCCGGTGCAATAGTTTCAACCTTACCTTTAAGAGTGCCAAAGTCAGGATAAGGACAAGCAGAAACTTGCATTTGTACTTTTTGTTGTGGTCTTACTTTATCAATATCTTGAGCCGCAACTTTAGCCTTGATTCTTAATGGAGCATCGCTAGGAGCTATATTTGCAATTACTTCTCCGGAACGCAACACTTGCTGTGGGTTACGCAGATTTAACTCAAGTACAGTACCAGCGACGGGAGCGCGAATAATAGTTAATGCTAGGTCTTTCTCTACTTGTTTGAGTTCCCTCATGTCGCGTTGTAATTTTTTTTCTAATTCCAGACGGGAGATAAATAAGGTTTGTAGTTCTTTGTTTAAAGCAGCTAGAGTTGCTTCACCTCTAACTTTAGCTTGTTGGATTCCTTGTCGGGAAATTAAGATATTTGCATTACTTGGATTGACAGCGGTTTGAGCCCTAATAAGATTTATTTGAGCAATATTTAGCGCTTCTTCTGTCTCTGCTAATAAAGTTTTAGCTGAAGATTTTGCTTGTTCTAATTTCGCTTGAGCTGCTTTGACAGCTTGCTCTTTTTCTTCAAAATAATTACGTGAAATAGCTCCTTCTTTTAATATGGGTAACATCCTATCTCTTTGGGCTTTTGCTAATCTAAAAGAAGCTTTGGCTTCTTCGATAGTTGCTTGTAAGGCTTTCTCTTTTTGAAGTCTTGTTAATTTTAATTGGGCAAATTGTTCACTAATTTTTGCTTGTTCTAAGTCAGCATTTGTAATATTTTTCCGGTCTTGATAAAGGCGTTCATTTTTTTGTAGGTCTGCTTGAGCTACTGAAACATTATGCTCCATTAAGCTTTCTTGGGCGTGCATCTGCACTCTTAATTCTCGGATTTGAGCATTCATCTGTCCTATTTGTAAACGAGATTCTTCGATAGAATCTTTTAGTTGTTCTTTGCGGGTTCGCAGACGAAAATCATCAATACTAGCAATTATTTGTCCTAATTTGACAGCTTGATTTTTGCTAACTTTAATTTCTTGAACTTTCCCATCAATTGCAGTTTGTACTAAGCGTAATTCTCCTGCGGGACGAATTGTAGCTGAGGTTTTGACTGCAACTCTATATTCTAGTACTGAAGAAGCTGTTACACCACAAGCAAATAAAACAACTAAAAATCCTCCTCCTATGGTTAACCAAGAGCTAATTTGAGGAAGAAATTCATTTTCCTGAACCTGTGGGATTTGATTTGATGTTGGGGTGTAGGAGTCCATGAAATTTACAATTAAAGGATTTAATCAAAATATATGTGTCACATTAGGAAATATTGCTTGATTGTTTGAGAGAGTTTTTGTTTCTGAAGCCAAGACCATATTTTTGAGATAAATTAGCAATTTTTGTAATGCTAGTTTTATCGAAAGCTAATATACTATTATCAAAGTTATTAGCTGCTAATAGTAAAAACATAGAAGGCATCAAATTACTACTTACACTTGGAATATGTTCGGGAAAATTTGTATTAACTGTTCTGGTTTTAAAGGAATTATTAAGATTACCGATCGAATCTTGACCAATACTAGAGATATTAGAATCGCTCGTATTAAACTTGAAAACATTGCTATTCAATAAAGTATAATCACCAATTTCTAAATTTCCGATATCAAGGTAATTATCTTTTTCTTTATAAGTATTTATTGAAGAATCAAATGTCAAACCTTGCAAATTTTCAAAATGATTTATTCCCGGATTTATACCCGTTAATCCGATTGAATCTAATTCTATGGTTCGCAATTGGGAATTCAAATCACTTCCGCTCAATAAACTATTGAGGTTTTTACTTTCAGTTCCAGAACTGAGATTAGCAAACCAATGATTGTTATCATTAATCAACCTCACTCCAGAGATATTCTCTAATAGGAATCCACTGGAATTTAAGTTATTGATAGTATAATAATTACCAAATTCAGTTAATCTTGTATCTAATCCAGAACTGGGAGATATATCTATGGAATAACTTGCGATCGGTACACTTGCGATCGGTAAACCGGTAGATGAACCTGAGGATAAATTTGAAAATGGCAAATCCTGTATATTTTCATTACTGTTAGGAGTTATACCTAAAATCGAAGCAATTAGTTCTTCACTACTCCCAACATTACCAGACAGCAGATAGGATTTTGTACTGTATATTTCTCTATGATAGTTGCTAGTACTAAAACCAAAACCAGCACCAAAATTACTATCGAACAAACTATCTAGATCTAATTCTCTCTGGTTTGCATAAATACTTCCAGACCCATTTGAATTGCGATCGCTAATTCTCTCCCAAGATCCAGACAAAGCAGCTTGACTACCTGCGATTCCTGAAACTGTATTTAACGACAACCATAAATTATCGGAGGAACCCAAAGACTCGTTAACAAAAAAGCTATTACTAATATTCTGACTACTGAAACTTGTAATACCTTCTTTTCCTGTTCCAGATAGCATCAAAGGTGAGGATACTTGCTTCGAGAGAAAGATACCACTTAAAGCTTCAGTATCTATATTTACAGAAAGTGCAGATGATGTAAACGCACTACCAAGAAGTCCAGAAATCCTAGATACGTCTGTTTGCTGAAAATCAGCAGAGTAATAAGTGAAACTTAAAGCAAAGTTACTAATATTTGTTTGTTTATTCGTTAACTGAGTTCCAAATTGATTATTCCCTGGAATTAAATGTGATAAATCTAAATTTGATGATGTTTGAGGGAAAAATATACCACTGACCGCAGCAGTATCCACATCTAAAGACCAACTTGATGAGGTTGCTATGTTACCAGCAGACCCAGAAAGATTGAAGGTTTCCGTTCCTTGAATATTTGCAGAATAATTGGTGATGCTTAAAGCAAAATTATTTATATTATTATTATCTAATACTTTGCTTACTTCATCTTTATACCTTGTTGGAAGAGCAGCAAATATTTCAGAATGAAGCAATGCTTCTGTGGATGAAGAGTTACCTGAAATCAAAACACTACTCGAACCAATACTTTCTGCACTTAAAGAAAATGTAGATGAACCCAATAAATTATTTAAAGAGTTCTCAATACTAAAATTTTCAATTACAGATACCTGAGTAGAATTATATGCAGTAAAAGTATTAGAATTATCTAAAATCTTATCTTCAGAATGAGATAAATATGGTTTATTATTTCCATTTGTAAAACCACCAGATATTACTGATTGTTCTAGCTCAGATAACTCTACAAATAAGTTTGAAAGTGGAACATTTCTTCTGGACATCTTGACACCTCAGCCTAACAATTCAGTCAAGATTTATAAAAATAATTTTACAATTTTGATTTGATAATGTGAAGAATAAAAATTTAAACTATGTAATTGCAAATCAATTATATAGATTAAAAATATTTTTGAAACTCTATAAATTAGATAAATTAATAAATGGTTAGTTTTATATAAAAAGGGTAAGGAGAAAGATAATGTGAATAAAATCATCTTTCTCAATTATCTGTCAAAGATGTAATTAATACATCTATTTAACCAATTGTTAAACGATTTATATCTGTCTCTTCAACCTTAGATTCACCTGTGAATATTTCACCATCTTCATCAGACTTAGAAAATCTATCAGAATTTTCTTCTCTTTTATAAAAACTAGTTTGGTTAATCTCTAAACCAAATAATCTCCCGAAAGGAAATCCTACATATGAAAATCTTGGTATTTTAGAAAATGACGATCTACCACCATTGATAGCTTCTTCTTGAAGAGTAGATAATTCGATGAATGATTCTGATTTATTTAACGAATGAGACATCAAATTTACCTCATAACATAATCATAAATCCATTTAATCAACTGAAAAATACCCAAAATTCTAACTTCAGCGATATTTACTAACAAACCTTAATCAACTTTAATTTGTATGAAAATTCCAGAACTTTTAGCTAAAAAATATTCAATATTATGTAGTAAAAGCTCTGGAATAGCCCAGAAGAAAATAACACTGAAATGTTGTAAATAATATAGTAATTCATCGCATAAAATATATGAATTACTATGTTAATTTTATGAAATTAATTTACAGTTTTTTAAGGTTGGGCAAAATCATATGCATCTAAAAATTGATTTTTATATTGCTTGAAATTACCCACCTTTTGAATTTTCGGTATTGTAGTCTGATGGAATTAGTTACGCATTCAGTTAGTCAAATGACTTTTATCGCTTCTAGTGGTCGAATACAATAACATTGAGTCCACTAGTATCAAGAACTTTTTTGCTTAATGCACCAGTTGCAACACTACCATCCTTACCAGATGCAGATACTGTTGCTAAATCGATAGATTTATATAAGAAATCAGTTTTACTTACACCGAAGTTACCGATATCATCTAATTTGATATCGTCACCATTACCACCAGAAATAATTTCTTCTTGTTCTTCAGATAATTGTGCGAACAATTTGGCTTCTTCGTTATTTGTAAAAGACATATTTCTGCCTCACATGAACTTAGGATACTTCAGAAAAGTGAACTTAAGATTTATAATTTGTTTCTTAGCTCTTGACCTTTTCTATATTTGTATTGTTGCAATATTTTTTCTGTTTGTCAGTCGGAAATAATCGGTATTATAGTCTGTAAATTAGTCGGATTAAGTAGGATAATTTTGTTGATGAATACTTTAACAAAAACCATAAATAAATTCCTATCATAAAATATTCCATAAATATTTAGCATATCGTGTATATAATAATCAAGATAATCGATATAATAAATTAACACGCCCGCTACACAATATTTATATCGTGTAACGAGCGTGCTATTATTTTAGAATTTTTCCTACAGATTTGTATGATTTTCTGTTATAGAAAAATTCATGTTTGCTAAATATTTACTTTTACACACTAAATCTAATCTTCCAGAAAAACTGAAAAACTACCCGTTGGCTGAGAATTAGATATTAACTTTCTTTCCGATTCTTCTTCTAGAAATTCAGCTGTGGTTAATCCAATATCTTTGCCTAAAATTTTGGCAGATTCGGGAGTAGTAAGACTCTTAAAGTCATTAACATTGACTGCTGAATTAGATTCACCACCTGCAATAATTTCTTGTTGCTCGTCAGATAAATCTGCGAACCATTTACTTTCTTGAATTCTGATGAACATAATATTAACCTCGTAGGGAATATTCAAAAAAATAGGCAATATTTGTGTACATTTATCTAACTAATGTCTATATTGTCTGAAAATTCAATCTTTATGCCAATTTTTTTGAATTATCTATATCGTAAGTAGTACTAAATCAATCAAATATAGGAATCTACTTTAACTTATACAAGAATTTTTGGACTGTAGCTTTACCATCAAAGTTCATTAGTCGTGCGGTATATTCTCATAACTTCAACAAGATTCCTATACTTGTTTGTAAAGTTGATTAATTATTAACCAACAGCAATAGCATTAATACCACTTGTCTCGATCAATTCTTTAATATAGGAACCACCAGCAACGCTACCTTCAGGACCAGATGCTGAAAATGTGTGCAGAACCGAAGCTTTTTCTAAAAAGTCAGTTTTACTTATCCCAAAATCACCTTCAAATTTCTTGGGAAATGAAGAACCTCCAGATATAATTTCCTCTTCTTCTTCAGATAATTCTACGAACAAATTAATTCTCTCATTCTTGATAAAAGACATATTTCTGTCTCCCATTCAACCAATAATATAGTTCAGTTAGCAAAGAAAATTTAGCCAAAATATACTTAAGGTGACAACAAAATTAATCAAAACTGATATTTAGTTTGTCTACCAAAAGATAGGTGCTACCAGATAAAAGAAAAAACTGAGAATTTGCATTACTCCAATAGAATCTAAACCTTATGCAAACCTAAACTCAACGCTACATTCCTTAAAGGATTTTTTAGTAGCTAGCGAACTAAAATAAAAAGCAAGTCAAAACCAAGACTCTCTTGTGACTCCCCCTACAAGAGCTGTTAAGACTCCCTTGTAAATAGCTTTTGAACTTTTCTATATTTATATTTGCAAAAAAGTTTAGACTTGTCAGTCGGAAACATTCGGTTATATAGTCTGGGAATAAGTAGGAATAAGTCGGAGAAAATGTTTATATTAATTGCATTTTATTCTTGGGGAGTAAAATGTGTAGAAATGTAACGTTGTGAAAGTTTATCGAGAATTTATTTACATGAATAGTTTAGAATTTGGGATTAGGAAATATCTATTGATAATTTTAATATCAATGATACTAAATGACTATATTCTTAGTCCTTCTATATCCTTCTAATATTCAATCAAACCTGTTTCATATTTACATAATCCATAATAACCGGTTCTTGTTTCAATCCAGCAGGGGTCTTCTCAATCAGGGAACGCTGAAGTAAACTTCTCAATGCTTCCATAAATTTACTTGCAGAACTAGATAAACAAGTTTTTTCCTGCAAGCTTTTAATATCAATAGGAGCTTCATCCAAAGCAATTTGATACATTATTTGCTTTTCTAAAGTTGATAAACGCTCAAATTGTCGAGAAAGCAGATTGCGCAAGTCCCTTATTTCTGAGATCTTGTACTCTCCTACCTGCAAAAACTTTGAGATGTTACACTCAAACAATTCTTTGGTTTGAGTCGCTAAAATTTTCAGCATCAAAGGATTTCCAGCATAATACCTCACTAAAAAATTCCAATCACTTTCTGTTGCAGAGAATGGTGAAATCGCCAGTAAAATTTTTTGAATTTCTTTGAGCGGTAAACCCTTAAGGTAAAACGAACGAACGGGTAAGTTTTCCCCCTCTTGGAGTTCCAAATCTCTCGGTTTTTCTCGGGAGGTTAGTACTAAACAGCTCTGATGCTGAATCATACCAATGTACCGAATCAGTTCGCCATATCCTGAATATTCTTCCTTGTAACAACCTACTTGTTCCCCAGGTTCTAAAATTGACTCCAGATTATCAAAAATTACTAAACAACGGTGAGAGCGAAAGAATTCAAGCAAGAGTAATATTTTCTCTTCCACACTTGTGGGTGAGTCTGCAATTTTAGGATAAGTGAAAAAGTTGAGCAATATTGTCATCGTATCTTCAAAAGCCGGAGCTTTATGCAGACTACGCCAAATTATGAACTCAAATTGATTTTGAACCTGTTTTGCTAATTTAGCAATCAAAGTAGTTTTACCAACACCTCCTATACCTAATACTGTCAACAGTCTACATTGGTCTTTATTAATCCATCCTGTGAGGGTAGATAGTTCCTCATCTCGTCCATAGAAACCAGAAATATCAGGAATTTCACCCCAATACTTTTTCCTGTTGTTCAAATAATTACATGGAATTTGATTAGACTTACACAATGCTAATTCTCCAGTAGATAATCGCTGCTCTAGAATTGCTTTAAAATTCTTCTTGTAAACTTTTTGCCCCAACTTTTCAGATACTTGTTTCCATAAATCAGCTGCAACATCTTTGATATGACCTTCTGAACAATTGATTTCGGATGCAATTTCTTCATAGGTTTGACCTTGCCAAGCTCCTTGAAAAATAGCTCTTTGTAAGTTATTTAAGGACTTTCCTTGTATGGATATAAGTGCAGATTCTGCGAGGTTAAAAGCTCGATTCTCTTCAGATTCAGTGATATTTTTGGATAATACTGATTTAGACTCGATTAAATCAGTAGATTTTCGTCTGAGAGAGTAGCTTTCTGCTTCTGGGTATTCAACAAAGTTACATACTTCCGGGAATGTCATTTTCCTAAATCAGTTAGACGACATTAATCAAAAAAGCGAGTCAAACAAGTAGAAAATTGGTAACAAAGCAAACAATATTATCTGATATTGCAACACTCTTTTTATCGTTGCCAATAAACGATAAATGAAAGTCCAACTTTATTCGCGCTAAACTACTTAATTTCTATTCAATGAATCTTGGATTCTAATTACAAAGAATATTTGATACTAAGCATAGAAAAATTCAAAAGCAGAGATGGAGTTTTATAAATAACAGCTTTCAAGTTTTATTACTTAAGTTTCTGATGCTATTTAAGAGTAACAACTAGTAACAGCAACACAAAATCTCCTGATGATTCAGGATATTAAGTCATTTGTAAAAAAATAGCAGGACTCAGTACCTTAACAGCAATAAATCAAAGCTTACACAATTTTGTTCGGGAACAGATTGGTTTGGGAGGAGTAAAAATCTAACTTTTAGATCTTAATCCTACAAGTTCAATTTTCGTAAGTACTATAAGTATGAAAATCATTCTTGTCCTCGATCCTAAACTTATGTAAAGTCCTCAGAAAACTTTACATGTGGGAAGTAAGAATGTTCAATCTGGGAAGCTTTTAGTTCTCTAACTACTAATAAAGCCGTTGAGGGAGGTAACGGTTAATAAGAAGTGGATAAAGTTCGGAGGTTATTGTATAAAAATATCAGTTTTTTCTTTTATCTTTTTAAGGTATAGCCTTGCAAGGGCTCATCCCCGTTCGATTTTCATCTTGCTATAATTGTTAATCCTCCCAGATTCCATATATGTCGGTTTTCAGGGATAGCTCCTTTGTTTTAAAACCGATTCTAAGAAGAAGTTACATCAATAAGCTTAACTATAGCCTCCCCAAAAACAAGAAAACTTCCTTGACAAGGGTTTTGCTAACAAAGCATATTAATAAAAATTTATATAACTCCCATTCTTAAATCAATCCCACAATCGCTAAAAATAAATACTGAAATTCGTAGTACGACATAATAAGAAACTAAGGATAAGTACCTCAAGTCTCTATTCTACAAACCTACTTGCATTTTGTACTTGGTAAAAGATGGACCAACAAAATTCTTGAGAACTTCTATAAGTTCCTAGCAGCGCATTTTACCAAGATATACATATTGAGAGATAAATAGTTTGATTTGTTGTTCTAAATAACTCTCAAATGCACATAGAACACTAGCGAAATCAGCACACACTTCACAAGGGTAAGCTTTATTTGCAAGCATTCGACTTCAGATAGCAATACAAATCCCTCAATGCATAATTTATGACATGGGAATTTTTTAATCTCGGTTATTCTTCATGGTAGCAAATAATAAGAACTAGAGAGTTGCAATTTATTGGAAAAGTTATCCAAATCTCGTAATATTACTCTTATTCCGTTACTCTCTAGGAAAAAAATTAATGATGATGTGTAAATATTGAACTGCGTTCAGGCTTGTCACTTTATTTTATACAATTAAGAATGTAGTCATAACTAAAAGCGAAAAGCATTGTGTGACAAGGATTTTATCTTTTTCTGACTTGCAAATAAAAATCAAAGCATTACATATTTATCGATATTTTTAATTTTCTATAATATATATCTATCCAATATTTGAACTCACAATCAAAATCAAATTTAAAATATTAAAAAAAATTACAAAACAAATAATTGAATTACTATATAGTACTAAAGAATACTAATTGTCTGTGAAAACACTGTTTTATTTTGAGTTAATTAATTCTTACTTAACTCAATAATTGTATCAAAATCATAGCGTGAGGTAAGTATTTTAAGTTTTTCAGCTAAATTTTGATCGCTACTTGGTATCTGTTCTATTAATTGCAAAACTGAATCTGCATCCACTTCAATAGCTGCTTGGTTTAAACTTGCAACCCATTCTTCGGACATTACCCTCAAATCTTTTGGAGTAAGTCTGATTTCTTGAGTGGAATCAGAATCCTCCTCCGAGTCCCGATCTTCATTTTCGCCTTTGTAAATATATTCAACTTCTAAGTATTTACCAATTGTTTCAAAAATTACTTCTTGTTGAAAAGGCTTGTGAACTAAATCATCACAACCTGCAGCTAAAATATCAGCTCGCTGTTCGTCAAAAGCACTCGCTGTCAAAGCGACAATCGCTGTAGCGTGTTCTTGAGATCGCGCCTTGATTTTCCTAGTTGCTTCATAGCCATCCATCAAAGGCATACGCATATCCATCCAGATAAAATGAGGCTTCCATTCTTCCCATTCTTCGATGGCCTCAACTCCATTATTGGCCGTACGTACATCAAAAGCAACTTTGCTCAGTAATTCAGCTAATAAGTCTCGATTTTCTTGACGGTCATCAACTACAAGAATGCGATAATTCTCTTGGGATGGTGCTAATGCAATAACCTGACGTTTTACAGGTTTATCTGTTTTCGATCTTTTCGCTAAAGCAAGTTTAATTTCAAAGTAGAAGGTAGAACCTTTGTCTGGAACACTATTAATAAAGATATCACCTCCCATCATGCGAATGAATTGACGGCTGATAGCAAGCCCTAAACCAGTTCCACCTCTTGCTTGAGCGCCACTTGCAGTTTGTACAAAGGGGTCGAAAATTTTATCTACTTCGTCTGTATTTATACCTTTACCCGTATCTTCCACTTCAAAGTAAAGGGTACAGAGTTTTTCTCCTGGATATTGTTTGTGCCATGATTTAACTTTTACTCTAAATGTAACTCCACCCTTCTGAGTGAACTTAATAGCGTTACCCAATAGATTGATCGACACTTGACGGAGCTTTCCCCGATCGCCAATGACAAAATGGGGTAAATTTGGATCTGTCTCAAATTCCAGTACCAATCCTTTTGCAGTCGCTCGGAGTTGAAACATATCTTTGAGAATTTGCAAAAGGCGATGCAAATTAAAGGATTCTGGATTTAAAACAGTGCGACCGGCTTCGATTTTTGACATTTCCAAAACATCATTAATCAAAGCCAATAAATGCTCCCCACTACGGTTAATGGTCGCAAGAGAATTATGCTGTTGAGAATTGAGCATTTGATCCCGCTCCATTAACTGAGCAAATCCTAAAATTGCATTTAAAGGAGTGCGCAATTCATGGCTCATATTAGCGAGAAATTCACTTTTTGCTCGGTTAGCTGTTTCTGCTTCTTGGGCTTTTAATTCTAATTGATGACTGTAATCTTCTAACTGCTTGCGGGAAATTTCTAGTTGTCGTGACAACCAATACACCCCAATTAATAATATTCCCGCAGCTGTTAAGCCCAAAATTACAATGATGTTCGCCAGTCTACGGGCTGGAGCAAATGCTTCATGCTGTCCCATTTCTACCAGTAAAGCAAATTCTTGCTCGTTCAACCAACGATATACTCCCAATACTGGTATTTGGTTATAGTTACTATAAAGTTCATCACCACTGAGCCCGAGCATTGCCCGATCAATACCATAACTATTAACAGTTTTGAGAGGTTGTTCCCGATTTCCTTTAGAAATAAATATGTTGTCATTACCTACAGAACCAACTAAGTAGGTTTCACCGCTTTTTCCTAAACCTGTTTTTTCACGAACAATTTCATCAATTCGTTCCAGGTTAAGATTCGCCAAAATTGCACCTTGACGGACTCCCGAAATGTTTCTCCAAGTTTTTGATAAAGTTACAGTAAGTTTACCAGTATCATGGGCTCTATAAAAAATTGGTGTAAATTTATCTCCCCGCTTAACTTTCTCAACATCAGTTACGTTTGCTGAAGGTTCGTACTTACCTCGACGCTTTTTGTTCGTAGAAATAATTATTTTATTAGTACGGTCAAGAATCGATATTTCCTGTAAATTTGGTTTGACCTTATTAATTTGTGTCAAATACTGGTGAAGAATTTCAGAGATCGCCTTATACTCAGATTCAGATATATCCTGATCGAGAATTTTATTAATCTTAGCTTTGACGTCTGGAAATTCAGTTACCAGCAAAAAATCCCGTTGCTGGTATTCAAACCAACGGGTAATTTCTTCTTCTTTGAGTGCAGCTGCAACCTTAAGCTTATTAAAAGCTGCTGTTTCGAGAGCTTCCCTTGCACTGAAAAATGCAACTCCTCCAACGACACCAACAGTTAGAAGAGATAGTAGCAAGAAGGAACTTGCAATTTTAGTAGTCAGTTGTTGCTTCCAAAATTTCATTTATCCTTCTCTATCAAGGCTGATTACGGGGTACCCAAAATCAAAAGTGCAGAGTTTAGTCTCAAATTGCTCAACCCTTCACCCTTGATTCGTGATCCTTTACTCTTTTCAGGAAAAAAGTCAAATAAGCAGCTAAAATTAACTAGCTTGTAAAAACCAACTTTTCAAATCACTAACTTTTCAAATCACTAAATTTTCAAATCACTAAATTTTCAAATCACTAACTTTTCAAATCACTAACTTTTTAAAAAAGCAACTTTTTAAGTAGACTAACTTTTTTCCCAATCATCAAAAATTTGCTTGATTTTTTTGATGCATTCATCTGCTGCTTGCTCTGGAGAAATTTTCTTAACAATAACTTTATTCAGACCTTTTCCCCAAACATTTTCATCAAGAACCTTACTGTAAGCAGGATTTTGAGAAATCTGAAAATAGCGAACTCTACCTTGAGTAAAAGTTTTAGTTGCAGTAGAAATGTGGGGATCTTTGGGATTTGTCCAAAAAGGATCTTCCCATACAGGTTTTAAAACTGGTGAATTGCGACCTCCAGCTGTTCTGAGGTAAGTTTTCAATACTTCTGTCTTTACAACATAACGCAAGAATTCCTTAGCTAATTTCTGATTTGTGGAATCGGCTAAGATCGTTGCTTGCTCAGCCATAGTTAAATGTTCCATTGGCTTACCATTTGGTTTGTTGGGAAAAAACTCCAAAATACCCAGCTTATTGTGGTAAATATCCGGATCTTGACGCACAGCCACAGGAATTGACAGACTGGAGTTAGGAGTCATTAATATCTCCCGGTTCAGCAAACTGCGATTATTACCTGGGTTCAACCACGTCAAAGCAGTCGGTGGAATATAGCCCTCTTGGTAAAAGTTTTTGTACCACTCCAACACCTTGATAATACCTTGACGTGTTTCGGGTTTATCAATTAGAAGTTCCCCTGTGGGACTAACAATTTTTACATCGTAAGCTTCCAAAATTTGTTCGAATAAGTAGTAAGTATCGCCAGCTTCCGGTGAAAGAGTAAACCCCAAACTATAAATATTAGATTTTTCACTAGATTTTTGAGCCCGCAAATCGTCTTGAGCTTTTTTCCAAAATTCCCAAAAAGCATCCCATTCCTGGGGAATATCTTTTTCACTACGACCAACCTGCTCTAACAAATCTCGCCAGTAATAGATTTGCATTGTCGCCTGGTGAATTGGGATTCCATAATAACTCCGCTTTTTTTTAACGTTGTTATAAAAATTGACTGTTTCTAAAATTGGTTTGGGATAGAGATTTTTCAGCGGTTCAATGATGTCAGAAACATCTACTAATTTATTTTCCCAAGCAAGACGTGAATTTGGCGATCTCTCAGCTTTAAAACTCATAACCACATCAGGGGGATCGCCTGCTTGCAAGGATCTGCGAATTTTTTTTGCCAGAGAATCAGTCGTATATAAAAGTAGCTGAATTTGATTTCCGGTTTCTTTCTCCCAGTTACTCACCAGTGTGCGGAGGGCTTCATCTTCTTCTGGGTTGAAACCTTTATCCCACCAGACTTTTAGTACTTTTTGATTGACTGAACTTTCAGAAGATGGTGAGGAATTTTTTAATTGATCGCCTCTGCTACAAGCTGTAGCAGTCATAGCAAATACTAAAAACAAACAAATAAATTTAAATATTTTTTGGCGATGACTTCTAGATAAATTTAGTTGTGACTTAAACTTAAACATCGACAACACTGAAACTCTAGGAACTGAATCTCTAGAAATTAAAACTTTAGGGATTGAAATTCGACCGACTCGATTTATTTGTGCATTGCGTATTCTGCGCATATTCATCTATTTAAGGCAGCCAATAAAATTCTTAGATTGTACTTATTAGTAAGATTGAGCATTGTAAGCCGATTAAATTGAACTTCGACGTACAGATGTCTTCTAAGGAGTATAGAAACTTTACGCAATTTTCAAATAAAAATTACATATATTTACAATAATTTCCGATTTAGTAATTGACTAATACTAAAAATTTTATTTGTTATTCATTGTTATCTCTTCTCTATTTATTCCCGATTACCTTTTAATTTAGGATCGGTCAACAAGGGATATTCAAATATTAATACGTAATAGTAATTTTTCTTACAGATTGTCCCTTGAAGTCACCATTTAGTTGCTAGATCGAGCATGGAGTATGACTTGAAGGGAAATTATTTGTGGGAGAAGAACAATGGGAAAAGTGCTGTGGCGAAAATTATTGCTCAAAACCTTTGTCTGGTTGATTACTGAGCTTCTACTAAATCTAATCGGAATTGATGATTTAGCTGATTATAGCGAATTTTTATTTGAGAATAGAACATCAACTCCATCTAGCTCGGGTGTAGCAAATATTTCTTTAGTATCATGAGTAAAATTATATCGCCTAATATAACTAAAAGGCTTTATATCTGACTTTATCTTTTAATCACAAGCTAATAAGTGAATATTTTTTGTTTAATTATAATTAACCTTGTGTAATTATTAATCTTTTATATTCAGTATTTAATCTTTTCTGTTTAATTGCCAATACAAAATAATATTTTAGCTTTAAAATTATCATGCAAAAGCAAGCTAAAAGCTTGATGTTTGTATGTTGCAAATCGGAAAAATTGATTAGGTTCTCCTGCATGACAAAAATACAAACACAAATCAAAGTCAAAATATTTATTTTTTCCCTAGTTCTTCCCGATTGTTCTCTAAATTAAAATCATTCAGCTAAGTCAAATATCTTGCACTTGAGTTGATTGGTAATAGCGCAAAACAAGGCACTTGAATTTATGGGGTTGATATTTTCCAAAATATTATCAACCTCATTTTTTATTGATAAGGTACATGTAGCGCTACGCACAAGTCAAAATAGCTGCGCTAAGAAAGGTCAAAATATTTCAAAATATAACTTATAGCAGAAGTCAGGAGACAGGAGACAGGAGTTAGGAGATAGGAGACAGGAGACAGGAGACAGGAGACAGGAGACAGGAGACAGGAGACAGGAGACAGGAGACAGGAGACAGGAGACAGGAGACAGGAGACAGGAGACAGGAGACAGGAGACAG
>JAAUYH010182782.1_pt1 | contig 22000 bp, 15 predicted proteins | sample 7278061 | NCBI WGS metagenome assembly JAAUYH01 (sample SAMN14350203, study PRJNA611818) | marine sediment metagenome | isolation source: surface marine sediment (0.6m) | place: French Polynesia: Moorea | collected 2018-08 | reverse complement strand
ATTATGTGATTTTAATGATCATTTGTCTCGAGGATAATGGAACCTTGCTGTAAATCATTCAAGATGAAAGGAGAAGAAAAGATCAAATATAACTGAACATAAATTTAATCGGATATCTTTGATTACTCACACGGTTTCGAGAATTATGAACAAGACAGCACGTTGGAGCAGTATGAAATCAGTCGGCATGGAAGGATAAACCGCGTTGAATGTAGAAGATATAAGATTTAATTGGTTACCATAGATGAATCATGCGATTCGATAACAATGAACCAGAAATGCACATAAACATATTTTGAAATTAATGGTTCAGAAGATTGAGAGTAGATTTATTGTAACGTAATGCAGAAGGTAAATGGATGATTTTAATTAATTATCTGCGTAGATGACAATGAAGCATGTGTTATTCTATACAAATGTCATGACATTGATCTGGTGGGAGAGATAGAGAAACGTGATCGTAACGAATCATAAAATTTAATTGGATGCGGTTAATTAATTATCTGCTTGGACTACGAGAAAATAGTATCACATGGAAAAATATAGAGAAGAGATTGAATAAAAGCATAGGAATCAGTTAAGAGAAAGTAAAACGGAGTTTCATTGGTTCCTTTACAACAATTATTTCAATTAGCAAAAACCAAAAGCTATCTAGAAGTAAAATGATGCAAAAGGAGGCTGAAAAGAGGAAATTAGAGTAATCTTCATCACCATGTCGTCTCTTCCGAAGCTAAAGAAAAAAGTTCCTAAGCATATTCCGACAACACAACAAAGGAAAGAGCTTATTCGTATGAGACGTTTATAAAGTGCCGACAAGTATATGATGCGGAAAACCGAATTCGAACGAGTTGTACGAAAGATTTAACAAAAGCTGAAGCCTAGTTTACGTTGGAATCCACACGCCATCATGGCCTTGCACACCATCAGAGAGGATTACCTAAACGATAAGTTATAGAAATCAGCGGAAGCAACAAAGAATGCTGGAAGAAGAATTACCATAAGGGGAGCTATGAAATTAGTGCAGCGAATTAGAAATAAATTTTCACAATGCGTTTCCCCTTTAACATAAATCTGCCTAATCTATCATAGAATTAGCTAATATTAACGCTTTAGCAACAGCATTTTGTAGTTCTGAACTATTAGTTAAATTAGAAATCGATTCCAATATATCTTCCAGAGAATCAACATTGGAATGGAGAAAATTCAAACTTCGATCTTTGGTTGCGTATAGGGCGAGTTCATTGGAATCTCAACTTGTTCCACAGAATCGAAAAGTCTCATAATTTCATTCTGTGGCATTGAATATTGACATCGCTTTGCACCTAATACGCTTGAAGAGCTAAGAGCTGAATAAGCACAGCTATTCAAAACTAATTTCATAAATTCCATTTCTGGGTTTGTTGGAATATTCTAATACGCCATCATCGGCATATTTTCTTAAATTTGCATGAACTTTCGTGTTTGAAACAGGATCAATAGCGCGATAACCTTATCAAATTCTATTTCGTTTTCATTTGTGAAATCAATCATTGGCTCGGTAAGAGATTGAATCATTGTTAATCCTTCGGTCCGCAATATGTCCGACAAGCATTGGATCTTTATCCAGCGCTTGAATATAGTATTTTTTCTAGTTAGAAACCTAGATTCATTGAGTAGATTGATTCTATCAGCGACATGCGGTAATTGCCCTTCGCGTAATCCATACCTGCCCCTCCTACCATTTTGTTTGAAATTGTAGTTATTATTCCGTTTCTTCTCAGCTATCTCAAAAAAAGAAGCATAGTAATAGATCTATACCCAATTTTCGTATGATTCGTTATACCTTGATCCAGAGTCTGATAGACAGTTGCAGTGTTGGGAAGCAAATGCCCAATGCGCAATTTGGGGAAATTAAAATCAGGTTCGGATCTTCTCCAGTTGTCCAACAGTAAGAGCCAAGATCCATTGATACATTTTTTCACCTCTGAGTACCACCATTGTTTCCACTGTTCATATGAATACAGTCAATCCAATCAGATTTTTGCAAAGAATATCTGGGAAGTAAACGAAAATTTCGAAGAACCAATGAAACGGACGAAGAGTACATGAGATCCTCTGGCATTGCATACAAAAACAACGGTCAGACTTTCCTTGTGCATTTGGAACGATGTTCTACGAACTGATTCATAGGTTTCTTCTCTACATAAATACGTATGATTTGGTCATATTCAGTGAAAATCCAAGACTCATATTTGTTGTAAATGTTGTCCAACGAATAACTTAATGCAATTTCACCCATTTTATTCATTCGTCCTTAGTGTCCAATGGGAACTTCAGTTCCACTTTTTCCATGAAGTTCCAGAGTCGCGGCGCATGAATCATGAAATACAACTATGACGAGGGTTGAATTGCGGAATCTGTTGGATTCAACAGCCATCAATGTACGAGTACAAATCAAGCTCAGTGTGGCGGGAAAGCGCTTGGTCCGTACGAAGCATAAATGGTTTAGTGGAGGAAGAAGAAAAGGTAGTACTCGAAAAATAATTATCCCGCATGGTTGCAAATAGTTGGGGTCTTCATCCAGAGAATAACAAGAGAAAATTCAATTGAACAAGAATATAGGAACGTCAGATGGGAATGCGCCTTCCCACAGTTTTACAGTAGCTCTAAATGAGTTTTAGAAATTGTTTTAAAAGAAAATTGGTTCGTAAATATAAATTCAAGTAAGGGACCCAGTTTTTCACACCAAAACCAGTTTGAAATTTTGTGCTTTGTATTCAAATTAAGTTAAAAAATGAGCAATATGTAATTAGAGGCTGAATATCTTTAATACACACTTAGCTTTCTTCAAGACCTGAAATAAAGTACACCAATCAACTATTACTTTTGATATTCATTAAAAGAAGGGAAGTTCATATTCCGAAAATTTCAAAAAGGGGTATCTATTGATCGTTCGAAGACTTAAATTATGACTGGAAACTTTGTTGCGACTTCAACTTAAAGAGGATACATCATTTGAATGACAGTGAAATAATCAGAAAATTAAAAATCGAGCTCTTCAGTTGACTGATCAAAGTAAACATCTGGTGATTCACAGTACACTGGGTATTTTTCTGCCAACCTCTTCGCATTATGCTCTAGTTTGGAATGGAATTTTCCAGAGTTTTGATTCAACATGAGAGAAGCGGCACTGTGAATTCTGAAAAACTATACAGGAATAATCAAGTATTGCAATCTTTCGCATAATGTTTGGGAAACATCAAATATTACCTTGTTTTCTATACCTACCGTCCTGAAATAAAATCAATACATCTGTTTTCAAAAAATCCGGGCTATTGTCAATCTCGTACTGTTTCTTCTAGAAAGATAACTTTAGCTACAGCATGTCATCAGAGATAGGAATACGGCATAAAAAATGATTTTCATAATCCAATTATTAAGCAATATGACCACAGTCTATGGCCATATTCGTCATTCTTAAACGAATAAAATTGATAAGTAAAACTGATTTTCCCTCAAACTTAGGAAACATAGAATAGGCATGGAACTCACTGTACGATTGAAAAATAATTGTTCTGAATAAAATCCATTTTGCATCGAATAATACAATAGTACAACTTCTGATGCAGGCACGAGAGAAAAGATTTTTTCGCGTGCCTTGCGTATCGAATTGGAATAAAAGCAATTAACAGTCAGTTGTAGCAGAATCATTTTTTTGATCAAGAGGACTGTATAATCCTGGCGCAACGAGATGAAACTTCTTGCCGAAGATCTAAATGTCTAGGGCGATGGTGAGACCACTGGTAATTGCCAGAAATGGGATATCATAAATAGATTCTTCCGTGCGACAGAGTGAGCGGTAGGATAGATTGTCATGGGAAATATCTATTATGCGAGGTTTCAGTGGCGCAAGACATTCCTATACAGAAGTGCCAGAATGGGTCGAGTATACCTGCATCACTTCCATAGCTGGATCTGCACCAGGTAGAGGCAAGCTGAACAGTATCTTTTCATTTTACTCCCCCTCGCCGGTTTGCTATATAACTAATTATTCCGACCAAATGAGGCGAAATCAGAACTATACAAAAATTACCAATCCTGTAAATCTCGAAATCGACCACACATACTATTTGCAGAGCCCGTTTCAATGCATTAGTGGCATTATTAGAATATTCCGTGTGATACTCTGTAGCTCATGTTGCTGCACTCTTTTGATTCACTAGTGCACCCGCTGCTTTAGTTGGCTCATTTTGATCTCTTGGATCAATTTCACATGCAAATCGAGATCAGCATCTCTGTCCGTAACAATTATTCTTTGAATATACGTATTACCCCTTAGCATTATATATAGTAGAATGAAAAGCACTGTTCCCGTTTCATTTTATTTCATACATTCTAGCACTGATGCATTAGGTTCTACTTATTCCTTGGCTTCTCTTGCATTTAGCATACTGAAGTCTAATTCTTTTCTTTGCAGTTAAATAGCACCACGTATACCGCACCTAGTTTCTGGATCTGAAGCGAAAGTCCAACTTTGTCCAGGTTGGTGCAGACGTTGACTTTATCTCGGCGTATCTTTTGGATACTGTGCTTTGATGATATATCTCTGCGAATTGGTTATAGTCCAGATTGACGGGAAACACAACATTGATTTATGAACATTTACGATTAGTCATGCAACTATACTATTGGGACAGAGACCGATTGGGATTAAGCCTCGATTCCGTAGGTCCATAACGCCTTTTCGCAATTTTCTGTGCTAGGCGATCCATCCTGCACTTCTGAGCAGCACGTTATGAGCATTATTGATTTGTACTACATCACAAGCTGATCTTATGTGGCAAAGTAGTAAGGAATTACATTCGCTAGTCTCCAGTACACTTCACATTTGAACGCTGCTCAATACCCTCTCCGTCCTTCTAGAGATGCTGAGAACCATGGTCTGCTAGTATTGTAATTTTTTCATCATTTTGCATCTTATCTCAGCTCCTAACCGCCGTGCTCCCTGAACTTAAACTTCGATGAGTTTTACTTACTACACACGCAAAGATTTCATGCACTTCTAGATTAATTGAGATTACGATGGGAATGGGTTTAACAGTATTAACCCCACTACGATTTAAATCAACTGCTGCAAGTTAAATGAAAGAATTGATCTAACTGGTTGTTATCCTTGCACCAATTCTGCTCTTCATAATACGGCACGAATTATATTAAACTAGATAAAGTCTTTGCGCGGTATATTTATGCAAGCTTTTTCATGCGTCGAATAGATGTGCGTAACTCAGGAATAAATTAGATTTTGTTAAGGGTCCTCTATCTAGAGAAGGCGAAAAAATTGAGATTATCTGTTGGGTGGAGGATTCCACAGCAACCGGGTTTTTCGAGACGACGATTCTTCCGGATATTTCCTTATTTGCCTACAAGTACAGCAATCTACTTTTTCTAATAAATGATTGGGTTAGTAGCATGCTACTTAGAATACAGGAATCACTGTAGGAAAAATTAAAACTGAAATACTGCTCGGTACAAATTGGTTGTATTGACTAAGTTTCCATTTATATCTGTGCTTTTTAATTTGGATCAAACCAAGGAATGGATAATACGTTTCACGTCAATTATGTCGCCGTCAGTGTACCCGGCCCAAAACTCTGTGCTTCACGCTGAACAGTCACTCAATTATTTTAAAACTGCACAAATTGCTGGCAGCATCTTGTGATCTAACCATTACACCCAAAGCAGTAGAACAAATTGTTTTCCAATGACTTTCAAATTTCAGTTGTCTGATAAATTTTTTATGAAATCATGGATCAATCAAATTATTATGCTCATCCACAGTCACATGGCTCAATAATTCTGATCTTTTATCGTATTCTAGGCCAAGCTATGTAAAATAAAATTTCATCCTGTATAACGGTTATTCATTTATCTGGATACTATTCATTTATCGGATTCTCAAGGGCAGATGCGGTTGAAGGCAATAGATTAAAAGCCCGCTTATACTTAGTATCTCCGGTAATATCTGCACAGTAGGTTACTGAATTTCGAATAGAAAACAGCGAAGATGGCCAGTACCGAAGTAAGTGCCATTTATATTTCAGAATTTTACAAAAATCTAGCAATTTTACGATCGAATATTCAATTCCCATCTGGGATCCAGAATGCGTTATAAATCAACTTCCACTGTGATTATGAATTTTCTTAAAATTGTAAAGAATCAAATGCCAAAAGAACAGATCAAAACCTCGATAAATATGATAACCAGTTTAATAATCACCAGTACTCATTCTTTTTCATCCTTTAAACAAGTTTTAAGCAAGTTCAAAAGTAAAAGTAGCATAATAATTTATAACAGATATAGACATAACCGTAGTAAGCACGATTTATAATATTTTAAGAACATTAAAGCATTGCGTTATTATTATTTTATTTTTATTGCCACAAAATACTACGGGTATAGAATTTATAAAGCTTTGGATATCCAAGGAACTGACTACATCAATAAATTGATCTAGAATTTGGGGGCCAATCTTGTGCGTGGGTTATATGCCTCATCTAGGTAGACAATCAATTCATACACTCCGTATTAGTGCATATCGGCAAAATGAAATGAATGAGGAACAGGGAAAAGGAATAAGAAGAGTATTTTGTCGTGAAGCACAAGAGAGACAATGTAGAAATACTTCAAAATCTAATTAGAGAATGTAGCCCATGTACTAGACTGGAACCTAAAGAAATGCACAGACTGCCTAGTACCTAGTGAAGATGGAATAATAATTAGAAACATTAACTAATTTGGAATTATATTTCAGTTGGATTAATCAAAAGAGGAGCAGTAGACTACGCAGACGTTCGTTGAATTCGGAGGAAAGTTTAGAAATAAATTTTCTCACAGTCAGGATAAAATAACCTAATTGAGATTGAACATAAAGGAGTGAGATGTAAATTATGGAAGATGAAAGTACAAATACCTTCTATGTAAAGTGATGCAAGTTCAGCATCAGAAACATCAGAAAAATAGTAGAACTCGAACGAAAGATGGAAATTCGAAACCCGCTCGGTTTGAATGAAACGGATTTATAGTGTAGTCACGAGAAAGGTGAAGGGCTATGCATGGAAGCAGTTGCAGGGCACGCTCAAAAGGATGCACATGGAAATTGAAAAGGCTCAAATGCAGTACTGTACAGCAGGGATATGGAAAAATGTATTGGATATTCATCTTTTTGGATAAATTATCACATTTATTTATTTCTTACGAAGCTCGTTACCCAATTATTCTTCCGCGAATCGTAGAATTCCGACTTATTTAAATAGACAATAACTTCTAAATAATTTATTTTCCGGTTGACGATCCTTGACTCTATGCTTCCGTATCAGCCACTGCTCGTTGTTTTCTATGGCTCAAGTCTTTCGTATTAGACTCACAGATTTTGCAAGGACTACGATATTTTTGAATTCAGGAACAGCAAGTTTTTCTGTGCTTCGGCGCAGATTTGTAGACTATTAGCGATGTTAATGAGCTAGTACTTGATTGAATCAAGGAATTTACTCAAGATTCTAAAAAAGTTACTCGTTTAATAAAATCGAACTTATTCAGCAAGATCATAAAGACGAATTATTTTATTTCATCCTAGTCACTTTACGAGAATATTTTTCTATTCCTCGATGAAACAAATAATTTATTCTGACTTCCATATAGCTCATGAATAAATTAAGAATGTTATTTTCGATACCCCTGCTGTACAGTACTGTAGATAGTACGTTAAGTACATTAGTTATATTCGTACTCTACAACTTCCACCTAAGCATTTAATCAAGGGAATTTGAGGTACTACCACTGACTTATTTCGGAGCAGACAAAAATAGAAATTTATTCAGGTGGATAGATTTAACGAGTTACTTGTGCACTCACTTAATGACTTCTCCAGTAATATTATTTTCAAAAAAATGGATTGTAACGAAAATTTTGAATAAGTACCGGTAATAGTACACTGAACTCCGAAGAACAGGCGGGTGTAGTTGGTTTGAATAATACGCAGCAAGCTGAAGTCACGAGACTGTCAAGAAAGAACGAGGCAACTGGGAATGACGACCAATCAATAGCATGAAATAGATTGGGTGACCAAAATCTGACAGACAACCACCGAATGTTAGGGATGAGTCACACTTAAAACTCAGCTAAACACACCCACACGTTTGACTGCGAAAATGAATAGATTGAAACTAGACGTTCATGACAACCATATGTATAAGAAATGTTGATCTTTTCGAGGTATAAAGAAACACATGTCGAAATCGGTTACCCCGTCAATAGGGAACGAGGGAAAGGGAGGAAGAGAAAGAGAGAGGGAGAAGGAAGACAGGTACGAGCAGACCTAGACTGCTATGAGATAGTCAAGTGATAATTGGACAAAATCAGAACATGTTGCTGTAGAATTTACTTCTTGGAAACCTAAGAATAGTTTTAAGGGGAGACACCCACAGCTAGAGATGTGCTTGTGAGCTGTAAACTGGTGGGAAGCAACGACAGTTGTTGGTAGAGATTATGCGGGCCAAAGCAAGTGAGCAGCAGTGAGGTAGGATTGTACTGTACGCACCAAAAAGGGCAGTAGCAGGGCCCGTACCCCAGGCACGATTGTAAGCAGGATTAGGTAAAGTACGTGTGTGAAGGGTGCAAATAGAAATGTCGGGACAACCCGCAGTACAGTGTCTGCCACTTCACAACGTCTATTTCGCAAAGCCGTTAGTTTTCAACGCCGTCCCATTTCCTCGCTTTTCCTTGTACCTTGATTTCTCCCCTTTTTGATCATACTGTTGTGTCGCTCCCACAAATTTGCTACTTATCACTCATACTACTCAATTCATTCCTCGATTATTCACGGATGTGTGAATCATCGTGTCAGTTTGTTAATATTATTGATTACTCTTTACAATCGCCGGAGCAGTGAGTGCAGTTGGTAGTCTTTCAGGTATTTACAACTTCAGCAAGGGTACTTAAAAGTCAGTTCCACAGATAGATCTGCTGACAGATCGACCGACCGAACTTTGAAACCAATTTTACTGCACTGTCAAATCGATTAATAGCAGTAGTATTAGTAATATAAATACTTCAAGGTATTTCAGAGGGGTCATGTTAAAGTCTGAACGTTCTTAGTGGTATTGTTCGATGTAATAGATAAAATGGACACGCGAGAAAGCAAATCACTAACAAAAATGTTTCTAACATACAAGTAAGTGAATGGAGAGAAAAAGAATGAGAGAACATACGCTCCAGTAGTAAAAACTGATACCTCTCAAACCACAGCATCAAGTTACTTGGAATTGCATAGAAAGCATCCGAACAAATCAGAATGAGACTGTCGAACTTAAGACTTCACCAACAACTTCTTCGCTCCATCTTCAACTTCGATCGCACGTACTAGCGTGCAAAGTCAATTTTTCTTTTGCACACTGTGTGGTACTACAGTGTGCGTGGGAGTTGGGCGAGGAAGTATTCCTGCGCCATTTTCTGTTTGCCAGGCCAACGTCTGGCCAACCGTCCCAACACCAACCCACTTCTGAACCTTCGTCCGTTATACCCAACTCTCACAATTCGACTTCCCCTGGCCCGAAATACTTTCCCCTTACCTGGCCCTCAACCTGTAAGACCTTGTTCTCCCACAAGGTGGTATTCCTACACTTACCATCCTCCCATCCTTCCATCTACTCTCTACATCTACACGAATGAAGTCGTCGCTTTTATCTTCAAACAATTCCACTCCGATCTCCAACCCCTCCCATATTCGAAATCGCATCCCAACCACCGATTCTAACCCCTCTTCCGCTTCTTCTCCCACTACGCAATCTTGTCATTTCTCTAATCAATCCATCCTTGATGAGTTGCCACCTTCTAGCCCTTGTTCGGGCGAACAGCAGCAACAGCAGTCATCTGCACAACAACTCAACCAGAATCATGTCTCAAATTCTGATGAGATGATTAAGGAATCAAACACCAACACTGCAACGAAGAATCCCAAGATGTCACTAGAAAATCTCATGCTTCCATTCGATCAACATGTTCGTACCACTGAGGTACCTTCCTCAATCGTGAAACAAGAAAAAAGCGTTCAAATCACAACTCCGAAAAACAGATCTACTAGCTCAACTCCACCATTCTTCACCGCACGCACGATTCGAAGCGCTGTACCAACAGAAAGTGCGACATCATTGTTCGCTAACTACAGCTTCGGCCACAACGTTGCCCACACATCACCTTTGCACACTACAACTTCGGTGAGCGGCGCCGGTGGTCCTCTCCTCGCCTACAATACCAAGCAGACGCCTACACCGCCACCTCTCTGCACAGAGCCCAAAGCGAAACGACCATGGACCGAAAGCGAAGATCTAATATTGCGTCAGCTCGTGTCGAAACTCGGTACTGGCCTATGGGCAGCGATGGCGCAGCAGATACCAGGTCGAACTGGGAAACAAGTGCGCGAGCGCTGGCTCAATCATCTATCACCTGGGGTAACGAAGAGGCCCTGGAGCGTGGAGGAAGACAACGTGATAATTGAGAATCACAAACGTATCGGCAACTGTTGGTCGCGCATCGCGAAGCTACTACAAGGCCGCTCGGACAACAGCGTGAAGAATCGATACTACACTACGCTGCGCCGTCGCATTGGTAACGCGGAGGCGCGAAATGCTACCAGCAGAAAACGGTACCATGTTGACGACGACGCACCGTCGAAACGCCCCCGAGTGTGGGAGTAGTTTATTTGCGGGCGGCAGCTGAAGAATCCAATGTGGATAGTTAGTTCGGGGGTTGGCGTTTTCCGCGCAACACTCTCGATTCTGGTGTTTGAATATAGCAAATTTATTCACCCTTGTGCGGTGCAATGTTTAAGAGGCCGTCACGGCACGGGCCGTGTCGATAAACTACATCAGATGATTATTCTTTCATCACCATTCATTTGCATGTTTTGTACGGTTAGAAAAGATCTTTCCTCGTCTCATATCTTGCTTGGGGTTTTCATCTCATGTGTTGCTCAATTGATAGTTAAATTCCACTTGAACATGTCGCTAGACGACGACAATTCTATGCAGGGATGCTGCGAAGCGCTGTGGTCTACAACTTTCCCCTTAACAACCCAACTTGTATTAATTTATTTGCTTTTGCAATTAATGGTTATCGAGTAACTAAATACGAATGATTTGCTGTGCAGATATGACGAATCTATGGGAAGTGCGTACTGATGTCTTCTACGTTAGTACAGAGTTGATCCATGGTATGCACGCCAGCTTCTATCGATCGATCGTTCGTTAATGCGGTTTGGGACACCACCTACAACAGTCGGCACTCGCACGTGTTAGCCACTCACCTCATGAATAACTTGTAATCAAACACTCATGCACTGTCAGAGCTCTTTACTGATTTCGAAATGAATTAAATTCCATTGGCCCAATAAAACATTCTTAATTTCATTAGGGTTGCTCATTTAATGTTTAATTATCTCTTGGTTGCCTAGGCTTTTGTTCTGCGAAGTTGAACCGATGGCAGTTGTAACTTATTTCGTGGGCCAATAAAAAATTGTTGAACGTAAGCTTCAACTGTGATTTTCGCAATGCGAATTGCTACGCTTTGTAAACTTTAACTTTTGTGGTCCTTCGTGCAATTTATCTTGCGAAGGTGCAGTACAAACTGAGCATCATCGGAACCATTTACCGATGCTAATTCTGATCTAAATGGCTTCTTTAGTGCATGAATCAATTCTATTTAGTTATTTATTGTATCGGAGAACCTTTTAAACGATCAATTCGGTAAGCAGCATTATTCCCACACCAAACTACTGCATTCAAGTGCGTAAATCTAAATCTTGATTTGTGCAATATCTGAAGAATAGGTTTCGAATAGCATAATCCTGCACAATATGACCAATACGAAAGAATCGAATGATAGATGTGATTAATTTATCCTGGGGGACATGGAGTAATACAAAACTCCTTGTTGATCTTTGAGCCTATAAATAATGACCAAATAATAAATGCATTGGGCCATAAAATTCCGATTGAATACAAACTTAGTGAATTCAACCCGTTCGCCTATGCTCAAGTCAGATATAGCAAAATTTTCAAAAAGAACCTCATTTTCGTAAGAACGTATAAAAACTTTTGCAACTCTTCCTGCTATCAGTACAGTCATCTTGATATTAAGTGCGTTGGATCGAATTATCTTGACAAAAGAATAACATTCTCCATATAGTTTCGCCAATCAGAGATTTCGTGGCACAGAAGTCCGGATCAAAATCAAGAGTTATTAAATTTAGAAAGTTTCAACCATCAGATTTTTAGGTGCTGCACGGTACAATGTATATGATTCGATTTTTGTATTCGTGTTGTAACCGATTAAGTACAAATAAAACTGCATAATACTGTTAATAACTGTCATCGTTCGTCCTCCCAGTCAAAGTCTATCTCAACTAGTTCTCGAAGGTTTCAATTTTTTATAGCATGTTTGATAATAATACTGGTTTATAAAATATTTCCGATAATCATATACCTCGTTTAAAGTAATTATCTTCTTTTCGAGCTAACAATTTTGCGCAAGAGATATTTAGATAAATCATACTGCATGGCTCTTAAGAAGTAATTTTCACGGTAAAAAGACGTTTCAAGAGCAGATTCGAATATTCGTCGATAGAGATTCATAGTGAACACTCCTTAGGTATTGTATTGTGCTTTACTTTTCCAAGAAACACAAACTTATCTCGGTATACGTAAGTAAAGCGAATTTTAAAAATCATGACGGCTTCCTCCATTGAAATGAAGTTTGATGGAAAGATGATGATCCAACATTTCTTTATTCGTTATCAGAAGTGAAACGAAGTCAAAATATACTCACACAAAAGTACTTTTAGGCATAGTACGTGCGATACAACTATTCTATCAAAAATGAAGATATAAATTACATTTCTGCCCAAATCTTAATTGATTTTTGCGGGAGCTTGATTGCATCATTTTTAAATATTTTTGTTTGAATGAGCAGACATGATCAGCAATCAAGACCATGCTATCAGTTGAAATGGAGCCCTGAAAATTTCAACAGCATAAGAAAAGCGGGATATTGACAGTATTCAATTGTTAGTCATTGTTAGTAGAAATTGAATTAAATTTCAGTGAAAGAAAGATATACATAACAACACAGGGACGAATGCACACAATGGAAAAATTTGTTTCTGTAGAGAACAGTATTATCTGAATCTCGTAACTGTTGCGAGAACTCGAATTTGATTCTCCACAAACGGAAATTCAGACTTGAGCACGCAGTTTGTGGATACGAAGAACTACAAAAATCATGTTGTAGGTTCGTCAACATGCCGAACGGAGAGTAAGAATTTCTCCTGCCGTAGTATCGTTGATCTGACAGTAAAAGAACCTTTGTTTAGATAAATAGTAGTGCATATTTCGCTAATGCTCCTAGAATGATCCTCGTGTAGCGCAATCTGTGGAGGTACCCTACTTTTTAGTCGTTGTCCTATTTATTTATTTTTAGTCTGTAGCATTTTAGTCCTATACTAGATTTAGGGCAGCCACCTATTTCCGGGTACTATTTAGGTAGCATTTTCAGTTCCAACTAAACCAATCACCGCGGCTTACCTGCTTTGGCGTGAACTTAACTACTTCGGAGTCGTTCCGATGGTGTTTAGTGCTACGCTGTGTCGTATACCCTTTTCTTGATCGTATATTCTTCTCTAACATCTAGTTTCATTCAATAGACTGGCCTCTTGTGACCCGGTAGATGTGTGCGTCAATTTATTGGCGACTATTTTGCATCAAACTGGTCTCACTAGATAGAAGTGGGGATCGTTCAGCGAATAAGTGAAGAACCTGGTGAATCGCCGTTACTATTGATTAGCCTTCAAGCCTAGTTCGTGACCATGGAAGGATCTGGTTCGTTGACTAACACACTCAAGGACCAGCTGTCTCGGCAATAAGCTACCAACCCGGCAACGCGCCGTTGAACGTCAAGGCCCGAGTGATGCGGTCATATCCAGTGACAGGTTTTTGTTGTCGACTATCTTTCACAACAAGAATCGCTTCTGTGACAAGCCAAAAGACAAGCCTTGTGGCTAGACTTTGCCGCTAGAAGCTGGCTGTGCTTGGATTGGGAACAGTCCCTTCTATTACAATTTCACCGACAGCGAACTACGAGGTTGAAAGCAACAACTCTCTCCGTCTGGTTCTGGTAACAAACGTACGAACAAAAAGTTCGAACTGAGGACCCGTCCAATCAACGACGAAGATTCTTGGATCCAGTAACAATTGTCCCGTCAGAAAGCTGTTTTGAGCGCCGAATTCTCGGCATTGTTTGTTTTGGGACACAGACACCCGTTCCAAGACTAACCACGCATAAGTTAAAATTCTTAGGAGATATACCCATGCATATGAGAGGAATACTCAGTTGGGTAACTAAGCCATCCAACTCTGCACTTTCGAGAAGCAAGGGTTCCGCTCGGTTGCCTCCGCTACGAGCCGCCGGCGTAATATTCCTATCCTGCTCCGGATCTCTTGACATCTGCGCTGCAGCACGCCTTAAGGGTATCGCCGCCGGCTACTTTAACACTAGTTGAACCACCTAAAACTTGTCAAAAGGCAAAGGGCACGAGCATGTAACGAAGAAGAAGCCAGAAACCCGTGAAGAAGACGACCAGAATGTTACAAAACCCCAGAAGGCCTAAACTGTGGACCGAATGGGCACCCGGTGGACAAGATAAACTGAGAAGACAGCGAAACCCCTGACCCACTCGAGGAGGGTGTCGATTTCCTCTTGGAACTTCATGATGACATCGATATTCTGTTAAGGCAGTTTTAATCTGGGGTGCAGGGCATCAGCAACGCCGTGAAAAAACAAGAAAAACTACATCGAGGGGTTGTCAGATAAGGTCCGGAACGTGGATACAGAGGTGGACAACTACATCTCTCAAATATGAAAGACCCTGTATTAGGTACAAAAGGAAGTTCGCCGCGCGTTAGTGGCTTTCGAAGGCGTTAATTCCCGGTTGGAGACATTAGAACGCCAACAAAATCGCCCAAGCCGGAGATTGGAACTGAAACCGCTCTTCAAAACAACAAACGAAGATACGATAAAAGACGCTTAATTGGCCGACAATATTGCAAAAGCCCTGGACAAAGCCTTCGCCCACCAGAAGGTAAAAATGAAGAATCCAAAATACGACGACGGAGACAAAAAACGCGATGCACACGAAAAAGCATATGAACGAGAGAGCGCGCTGTAGCCAAGAACGGTGAAGCGGAGTCGGCAACCTTCTGAACAACCAGGGATGAATACCCAAAGAGGGTCAGGCGCGCGAAATTTCATGGACTTGACGAAGAAATTCGCAACGATAACGCGAGCAGCTAATGCAAGCACGCGAATTTCTTGGGTCGCACCTCTTGACCCAACATGCAGGTACTTGCGAATTCAAATTATCATTTGTTGAACCGCTCGACGATTACCTACGATGCGTACCTACAGTTAACAGCCGTTCAGGAGTTCCGTCCTGTGGCCAATTACAAACCACCGCGGGTACGAATAAGCCAACACCCGTTGTGTATTCGAAACCATTACCTAGATCCCGCGAATCAAAGTCATCAAACCTCGCGCACGCGGCTATCTCACAGCGCGCTTACACGAACATACCGTGCACAGTCCCGGAAGGTGTGCCGCTGAAAACACCCCGACTCATTCAAGTTTAGGCTAGGCGAATCCAATATTGAATCTCCCACGCGTGCAGTCAAATAATTGTTCGCGTTCCAGCGAAGGACCGCCGGCGTCACAGCCAACAGAACCCGCGCGGTCAGCACAACCGTACAATTTGGTATCGCCTCGGGTTAGGTTAAGTAAGACGCCGCGCGGCGCGACACTCGAAACGTTAAAACCCTCAGCAGCCACCGTGCTACGCGAGCACCTATCTGTTGCACCCAATACTTCCTGCAGAACCGGGCACGCCCGCGCCACAGAAGAACAGCGCCCAAGAGTTACCCAATGCGTCAATGCCTTAGCGGAACTAAGTTTACACCGATACCGCCAGCTGACAGACAACGAGAAGCAATGGTCGCCGATTCGTCCCAACCCTCACCCCCACGCCGTACTCAGTCGGACCCCCGCGAAAAAAGAGGCAAATCGACTTTCACAATAACGCCTATGGCGGATCAGCCCTGCGCTGATAACATGTACTCGTAAGAAATTTTCCAATTGGAAAAAACACAACGTTACGCATACGGTGGTTTGTCATGACTGACACATGAGTTGCAAGTAAGACAATTTTAGGCAGTTCAGCCATTCACATGCGCTTCTCGCTTTCTGCGTCATCCTAACTTTAAAAAATCCGTGGAGTGTGCTATGTATGAAGATGGGAGCAACAGCTTAAAATTATCGCACCTGGGCAAGGTACTGAGCAATAAAATGGGGTACGGTCGTGCTTCAAGTAATCGTAAATCGTGGGATTGAATGAAACGTCACCATGGTGCAGAAACAGATAGGGTTCTTTCACTATCTTTGGCAGAGATGGGAGAAATCCCCGGCAATCCTTGCCCTGACAATAACAGTCGTTGTTTTGGGTTAAACTTCTCTTCCGCGCACCACAAGGTCCCAAGCAGTTGCATGGCCGTTCACGGGGCGTTGTTTGGTTGGCGTTGATATTCGCTCAGGCGATCGAACAGCTGTACGTAAGGTTAATGGATTGATGTTTTCGCCGTTGCGGATGTAACTTGCACCTGCTATTGGCCCTGCCACTTGATGCTAGGCAGGCGTAGCAGATTCAAGCTTGCTTTGACATTCAAACTCGTCTTTAGTTTCGTCGCTGATGACGGTTAAGTACTCAAAAATAGAAAACAGCTATTTCTAAGGATCTTACATCTAACTATCTATTGCATGAATTGAAGTAAAACTGGCTGATTCCAAACTATAGTTTGATTTCGACAACAGCTGTGAGGTTGAGACTAAGTTCTGGATGATTTGAATGCTGTCTTTATCGAAAAGACTGTAGATTCCTGAAATGCGAACTAAGGACATAGGTATCGAAAATAAGACTTAGCTGAATATTAAGGGAAGACGCCTGTACGGACCTAAATTAGTTAAAGGAAAATTTAGACAACTTATTAGGGACATCAGAAATCGAGTAAAGGACAGCTATTTTCGGACAAGGGAAAATATTACTTACAATATATTACTATGCGAAAATCGCCTTGGATCCCCTTTTCAACGCGCTCCTGCGATTTTTTAGCACTTGCACTACCTTAACAGTGATGATATTGAATATGCACTACTCAGACAAAATAAAGCTCGCCATCAACAGATGTTTCTTGAAAATCAGGATTCTGAACTTCGTCGGCAGATTCCAAGAAAATATTTTCAATAATGTCGTTCGTTCACAAGACCATTTCAGTAGCTTTTCTGATGCATCCATTTCTGCTTTTCATTAGAACATTAGAATCTCAGATAGATGGATCTGCTGGGTTATTCATTGCCAAGCAAGTTCGCAAGCCTGAATATTAGTTCGAGAGTCCTTTCTCAGTGACCTATTGATATCATAAATTATTCTCCTTTTCGGACAATCGAGAAAATAGTCAGGTCTGCTTGTAGAGAGAAAAACAATCGAACTTCGTAAATGAATTCAATATTTATCTTAAGTTCGGTATACTACAGTGCATCAATTCGAGTACTTTGGTTCATAAAATTCACGGATGCTTGTACTACTATTTTCCGAAAAACAATCTTTCTCTATAGTATGTACGCAACCGAATTATCCAAGTTACAGATGCTTGATATATCGCTCATCAAAAAATCTTTTAATAGTCAAACTTTCCTCGGCTACATTGAAAACAGCTTAGTAAAGGTATGCCATGATCGATTTGTATTACGGGTTCTGTAGGTGCTCATCTACTAATATGTACAAGAAGTCACTAAATCGGAATCATAAGCCAAACTTGCCAATGAATCGAACTGTATAGAAGTTTTCTTAGTGACTGACTTCAAATAGTGGTTTATTACGACCGATACTCACAGTAATAGTTACAAAGATAGATTTTCACAATTGTCCCTCTTATTCTAAGCGAAATGACACGATATTATTGTATTATATTCATGGCATTCACAGCTTTGTGTTACATCTATCTTCGAAAGGTGAAAGTAATTTTACTGTAGATCCATAATGCACTGATACCGCAACGGATGTATTCTCCCGAATATCGATTTCTTCTAGATGGTTTTCGAGTCCAACTCTTCCCTCGAAAAGTTGGTTTGTTGACTTATTTTAGTACTTCTTCTTTCAATAGTGATTGAAAAGAAGGCTCCTGATTATTTTGGCGCCTTCTCCTGAATATTTTTTACTAGTTTCAGATAGATTTTCAATTCTACTAATATAGAGACGACCACCGAATTTCAAAATTAGTTCAGCGTCGTTGACCGTATTCTGTATAGTTAAAATCCTATACCGGCCGAAATAATTGAGCTTCAACGAAGAATCAAAACAACTTGCTGACTACAATCCGGGACAGAGCCCTCAATCTCCATTTTCGAATCGATGCTCTGCATCAAAATCGAAGTTGATTTCTAGATAATTCAGGTTCGAGCAGTCATATCAGGTAGAAGTAGAGCTGTTAATCAACATGACTACACATGTCAATTAGCAGTCTACAATTGAATTCAATCAGCAAAATCCCTCCTTGTGCCCTCAGATTTTATAACAAAACTGGGATGATTGATGGTTACATACTTATGATACGGCTTCGTGCAGCGCCTACTGTAATATGCGAAATGCAAATGGATGCAGAGAATTCTCTGATAACTTTAGTCAGCTTCTTCCAAGATTTTTCGGGACTGAAAGAATCCAATCAAGCTGCAATAAATCCGAGAATATTCTGTGAGACCTCGTACATCGACGATCGTTTCTCTCGAGAATATCAAAATAAATGCGGAAACAGTAATCAGCATTGTCGAAATTTCGCTGATCAAGGCCCTCATTTATAACGTGATCTTTCCGGCGCCGCATTGGAACGCCTTAAGTATCTTCGAAATTTGTTTTCCGATGAATTTCTACTATTGCACCTTCCAAAAATTGCAACAAAAGTTGCGAGGCTTCTCTTGTGCACATTCAGTCATGAGTAATCAACATATTCCAGCTGGCAAGAAATCAAGCGATGATCCCGAGTTTAAAATTTTTCCGATAATACGAACTTCAAAAAAGTCTGCTTTTAACTTGAGAAAGGCATTTCACGAACTCAGAAGATACGCTAGCAGGTGTGTCTAGCAAATCACTATGATTCGGTGGCTCATAAGATAAGCAAGCCTCTTCATACACTTTACGGAGATCAAAAGCTCATTGTTCAATTGTTCGTGCTAAAACAACAGAACGAGTTCTCACTGAAATGCAAAATTTCTCAAACCTCTCGATTAAATGGTAATTTTTGGCTGAAATTCTGCGTGCCTACTACAGAAAAAGCATGCAGTAAATAGTATTCATGAGACGTGCATGCGTGGATTGTTCATTTTCAGTCTTTTGACTGACCGTAACACTGTTGTCAATATGAGGATAAAATTGGGAAACGTGGCGCTATAATTGTCGAACGTGACGTGGAATTGTTGCACATATGCGTATACACAGACGCATAATTTTCTACCAACTATCAAAAATGGGTATATAGTTCTTTTGGGTGACAAGTAGAACAATTCATGGGCGCTTTACTAGAGTGGGCTAGCTGCTGGATCTGTTCTGAGTGCGGAATCATAGGCCTTCGCAGATGCATACAACTTAGCTTATTGCACGATGAGACATTTGAAAGCTTTACAAGTCAGGCACGAACTTCATTAACGCAATATCTATCGCCATGAAAATACATCATTTACTAAGAGGTAGATAATTCTCACAAGATCCACACACGTGTCGGAAAGACTATAGTCGCTCTCTTACGATATCATTCGTATCAAAATTCTCTGTACTTTCTTTTCATGATGACTTCGCCGCCATGAATTCTGAATTGAGAAGAAGTGCATGGATCCACTCCTATTTCCTCTAACCTTCCAAGAGTAGATAGAGTTGAGAATCTTCATTTTTGAACAAAGCATTTAGAATTAGATTCGAATTTTGGCAATCGATTTGACTCGATAAAACTAAAATGTAGAAATCGCTATGTGTCAAATTTCAGTCATTTATGGATATTGCACTGCAAGATATGATGCTATTCTTACCAATTTTTCTCGATATGTTAATTTTATCAGTCACCAACCATCAAACCATTCACTATCCTACCAAATCATGAGTTTCGCAAGTTTCTAATTGTCTCAAAATTTGAGGACTGCTCTATTTTTATTTTTAAGGTCACATAGTGTGCTTCCAATCGATATAAAATATTTATTCTGGTACTTTTTCCGACAAAAAGACCAGTTTAGTTCAGAGCGATTGTTTGAAGAACATCTAATCTTCAATAGTGGTGTTTCAACATAGCCTTGATTGGACACTGCATTTCGTTCTCATTCCAATTTTAACTTCTTAAGTTCGTTTCTAGACTTGTCGTCAACGCTTTTCCGCAATATTGTATATTCGGTGCTTTGGAAGGATAGATTACGCAGCGCAAATTACCAAATATAGTCCTCCAAGCCAAGTAGTTGCACAAAAAAATATGCTCGTATTTTTAACTCGAAGTAAAGAACTTGCAAGCAATAAATTTATCCGACCTACTTCATAAATTCAAATAATAAAAATCAACTCGAAATATAGATTTCTCATTCTCGAATAGATTTTTTTCCTCAGAATCGTGAAATTTTCAATTTTTTGCAGCTTTCGAGAACTATTTTCCAAATGCGCAAAAGTTCCTATTAAGAAAGATACCACGTTTAATTTTTTTAGTTATAGAACAATGGCTTTCAACTACACTATCTTGATTCGTTGCTAAAACTAAATTCTCCTATCAATTATGACGGCTCAAGCTAATCCGACTTCGATGCTTACTTTCATGGACGAATGAAGAGTAAACTTAAAACATTATTTTGGCATTTGCAACATTATACAGATTCATGCTAAATAAGTTATGAATGAATCAGATTTGTAGGTGCTGAACTCTTAATGAAAGCTATAGTATATTACTTTGACTATTATTTGTCACAATCTTGATTCCCATCCGTTATGCTAGCTTGAAGCGAAAGTATGCATTAATATATATCGCAAATAAACATGCATCTATGATTCATAGATGAATTTGAAATCCATGGCTTCAGGAAGTGCTTGCGGAAAAATCTCGCAAGGCAAGGTTCATTGTAAGGATAAGTCGAAGTGATTTCATCTGACTGTGTCGAGCTTTCTTGAAGTAACGGAAACTGATTATTTACAACCTAATTCACAAAGTAAAAGAACCAATCTTTCATCAGCAGTCCGAGTGAACTCTGTCATGTTACTTTATCAGATAACTCCAGGGTCTGTACACGATGAAATCTCATTGCTATTCCCGTTTCGAGTTCCGCTGATTTATGGCGTCTTTCAGCCGGTCGAGGACTTGCTTGAAGACACAAATGGTTATGTCCGGCCACTTTATGCTGAAAATACTAGATTAGGAGCAGATTTTTTGTTGGTCTCGCAAAGTTACTTTTTAATTTTTACGGGCAAAAAATTACAGTTCATTATTCGAATATATTCGGCAGATAAGTTTATCGTTTTTGATTTCAGTTGCTAGTAGAGGAAATAGAAATGAGCTGCTATCAAAAGAGGATTCAGGTTAGTTTTAAATTATCACTCACTGAAAATCACAGCACTTGCTCAATTTAGCATCGAGATAGATTTGACCACCACCGGTCCACACAAGAGACAAAATGAATTTACTTTATAGTCTGGATTCATTATTCTGAAATAATCAAGCTAGTCATTCACCTTCGAAAACTAAATGTTATAGATTTCATGTACAGAAATCAAACCTTAAAACAATTAGGGCTAGAATACGACTGTACACTGTAAAGAAATCAAATATCTTGTATAGTAGAAACTAGATATGT
>JAAUYH010238471.1_pt1 | contig 22005 bp, 14 predicted proteins | sample 7278061 | NCBI WGS metagenome assembly JAAUYH01 (sample SAMN14350203, study PRJNA611818) | marine sediment metagenome | isolation source: surface marine sediment (0.6m) | place: French Polynesia: Moorea | collected 2018-08 | reverse complement strand
GTTTCGCAGCGTGTAGCCCCGATCCGTCTCAGGGCAAACGCAAGCCCACGGGTGCGCCCACAGACCCCGTCGAGGTATGCGAACGCGTCGCCGACGTTTGCCGCATCGACAACGCCCGACTGGGCGTATGCACGCCGAAGACAAGCCCAAATTCCGACGATGTCGTCTTTGTCTGCGCCCCGCAGCATTAAAGGTTCACATGGGGGGCTCGCGAAGCTGCCCAATGGTGCGGTATCGAGCTTTTTCTCCCGAGGGACTCCAAGCCTCAGATCTTCTTGAGCGCTTGCAGTCCCTCTTTGGCTTTGAGGTGCTCGGGATACACCGCCGTGATGGTGCGGAAGAGCTCTTCGGCCGCACGCAGACGTCCTTGGCGGACATAGGTCCAAGCCAAGCCCAGCATCATATCAGTGTCGCTGGGGAAGTCGGACAGAACCGCCCGATAGCGACGCTCGGCGGCCTTATAGTCGCCCTGCATGAATGAGATAAAGGCCATTCGGCTGCGGACAGTATAGTTGCGCGGATCAGCGCGCAGTACTTTCTTGCCCATGACCTCGGCCACGCTCCAATTCTTGGCCGCCATGAGCGGTAGCATGGCCCCCAACCGGGGCTCAATGGCTTTGGGGGCCAGCGCAATCGCCCGCTCGTAAAGGGCAATGGAATCGCGGTAGTTGGCCCTGAGATAATACAGCCAGCCCGCCCGTAGAGTGGCCACGTAATTTTTGCGATCGAGACGGAGGATCTCTAAGGTGTTGTTGAGCGCGCGGCCGGTGTCGCCATTGCGCTCGTTCTGAAACGATGAGGCAAATAATTGACTCACCCGGCTCGTGGTATCACTGCTGCCATGGGCGCTTGTCGCCAGCCCCGCGGCCAGCCATCCAACGGCAAGGAAGCATAGTACCCCAGTTCGTAAGACTGTGTTCATGATGTATATCCAAGTTCTAAGTAGTTCGTATCGGCAGACACATCCGTTCGACGGGCCTCAAGCAGGAGTTTGCCCTGTCGCCAGGCCCGCATGCCGACGGGTCCGAGTCCCGGCAGCCATGCAATTTCAATGCAGTCGGGCAATCGGCCCCGGCCGGCAACCAGACGACTATCGCTTATCTCGGTCCGCGTAATGACATAGTCGCCTCGGGTGTCGGCACGAGTGTTGGTACTCACGGCGCCCAACTCGGCAAAGGGGCGCACAATTTCGTGCATCAGCCGCGCCGTCGGTGAAGTGAGGGCGCTGGCAATCAAGCGATCGCGGCACATCGCCCAACCGCTTTCGACAAAGGGAATACGCGCCGCGCCCAAGTAAAACAGCCCCAAGAGAGCATTCGAAGGGCCGCTATAATCGAGAACGGTCAAATAATGCAGATCGCAATACATGCGCGCCGCGGCGCCCGTGTCGTCGCGCAACCATTGGCCGCCGAGGAGGTCAATATCGCTGTGCCAGGTCTCGACGCTGTTTGGCCGCTCACTGTTTGACTTTTCACTGTTTGGCCCCTTGCTGTTTGACCCCTCGGGCCTCGTCACCGACCAAGTGAGCTCATGCCCCAGCGGGATCTTGATGGCTTGGGCGAGGTAGTTGGATTTTGTTGTCTGTTCGACAATGTGGCCTTGCTCGGGAATGCCGTAGGTGCGGTAGTCGCGCAGCGCGGGGCAGCCGTCTTCGACTGCGTAGTGCAAGAGCACACCGTAGCGGGTCGGTGACCCCATCGTGGCCGAGGACTGAAATTGAAAGTGCAGATGGGGAACCGGCGAGCGGCCAGAGTTGCCCACCCGGGCCAAGAGTTGGCCCGCACTGACAGTTTGGCCGTACTCGACCGCGATGCTGCCCTTTTGCAAGTGACAGAGCGCGGTGTATACGTCGCCGTAATGCCAAAGGACGATGAGATTGCCCCAATTGTCCTTATTGTTGACATCGCCGATCTGATTGTCCTCGACATGGTCGACGATGTTGACCACTTTGCCCGCCGCAGGTGCCATGACGGGGGCGCCGTAAGCGTAATAGTCGCGCGGCTCCATACCCCGGCCGCGGAATCTCATGCCCTGCTCGTCGATCACCTCAAAATCCCAGGCATGGCGCCATAGGCCCTGATGGGTATGCTCCCCATCATGACCTTGGGTGATAAGCCAGCGGCCCATGACCGGCATGAGGACTGCCGGGAGCTTGGGATCGGGATAGCGCCGCGCATACGACGTAGCCCGCGAAAGATTGCGCTCGGGGCTGGCTGGGGCGCCTTCGACCAGAGCCAACTTACCCCGTTTTTGTCCCACGGCCAGGGCGAATAACAGGCATTGGGTAGTGAGGACAAACGGCATAGCCAAAACTGGCAGATGGATGAGTTCGAGCGCCGACCACATGGCGGCAGTCAGGATCGCACAGGCGGCGCCGGCCGCACAGCCCAGGGCGATGGAGCGCACGCTGAGGACGGTAAAGACGCCGCCCATGGCAATGGCCACCAGCATGAAATTAAACCCCATCAGGCCATTGGCCAACTGGCCGCCCTCAGCGCCGAGAAACGTGTATACGCCATGACCGCTGGCAAAGCCCACGATGGATAGGAGCGCCGACCAGCGAGATATCCACACAAGGGCAATAAAGGTAATCAGTCCTGCCGCCGCACTGAGTTGGAAGAAACAGGCACCCAGGGCCCGCAAATAATGCTCGATGGCGGCCGGCAAATAATGACTGCCCCACCCGCTCACCAGCGTGGGTGCGAGCGCCACTTCGATCTCGGAAAACGAACGCATGGCCATGAGGCAAATCCACGACGCCAAGACAAAGGGCAGCGACAGCATCGGGATGCCCAGATAGCGATCGGCGAGATTGCGCAGGGCTGCCGCAATCGCGGTTGCCAGCAAGCTGCCGATTACCAGAGCCAACACCAACTCGGCCGAGAAACGAAAGTACAGGCCGAGGGCCAGGCCGAGCAAGAGCCCGTTGACGCCGTAATAGCCCTCGCGGATATGTTCATCGCTGCACTCGAGCGCGCGCGCCCAGGCATTGCCCAATAGCAAGCCGCATAATCCGGCCACGCCGTGGTACGGTACCAAGAATGTCGCCGCCATACACAGGAGCCCCGCGCCTGGATGCGCACCAAAATACACTTGGGCATAGGTGCGCAGCCAGGTCTGGGCATGGGCCTGAATGCGGGCGATAGCGCGACGAGCGCGGCTCTGGCGCTCGGCATTCTGCTCGCTATACGGCCAGGCGTTCTGGTAGAAGCTCAGCGCCTTTGACATCATCGAGATTCTCCACGCGGCGAATGAGATCGATTTGGCCACCATGTTGACCGTGCCCAATCATGACAACTGCGGGTCGGAGGCGAATGAATTGCATGCTCTGGGTGATGTTGTAGGCGCCCACCGGTCTGATGAGCAGTGGATCGCCGACCTCTAACGGTGGCAGCATGACCGAGGGCCGCACCACATCGATGTTCATGCACAGCGGTCCGTAGATGACGGTCTCCTCTTGGCTCACAATGCCTGCGCCGCTGCGATCCACCGCGGGTACGACATCGTGGCGATACCAAAAGGCGGTGAAGAGCACGTTGACGCCGGCATCGACAACAACGGCGCGGGCACCGTTGGCCAGGCGCTTATTGCCGACCACGCGGGTAATGAGGGTGCCGGCCTCGTCCACGAGAGCGCGACCGCTCTCCAAGATTAGCGTGGGCAGTTCATCGGCGGCAAAGCCGGCTCGGAGGATGGCGTTGGCGATGGACTCGGCGTAATCGTCGACCGGGGGCGTGGTGTCGACGCCGGGCGAGTATTGCGCGTGTAGGGTGGCCCGCGAGGCGATGCCGCCGCCCAGATCGAGATACTCTACCGCCCAACCGGTTTCGCTGCGGGCCTGCAGGGCCAGGGACGCCAGCTTACTCGCCGCGCGGCCATACGCCTGGGGATCGAGGATAAACGTGCCGATATGGGTATGCAGACCGGCCAGCTGAAGCCGACCGCCACGGCGCATCCGGCGGATGGCCTCCATGGCTTCGCCGCTGTCGTAGTTGAAGCCAAAGCGGTCCCAGCGAGGATGGATGCCGGTGTCCATGTTGATACGCAGACCGACCGATACCGTGCGGTCGAGTTCTTCAGCAATGCGCTCGACGCGATACAGTTCGTCAAAATGATCGAGGTGCAAATGGGCACCTTCGGCGATGGCGCGGCGGATGGCGTCGTCGGGCTTGTATGGCCCATTGAAGAGAATTTGCTGGCCCGGTACGCCGATGCGGCGAGCCATCTCGTACTCTACCTCGGAGACGACTTCGGCCCAGGCGCCCTCTTGGTGAAAAATGCGGCAGACGGCATCGAGGTAATTGGTCTTGTACGACCAGGAAAAGCGCACCTTGGGATAACGCAGGGAAAAGGCGCGAAAGACATCGCGATAGGTCTGGCGCAAGACGCGCTCGGAGAAGACAAAGAGCGGGCTGCCGTAGCGCTCGACTAGTTCGCTGACCGCAACCCCTTCGATCATGTCGACAAAGCGCGGTTGGCTGCTGGTAGCAAATTTATTGGCGAGTCCGGTTTGGTGGCGGACGATGGTTGGCTTGACATAAGGTAGGCGACTCATTGGGCGATCTCCTTGCGGTGAAGTTCACCTTGTATGCTTAACGATTCGTATTCACTAAGGGATAAGATTTGATCGACAGAATGACGGAGAAACATAATGCCGGGCTGTGCCGGCTGCATGGGCTCGACGCTTTCGCCCAGGGCCATACGCACGCTGGCCCATGGCAAGTTGCGCTCAGCGCCGACGCTCAGGTACACCCATGCGGGAAAGCGCGGATTGATTTCAATGAGATATAATTGGCCATCGTCGTGTTTTCGGATGGCTTCGATTTCGCACGGACCACGCCATTTAAGGGTCTGCATAATCGCGCGGACAAATTCGTCGATGCGCTTGTCGCGCACGGTGATGCCGCCCCAGGCTTTGCCTTTGTCGGTGAGCTGCATCTTGCGCATCGGTACGGCGCCAACTAGGCCGCCCTCGCCGTTGCCGACGGCGGCGATATCGAACTCATCGCCAGAAATATATTCTTGTACGATAATGGGCAGCCCCCATTTGGCGACGAGGCGATTGCTGGCCAAGTGGATGTCGGTCACCGAGTACGCGATGTGAGCGTCGTAGAACTGGCCTTTGACCATCACGGGAAAATTCAAGTCGCTGGTCAGTTGGGCGATCATGGACGGATCGCTGATGGTGACGCTCTTCGGCACACGGATATCGCCGCCCAGCTCACTCAAACGATCTTTGCCCCGCATCTTCAGCTCGCGCTCCGACGGCAAAAGGGTGCGAATACCGGCTTTTTCCAGGACGGGAGCAATTTTTAAATAGGCACCTATTTCAGCGTCTAGACTGGGCATCAGTACATCAATGGGCGTGCGCTGATGAATGGTGAGAATGCGGTCGCGCAAGACCGAGGCCCCCTGGGAGGGATACGGCACGAGATACACGTGGTCGGCGATGCCGTTCATATAGCTGCCGGGATCGAGGGTATCGTAGGCTAAGCCGATGATGCGGCAGCGCGAATGCGCAGCGCGAATGGCCCGGATAATGGCCACGCCGGGACCGGGATTGTCAGTGGCATTGAGACCAGAGACTGTCACCGTGAGCTGGGTCATGGCGCGCGTCCATTTGCGGCGAGGTGGGGATGCGCGGGAACGGAAATAAGGCCGAGTTCGCTCAGTCGCAGGAAAAATTGCTCGGTATCGCGGGTGGCGACAACGAGCTCGACCTCAAAGGCCTTGGCCAATTGATGGGCGAGCTGGTAGGGCTCGTCGCCGTTCATGAGTGCGCGCAGGAGAAATGCGCCGGTACGGCTGGTACTATATGTAGCACCGGTTTGCGCATTGAATAGAAAGCCACTTTCGCTGAGGGCGAGATGTTCGAGCATAGAGCTATCCTCCATTGTGCCCGCTATGGCACGGCATAGCGGCATAGGCTAAAAACACATTAATGATGAGAGAGACGACTTGTGATTGGCGCCACCGTGCTATATGTATGTAGTTAACATGCCAATCTTACGAATCTCTTACGAAGTCTGTAGCGAAGTCTGAATTGGGGTGATTTTTCGATGTCGGAGCGCATATTGATCATCGAAGACGACTTGGAACTCGGGGCACAGCTGGTCGAACACCTTCGTTCGGCGGGATTTGAGCCCACGTGGCGCTGTGACGGCCGCAACTTGCCGGCCCTGGCAGACTTCGAGCTCTTGGTCTTGGATTTAATGCTGCCCGAAGAGTCGGGGCTGGATATCCTAAAACGAGTCCGGCTGGAAGAAGACGTCCCGGTGCTCATTTTGAGTGCGCGCAATGAGACGCCCGACAAGGTGCGGGCGCTCAAGCTCGGTGCCGACGATTATATGACTAAGCCCTTTTGGCCAGAAGAGTTGGTCGAACGCGTGCGCGCGCGGTTGCGGCGGCCGGTGTTGCGCCGCGGTGGAGACGTGGATTTTGACGGCCTGCGCCTGGATTTCCGCGGGCGCACGGTGACCATTGACGACCGCCCGGTGGAGCTCACGCGGGTGGAATTCGATTTGCTGGCGGCATTGGCCCGGCGCTCTGGGTCGGCGGTGACTCGATCGGCCCTTGTCGAACAAGCCCTCGATCCGGATCGAGACGGCAGTCCGCGTACCCTCGATGTGCATATGTCACGCTTGCGCAAAAAGGTGGGACGCGACCGCATTCAGACCGTCTGGGGCATTGGTTATCGCCTGCGCCGCGGCTCACAAGCGGGGGCCAAGCAGGAGCCTAACCAAGGGACCAAGCAAGGAGATGACTCGTGAGTCTCCGTTGGCGATTGGCCATTACGAGCTGTCTCGTCGCGGTGCCGATCCTACTGGCGATTTGGTGGGTACATTCAGAAGGGCGCCGCGTCGCGTTTGACGAGGCCATGGCTGCGATGACGCGCACGATGCTCGACGACAGTGCGCGCCAGCGCTGCGAGTCGGCGCCCGCGCGGGCGCACCGAATTTTTATGCCCCCACTGGGCAATACGGCCCTAGGTCGCCGCAGTCGTAGGTCACTGGCCGATGCGATGAGGTCGTCGGGCGCCATGGGACCGCCCGGGGATATGAGACCGCCGGGGGCCATGAGACCGCCGGGGGCTATGCGATCACCGGGCGATGGTACAACGGAACCACCGCCATTTCGACTGCGACCGCCGCCATTTGCCCCGCCACCGCCCTTGGGTGCGCCCATGGATCCATCGATGCGGGCTGCGTCGATGCGGGCTCCGCCGATGCGGGCTCCGCCGATGCGACCACTCATATTGGCCTATGACGCCGATTGGCAACCGGCGCTGTCTGGCGCATCGCTGCCGCCTTCAGAGCTGCGTCAGATGCTGCAGGACGGCAGCGATGTGGCGAGTCGCATCAGTCCCAGGAGCAGCAAGCCGGGCGGCCCTTGGTTTCACGAGCTCTTGCTGCGCACCGGTTGGGATGATGGGCCGTGCGCGTATCTATGGGTGCGACGGCCCAAGCCACCGGGAATGCGCATGGGTGGCTTGTCCGAGCCACTGATCGTGATGCTCACGGCCGTGGTGCTGGTGATGGTGGCGATTTTCTGGGCGTTATTGGGCCCCGCAATCCGGCGCGTGCGGCGGCTGGCCGAGCAGGTACGCACCTCTGCCCGCAACGGCTATCGCGAACCCATCGAAGTGAAGGGCAGCGATGAAATCGCCGACTTGGCGGAAGCCTTTGCCGAAGCCGGCCGGGAAGTGCGCAACCAGATCAGCAAGCAAGAGGCGCGGGAACAGACCCTGCGCAATTTCTTGGCCAATACCACCCACGATGTGATGATTCCATTAACCGTGCTGCAGGGACATTTATCGTCCATGCGCAAGGGCTTGAGCGAAGGGGGACAGGTATCGAATAAGACCCTCGATAGCGCGGTAGAGGAGTGTCACTACATGGCATCGCTCATCCATAATTTGAGTATCGCAGCCAAACTCGAAGCGGGAGAGCCCCACTTCCAGCGCACGGCGGTCGATCTCAACCACGTGGTCGAACGCTGTTATGCCCGCCATCGGCCGATCGCCGACAACTGCGGTATCGAAATTGATCGCGCAGTACCGGAATCTTCAACAACCGTCAGCGGTGACGTGACTCTCATCGAACAAGCGGTGAGCAACGTGGTGTACAACGCCATTCGCTACAATCGCATGGGAGGTCACGTAGCCGTTATTGTCGAACTCGTCGGCACCCAGCAGTTTATGTTGCGCGTTATCGATGATGGTCCCGGGATTCTCGCCAGCAATCGCGCGCGTCTCATGGAGCGTTCGGTCCGAGGCACCAACGGCCGCGGACGCAGCGGTGTCGGTCAAGGCTTGGGCCAGGGGCTTGGTCTGAGCATTACCCGCGAAGTGTGTGCGTTACATGAGTGGTCGCTACAACTGACGGATTCAGAGGCGGGAGGGCTAGAGGTGATTCTCACCGGCCCGATACAGCAGCCAATTGAGGAAGACGGTCGCCCCAGATAGCTTCAGATAGCTACGGTGTGGCACGCGAAGCCGACGCCTTGGTCATGGCCGACATGGGACTGAGTTCGCGACGCACCCGGCCCAAGAGCTGCTTGATCTCCTCCGGAGTCGCATTTTGTTCGATATGGCTCTCGATTTCGTCGATGGCGGCCGAGACCAGGGCTTGACGGCGCAGATTTTGACTGTGCAACTGCGCCTTGAGCGCCTCTGCCGCCGCCGTGGCCTCGGCCCCGGGATCAGAGCGAAAGAGCGAAGTGACCGCCACGCCCAAGCGCTCAAGCACCACGTACACCACCGAGGCGGAAAATCCCCCCAATAGCGCCAAGAGCGGCTGGCCAAAACCGTGTAGCTGCAAGCTGGCGCTGCCGTCTTCATGGGTCGCTTCTAAGTACTGCTCAATCGGAACCACAGTGGCCAATAGCAGGCCCGCGATCATGCCGAGAAGAATCTGAATCCAATACATGGATTCCTGTCGCGAATCGAATGCGCCGGTTTTAATGATTTCAATGACGCTGCGCAGCGCGGCAAAGGCGGCCCCCATGGTGGCCGCCGACAACAAAAACAGCTCGTTGAGCAGCAGCGATAGGCCCGAATTTCTCAATAGGTCAAATTGCCCGGGACGCCCATTGACCTCCGGTGACAGACTCGTGCCGATAAATACCAAGAGCGAGATGAGCGATACCGCAATGAGTTGATGCAGGATGGGAACAGTGCCCAAAAGCCGCCACATGGGCCGCTTTTCCATGCCCGCCATGAGCAAAATGACGCCTGCGGGCGTGGCCGGCTTGATGACTTCCACCAGCGCCGCGTGGACTTCGGTCAACGTGGCCATATCCACGGGCGACTCTGCCCGCCCGGACTCGATCGCGGCTTCTGCCTCCACTGCGGCCAGCGCCGCATCGAGATAGACCATGACGTCAGGGGGGATCTTATGCCCCGTGGCCAGCGCATAGCGGGCCATGGTCTCGCATTCGAGCAACATTTGTTGCCGCAGTGACGTGCCGCCCGCACCCGCGGAGGTTGTGGTGGAGACAGCCGCAGCCGTGTCGTCCTTGCCGATTGCCATGCCCCAACATACCCGGATAGCGCCGCAAACGCTATGACCATACAAGTCTGATCTAGTCCATCCGCTCACTCACCGATATGGGCAAATACTTTATTCCGCAGCCATCGGTGGGCCGGATCTTCCTGGCTGCGGGAATGCCAAATCGCCGCCATGGGAATGTCCGCCAACGGTATCGGCGGCGGATATAGCTGTATCGGCAAAAATGTTTGAAAATACGTTCCACAGCGCTTGGGCACCACGGCGATGAGGTCGGAGCTCGCGACCAGGGCCGGCACTGCGGCAAAGTAGGCCACACTGAGCACGCAATGGCGCTGCTCTCCCATTTTGTCGAGGGCAATATCTACCTGGGTGGGCATATCTACGCCGATACTAACCCGCACATGGGAGGCGGCCAGATAGTTCTCCAGCGGGATATACCCTTCGCCGCCATGGTGGTCCTCGCTATCGCCGTTGCCGTCACAGTGCTTTACCGCTGGATGACCGACCCGCGTCAGGCACACCCACGAATCGGTGTACAAGCGTTTTTTCATCAGTCCCGCAGACTCGCGCCAAACCGGCAGGTCGGGCGGCGCGATCACCAAGTCGCGGATGCCGCGGGCCAAGGCCTCGGTATTGAGTGGGTTGGCGATTCGAACGCTCATGCCCGGCGCCTCGACGCATAGACATTGAACGAGAGCACTCAGAAACCCGCTGGCGATGTAATCGCGGGCGCCGATGATAAACTTGCGCTCACTGACCGCGGGATCAAAGTCAGTGCCCACGTCGATCAGGTTCTCGATACTGCGCAGAACCTCGGTCACGAGCTGATTGAGCAGCTCGCCCCGCGGCGTGCGGATCATCGCATTGCCATGGCGGACCAGCAGTGGGTCGGCAAAGACTTCGCGCAGCTGCTTGAGAGTATTGCTCATCGCGGGCTGGCTGATGCCGAGGTGCAGGGCCGCCTGAGATACGCTGCACGTGCTCAAGAGCGCCGCCAGCGCCGGCAGCTGGTTGAGATTGGTCGCGGCGAGCTGTCGCAGTTTGGTGCTGTTCACGGTGAACCTCGATGGCGGCTATCAGCGATGCCGGCCATCACGTATGGCTATAACGGCTATTCACAAGCCAACATACCACCGCGGGCAGATGCGCGTCATCCCATACCCGACACACCAATGCGGCGGACTCCTCGGTGTCACGCCCCGTCTACCAACCTATCAATCTGTCAGGAACGCTATCATGAAACCCAGCAGCATCTACTTGCCCCTCATCGCCTGTGCCACGCTCACCTATTCCGCCGTCTCGCTATCGCAGGCCGTGGCCGAACCTAACCCCGAACTCGGCGCTCACGGCAGTGCCAGTGATGCCCACTGCGCCGCGGTCTTTGGCACCATCGAAACCGACTCACTACCGCCGGGCACGCCATGCGACTCGCCCGTGGGCACCTGCACCGCGGGCCGCATCTCCGGGTCGCTCAAGGGCGATTTCGGCTTCCGACTCGACGAGGTTTTTGACTCCTCGGTCGCCGGTATCTTTCACTTCAATGCAACACCGCAAATTCAACTCGACATCGGCGGCGAGCTCATTGCCAATACCACGGGCACCATCGACTTCGACGCCAGCCGAGACGGCAACTATACCTCGCTCATCACCATCGCGGACGGAACCGGCAATGTGTCTGGCGCACACGGCCAGCTCGTGGTTCGCGGTCGTCTCAAGGAAAATAACAGCGGTTCCGAGGCCGTGTACAGCGGCGAAGTCTGTCTGCCTTAACCCGGACCAGCCGGAAGGTGTCTTGCCCCAGCTGGAACACGACTTCCTCAGAACCGGGTCAACCAGATAGCCACGCTCATTATGCGATCTTTCCGCCCGATACTGCCGCAGGCCCCTTGTTGGATGCCCCTATCGAATTCTGCACGAAGTCCGATCGACCGATCGCGGCAATGACCGTTCGATTCACGTGTCGTAACCAAAACGGAACCTCGCGCTCGAAGTCGACAATAAGTACAACGCGATAGTCATCCGACTCGTTCTGGGCAAAATGCTCGAAGGTATCGTCAAACACAAAGCTCTTCCCGTTGGCCCACGATCGATATTCCCCGGCCACTGAGAGGCCGCATCGTTTCTTCGTTGAGGGGATCCGAACGCCCAAATGGAAGCGCAAAACTCCTTTGTAGATGCCTCGGTGCGGTCGGAGAATCGTCCCCGGTTCCAGAATCGAGAAGAACGCCATCACCATCTTAGGGACCCGGCGGAGCAACGCAGCCGTGCCCGGGCACTTGTCCATGTTCTCTTCGAACGTGTGTCCGAAGACGTGGAAGAAGAACGTCTTCCACCGGGCATCGTCGACGATGGACCGCTGTTGCGGGTTGAGGTCCTCGATAAACGGAATGCGGTCGCGAGCGAGGCATAATGCCTCCGCTTCCTTTCGGACGGTTTCGTAGTTATCCTCAAAAGCCCTGATCCACGGGAAGTTGGCGTTGTTGTGAAAACTGCGTTGACCATCGGTGGCGAAAGCGCCCAATAGGTACTCCACGCCAGAAAACGCTGCGAGTTCGATTCGTTTGAGCATTCGATCCCTTGCAATATGATTGATTTCGTTCCGCTAACCAGCCTCGCGCCCGAAAACGATGTTGCTGGCATCAGCCTTCAATACGTCTTCACGAGCCACGGGTGTCAATCTGCCGTCCTCCATGCGGAGAACTCGATCAGCCACATGCAGGTAGCGAGCGTCGTGTGTGATGCATATAATAGCCTTGTGCTCCTGCTTGAGCTCCGGCAAAAGCGCCTTGTAAAAGAATTCTCTGAAATTGACGTCCTGCTCCGCGGCCCACTCGTCGAAGAGATAGAACCTCTTGTCTTCCATTCGCGCAAGCAGAAACGCCAACCGTTTTGACTGGCCTGTCGAGAGCTTCCCCATGTGCAGTCGGCCGTGGGACACCCCCACTTTGTGATCGATGCGAAGCTGTCGCAAGTGTTCGCGAATCACCTCGTCATCGACGACCCGACCGTCGCGACCGAGAACGCGATCGAATAGGTAGAAGTCGGAGAACACAGCGGCAAACTGGTTACAGTACCATGCGCGAGATAAGCGAGCGAGCACTTGCCCGTCTACCATGATCTCTCCGTCGAGCTCGCCGTAGAGCCCTGTGAGCACCTTGGCGAGCGTTGACTTTCCGCTACCGTTCCCGCCCACGATAAACACGATCTCGCCAGCCCGCACAGTGAGGTTGATGGGGCCGAGGGCAAAGCAGTCGTCTACACCGTCACCATCGTACTGATACCTAACACCTCGTAGCTCCAGACTGCACGCATCTTCTATGTCCGTGGAAACGTCGGGCTGTGAGCGGCCATCCTCAAAGATCTCCAGGCTACGGATCTTGCGCAACGATATGCGACAACGCAACACGACCCGAGCTCCGTCAAAGATCGTCCGAATCGGACCATGAATGAACAGGATGGTGATCACATATCCAGACTTGGCCGCGCCGCTGAGCGAGCCCAAGAACGCCAAATCGAAAATGACCGCACCAATCGCCAGCAACGCAAACAACCCGGCAAACTCTTCGATGATCGACAGCCAGTTGTGGGCCTTGACCGTGCTCTCACGCAGCGGGGTCGCGACCTCGGATTCATAGTGCGCGTAAAAGCTCTCTTGCCTGTGGCGGTTTAGCTGTAGTTCTTTTCGACCCTGGAGCATCGCATCAAAGACGGTGAAGAGCTCGTCTTTGAGATGCCGGCACAGCTGCAGCAGATGGTCGGCTCTCACCTTCACTGCCACTGAAATGGCAACCCCGAGACCCACGACCCCTACCACCACGAAAACATGGATGGGCGAAAGGTAGATGAGGTACGCAAGCCCCCCGCACACCAGCACCGAACTGAACAGCAAACCCGGCAATAAGCCAAACACTGAAGCCAGTGCGTCCAGATCTTCAGTGAGGGTGGCATAGATCCTGGCCGGTCCGACAGCTTCAACTTTGGCATATGGGGTTGACAGAACCCCGCCAACCATCCGTTCTCGCAAGCTGTGGATGACCTGAGCTCCCATTCGATTTAGCGAAAACTTGGCTAGAATTGACCCAAGAAATGCTGCCAACAGCACGAAACCGAAGACCCAGCCCGACACGCTGAACACGGCTGTCCCGTTCATCCTCTGGTTGATCAAATGAATCAGTGCGGTTGTCGCCAACCCGCTGGCTAAGCCCGCGACGCACGAAACAAGGATCAGGAAGCGATTCTGCCTGATTGTATGGGTAAAAATATCCAAATGTCAGTCCCGCTCGCTTTCATGGGCAGCAAAGCAGCGCTCAAATGCCCGCACTAACCCAGGCAGATGTTGCGGCTCGAGAATCGTACGGTGCTTGCCAGGGATAGAAACGACTTCGTATCCGTTGAGCGCATAGCGCTGCCAGTTGCGCCGGTTGCTATAAATGAGCGGGTTCGAGCCGCTCGCTTTGAAGAGAGTGACGCTCACAGGAGCAGGACGCGGTCGGTATTCGAAGAACGCTTTAACCAAGTGCTTCGCGGTGGTCAGGTATTGGCTCGCATCCGCGCCATACACATCATAAAGAATCTGGGCAGGTTTGAGCGGAACAATCGGTTTGTGCCATGGTAGATAGCTATCTAGCATGATGAGGTGCGGTGCTGGATACCCTTGTGCAATACATTGCCGACCCACCTCATACGCCACAACTCCACCGACCGAGTATCCTGCGAGATACCAACGAGGAAGCACACCATGGTGCCGCCGGATGAACGCCAAGTAGTGCGACGCCAGCGACTCGATCGAATCGGGCAGTTCATCCCCCGTCTCCTGCCCGGGGGTCATAAAGGCGTAGTGTGGGCGATCGTGTGGCAGAGCCTGCGAAAGACGGATGAAGCAATGCCCAACGCCGGTCGCCGGGGGCAGCAAGAACAGCGGCGGCTTCTCACCCCGGACATTCAAGAGGAGCGCCAGCCCCTCGCGCAGCAGCGAACCGTCGCGAATCGCGTCCGACAAACTGCGAATCGTCTGATGGCGGAATAACTCCGCAACCGGTACATCGATTTGATAGTCGTGTTTGAGAAGGTTGGTGAGCGTGATGGTCGCGAGCGAATGACCGCCAATGTCGAAAAAGTTATCGTCGATGCCGACGTGCTCGACCCGAAGCACCTCCTGCCACGCCGACGCGAGCTTCGACTCGAGCTCATTGCGAGGAGGCGCATCGCGGGCCAGCCGCGAAGGCAGTTCGCGCGGCGCGGGAAGCGCCCGATAGTCGACCTTGCCGTTGGCAGTGGTTGGCAGTTTGGGCATCAGCACGAACGCGGCCGGCATCATATAGTCCGGTATGCGCTCTTGCAGATGAGTCCGGCACGCCGCAACACGCTCGTCGTCGGTGGCGCCTGCGCCTTCGCTCACGACCAGATAAGCGACGAGCGTCTTGTGTCCTTCCAGGTCCTCGCGAGTCGACACCACACAATCCTCGACTATCTCGAGCGAGCGTAGTTGCTGCTCGATTTCGCCCGGTTCGATGCGAAAACCTCGAATCTTGATCTGATTGTCGATGCGACCGAGATAGTCGAGCGTTCCACGCTCTGTCCGCCTCACCAGATCGCCAGTGCGGTAGAAACGGGTTCCCCCGTACCGCTCAAGCGACAAGAACCGCTCCGCGCTCAGCTCCGGTTGCCCGAGATACCCTCGGGCCACGCCGCCACCGGCAACCAGCAGCTCGCCGGCAGCACCAATGGGCTGCAGCTCCTGAGATGCATTGCAGACCACTCCCAGTAAACTGCTGAGCACGTGCCCAATCGACCTATTGGCGGCATCGACGTCTGCTCTGGCAATGGCAGCGAAGGTCACGTGGACAGTCGTCTCGGTAATCCCATACATATTGACGAGTGTTGTACGCTCACCGTAGCAGTCATACCAAGGCTGCAGCCTTGAGTAGTCGAGCACCTCGCCCCCGAATACCAGGTAGCGCAGGTAATGCTCTTGTGACTTCTGGGTCATGACCTCCTGTAGCGCATAAAATGCCTGAGGGGTTTGATTGAGGACAGTGACGCGCTCGGCCAGCAGCAGGTGAGCCAAGCGCTCGGGATCTCGCGTGACCGCGAACGGAAGCACAACCAGCGTTCCTCCGAAAAACAACGCGCCCCAGATTTCCCAAACCGAAAAGTCAAATGCGGACGAGTGAAACAACGTCCATACATCGCTCTCGGTCAACTGGAACTTCTCACGGGCAGCGCGGAGCAAAGAGAGAACGTTTCGATGCTCGACAATCACGCCTTTGGGCGCGCCCGTCGACCCCGACGTGTAAATGACATACGCCGCATTCTCACCGGTCGGACGAGGCACAGCCCGCGTGAGGTTCGTCGAAGGCACGCTGGCGCACTCGTCTTGGTACTCGGCGGAGTCGAGCCGGATGGCACGCTTGTGTTGGAGCCGCAATCGCGCGCATTCGGACGATCGGGTCAGAACCACATCGACTCCGGCGTTAGCAAGGATGTAGTTGATCCGCTGCACGGGCTGGTTCGGGTCGATCGGAACATAAGCGCCGCCGGCCTTGAGGATCCCGAGTATCCCCACAAGGGTATCGAATGATGGCTCAAGACAAAGCCCGACCAAATGCTCTGGCCCCACGCCTCGCCGCACCAAGCAGTGCGCGAGTCGATTGGCGTGCTGGTTTAGCTCATCGTATGTCCACTCTTGGGTTCCATGCCGCACCGCTATGCGGTCCGGCTGGTGGTGTACCTGCATCTCAAAGTAGTTGTGCAAACAACCATCTGGGATGGCATATTGAGGTTGTTCGAGAGATTCCAGCAGACGTTTGCGTTCGTCGCGATGCACGAGCGGTAGCTTCATGACGCGCTGCTCGGGCGTCGCGACGATCGACTGTAGAAGGGTCTCGAAGTTCAGCGACATGCGTTCAATGAAGGCATTCTCGAACAGATCCGTCCTGTAGAGCCACCGCAACTCGAGCTGCTCGCCCACCTGTTGGATATCCAAGTGAAGCTCGAATTTGACCAGGGTTTCTTGGGATTGCAGCGGCTCGACAGTCAGACCCGCGAGCGCCAACTGAGCCGTGTCGTTGTTCTGAAGCGTCAACGCTACTTGCACAAGCGGGTCGTAGCAGAGGCTTCGCTCGGTCCGAAGCCGCTCAACCAGCAAATCGAACGGGACATTCTGATGGTCATAGGCATCGAGAATCATCACTTTGCTGTTGGCGAGCAGCGCCTCAAACGAGGGGTTGTCGGCGAGATCGGTCCGGAGAACAACGGTATTGACAAATAAGCCGACCGTTGTATCGGCGCCCGGCTGCTGCCGACCCGCGATAGCGGTCCCGACGACAACATCCGTAACATTGCTATATCGCCCAACCAGCACCGCGAATGCGGTTTGTAGGGCCATGAATAGCGTCACGTTTTGCTCGCGACATAGCTCGATAATATCGCTCGTCAGGGCAGGGGAAAGCCGTCGATGGTGAACCGCGCCCGCATGGGATTGTGTCGCCGGACGAGCCGATTTTAGTGGCAGGCTGTGGACCGGGGGCAGGTCGGCGAGCTGCGCCCCCCAATAGGCGAGACCGGGCTCAAAGACGCCGTCTTCCAGCAACTGCCGTTGATGGCATGCGTATTCAAGATAGCGAAGAGACCTCGGCGGTCGTTTCGCGTCACGCTGCTCGGCATACGCCGAGTACAAGCGCGAGAAGTCATCGATGAGCAGTCCGACCGACCACCCATCACAGGCAATGTGATGGACATTGACCAGCATGACCCAGCGGCGTTCCGCACACCTTAGCAAGAGGACCCGCAACATGGGCTCACAAGCCAGCTCAAACTGCCTGTGCCCCTCCGCCCGCGCAAGCGTGCGGATCTGTCGTGTCTGCTCGTCGACGTCGAGTCGGCTGAGGTCGCGAACCTCGATGGGGGTTTTCCATTCGCGCAGGACGGTCTGGACTGGTTCGCGGCTTCCAGCATCTCGCAGGCGGGGAAACACGGTTCGAAGCACTTCGTGACGCTCGAGAAGTTCGTCGACCGCCCGGCAGAGCGCACTTCGATCCAGTCGGCCCGTCAGCGAAAACCCACCAAACACACTGTAGTGCGCGCTGCCGCCCTCGAACTGGTCGATAAACCACAGGCGCTGCTGAGCAAACGATAGCGGCCCCTCAGAACCAACCTCGATCGCCCGTTTCGGGACCAGACGAAGCTCGGTTCGTTGCGCCAACATCGCCGCAAACGCGCGAACACTTGGGTAATCGAATACGTCTCGCAAGGACACATCGATATTCAAACGGGAACGCAAGAGCGCCACCAAGCGGGTCGCAGTCAGCGAATGTCCGCCGGCCAGAAAGAAATCTTCATCCGTGCCGAGGTCGTCCACGCCGAGCACTTGACTCCACAGCCGACAGAGTTGCTGCTCGCGCTCATTTTCTGGAGCAAGACGATCGCTACGGGTGCGGTCACACGGACGAGGCTCGGGCAGCGCTTCGCGGTCGAGCTTGCCATTGTTCGTCAGCGGCAGCTCGGGAAGACAGACGAACACTGTTGGGACCATGTATTTGGGTACGTGCTGTTCGAGATGGCGGCGGCAATCGTCCACCAGTCTGGCTTGCTCGGGAGTCTCTGGCTGCGAGAGCACCAGATATGCGACGAGATACGGCTCCCCATCAGCGTCGCGACGGTCGAGCACAACCGCATCGCAAACGGCAGAGAGTTCCCGCAGTCGTGCCTCGATTTCCCCGGGTTCGAGACGAAGCCCGCGCAGTTTGATCTGATGATCTGTACGACCGAGGAACTCGAGCTCGCCACAACTCCGTCGCCGAACCAGATCGCCCGTGCGGTACAGACGAGCACCGGGTGTTGTCGAAAACGGATCCGGGACGAAGCGCTCGGCCGTGAGCTGCGCGCGATTGAGATATTCGCAGGCGACTCCAGCTCCGCCAATGTAGAGTTCCCCGATCGCCCCGAGCGGCTGCAAGGCTGCTTCTCCGACAGACGTGGCCAACGGGTTGACGACGTACAGTTGGGTATTCTGAATAGGACGACCAATTGGGATCGGCCCATCGAGGGGGTGTTCGTGAAGGTGCTCCGAATGGACCTCGTACACCGAACACCCCACAACCGTTTCGGTGGGACCGTACTCGTTGACGAAGGTGGCCTTCGGCAAACGGTCACGCCACGGCGCAAGGGTTTGAGCCCTGAGCTGCTCTCCTCCGACCACGACAACATGGTTTGCGTCGCTCTCACCTGGCATTGTCGCGAGCACGTCGAGGTGGGCCGGAGTTAACTTGAAGAGACGAGGGGCACTTCGATCAAACAAGGCCTCAGCGAGTTGCGACAACACGCGTGCGTTATCATCCTCGGCAAGCAACGTCACTTGTGCTCCTGTCAACAGCGGCACCAAGAGCGTCGTCACCGTGGCATCGAAACTCAAGGGAGAGCTAACCACAGAGCCCACGAGATCGCCGCGCATGTAATGGTCAACGGCGTGGCACAGATAGTTGACAAGGCTCCGATGGCTGATGACCGTCCCTTTGGGCTGGCCGGTGGAGCCCGACGTGTAGAGCACATAGGCCACATCCTCAGGACTCACCGTGCACTCCGGTGACCGTACAGACCCGCTTGATGCGTCGTCACCAACCTGCAAAACACGAATGTCGAGACCTTCAAACAGCTGGAGGGTGTCCGCTTGCGCCAAGACAATCGGCACAGCTGCATCGCCGAGCATTTGCTCGGTGCGGGCACGTGGTTGCTCTGGGTCGAGTGGGACGTAGGCCGCCCCCGCCTTCCAGATCGCCAGTAGCCCAGGCAGCAAATGGAGCCCCCGTCTGACACAGATTCCAACCAACGACCCGCGGCTGACCCCAGCATCAATGAGGCGTTGCGCGAGTTGGTTCGCCCGCCGGTCGAGCTGTTCGTACGACATCCGGGCACCGCCGAACCCAACCGCGGCTGCATTGGGCGTCCTGTGCGCTTGTTGCTCGAACAACTCGTGAGCAGCGCTTGGGGGAATCACTCTCTCCGGACCGTCCGTGAGCACGACTCGTTCGGCCTGATGGGAGTCAGGACAGAGCGACGCTTCCTGAACATACAGGCGCGGGTTGCCCGTGACTTGTTCGAGCAGGCCGCAATACGACTCTGCCATTCGTTCAATGGTACTCTTGTCGAACAAGGCGGCATTGTAAGTCCAACGGAACAAGAGGCGCCCGTCGTCGTGCCGTAACACGTGCAGTTCCAAGTCGAGTTTGGCTTGCGTCGGCGCCTGTTCCATCCGCGTCACTTCGACATCGGCGAGTTCAAGCTTGCAATCGTCAAATTCATGAAGTGCAAACATGATCTGAAAGATCGGGTTTGCATTTGGCGTCCGCCCCTGGGCGAGGTGCTCAACTAGTTTCTCAAACGGGAATTGCTGACGTTGCAGCGCTTCCAATGTCCTTTCCTTCGATCGTCGAAGAATCTCGATGAATGTCGGATTATCGGCAATGTCCACGCGCAAAACGACGGTGTTGACGAAGTTGCCAATCAAACCTTCGAGGTCGCGATGAACACGGCCCGCGACGGGCACCCCGACAACAATGTCGGTTTCGTTGGCGTAGCGACCCAACAACACGACAAAGGCCGCGTGCAGAGCCATGAAAAGGGTCGATTGGGTTTGCCGGCAGAGTTGTTCGAGCCCATCAACCAACGCGCCCCGTACATCTTGCTCATGCAGGGCTCCCAAACCGCTCTTGCTGCGCAACCGACTTGCGTCCAACGGGACGTTGTGGAGTACCGGCAGATCCTTGAGCGTTCGCTGCCAATATTCGAGCTGCTCGCGGGCGTGTGACCCCGCCAACCATCGTCGTTGCCAGTCTGCGTAGTCGGTATATTGCAGATTTAGGTCAGGAAGGGCGGGCCTCACGCCGTGCACGTGCGCTTGGTAGAGGGTACCCAACTCAGTCACCAATCTGGCGATGGACCACCCGTCGCACGCAATATGATGGAGGGTGACGAGGATGACTCGGTCACGATCGGACAGGCTTGCAACGACCACCCGGAGCGGCAGGTCGGCACTGAGATCGAACGGACGTAGCGCCTCCCGCTCGACCAACTCCGCGAGTTCAGCCTTAGAGTTCGTGCAATCGACCTCGACTAGTGGAACATCGAAGGTTGAGCGTGTGTGCTGTGTGGGCGTCCCCTCTTGTTCGGTGATCGTCGTACGAAGCACAGCGTGACGCTGGATCAGCTCTTGGAACGCATTCGCGAGTGCCGAGACGCAAAGCGCCCCGCGCACACGGAATCCGGCGGGCATGTTGTATGCCGCATTCGCCGGCTCGAGCCGAGCGAGCAGCCATAAACGCTCCTGCGCGCAGGAAAGCGAAGCCGTGGCGGGCGGCTTTGGGCTGTGCCGAATGATTGAGGAGGCACTCAAGCCGGCGGAAAGGTGTTCGATGATCTGGACCTTGTTAGCCTGCAACTGCTGCCGAAGCGAGCTATTCATGGCCCCACGCTTGGCAACAAAGCGCAACTTACCATCTTGTACATACAGTCGAACCCCTTGTGCCTCTGCGGACCGTAGAATCTCCGCGACCATCAGATTTCTCCCGACTCGTATTCGTCGCTCTCCGGGTCCATCGACAAGGTACTGGAGACGCCCTTGAGGAGCGGGCAAGCGCGGAAAAGTTCGAGTTCTTGGCTGAAACGAGCGACGGTGGGATAGTCGAATACCGCGTGCAATGGCACTTCGATATTGAGTTGCTCACGGATAAGTGCGACCAACTGTGTCGCTTTCAGTGAGTGCCCCCCGAGGCTGAAAAAGTTGTCGTAGGGGCCGACTCGGTCGACGCTGAGCACCTCACTCCACAACCGACACAACAGAGCCTCGACCTCGTTGCGCGGTTCAATAAAAGCAGCCCGCTCAAAGTCGTTTGGGTTGGGTGTTGGCAGTACGCTGCGATCCAGCTTGCCGTTCTCTGTTAGCGGGAGCTCATCCATGCAAACGAATGCCGCTGACACCATGTAGCTCGGCAAGTGATCTTCGAGATAGGTGCGGCACTGCGTCGCAAGGGCAGATTCGTCAAACGAGTCGGACTGTCCCGGAATAACGTACGCCGCCAGGTACGTCTCCCCATCGGGGTAGCGACCGGCGCTCACAACCGCATCTCGTACGATGGGCAACTCCCTAAGTCGAGCTTCGACCTCTCCGGGCTCGATGCGATAGCCGCGCAGTTTGATTTGGTGATCTACCCGCCCGACGAACTCAAGCCCACCGTCGTCTCGGCGACGAACGAGGTCACCCGTGCGGTAGAGGCGGGCATCGGGAATCGACGAAAACGGATCGGGAACAAAGCGCTCAGCAGTGAGCTGATCGCGATGCAGGTATCCTCGTGCCACCCCGGCACCGCCAATATAGAGCTCACCAGTGGCCCCAATTGGCCGCAGCGACGCCTCGCCCAACTCGCTCGCCTTCGAATCGATGACATGCAGTCGCATGTTCCGAATCGGCCCACCGATCGGGATCGCCGCTTCGCTGGTCTCG
>JAAUYH010029705.1_pt1 | contig 22023 bp, 14 predicted proteins | sample 7278061 | NCBI WGS metagenome assembly JAAUYH01 (sample SAMN14350203, study PRJNA611818) | marine sediment metagenome | isolation source: surface marine sediment (0.6m) | place: French Polynesia: Moorea | collected 2018-08 | reverse complement strand
GCGTTGCCGCGATCAGCCCGGCAACGAACGTCCCGTGCCCGTCGTTATCCCATGGGCGATTGTGCTGGCCCATGAAGTCCCAGCCGATGACGTCATCAACATAACCGTTGCGATCGTCGTCGATGCTGTTGCCGGGAATCTCATCTTCGTTGCGCCACAGGCTATTCCACTCGATGTCTCGGTGATTCCAGTCAATGCCCGTATCGATTACCGCGATGGTAACGGGAGCACCTGCCGGTCGCGCCGCCGCGTCGACGCCAACGTGCTCGATCGCCCACCGGTCGCCCACGGATTTCACGGGCGACTGCTCGGCGGTCAGGTAACCGGCACCTTCGGGAGGCAACGCGGAGTCGCCGCAAAGATCGTTGCTCACATGCGTGCTGCCGGGTGCGCTGAAAAGCGTACCGATATCGAGATCTCGCAAATCTTCCTGGAAGTTGTAGGTAACGACGAACTCATGACGGATTGACTCGCCCACCGTCGCGCGCAACCTGAGCCGTGGATCAATGGCGTCCAGAGTCTCTTTCGGCAACTGGTCAAAGGTCATTCCCGGCCGGCCCATGCCGCCGAAATGCTGTACGACACTGTCGATCTTGCTCTGCTCCACCTGGATACCGATCACACGTTCTTCCGCGTTGTAAGCGATTGTCCAGTCGTCGATGCGAGACTCGTCCCAGATCTTCTTCGAGTAGACGCCCATCGGGCTCGCGATACCGCGCTCGTCGCTGAACACGCGACTGCTGCCTGTCGCCGCGTCCAGCTCCTCGTCCTTGAAGGAACCCGGCACGTAGGGCAGGTCGAAGGTCATCCCGAAGTTGTTGCGCTTGAGTTCGACACCCGTGCCGACCGCCGGTATGAACGACTGGTTGCCGGATTGATCGGTTTCAGAACGAACGACCCTTACTTCGATAGCGGGTTCGGCAGAGTCGACTTTCGCACTCGAGTCTCCCGCAAGCGCGGGCGCTTCGTAATTCGAACACTGGCGCCATAGCAGCTGCAGATCCAGGTTGAGCTGCGCCATCGTTGCATCAGCATCGAGGATTTCGCTCACTACTTCGGCTTTTTCGCTGTCCGGGGTATCGGGGTGGCGATGATAGTCCCACAGCTGCGTCACGACGTCCCTTTTGACGTCGCGCCGCCTGATGAGATCCCGCATTTGAGCAACCTCTTCCGGCTTGCAGTAACGCAGGTCGAACGCCGACAACGGCGGCAGGAAGTGTTCAGTGAAGGGGTCGTCCTCGGCGGGCGCTACACCGTACACCGAGAAGAACTGATCGAACAGCAGGTCCGCGTCGAAGTCCCGAAGTGTAGACCCGACGGCGGCAGACGCTTCATTCACAGCGAGGCTATAGAACAGCAAACCGTTGAGGATCTTGAGCTTGCCTTGCTCGGGAATGTCCGGGTCACCCATCAGCTTCTGGTAGAACCTGTGCCACTCTTCCAAAAGCTCTGCCGATTCGTCGATCAGCTCGACGCTCGTGTTGTCCGGTATCGCGTAGTAGTACTGACTGCGGTAAGCCTCGATCGTAGCCTCATAGACTTCGTCGGGGTCGAACAGTCCAAGCGCATAGGCGGCATCGGAGTAGTCATCGCTGAGTACCGCATAATTCATGATCATGGCGATCGTTATCGACATCATGTCGGTCGCCGGGACCAGCGGATGCTGCGCCAGTCGCTCGAGCATCTTCTGAAACTCCGTAAACTGCGTCGACGCTGCCTGTAAATCGAACTCGCTCGTGATCTCCTCGAACATGTAATCGGGGTCGAAGCTGCCCAGGAAATAGGACGCATCGGAGAACATAGGGTGGAACATCGAATTGGAAAAAAGCAGCGAGTAAAGAATCTCGGCTTTGGCACCTTGCGGCAACGTCGGGTGGCCGTAGAGCTTCCACAGGAATTCCTGGAAGTGCTTGTACGTGTACCTGGGCTGCGGATTCAGCAGAATCGCCGTGCCATCTGCCTGCACACCTGACGGATTCTCGCCATACGCCGTCTCGATACTGTTGAAAACGTGGTCCGGGTCGAAGACACCGAGTACAGCGGCCGCATCCGAGTAGGTGCGGTTCAACGTCGCGTAATTGAACATCATTGTGATCGCGAAGAGCATTCTGTGGTCTTGCGGGATCGCAGGACTGCCGACGATACGCTGGTACAGTCCGTACCATTCCATAAAAGAAGCATAGGGCGATACCGATTCCTGCTTCTGGCCGCCCCCTGGCGACTCCGCGGACCATAGAAATGGCGGTGCCGAGTGTCGCGGCGCGAAACCACTATCGACGCTGCCCCAGAACTGCGTGCTCCTGTCGCTCGAGAATTCGCCGACACCGTAGTTGTGCCGGCCGAACCATGCCCAGGTCTTTGCATACGCGCCGTCGGCCGCATCGCAATACTCAGTGTTCTGCGTTGCCAGGCTGTAGTTACTGAGCGTCGCCTGGACGGTCGGCAGCGTTGCAGAGCCAGCCGGATCTGCCAACTCGTAGCCGGGCTTTGTGGTGATGTTGATGACGCCGGCGAGTGCATCCGAACCGTAGATCGCTGCGGCAGCAGGTCCTTTTACGACGTCGATACTGTCGATCACTTCGGGATCAATGGCGGACAGTCCGCCGGACACCCTGGTGCCATTGACGAGCACCATTGGATCCAACGCTCCCTCGTTCGCCAAACCCGATCCCCTCACGTACACCGGGTCGGACCTTGACCCCGTGTTGACTCCGGGGAGACCGGCCAGGAGTTCGCTCACCGTCTGTGGGCGAGCTCGAACCAATTCTTCGTTGCTGACCACCTGAATGGCATGCGGAAGCTCATCCCGGTGAAATCGTGACGATCCGGTGACGACTATCTCTGCGCTGACTGACGCAATCGCGCCGAGTGCCAGGACCAGCGCGCTTAGTCGCGCGTTCTTATTGGTCATACGTTGCTCCAGGGCTTCGCTGTGGTATGGCGAAAGGCTTGAGCTATACTTTTGCCTGTAAGAATAGCGGAATCGGGCGAATTATGAGAATAACAGTGCGCTCCGTCTTTCCGGCGACGCTCATAGCTGCCTCTTTACTCGCGCCGGCACATGCTGCTGTCGACCCGGACATCCCGTTCACGGGGCAGCTGCCGTACGCGACGAACCGTGGCCACATCTGTATATCGGGCAACTGCACTAGCAACCCGATCCTGTACGGGGCTACCCAGAGTCCGGACTGCAACAGCGCCGGCATCGGCATCCCGTCGGCATGGTCATCCCGACCCTACCCGACGGTGTCCGGCAATTATTACGACAGTCACGCCGGCTCGTACGGAGGCACCGGCACTTACGGGGTCCGCGGATTTGGCGATGGCGCATTGAACGGGTTGCAATACCAGCGACCGTCACACGGTTACATGGTTTTCCCTTCACCGCAGAGCCTCGGCATCAACGACTGGCCCGGCGCGGACACACAGTTTCTCGACGACGGCAATCCGATCAAAGGATCATTCAACAGCGACGGCGAACCGTATCCGTTATCGGGTTTCAGAGGGCTGGTGCCTGAGGGAGGCATTAACTACGACTTCGCCGGCGCGCCGGTCTTTACCGTACCGACACAGAATTACGATAGCGTGTCTCTTTCAGGCGATTACGCGGACACGGAATGGGGCTTCGAGCTGCAGGTGTCTGCACAGTACTTCGATATCGGTCCTGATCCATACACTACGCTCACGTGGCCCGAGGGCCAGTCGGCGGTGGACCAGTGGCTTGCCGGCGAAGGAATCACCGACCCCTACTGGAACTGGTGCCGCCAGGTCCAGGTTCCGGTCGACCCGCACTTCCTTCGCACTGGCAGGCACGACGGTGGCTCATGGGGCCAGCGCCAGGACGACCAGTGGGCCATAAAGCGCGTCGGCTTCACGGACCTGGAGAACTCGGCATGGAACCTGTTACCCGACACCCTCGAACCCGTCGTGGTCGCCGTCATCGACACCGGACTGGACTGGCACCACGCCGACATCGATTCGCGCGGCATCTGGAGAAACCCCGCGGAGATTCCGGACAACGGAATCGACGATGACGACAACGGCTATGTCGACGACGTTATTGGCTGGGATTTTCTCGCCGGCAATAACAAACCCTGGGATTTCGACGGCCATGGCACCATCGTCGCGGGCATCATCGCTGCCTCCCACAACGACACGGGCATCGCCGGGATCAATCCGAATGCGCGCATCATGGTGCTGAAAGCCGTCAACAACTTCGGCAATACGCGCGCTTCCTACCTTGCCGAAGCGATTGTCTACGCTGCCGACAATGGAGCGCGCATCATCAACCTCAGCGTCGGGGGCCTGCAAGCGAGTCCGGTCGAGCAGGCGGCGATCGACTACGCTGCGTCCAAAGGCGTGCTCGTAATCGCCGCCTCGGGCAACGAAGGGATCGAGCTGGCGGAGTACGGTCCGGGCGGAAACGACAAGGTCCTGACGGTCGGCGCCACACATCTGGACGACCGCGCGGCGGCATTCTCGAACTTCGGCGAAAACGTGGACATAATCGCCCCGGGTGTCGACGTCATCGGCACGCGGGCGCGCTTTACCGATGCAAACTATCGGCCGTTGATCGAATCGGACTACGAGTTGGGTGATTCCTACGTCGGCTCCGACAGCCGCTACATTCATGCCAGCGGCACCTCGTTCGCCGCGCCTATCGTTGCGGCGACAGCATCGCTCATTATGGCAAAGAATCCGTCATTGTCGGCGGCCCAGGTCGAAGAACGGCTGCTCGCTACTGCCGAGGACGTGGAATTACCGGGACCGGACAACTACACGGGACACGGCATGGTTGACGCGCGTGCCGCGCTGGCTGTCGATGATGGCTTCTTCCTGAAAGCCGAAATCACCAGCGCCGGTTATGAGCAACCCGGCGACAGCAAGCTGATCCAGGTTAGGGGCACGATCGATGCAGACCGCTTCAAACGCGCGTGGATGCAGATCGGGCCGGGAGATAATCCGGGTGGCTGGAAATACGTCGGGCAGAAGCGCAAGTACCCGATTCGGGACGGCGTACTGGGTGTGATCCCTGTTTCCGCATTTCAGGGTTACGACGTCTGGCAAGTCGTCATCAATGTCGAACATGGCAACGGTGTCGTCAGAAGCGCCAGGCACACCCTGGACCTCAGGCAATAGGGGAATGGACATGCGAACGAAGATCGTGACTTTCGCAATCGCCGCACTGTTTGCAACTACGACGGCATTTGGCGCAAAGACGAAACCGGTATACGAGATCCAGACGCTTCCCGAGAAGCAGGACGAATCGGACCTCTGGGAATCAGCGAGCCGGCACGAGATGCGCATTCGCAACAGCGGCACGGTGTTCCACGATCGAGAAGTCGAGGCGTACCTCGAGGGTCTCGCAGAACGGCTGCTCGGCTCCTCGCTGGACCACCTGGGCATCCAGCTCGACTTCGTGCTCGTGGCCGAACCGACGCTGAGCGGCTGGGTCTATCCGTACGGCACCATCGGCATACATACCGGACTGATGGTGCGCATGGACAACGAGGCGCAGCTCGCCGCGATCGTCGCCCATGAGATCTCGCACTTCCTGCAACGCCACACCTACCGGGAAATGCTCGACGGTGACAAGCAGTCGGCCCTTGGCAAGGGTCTTGGCTTCCTTGCAACCGTGGCGATCGCAAGAGAGACCGGAACCGTCGACACGGGAATCATGGATTTCACGGGCGAGCTATGGACGAACCTCGCCACCAGCGGCTATTCGAAGAAAAACGAATACGTCGCCGACGAGGAGGGCCTCGCGCTTATGGCGCGTGCGGGCCTGTCCATTGACGAGGCCATTCCCGCGTTCCAGGCACTTGCCGAAAACGAGATCTACGGTGCCGGAGACCCGCGTAAGATGTGGAGCAGCCATCCTCGCCTCGAAAGCCGCATCAAGAACCTGCAAAAAGAAATCAAACGCGCCAAGAGAAAGAAGGGATACCAGCAAGGCATAACACCCGAGACAATCGACTACGACCGCAAAATTGCGCCCATTTTGCTGATCAACGCGAAACTGGACATCAACGAGCAGAAATACTCGCGGGCGCGCGAATCGTTGACCCGCTACCTGGAAGCCGTCCCCGATGATCCCGAAGCGCATTTCCTGCTTGGAGAGGCCCATCGCAGGCAGAACCCGCTGGGGCCCGACTTCTCGGTACCCTCCGCGGCTTATGCGCAAGCGCTGGTACACGACTCCGGATTCGCCAAGGCTTACAGGGAGCTCGGCATGGCACACCGCCTGTCGGGTCGCAACGAGGAAGCTCACAAACACTTTGAGAAGTACCTGGAGATCGCTGGCGACGCACCGGACGCGGGGATCATACGGTGGTACATGGAGGGTCTGCGATGAACAACCGCCGTGCGTTCGTCGTGGCGGCGCTGCTGTCGTTCGCGCTCCCCGCGATGGCCGATAGCAAGGACGATGCGTTCTTCACCAGCAAACGCGATTTCAAGAAACAGTACAGGACCATCGCGCTGAGCCCGATAGACGCCGATGCCGTATTCAATATGCCGGAGTCAGTAGCTGCGATCATCGAGCAGGAAGTCACCAATCATCTGCAGAAGAGAGGCATCACGGTGATTCCATCCTCGGTACTTGGAGGTATACGTCGGACGATGGAGGAACAAGTCGGCGGCGTTACCGATCCCGAATCCGGTGCCACTGACATGGCGAAACTTCGTGCCGTCAGGACCCATGCGTTCCGGGAACTCTGGTACCGCCACGACATCGACGCGGTGGCGACCATCAGGCTGTCGGTCACGTCGGCCCAGTTCGAGAAAGACAGGGCCGAGTGGGATGGCGTCAAACAAAAAGTAGAACATGAGGGCAGGGACAAGGGTTACTCCGGCAAAATCGCCGTTTCGTCGATAGGTTTCGCGGTCTTCGACCATAGCGACAGAATCAGGTATCAGTACTACGGCGGCCTCGAGGTCCTGCAAAAGAGAATTGACGCGCGGTTGGAACCCATTCCTGCCGAGCGGTTCTTTTCAGACGAAAAGCGGATTCGAAAAGCCGCACAAATCGCGGTATCCCCGATCTAGCAGTTATCCCGACAGCGACCGCAATGCGCGCGGCAATTTCACTGTTGCGATCGAGCGGACTGTTGTTCTTCGTAAGCGAGTCTCACGGCGTCTGCCCCATACTCGCGCTCGAGGCGGCGAATCGCAAAATGGCTGCGCGCGACGTCCTGGAAGTGCGAAATGAAGATCGTATTGATGAGGCCGCCGCCAACCGCGCCTACGACCGGCAGCGTTTGTGCCATCGCCTTCTGCGTTACGACGATGCCGAAACGTTTTGCGACCATCGCGACGAAGCGGACGAGGACAGGCGCCGTTGCGTCACCGATGCCGTGCCTGGCAACGTACTGCATGGCTTCCGACACCGACTGACTGAGTGCAAGTCGGGCGCCGTAGTATGACGTTTCGGCTGCATCGTCCTTGCTGCTTATACCGCTGCCGAACGCGAACACCTGCATGGCGTTGATCAGGGTCTCGTCGTCACGCGGCGACTCCCCCTCTGCCCTCGCGATGTCGACGATCGATCGAAACATGATTCCCGTCGTTATCGGAAGCTCGACGGCGAGGGCCTTGATGCCGACGAAACCCGCGACGGCGCCCGTAGTCGCTGCCGCCGCTGCGTGCAGGCGCGGGCTTGCGTCTACGTCCTGTTCGTCTCGCAGCGTTTCGGCGGCGCGCAGCATGACCGTCTCTATCGCTTTTTTCGTCGACGCGCTAACGGCGTCGGAGACGGATTTCGGCGCCCGCGCGCTGATGCTTTTCGCGACGGCCTCGACGGGCATACCGACCGCCGAGCTGAGGCGTATCGCAAGCGACGGATTTTCCAGCGCCTCGCGCGCCTCGGTAAGAACGACGAGATCGGTTCCCGTGATTTCGCTCAATGGCCCAGCCCCGCCAGGATACGGATGTGGGTTTCGACGCAGCGGGCCAGGCTGCGAAGTTCGTAGCCACCCTCGAGTGCAGACACGATGCGTCCCTTCGCGCTGCCCGCCCCCGCCGCGACGATCTGCTCGGATACCCAGCGGAAGTCGCTGTCACGGAGGCTGACGTGCGACATGTCGTCGTCGACGTGCGCGTCGAAGCCGGCCGACACGAAGATCATTTCGGGCTCGAACGCCGCGAGCGCGGGTAGCCAGTGCTCGCTGACTGCCGTGCGGAATTCGTCGCTGCCGGCGGTTGCCGCAAGCGGCACGCTGACGCGATTGGGCGCATTCTCACGCAGCGGCGTAAACGGGTAGAACGGATGCTGGAACGTCGAACAGAACAATACCCGTTCATCGTCGTCGAAAATCTCCTCGGTGCCATTGCCGTGGTGCACGTCGAAATCGAGGATCGCCACTCTCGACAGTCGATGCGCGTCGAGCGCATGCGCAGCACCGATCGCGATGTTGTTGAACAGGCAGAAACCCATCGCGCGGCGGCTCTCGGCATGGTGCCCAGGCGGCCTGACGCCGCAGAAAGCCGTGTCCATTTCGCCCGCGATGACCAGGTCGGTTGCGGCCACGACGGCGCCAGCCGCACGGTAGGCGGCAAGCAGCGAATCCGGGCTGACGACGGTATCGGGATCCAGTCGCTCGAAGCCTTCGTAGGGAATCATCGCCGAGACCCGCTCCACGTGTTCTAGCGAGTGTACCCTGAGCAGCTGCTCCGCCGTGACCTCCGGTGCATCATAGTGCCTCAACACGTCGCGCAGGCCGGTCGCGATGAGCCGGTCCTCGATCGCGTGCAGGCGGGCGGCTGTCTCCGGGTGCCCCTGGCCCGTGTCGTGTTTCTGACATGAAACGTGCGTAAAATAAGCGGTTCGCATGAGTTCCCAATGACACCACCCGGTGTCAGGCAAACAGAATATGAATAGGCATTATCTCACTTCCCTGTTCACACCTGGGAGCGTTGCCTTGTTCGGCGCGAGCGACCGCGTCGATTCCGTCGGTGGCGTCGTCTTCAAGAACCTGCTCGGCTCGGGATTCGAGGGCCGCATCTACGGCATCAACCCGAAGCGCGACACGGTCCAGGGCGAGAAGGCCTACGCGTCACTCGACGACATCAGGGAAACCCCGGAGCTTGCTGTCGTCGCGACGCCCGCGACCAGCGTTCCCGCCATCGTGGAAGCCTGCGGAGAACGCGGCATTCGCATGATGCTGATCCTGTCTGCCGGTTTTCGCGAGATCGGCGAGGAAGGCCGGCGCCTCGAGGATCGCGTGGTCGAACTCGCGCGACGCTACGACATTCGCCTGATGGGCCCGAACTGCCTCGGCCTGATTCGCCCCGAGATCGGACTCAACATTACGTTCGGTAACAATAACGCGACGCCCGGCACCCTCGCCCTCGTTTCGCAGTCCGGCGCGATCTGCACGGCGATCCTCGACTGGGCCGAGAGCAACGAAATCGGTTTCTCCGCCGTCGTCTCGACGGGTATCGGCGCCGACCTCGATTTCGGAGACTACCTCGACTACCTCGCATCCGATCCGCGCACGAAGGCGATCCTGCTGTACATAGAAGGTATCAAGGACGCACGCCGCTTCATGAGCAGCGTCCGGGCTGCAGCACGTATCAAACCCGTGATTGCACTCAAGGTGGGGCGGCACGCGGCCGGCGCCGAAGCATCGATGTCGCACACCGGCGCACTCGTCGGCAGCGACAGCACTTTTTCGGCCGCGCTGTCCCGGTCCGGTGTTCTCCGCGTGGAAACCGTCAGTCAGCTCTTTGCAGCAGCCAGAGCCCTGTCGACACCGCGATACAGGAGCGCCTCGGAACGGCTCGTCATCATCACCAACGGCGGCGGACCGGGCGTCATGGCCGCGGACCGCGCAACGGACCAGGGCATTGAGCTGAGCACGCTGAGCGACGAGACGCTGGCTGCACTCGATGACGCGCTGCCATCGGTGTGGTCTCGCAACAATCCCGTCGACATCATCGGTGACGCGCCGCCCGAACGATACAAGCAAGCGATCGACATCTGCCTGCAGGATCCGGGCGTGGATGGCGCGATCGTCATTCTCACGCCGCAGGCAATGACACGGCCTACCGAGGTTGCCGAAGCCGTCGTTGCCGCGGCAAAGGAAAGCAAGAAGCCGGTCATGACGAGCTGGATGGGTGGCGGCCAGGTGGCCGAGGCCCGCAAGGTATTCAACGATGCGCACGTGCCCGGCTTCAACACGCTCGAAAACGCGGTCGACGCGTTTTCGTACCTGGCTCGCTACAACAAGAACCAGCGCCTGTTGCTGCAGACGCCGGCGCCGCTGACGAGCGGCCAGAAAACGCCGGACCGCGACGGTGCGCGGCTGATCATCGAATCGGTGCTGACGTCGTCGCGGAAGGTCCTCACCGAGCCGGAATCGATGGCAGTGCTCAACGCGTTCGGCATCAGCGCCGTGCAGAATTCCGTCGCCCGCTCCGCCAACGAAGCGCTCGTCATCGCGGAATCGATCGGTTACCCGATCGCGATGAAAGTGTTGTCGACCGACATTTCCCACAAATCCGATGCGGGCGGTGTGCGACTCAACATCGATTCTGCGCAGGAAGTGCGCGGCGCCTACAAGCAACTCATCAGCGACGTACAAACGAAGCTGCCCGAAGCGACGATAGACGGCGTCACGATCGAGCGCATGCACCGCAGCTCCAACGGCCGGGAACTGATGGTGGGCCTTATCCGCGACCCGGTGTTCGGCCCCGTAATCAGCTTCGGCAGCGGGGGGACCGCGGTCGAGGTCATGGGCGATTCCGCCATCTCGTTACCGCCTTTGAACCGGCGGCTCGCGTCAGACCTCGTCAATCGCACCAAGGTGTCGAGGCTTCTCGGGGACTTCCGGCAGATGCCGGCTATCGACATGGATCGACTGATCGATGTGCTGCTTGCCGTGTCGAGCATGGCATGCGAGCTGCCGTGGATCCAGGAGATGGACATCAACCCGCTGATCGCGGACGACAAGGGCGTCGTCGCCGTCGACGCCCGCATCGTCGTCGACTACCCGAAGCCGTCAACCGACCCGTATGACCACCTCGCAATTCATCCTTACCCGACGAATCTCGTCCGCAACATCCAGCTCGACGACGGTACCGACGTCGTGATCCGGCCGATCCGCCCCGAGGACGCCGAGATCGAAGCGAAATTCGTTCGCGAGCTGTCGCCCGAGTCGCGCTACTTTCGATTCATGAACCAGCTGCAGGAGCTGAGCCAGGAGATGCTGGTGCGCTTCACGCAGATCGACTATCACCACGAGATGGCGCTGATCGCCGTGATCAGCGTGGATGGCAGAGACGAGCAGATCGGCGTCGCCCGTTACACGACCAATCTCGACAAGACCAGCTGTGAGTTTGCGCTGACCGTGTCCGACGACTGGCAGCACCGCGGCATCGGTCACATCCTGATGCGCGACCTGATGAACGTGGCGCGAGATCGTGATCTGACGATAATGAACGGCCAGGTACTGTCGAACAACACCAAGATGCTCGACCTCGTCGAGACCCTTGGCTTCAGAATCAGCAACGACCCGGAGGATCCCGCCGTCAAAAAGATCGCAGTTCGCCTGTAGTCAGGATCTGAAGCCGGGCAACAACCCGCTGATAGCCGAGCCGACGACGACCAGGCCGAACGACATGACGTCGAGGTGCGGTATCGGTCCACCGCCGTAACCGTGCATCGCGAGCAGTGCGACGCCGAGGCAGATCATGATTGCTCCGCCCACCTGCCGAGCCGCGGCCGGAACCTTCGCGCTATCGGACCGCGCACCCCGCTCGAAGCGCGACATCACCAGCGCCACCGGCAGGAGCAGGATCAACAGCCCGATCAACCACACCGGCCGCGACCACCACCACTCGGCGGTGCCGGGCTCGATACCGAGGCCCGGTCCTCCGAGCAGGAATGACACGGCGACGAAGACGATCATTACGGTGATGTGCCAAAGATAGACCGTCATGATCATGCTGCTGATGAGAACTGTCGACGCCCAGAGCCAAAGGCGGTCGAGCAGACTTCGCATCGGTCGCTCGATGCCGAGCAGGAATCCGAACTGGAAAATGCCGAGCGCGATGAGCGTGATTTTCGGCGGCAACGAATTGCTCAGGCCCTCGTCCGGCGAACCAACCATGGCCATCGGGTAGGGCCCTTTGAATACGAGCAGCCACAGCGCCAACAGGCCGAGCGCCGATATGAGCAGCATCTGGCCGGCGCCCCCGGTGCGACCGTCGCGCCACGCGTAGCCCAGGTGGTGCACGGAAAGCCACACCCAGAAGTAGCTGCTCCAGCCGAGCCAGCGCATGTCAGCCGCGAAGAACAGGACATCGACGAAGATTGCCACTGCCACGAGTGCCCAGAAGGATGCGAAGCCGAAGCGCTTCCAGAACCGATAGGTCGCCGGCGCGAGAATCACCACCATGATGTAGATGGCGAGGAACCAGGTGGGAATCAGCGACGCGCGCGAAGCCCACTGGATGACTCCCGCGCTGACACCCATGAAATCCATGACGACCGCGATACCTGCCCAGCCGATGAGCAAAGCGAGCAGTGGTGCGACGAGACGGTTCAGTCTCGCCGCGAGCCAGCCGGCGTACGCGGTGCCCCTCTTCGCGGCGCTTTCCAGCGACACCGCGTTCGAATACCCGCCCACGAAGAAAAAGATCGGCATGACCTGGAACAGCCAGGTCAGCCACTGCATCTGTGGCGCGTCCTTGACGAGGTGACCGTGGATCAGTTCGCCGTCGACGTACCAGGCCGTTGCGATCAGCCAGTGGCCGAGTATGACGACCATGATCGATGCCGCGCGCAGAAAGTCGACGTAGCGGTTGCGTTCGGGCGGAGTTTTCGCCGCCATTTCTCTCGCCTGAGACCAGATGCCCATTCGCATGCCCCGAAAATGCAGGGCTCAAGACTATGTCAAATGGGTGGCTGTTTCAGAACGCAGGTCACAAAAGGAGCTACTCCGGGTCCTCCCGACACAGCGTCGGCACATAGCGTCGTTTGATGTGGCCGTCGACGTGGCAAGTCCAGCTGTACCCACTCTCGTCGACGACCGGTGTCAGGACGAGCGAGCCGCCTGTCAGCTCCGGCAGGACTTCGAAGCGTATTCGTACGACGCCGTCCGGCTGCATCTCGTAATAGCCTCCATCGGGATACTCGCCGCGCGTCGCTGCGCCCAGCTCCATCTCGTTGTCCGGCCAGCGCTGTTCCTCCTCGTGAAAAAACGCGACGGCCGTTCGCAGTCCCGCCGTCTCGTAGTACGCGTAGTTGGTCCTGGCGATCATCTCGCGATCGTGTTGCATCGCGGCGACGTTCCAGAACAGGAACATGAGCAGCGCGATGACGACGATGTCCGAGCCGGCGCGGTACCAGGAAAGTGGCTGATTTTCGAGCGGTACCGAATCGATCAACGCACGGCGCCGAACGACGACCGACCTGGCCAATACGTCATGTGCCCCCTGGCGCTTCCTGCTGACGATCGCCATGCTGCCGAGGACAAAAGCGGCGATGCCGAGGGCAGTCGTGACCATCTGCGGCGGCGGGCGCAGCAGCAGGAACGTCCCCGCGAATATCAGGGTCATCGCAATAGCGCGAATGGCCGCCATGCCCGGCGCGAGCCCGTGACCGTCTTGATCGACGACGCGAAGGCCGAACAGGAACTGGAACGGCGTCGCTCTCAGGGGACTTGCCCACGCCGCCGTCACGTACAGGAACAGCACACCGAACACGACGAAACCGCGATTTTCAACGTCGACGCCGCCCGGGACGAGCATGTGATCGATGAACGCCGTCGCGACGAAAATCGCGACGACGAAATCGCAGAATAGCGCTGCCAGCCGGCTGCTGAACTCGGCGTACGGAGACATTCCGCGTCATTCTCGTATACACCGGGGCAGCCGACAAGCAGCGCTTTCGGCAGGTTGTTTAGCGGCGAGCCTGGCGGACGCTGATCTTGGCAACCGGGTTGCGCCAGTCGTAGGCAGCCGCTTCGAGATCGCCGATACCGTGGATGCCGCTCGAAATGTGCACGTAGCCTTCGCCGTCTTCCTCGGACGGCCCGGCACCCATGCAGACGGGACCCGGGATGTTCGCGCACAGCTCGTCGTTGTGCTCGGAGCCGGCGTCGTATGCCGGTACGGTGTGCGTGCGTGTCCGGCGGGACAGGTACGCCGAGTCGAGAGCGACGAACGTGTCGTTCGTGGGAATCAGCATCCCGGCCACGCTGACCCGGTCGAAGCGGCTATTGCCCGCAATCCGGACCGTTACCGACTCGCCCGGGCCGAGCAGCCCGCCGTTCGTCGCCGTATCCAGGACCTTGTTATCCAGGTCATCCAACGCATTTCTGAGCGGATCGATATTGCCGCTTTCCGCGATCGTTGCCAGTCCCTCACTGGCGGGCTCACCGAGCTCGAACAGGCTGATATTGCGCCTGTGGCTGACCACGAGCAGGGGCGTGAACGTCTGGCCTGACGTGATGTTGGTGATGGTGACGTCGTACATGCGTTTGCCGTTACCGTCGGCGAACGCGGGCGTTGCCCCGAGCAGGGCGACAAGCACAACAGCGAGCATTCTCTTCATCGTCTTCTCCTTCAGGTCGTTTAACGCCGGGGGCTCCCGGCGCATTGCCTGCGAGACGGTAGCGGCAGGAATTCACGTACGTATCACCGCCCGGGCGCAACGCTGTGATATTTGCGTGATATTCGGGGTCTAGTCTTCTGAGGCCGTATGAAAGACAAGAACATCCTCATCGTCGAAGACGAGCAAGACATTGCAGACCTGCTCATGCTGCACCTGCGCGACCTGGCCGACGACGTCGTCTGGGCGCCCGATGGCAACGCGGGCCTGCGACTCGCGCGGCAACGCAAATGGGACCTCGTCATACTCGACTTGAGGCTGCCCGGCCCGGATGGCCTCGACATCTGCCGCGTGTTGCGCCGCGAGGCGTCGTACACCCCGATACTCATGCTGACCTCGAAGTCGTCCGAGCTCGATCGGGTTCTCGGGCTCGAACTCGGTGCAGACGACTACATGACCAAGCCGTTCAGCATCCTCGAGCTAATGGCTCGCGCGAAAGCGATCTTTCGACAGGTGGCCGCGATCGAAAACGAAACCCGATTCCCGGCCGAGCGCATACATGCCGGCCCGATCAGCATCAACACGACCGCGAGAGCCGTGACGGTCAACGACCACTCGGTAGACCTGACGGCACGCGAGTTCGACCTGCTGCTGCATTTCGCAAGTCACCCGGGTCGGGTTTTCCGACGCTCCGAACTGCTCGACTACGTCTGGGGATACGGCCATGAAGGTTATGAGCACACGGTCAACTCGCATATCAACCGCTTGCGGGCGAAGATCGAACCCGACCCGACTGAGCCGACGTGCATCGTCACGGTCTGGGGTGTCGGCTACAAGTTCGACGCCGGCAAACGAGAGGAATTGCCGGCATGAGGTCGTTGTACGCCAGGCTGTCGCTCGCGATGATCGCTATCTTCACCGTGGTCGGCGGCGGCTTCCTGCTGATCTACCAGTTCACGACCACGCTCTACTACGAGGAGCTTACGCAACGACTCAACGCCCCGATCGCGATGTACGTCACGGGGGAACAGTCACTGATGCACGAAGACGGTTCCGTCGACGACGATGCGATGCAGCTGCTTGCCAGTCGCGCGATGGTCATCAATCCGACTGTCGAGGTGTACCTGCTCGATACGAGTGGCTCGATACTCGCGCACGCCTTGCCGCCGGAGTCGGTCTTGCTCGACAAGGTCGACGTCGGTCCGATCCGCGATCTCGTTTCGGGCGACGTCGAGATGCCGTTTCGCGGCGACGACCCGAGAAACCCGAGCGCGAGCAAGGTGTTCTCCGCCGCCGAGGTCGTGACCGACGGCAACCTGGCCGGCTATCTCTACGTGGTGCTGGGCGGACAGAAATACGATGAGCTCGTGGGCACCATTCGCGGCGGCTACGCACGCGAGGTCGGTGTCTGGGCGATCCTCGCGCTCGTTGCGCTCGGCACTGCTGCGGGGCTGCTCGCGTTCGGCTTGTTGACTCGCCGGCTGCGGCGGCTCACGGCCAACGTACAGCGCTTCAGCGACAGCGATTTCCAGATGGATGTCGGCAGTCATCGCTCCGGCAGCGGCTCGGACGAGATCGACCAGCTCGACCGGGCGTTTCACGCAATGGCCATACGCATCAGTGAACAGGTGGAACGCCTCAAGGAAACCGACCGCCTGCGCCGCGAGCTGATCTCGAACGTCTCGCACGACCTGCGCACACCGCTCGCCTCGATGCAGGGCTACATCGAGACCCTGCTCATCAAGAACGGAGAGTTGTCGGGCGAAGAACGCAAACGATGCCTGACGATTGCTCGCAAGAACACGCAACGGCTGAGCGAGCTCGTCGACGACCTGTTCGAGTTATCGAAACTGGATTCGGCCAACGTTACACCGATGTTCGAGACCTTTTCGGTCGCGGAACTTCTGCAGGACACCGTGCAGGAATTCGAACTGGACGCACAAAAGAAGAACATCACCGTAATGACCAATACGCCACGCGACACGGCTGTCGTCTATGCAGACATCGGCCTTATCCAGCGCGTTCTCGAGAATCTCCTCAAGAACGCCATACACTTCACGCCGGCCGGCGGGCGCATCCAGGTGGACATCGAGAAACGTCCGGAAGTGGTTGCCGTATCGGTCAGCGACACCGGCTGTGGCATCGCCGAAGACGAGCTTTCGCGAATATTCGACCGCTTCTATCGCCGTGAAGACGACGATGACACACGCACGGGATCAGCAGGCCTGGGACTGGCGATCGTCAAACGCATACTGGACCTGCACGGCAGCAGGATAACCGTCACCAGCGAGGTCGATCAGGGTACGCGTTTCGAGTTCGACCTGCGGCGCATGCAGAAAGCCGCCTGAAGCGCGAGCAGCAAGAACAGGAACGGCCCTGTCGCGCCTCCGCCTCCGTCGTCGCCGCCGCCATTGCTGCCGGGCTCATTCACGTTGACGGCACCCGTCGCGCTGTTGTTGGTCGGGTCAACGTCGCTTTCGTTCGATGCGACCGTCACGGTATAGCTGCGCGAGCCCGCGCTGGTTCCCGTGATGCCGATGCTGAGCGTCGAACTCGACTGCGCCGCGAAGCTCCCGGCCGCGCAGTCGATCTGGCTGGAGCTGATGACGGTACAGGTGCCGAGGCTCCAGTCTGCGCTGTCCGCGCGCAAGCCCGAAGAGAACGCGATGCTCACGGTAACGCCTGTCGCTGCGAGGTCGGACTGGTTCTGCAGTGTCGGGCGCAGGGTTGTGCTGCCGTCCAGCACCAGGTTTGTCGTACCCGTACCGAAAACACGCAGATCGGTCGCAGGATCGATGGTGAACTGCGTCGTCGACTGATCATTGCGGGAATTGTCGTCGACATCCGCGCTCACCGTCGCATTCAGGACCGCGGAGCCCAGCGAGTTGGGCGTGACCGAGATCGTGACGGTGTTGCCGGCAAAACCGGCAACCGTGCCGAGCGAGCAATTTGCAGTACCGGCGCCCGTCGAGCAGCTGCCCGAGCTCGCTGCAATCGCGTTCACGGTCAGTGCCGCGGGAATCGTGAAGTCGACGGACACGTTGGCCGCATCGAGCGAACCCTGGTTGTCGACATCGAATACCAGGTCGGTCGGTGCATCAAGCAGGATGGTCGTGCCCGGGCCGCTGAACGCAACGGACATGTCGGTAGCAGGCAGCGCCGTGATGCACGATGCGGCGGCGACGTCGTCCTGCATTTGCGTGATCGAACAGGACGAGAACTGGTCGCTGCCGTTGACGCTCGGCGCCATCAGGAAGGCGCCGGTCTCCGACTCGCAGGGTGAGCCGGATTCGCCGTCGTGCGGGGCACCGAAGTTGTGGCCGATCTCGTGCGCGGCGATCAGCGCGTCGGTGGTCGGGCCGCGGCGGCCCTCGCTGAGGCCCGCGCCGAATCGCGTACTGCAAAGCGCACTGCCGTAGGCGATGCCGACAGTCGAGGTGTCGAGGTTCCTGCCGGTGTAAAGGTGTGTCAGGCCGCGCACACGTTGCGCCGCCGTGTTGTTACGGTAAGTGCCGAGCTCGACGAGCAGGTCGCCTGCGTCCAACACGTCGGAGAAAGGGTCGTTGACATCGCTGTTCGTCTCGATGACTTCCAGCGAGATCTGAACGCCGAGCTGCTGGCTGAATATGCCATCGACGCTGTTCAGCCGCGTGACGATGGCCTGGTTGGCAGCGGTATCGCCGCCCATGTCCGTCGTGAATTCGTAATCGCCTATGGCGCCGAGCGTCAGCTCGGACACGGCGCCGGGCCCCTGCAGCGTCGACGTGCCCAGTTCGGCCTGGAGTTTCTCGTAAACGGCGGCGCCGTTGCCGGGACGAAGGTCCGCGCCACAGCTCATCGTGCCGGGCCGAATTACCGCGTCGGCGAGACGATAGATAACGGCAGAGTCCGCGGCGATACGGCTGTCAGCGGGCGATTCGATCGCGAACAGCTCAGTGCCATCCCAGATGAGGCCGGCGGGAACGCCGTCGGCCACGACGATACGCGCCCACGAACCAGGCACGTCGCGCAAGGCGCCACGATAGACGCCGAAATCCTCACCGAGGGCAGTGCGAGCGGATGCCGACAGCAGCCTGCTGTTCGTTTCCAGCTCCAGGTCGAACACCCGACCCATCGCGTCGAAGCGTAGCGAAACCGGCCCGCGAGCAGTGAGCTTCTGCAGACCGTCCGCGCCTGGCCGTGCCATTTCCAGTTTTTGCAGCGGCTCGACGTGTAACACCGAGACGTCGTCCATCGCGCTGGCGTACGAAGCGGCCGTGAAACCGATTAGCGAAATTGCTGCAATGCGCGAAAGTGCGTTCATAAGGCATCCTGCCCGGACTATCCGTGATCCGGTCCCAATCAAAACAGATGGTCTCCGGGGCAACAAGGAACTGGCACCACCGGGGCGCCGTCACGCCCGGAACTGTGCGCTGGTTCTCAGTTTTCGCCGGCTTGCCCGGCCCGCAGCAGCGCGCAATCCGGCAGCTTGCCGCTTTGCTGCATGGTTCGGAATTCGACCCCGGTCAGCAGGTAAAGTTGCTCGCCGGACTCGTGGAAGTACATCGGCGGCAGTGCTTCGCCGTCTGTCGTCGTCATTGTCAGGACACCGGCCCTGACTTCGTAGGCGCCCCGTTTCGGGAAGTCCGGGTAGCGATCGACGGGTTGGCCGTCGTCACCTATGACCACCTCATCGCTGAGTTTCGTCCAGGTGAAGCCGCCGTTTTCGAGTTGTACGACGTTGGCGACGAACGTGGGGCACGACGGGGAATAGCCGCCATCGTAGGTGGCACAGGACGAGAGCGTGAGTGCCCCGAGGCAGAACAAGAGCGATCGAATCTTCATGGGTGCGTTTCTAGCATGCGCAAGTTGCCACTGGCGTGTAGCGACGTCACAACTTCGGCCATTCCGTGCAGTTGGGATCTTGCGACCATTATTACTGAAACACGAATGCGTTACGCCTCATATGCAACCAGCGAACCGTTTGTTGCAGACGAAACTTTATGCCCGATCGGCGCCCGTGTAAACGATTGCAGCCCTTGCTGCCAAACGATTTTCGATTTGTTAGTGTGCGCCCACCGAATCGACATGGAAAAAGTCGGAGGGTAATAAATGCAACGACCTATGAGGGCCCACACCGCCCTGTTCTTCCTCATCGCCGCTGGCTCAATGGCGATCGCCTTCTTCACCAGCCAGCTCACCCAGCCCCCCCCGCAACGCTACATCGTCCAGGCAGAAAGCCTGACCCAGGCAAAAGACCTCGTCACCCGGGTCGGCGGCAGCATTACGCACGAATTGCGCGTGATCAACGCTGTCGGCGCCACGCTGACGGAACGCCAGCTCGATGCGTTGCGAGAGAGTGACAAGCTGCGACGGGTCTACAAAGACCGGCAACTCGAGACAACCGCGGCCATCGACGACCCACCCGTCTGCCGGCTCGCTGCCGACGCGCACATCGAGCTCGAGAACGACGACGCCAACTGGTACGTCACCAACGACACCCGGGAGACGGTGACCATCAAGCGGATCGTCGCATTCTGGCCAAAGAGCAACGACGAACTGAACCAGGTCGAGCTCGACAATGTCGTCGTATTCAGCGGCGAGATCGAGGGCGTCAGCGCCGCGTTCGATGGCGCGAACACCGGTGCCTCGTCGTCGACATTATCGATCGGCCCCGGCGAGAGAATGCGCGTCGAATTCCAATTCGAGGAGCTGCTGCGCCAGCCCGACAGCTACGAATTCCGGCTGACGTTCGACAACGGCTGTATCGCCGAGTACCCGGCACTACCGCCGGCACCGTTCAAAGGTGACAGCGATACCGAAGCAAAGCGTACTTACGTATCGACTTTGACTGGCGCGGACGCCCTGCACTGGGAGAACATCACTGGCGAAGGCGTTACCGTCGCGATCGTCGATACCGGCTTCTGGGGCGAAAAAGGCAAGTCCGGGTTCCTCGTCAAAGGCGGCAAGAACCAGGAGCGCATTCCTGCCCACTACGATGCGATTGCTGACACCGAGCTGAAGGGTAAGCACAACAGCGACGCCAACGGGCACGGCAGTCACCTCGTCAGCCTGATCGCAAGCAGCCGCTATAAAGACAGCGAGTCGAACGGCATTGCGCCGAACGTCAGCGTCATTCCGATCAAGGCGTTCGACGAGGAAGGCGCCGGTAGCTATTCCGACACGATTCGAGCGATCGACTGGGTGCTCGCCCGAAAGGACAAATTCAATATCCGGGTGCTCAACCTGTCGCTGAGCGCGGAGCCGCAGTCGAACTACTGGGACGATCCGTTGAACCAGGCGGTCATGGCCGCGTGGCGCGACGGCATCGTCGTGGTTGCCTCGGCAGGCAACACCGGCCCTGCACCGATGACGATCGGCACGCCCGGCAATACGCCGTACATCATCACCGTCGGCGCTATGACCGACGGCGTAACGCCGATTGACTGGAGCGACGACACACTGGCGTCATTCTCGTCGACGGGCCCGACTTTCGAGGCGTTCATGAAACCCGAGATCGTGGCGCCCGGCGGGCACGTCCGCGGCCTGATGGAAGGCAGCCACAAGCTCGCGAAGAAGTACCCGCATTTCCACGATGGCGACGCCTATTACACGATGTCGGGAACGTCGCAGGCGACTGCCATCGTCAGTGGGGCTGTCGCGCTCATGCTCGAAGCCGAGCCCTGGCTTACGCCGGATCAGGTCAAGTGCAAGCTGCTCGATACGGCTCGCCCTGCACGAGACGCTAAAGGCGATCGCGCCTACAGTGCATTCCAGCAGGGTGCGGGCATGATCGACGTATACGCAGCCGTGCACAGCCGCAACTATGACTGCGCCAATCGCGGTCTCGACGTGAATGCCGATTTCAGCGGCAAGCAGCATTTCCGCGGTCCGGCCGGCATGGACAGCCAGGGCAATTTCACGGTTGACGGCGGCGACGGCAGCAGCTGGGACGGCACATACAATTTGAGTGACGGCTATGTCTGGAGCTCCGATGCGCTCGGCAGCGACGGCATTCCCTGGAACGACGGCCGCGTCTGGAGCGACGGCATACCCTGGAACGACGGTCGCCTCTGGAGCGACGGGATCCCCTGGAACGACATAAAGATCAATAGCTGGGTGCCTCAAGAATAATAATGCCCCGTGCTTCGACACTCGTAGCGGTGTTGGTCCTGGCTGCGCTGACGACATTGTCGTCGGCGGCAGAGCCGCGCAGCGTCCGGTTCGAGCACCTGTCACGCGACAAGGGCTTGTCGCAGGCCTACGTGTACACCATCGTTCAGGACGACGAAGGCTACATGTGGTTCGGCACGCAGGAGGGGCTGAATCGCTTCGACGGCTACGAGTTCCTGGTGTTCGCTCACGACCCGCAGGATCCGGGCTCATTGTCCGACGAATCCATCCGCACGATGATCAGGGACCGCGCGGGCACGCTGTGGATCGGAACGGATGCCGGCGGGCTCTCCCGGTTCAACAAGTTCGACAAGTCG
>JAAUYH010011699.1_pt1 | contig 22025 bp, 9 predicted proteins | sample 7278061 | NCBI WGS metagenome assembly JAAUYH01 (sample SAMN14350203, study PRJNA611818) | marine sediment metagenome | isolation source: surface marine sediment (0.6m) | place: French Polynesia: Moorea | collected 2018-08 | reverse complement strand
TCTAAAAGACAATCAAGCCCAACATTTTAGGCTAAATTTTGTAGAACAAATGATTAATTGTGCGAATGGTCAAGACTTGAGAACAACAAAAAATGTACCAATCTGATTCTTATTTAATAGAATTTCTTCTAAAAACCCCGGGTTTATTCAAAATTTTTCTTCAAGAAACTGGTACATTCTCGAAGACTTTTCACTTCATTTAATTAATTTAAATTTTGTGTTACAAGCTTGATGCAGAATTTAGTATAAAGCCCAAAGTTGCTAGTCAATATAGGAATTTGAATAAGATGCAAAACAGTATAATCAAATAAGGTTATCGAATCAGTTCATACCAGTGACTCGATTTGTCTTCCTAAGTATTTCCACTGTTTTGAGGCATAGGACATATTGTATCGAATTAATCTGGACTAGCTACTCTTCCTTTCTAATTTGTCGATCTGGACTTTAGAGAATACTTGAAGGCTTCGTCCACAGCTTGACTTCCTTCATGGATGCCATTCTCGATAAAAGTGCATTATCGGCAGAGCAGAGACAGGTGACACAAACGATTCATTATATTCTGGGAAAGTCATGAATAGTTAAAGAGTGAAATCGTCAGAATTGGAGAGCAACAACAGTTAATTATGCTCCGTGTATCATGATTAATGCCAATTGCCAATACTACGAAATTCATATTAGGCATGGCGTAAAGGGGAATAAATAAATTCACACTAAACAGCAATGAAAGCAATAGTACAGTACTGATATTAGCCCATTACTTCCGTTGAATACAAAAATATACACATCACGACATAACGTAGCAGATCTAATAAAATTTACATTTAGCGCACATTCGTAGCAGATTAACTGCCTAAATTCTTTCGACATTTATCATATTCAATACAAAACGTATAGCTCGATCAGCGGCAATTAAATCTATCCACTTTCTACAATTTTCGTAAACGTTCTCATAAATTTTGTCACTATATTAGGTTGGTTTTCAAGAATAGAATAATGATTTGCTACAAAACTGATTCTATATAACAATCACTACTCACGGACTCTCTGATTTTAGAATTAAATGCACGATAATCAAGTTAGAATACGAAATCCATGCCTGCATAGCAATTTGAATCAAATGCTTATATAGTTTTTAGTTGCACGAGCCATCTATTGCTTGATGATTTTAACTTTTTTGCATCATACAATTGGGCTCCCTGAGTATCAAACGGTGATTATGAAAACAAAGACGAAAATTTTGATTTTCTTTCGGCCATCCAGCAACTTGTGGCTTCTGCTTTGCTATTGAATTACCTTACAGGGTAGGTGTGCAATATTTCAGACACAGGTTCATTATTCCGTCCAGAAAAACGCTACTGTTGTATTGAAAAACAAACATCCGTTCCAATCCAAAGTTCTGTCACTTAAACACCTGTTATATTTTCGGCAGCTGTTTGTACTGTGTCAGTATAAGACCACAAAATGTTTTCTCGAGAAGCATATTTCGGTCCTGCCTGGGGATGTGCTCGCACTCGTACAGATGAATGTTATCTGAAACATGCAGTTGGATAAATTTTCATTATTACCGCCGCGAAAATAATCAGTTATCCTTTTAGATAGCGTAGTACGATTATTCGATTGAATTGAAATACGATTGAAGAATTGTTTTGCCCGTTATTTCATTTACATCACTGATCCCGCTCATGTGCGTCTACAAATTGCCTGGCTAAATCAGGAAATTAGAAAGTAGAATTCCTGAAGCAGATATAACACTGAATTTAAACCAATACGAATTGTATTGCTGACCGTACTCATATTTCAATCCGAAGTATTCTTATGGACATCCTAGGGATTGCTTCAATCAATTTGGTTAAGTATTTGACTTACACACTTTGGAATGAACAAGGAGCACGGAAGCTATTTGGGATGCCGCCCAGAAAGCGAATCCCTTACAGTCACCAGACTACTTGCAGAGCGCCCAATGAAGCTTGATTTAGGTAGAAAGGGTAGAAAATAAATGTCCAGAATCCTAATAATTTTGACTAAGCCCATCAACTAAACTATTTAACATGTTTCGCTTTTCATACTTTTCTGATCAAACTAGCGAGATAGAAGGATTACAATAATGCGAGGTACCACCAGATAACCAAACGGAAATATCATTTCCTATAATTCAACCAATATCATTTGATCAGTTCTAAAATGATGGTATTGCAGGAGCCGGATATTAAAACGATCAGCATCATTCTTTCAGTCTTGCCCTAAGAGAGCAAAAGCATCTTGCGATATAGAAATCGCTGAGTCGGTGTGCATGAATGTAAAAAGTTGCACTTGTCGAAATACCATCTGAAGTTCATACCTGTTCTGATTTCTGGTACATAGTACATTACTTTAATACCACAGTAGAACACGCAATTGCATCCCGAATTTCCGATAAGTTTGTGAATACCGAGTATGCGACCGAACTCAGATGTCGGTACTCTCGAATAACTTCCCGTATGTTCGGTGGTTCTCGATGAGTGAGCATGTTGCGCGTATCGCGATAGTCGGCAGTTACAAGAACCTCCCGGACGTTTAGTAGATTGGACTGCCACATGTCTCACGTGTTGCACTCGGTTGTAACGCGTCAGCGCAAGTCGTCCTCTTCGCGAAGAGTGAAGTGGTGACTACCCTGACTTTTAGCGCAGATTGTGACGAAATCAGACCTATCTGACAGTATGTCGGATGGTTTTTCTGAAAGTCGAATGACTTAGTGAGCGGTGCGCAACGGAATCTGCAATAAAAAACACTGCACCAAATATACTGGTGCACTAAAAATATGTCTGGACTAAGTCTAAATTAGGAATAGAACTCGCCAGTAAGGCATGTCTAAGTATTACATAATAATGTGCGTAATGAATCTCGAGAATAACATAAGCCACCTAAAATGATTTAATAACCTAAGAACTTAAGAGTGTGCCAGAAGTGGTAGAAAATATCCTGCGAGTGGGATGAAATCGTTTTTAATGGTGGGATGTTGTACATCGTTCAGCGAGCTCTCTAGAAGGAGAATTGTGGTTGTTTTAAATCACGAACCTTCTTCTCCATCCCATTTGGGAAGTAATTTCATTATTATTACTCTTCGAACAAGCTTAAAAGACCGAAGAATCAATTTCCATAAATCAAGAGAAAAATTTCCATTGCTGCAATTCTCTGTCCGTCATGAAAAGAATATACTTCTGTGATTGAAACTTGAACTCATGTCCTTCGAGAAATTTTATTCCGGCACAGAACTTTCCCTTTACACATTAGATCAAAGTTCAGGCCTAAACAGCCATCATGCGTTTTTATTGCTCCACATCGTTTCTTCTCATTTCCCGGCTTGAACGATAGCTCTTCAGTTTTTTTTCACTTTCTCACATTTGATGCGAATATTCGCACAACTTGAATAGTCACCGAAGTAAAGAACGACCATTCTCTCCAGATTAGTCCCTGAACTCCGGTACTATGTCCAACAAAGCACATACAGTCCATCTTCCTACCACAGAACTTGGCTACTCGTTTCGCACAGCTTCTCCGAGGCACAAAAGCAGAATCGAGCATTTACGGATCAGACTCACGGAAAGTATAGTGATAGAACCGCTTTTTATGCACCTAAAAGCTGAGTAGCTGCTGTGCGGAACGAATGTGAGTCGCACAAATCCATGATGATGTTCCTTTATCGCGCTGGTGATGAAAGCAGCGATCCACCGATTAAAACTCGTCGAGGTAGAGGAAAGCGAGCCACCAGTCATTGCAATTTCGTTGCGCCTGACATACAGCCGCTCTCATGAGTAGGAATAACACGTCCTCCGTTGCTTCCGTCAGATAGCAAGATTGAGCAAACGTAGAGGTTTAGGTTAGGCAGTGGTGAGGTACATTCGCACAACTGCCTACGGTGCTCGAAAACGGAGCACGGTCTTCTATTTGATGTTTTGGCTTGAGTCGCCTTCAACTTCTTGTAAAAAAGCCTGTTGCGATCCCATTGTTTCATATGGAATCCAGCCAATATCTATCACTATAGGCTACTGGCTTACTGTTGGCACAAGTTAGTACTCCAGTCGCCGTACCGCATACTTGGCGCACGTCGAATGAATGCATAAAAATTATAAATTAGACGGTGAAATTATTCCCAGTGATATCTACAAAAAAATTCGAGAACTGAACAGATGTCACGGAGACCAGCCCATAACTTCGCTGGAATCGAGTCCGGAATATGAACATCGGAAATCGCGCTGCGCTTTTTTTGAAAATTGCACCACTAGGGTACACGTATCTAATCTGATAAGCCATGAACTAATGTAGTACATTAGCTCTTGGTGCCAAGGCGCGTATACAACCCACAGCACGCACTGTTAAGTCCTTCCCATTACAAAGTCCCAGAGCTTCGTTTGTATAGAAACAAATTCAAAGGTTCACTCAGTGGAAATCAACTCTTTTCGGAACATTTCATACGGTTGATTGCTTTCCGTTCCATTTCTGAGCTTGTTATCTTACGCGTCAACTAAAACTCATATGCATGTTATAGAGAACGAACAAACCAATCCAATTCGATTAATCAACGAGACAGACAGCCGAGAAAGTCCCAATACTAAAATAGTCTGCTAAAGACGTTCACTAACTCAATCGAATCTGAATTAAGATCATACGTATGACATTAAATCTAGTTCTTATGGAGAAGAAATCCTATTCAACACTGCTTTACGTAGACGCTTCCGATTCTATGAGCTTGAGATACATTATATGTATTGTTTATACTTGCTATGCGTTTAAAAAAATGAATCCTGTTTAAACAAATATAGCGCTCAAATGGTAATACCACCTAATTTATCGCGCCTCCGCGCGCACTGTTAAACCAACTCTGTAGTTCACCAATTGAACTTGCCGTCATCACCACTGAAGATTGCAAATAGTGCGACTCTGTTTTCATCCTTGTTGGAATGGTTCACGGCAAACGTACTGCAGGAAAATTTCAAACAGCATTCGCTAATAAATTGCGGACAAAAGAAAGTCTCGAAACCATACTTGACCTCCTTAGCAACTCAATTCTACGAACTAGAATCCCAGAAACGAGAATTATGCGCTTCTATTTCCCATGCTATACTAACAATCTATTGTAAAACCTTCCTGATTGCTTTTTATCGGCCTGCAATGTTCCCCTTCTTCAGCTTCGAATTCTCCTGATTTTTCTGCTTTTCAGACTTATTTTGGTTCCAATGCTCGCTATTTTTCTGGCCTTTCTTTTCATACCATACCGATACTTCTTATTTTCTCTCTGCCTAAAACATCCACTCCAGCATAATATTCGCACCATACACGCTTCGGAGGCACTCAATACCACCCATCTGTTACTTATACGTGATTGTTTTAAAACATTTGGCTCTATGGTGCGGCTTAGGTATGAGCTTCTTCGGTTTCTTCACGTCCATCCCACTCTCTGTTGGAATAAAAGCACTGCTATACTATTCATTCAATTGAAAATCTGCCTTCTCCTTTTCCGTCCAATAACTCCCGCATTATAGCCAACTCAAAGCGTACAGTCCACATTTCAAGCTCTGCACTGGCATGATCGTTTCTCAAGAGAATTTTCTTCAAACATAACTCCGTGCTCCGGCCTCGTAGAAATTGTAGACACAACCGAGTATCATGTGAAAGCAACAACGCAGAAACGAAGACAATACAGAAAAGAACTAGAAAAAAGACTATAAACTCACTTGTGACAGCACATCTCAATTGCGCGACCCTACACCAGGCTCATTTGAAGGATCAACTCGATAGTTATGCCAATACTTGCTGACTGTCCGGCCAATCAGTACGAATGCAATGAAAACCACCCTAATTCTAATGTGTGCTATTCCATATCCCGTTAGTGATTCGATCCCAAGAAACACCTGAAAAAAGGTCGAAGTTTCTCTGATGCTGGAGAGATTTAAGTCTAATAAAATAAATCTTTAGTTCTGGTTGAAAAGAAATAGGAAAATGAACCTGTAAAGCAAAGTAAAAACCTAAGAAATGGTTGGGTATAAAACGAAGTTAATAAAGCATACACTCCTATGCATTGAAATTGATATGGTGCGGTAAACTCCAACAGTCATAACTCATGATGATTCGTACCTCGAAATCTTTTTAATTATTTAGTTTTTCAGTGCGCAAAATAGTACAATCGGATTGCACCATTGCAATTCGATTGTGTATATTGGAACAGAGCATAGATAATTAGGCTATTTTCCCATATAGTTTGGCAATAAGATTCGCCTCTCTTGTAGTTTTATTCAACGTGCAGTACATTACTACAGCTTATTCGAACGATGAGGTTTGTTATACAGAGAATGCCAAATCAAAATAGGGCAGTTATAGTAAAATAAAGCTAGACTAAATGGTTCAAATCGCTGAGTGTGAGGCAAGATAAATGCTGGTTTCAGCGCTGCTAAAGAAAGATTATAAAAAAGTAATTCATTGAACACACTTCCATGCAGATTCGATTACAAGACACAAATTCATTTATAAGAGAACAATCTTGTTCGAAATTTGGATCAGGTTTATTTGAAGATGAAACAAGTCGAAAACTGAGAACAAGTGAATTATGTGAAAGGAAGAATCCATAGGGGAAACAAGGGCTCCATAATGAGGTGTAGAAATGTACTTTTCCAAAAAGATCAGGTTGGATTCTCTTGCTCTTTAAGCTTGTAGTTCTGAAATATTGCATGACTTACGATTGCAAAAGAAGCTCAACGGATAATTGACCATAGTGGAAAAGCAATGTTTATGCGCACGAAATCTTCCAGATAGATTTGTTTTAGGTCAAGAATAATCAAATTTAAAGAAGAAATTTATGAAACGTAGTAGATGAAGGTTATGATATTAAATAGCTTTAATCTTCGGGAGGAAGAAAGCCACTGCGACCATTCGTAGAAAATAATCTGGGATCCGGCACGCATCCCATATTGAACCAATTTGATGACGAATATTCCCTGTCGCTCAATATCACAGACTCATTGCCGCCGCAGATGCTCTTTCTGGAATAATACAACGAGGGAAAATCTGCTATTTCTGCAACAGAGTTTCATTGTAGTGCGGCAAACATTGGGAGGGCATGGCAAGGGGTTCTCAGAGACAAGGAGGAAGGAGGTAGAATACCACACCTACACCCGGATGCATTGTCACTCCACTAGAGGAAGGAATGGCGTAGCAACACGGGTGACTACTTTTGATTGTAGGTTAGTATTATTTGCTATTAGTGCTACTAATTAAGTAGTGTACGACTTCTATTCGGACCCCTACAAGTAGTCCAAAAACTCCAGCAATAAAGCAAGGGGTGTTTTCCCCATACTAAACCGCCTGCGGTAATCAACAGCCGTTTATCACTAGCAGTGTTGCGTTTTTGTCTCCATATGACGGATCTATGACACCCCAATCGCCTTCTCTCCCCATTTCATCCCTCCCCAAGGCTCAAGAGGCAGTCTATCTCCTTTGGATGGCCTTATAATGTCGTCGGCGGCGCACTCACCTTTTTTCCGCTCCCCACCCCTGTTGTGGCATTTATCGCTCTCTAAGGCGGTGCTGCTGTTGTGATTAATGTCCTGCAGTCGCTTCATCACCCTTTTGGGGTGCTCGCTGCACTTCTCCATCGGGTGGCTGTTTTCTATCTGGGCTTGGTGTTGGTGTTTGCTCTGCCTCAAGTGAGGGTTGCACCACATTTGTGTTAGAAATGGCTGCCCAAATCCCAGCCAATTTTCCCATTACATCTACTAACTTCACGAACAATGATCTATTGTTTGATCCTTCTCGATTAATGTATAGAGCGTTAGGTGTAAGCTGACAACAGAAAATACAGTAGGACTAGTAGCAAGATTGTGTTTTCCACAATAGAACTGCCATTCAAATTATTGTGTGGAAGAAAAAGCCTAATGTGTCTACAGAATGATTAGAAAGCTATCTTTCGTAAAAATTGTAATAATCTATTCAAATCTTGAGATTGAATTAGTAACAACCTAGATCATAAAGCTATATGCAGAATGATACCTCGATTTAGGTAAGACCCCAAATCATGCCATTTCGAATTGTTGACTGCTCGAATAGGAATTATTCAAATGGTTCAGACAGGCTGTGAGCTATTTTGAAAATTTATTTTAATTTAGAGGTGGATTCATGATATCGGTGGCCGAGTACGATTTGTAGACTCATCTTGAATAAAGTCACACTTCTGAATTATGTGTTGGAATATCGGGACGAATCATACATGATAGATCATCTACTCAGTGCCAGAATCAGAGTATGTAGAGAATTGATAAATGAATGTAATGATAGAGCATTATAATTTTCTTCTCAGGAATGCTAATTTTGAAATTTGTTGCCAATTTATATTTGTGCACTGCCATTGATATTTAATAACATTGACTAATTTCTACAGAGTTCATCGTCACATATCCAGCAAATAAATCGATGGCGAATTGTAAAAGTATACCGAGCAGCCGCACAATCATGACGCAATGATAAAATACAGACTAGTTAATATTTGCTTATCGTCTACCTGAAATGATCCCTCGGTATAATATTTATTAGCGCTGCGGCGTATAATTACTTATTCTACAACCTTCTGATCACATCCATGGGAGTACTAGAAGAATATTTGCTCTTTAATGGAATGTTAAACTCAAAACTTTCGATTCATTCCAGCCAAAATAGGTATATGACCTTTGGAATCGTGGTATTCCGTCATAGAGCAGGAAACAGGCCAAGGATAATGCAGGCTTGGATGAATTATACGTTCGAATGCTTCGGTAACTTTATACTTGACTTTTTGTAATCAAACAAGAAGCCCCAAGAAGTACGGTTCAAGTTGAAACGAATAACATTCACAACAAATGAATGAATTTGAACTCGATGATCCATTTCAGCGTATCATGATTGGCTTTCTATTGGTGACAATATCTTATTTGAAATAGATCTTTTCGCTAATCCCTATTTATTTTATGAACAAACAGAAATCTTGGATCAAATTTTTCAAGGTACTATAGAGAGAATGTGAAAGAACTGTAGATTAACATGAGATAAACATTTTCTGATACGTAAGGTTAACCCAGCTATTCCTCTTTTAGAGACGGGTGACTAGCCAAACTCTAACTGTCACCCTGTTGTGGAAAATCAGAAGAAGCGGCTCAGATTAATACATCGGTGAACGAGAAATCGGAGGCCGATGTACTTCATGTATTTCTAGATATGAATGATAGAAACATTACACTAGTAACAGATAATCGTCAGCATCAGCCTTGCAGACAAAACGCAAGCTGGCAAAATGACGTGTCCACGCACCCAACCCCCACCCCAGAAGTAGAAGCTATGTCGTCCGTAAGAACCGCCCTTGGAAGGCTTCCACAACTGTAGGGGTACAGATAGTTCACCCCGAAAGCGTACTTCGGAAGACACTTTTAAAATATGACAGATTTGGTGAAAATCATGGAAAGTTCAAGTTCAAGTACATCTGTAGGGAATGGATGGTTTCTACCATGTTTAGTAGAAATAATACAAAGAAGTAAGTAGGTGAAAACATAAAAAAGATAGGAAATAAAAGGAAATAAACGTATAATTGAATGGAAGGGAACGAAAGGGAAATAGTGTATCACCTGTCTGTATTTGAAAAGTCAAAGTCGAACTGGTGCAGACATGTGTTTGCGCTCTACAAGCAGTACAGCGCGCATTTCTAATTAAATAAAATCATCGTTTTACCGAAATCTAAGTCGAAAATTCAAATATATCAGGCTTCGTTAGGAAGAACTTAACAAATCCTTCCAAAAAAATAATATACTTTCTGTAATGATAAGTGGCAATTATATTATGCAAATAACAACAGCTACTTTGAAAAAACGTTCCTGTTGACTTAAATTAGATTATTCTCATAAAATTTAGATTCATTCGTATTGTTCCTAGCAAATACTGCTTTTCGTTCAATCAATTTGCACTCGGAATTCAGATTGGCTCTTGTAAAAGCAGGGCGAAAAAATGAAGAACACCCAAGTTTAAGGTACAATCCGCATGTAGAAAATCGATCAAAATTTAACTAAAATTTACTTTTTCAACCGTCAAGATCAGATGAAAGCGCTTCAGAAATCGACCTTGGTCGACCACACAAAATTCTTTTAACACTGCTGAGAGCTATGCAATGGTTTGCGTGAAATTAAGAGTCTACTGACAATGTAAGATAAATTTCGATCGATTTACTGCCTGCGGATGGGCACCCGAAACTAGGGTGTTCTTGATTTTTTCACCCCCGTTGTGCTGTTGTTAAACTCCATACTTTACTATCAGCGCTTTATTCTAGGTCAAAAAAGAGCATGTTTTACCTTATGTGGCATTGTTTTCATTATCCCATACCAAAATAAGTTTATGAAAACATGAAAACAACATTTTCCAGCCGAAGTAATGCTATCGAAACTATTTGCCATTTTGCACATTTTTTGAATTCTTCGCAACTGCAAAAACTTTCTTGGCAACGGAAATACTTATATTTGTACTGGTTATACCTTAGAAGGTTTATTTTTATCACCTCATCTTATTTATTTTTTTTCATACTTATTCGATCGCCTGAAATCATTATGATTTTTCTGCCATGGTCTTGTCGATCGTAGAGAACCAAACAAAACACTTAAACTTAACTTGACTTTCCAGAATGATTTCAACAAATTGAAAGCAAAGAGTGAATGGTTGGCAGATAGCTTAAATCATTTTGGGACTCTAAATTTGTTTTCCAGTTTTTAAGCGTAACCTGAATATAGATTAGAAGTTTCCAATTGAATACTGTATTGCTAATGAAATGAAAAGTACCATTTTGTTAAAGTTCTACTTACAGTAATAGAATCCCATTCGCATTATAGACTGTGGAAGTGATGGAGTGGAGGAACACTAATCAAGAATACGAGAAATAAGAATGATCTACTGTACAAGAGGATTCTCGGAACAACACGCGCTCGTTTACGGTGGTCTAGAAGTCTCGACATCGCATGAGTCTGATACTGTTCCATTAACGTTATTCGAGGTGTCGTCGGGTTCAGTGGAGCAAGGTATTGAATTCTTTTTGTATATTCGCCTACCATCCGTGAACACATGATCAAGATAATACGCAAATGGTGCGATATGTGCACAATCACAAGTAGGCGTATATCCAAATCGATTCCAATTTCGCTCCGCAACGTCCATCCACTCTGAATACGCTTCCGCTGAAACTACATTTCTCTCGTTCAATTGTGCTAATAACGCTGTGCCGTTTCCGAGCCTACCATCATCGAGATGTTCGGTTGCTCTAAGAGACAGCATAGTTGCTGCCATTCCAGAACCAAAACTGTACAACAAAACTCGCTTACCACCCATACGCTGTCCCTCACGCACTGCCAACCCACAAAGTGATGCATAAAGCGATGCTGTGTACATGTTCCCTGTTTCGCGAGCTAGCCATGCACCTGGTTCAGCTTTTTGTGTGTACAGTTCACAAGTTAGATTGACGAAGCTCTTCGTGGCTTCACGATTTTTGTACTCGCGCATCGCAGTGTCCCCACGCAAATGTTTCACTGCACTATAAAACTCATCGTCAACATCATCCATATTCTCCATGTCATGCCAGACAAGGCGCGCAACAGCTTTGCGCACCATCTTATTGAAAGGTGTATGAAACAACACATAATCAATGGCATCCCCTCGCAAATTAACATGACCACCAAGCACCGCTTTTGCTCGCGCTTTCCACAATTGATACGTTTTCTCAAGTCCACGAGTGTAACACTCAACAGTTGCTGCACCATCTACTACGGGATATTCCGAAGCACCATTAGGTTTGAAGAAGTCATAGGTGTTTTCCATATGAGTTGCACGAAGTTTGTGTTCGATTGCTAACCGTACATTTTCGCCACGCCCAAGTAACATGGCCACAGCTCCTGCACCACCAGTGGCGCGTGCAGGACCCGGAGCATAGACCGCGATATCAGCACAAACTACAACAGCGAGACGACCATCCCAAGCCGAGCTCTCCAACCAAGCACAAGCATTGAGAAGTGCAGCAGTCCCACCATAACAGCCATTAGTACAATCGAGTCCCTCAACCTCGAAATTGCCAGACTCTACAAATAATTGCATGAGACGTGACTTGAGGGATTTCGAGCGGTCAAGAACTGTTTCAGTGCCAACATCCAATCTTCCGATATCGGAATAATCTACACCAGCGTTTCGAATTAACTGATCGACAGCAGTAAGCGCGAGACTGGCTACATCCTCGCGGTCCGTAACAAAACACATTTTTTGCTGGCCAAGTCCAGTAGTGTATTTTCCATTCACCCCATCGTACCGTTCCAGATCTTGATGACACACAGAGAAACGTGGTAGATAAGTGTAGAGATCGATGATACCAATGCGATTAGTTGGTGAGGCGCTGCTGCACATCGCACGCGCACGCGGTCGTCCCTAACAGTAGAAAGAAGAGGAACGAGATGCAAAAATCACATGGTATACAAACTTACTGGTGGTGTGGAAAAAAAACGTAGGTATGATAAAAAGGAATTAGTTTTGTGCGTGTGTGTGTGTGTGCAATGGACGTGATTGTGTGATTGTGCGATGGTGTTGTATCACTGTCAATCGAGGCCAATTTGTAACGATTTGGTGGGCCGTCGTAATTGTTCATCGTAAGACCGTGAGTGAAACCCAACGCAATCCTCAACTCTCCCAATTACAATCGCCACACACATTCTCACGTTCTTTCCGTTATTCTTATTCTGTGCCCTGACTGTTTCTTCGTGAACAAGATCAGCACTCTGACTTGAATTATTCCATCTTGCCACTGTTCTTCCACTAACCTGCACCACCCCCAACAACAGCACCATGTCGAGCACGAATCGATTGCCCGTCGTGCCTTCGCGTATGTCGCTGCAAACGATGAAGCAGCGACTCAGCGGTGCGAAGAAAGGCCACTCTATGTTGAAAAAGAAGTCTGATGCGCTGATGGTTCGTTTCCGTTCGATTCTGCAAGACATCATGGACAGCAAAACTCGCGCTGGTGATGAGTCCCGCGATGCTATGCTTGCACTAGCTCTGGCCAAGTATGCGTTCGGTGAAGAATTGAAACATGTGGTCATTGAGAATGTGAAGGATCCCAGTATGAAAGTGAAAATGACCGAAGACAACGTGGCCGGTGTTGCCATTCCTGTATTCTCGAAACTCGGCAGCAGTGCTGCAACCAGCACGGCCGCTCAAGGTGCCGAAGCCACGTCCAGCGCCAACGGCAAGAATACATCGGATAGTGCCTTAGCGTATACTGGCCTAGCGCAGGGTGGGCAACAAATCTCCGACGCACGCAACACGTTTGGTGGCACTCTCGATTTATTGGTGAAATTGGCTTCGCTGCAAACCTCTTTCATTATTCTCGATGAAGCCATCAAGTTGACGAATCGACGTGTGAATGCGCTGGAAAATGTGGTGCAACCGAAAATCGCCAACACCATCAAGTACATCATCAGCGAACTGGACGAGATGGAACGCGAGGATTTCTTCCGCCTCAAGCTGGTTCAGAACAAAAAAGAGCGCGACCGTCTCGAGAAGGAAGGCGAGGAGCTGCTGGAGAGGAGACGACAAGGTCTCACCGCCTTCGACATGGACCAATTTGGCGGCGGCAAGAAGCCCGGAGTCAATGGCACTTCCACCGACGCATCCATCCTCGATCTTGCTACCGGGGCTGCTGACCCTGACGTTCTGTTCTAGTCTATTCGCCTCTACTAAACCTCGCCCTTTTCGTTTCCTTTCCGTTTGGTAAAGTAGAAATGGCTGCCCTGGCTTTGTGCCTGTTCTGTGCCTTCATAGCTCTATAAATTGCACTTGGTTACGTTGAGCGAGTTAGGTAGAAAGTTGCGTCGATTTATTCGTCATTTGGGCGGTTCAGTTACTCGGGTGTTTATCGGTCAGTAGCGCGGAACAATGCAAGTGCAATATGGAGCGAGGCATCTCACAACATGCTCTATCATGAACTATTGTTCGACTCCCTCGGAGATATTACTCCACCATTCGATGTGCCACTCACATCCGGGACACTACCACCATTTCCCTGCGAATCAAGTTGGGCTTCTGATATTGGCGGCGTCTGTTGGTTGCCATCTTTCGGTTGCGCAAAGTAATTTCGAACCGAGTCGAACCAGGATGGCTGTGTACCTTCTGCAGTAAGGTGCTGTTGGAGACCTTCTTCCGGATCTGCTTCAGGCTGATCCGGTGCACCATTGCCTGCTAATCTCGCATACGAACTCTGACGCACTAATCCACCAGTCCAACCTGGAGCCGAGTGACTTGTGGGCATTTCATGTCGGCCTCTTCTGGCCATTTGTGCTGAAATATCCCCTTGCGAGGCAGGCACGCTCCCAGAACTCGGTTGCTGTTGCGTGGCACCGCCTGTTTGAGTTCTTACATGTCCAGTTGCAGCGACAGGAATAGGAGTGGGATGCGGCTGACGCTGTGAAGGTGGAGCCTGAGCTGCACCATTCGCACGAGGCGGTTGCACTTCTGGTTGCTGCGTAGAGGTCGATGAACCGCGGCCAATCCGTGGCCGTCTTGACATAGGATGGCGTTGCAGCTGAGCGTAGAAAACCTTCAGGACATTACCGCCGGGTGCACGGAGATCAGCACGGATTCGTTCCTCGTCACCCCATCCGAGGTCAACAAGTGATTTGATCATGACAGGGTCCGGGTCATTCACAATGTCAGTCGGAATGACAAAATCATCTCTGATGAACGTAGGCGGCGAGGTGTTGAACCATGGGTGCGCTTTGATTTGTTCAAGGGTGATACGCGCATCAGGATCCACAGTAAGCATCGAGGCGATGAGGTTACGCAACTCAACTGGTAAATTTTGTGGCATATGATAATGGCCAACTTGGACCTTTTTCAGAAGACGTTGGATGTTGTCATCGTCGAAAGGAAGTCGACCAGTTACCATCGCATAGAGAATGACCCCGCACGACCAAATGTCAGCTTTACGGCCGTCGTACTTGGCACCGGAAACAACCATAGGGTCACAATAATGAGGGCTTCCACATGAAGTGTCCAAAAATACCCCTGGGCGAGAGAGTGACGTCATGCCGAAGTCGGCAATTTTCACTTTGAGGCTTCGGTCTAACAAAATGTTCTCAGGCTTAAGGTCTCGATGGCAGATTAGACGTTTGTGGCAGTACTCCAATCCAGCAATGATTTGCTGAAAGAAGTTCAATGCTTCAGCAGAAGGCAATGCGCCACGACGAACGAGATACTCGAATAGTTCGACACCATCGACAAACTCCATCACCAGAAACAAGTGGGTATGAATCTCGAACACATCAATAAGCGACATCAGATTGGGGTGGGAGAGGAGTTTCAGCACGGAGATTTCGCGACGCATTTTCACTTTCAGCGATGGTTTCCGGTCGAGGAAATCTTTGCGTACGATTTTGATGGCGACAATCTCCCCAGTATCGGTGTTTTGCGCAAGTTTGACTTTCGATGAAGACCCGGTTCCCAATGTCTTCCCGAACACATACGGTCCAACCTTCGGACCCTGTGCTGTGACTTGCATCGACTGCTGCGCAGTCGCCATGTTTGGTACAATCCGAAGACCACCAGATGAGTATGAATCGAGTCCGAGTGGAGAACAGAGAATCTCGTCGAACCAAGTCGCCTACTTGACTCTTACCGGTCTCCGAACGTCGGAGTTAACAAATGGTTTGTTTTGTGCTTTATATACAGAACAGCAACACACGAGTGGCGATGTAGGAAGGTACAAAAACGCTTACAGTTTATTTTTCTACTATTTTTTCGATATAGGCTAATTTTTTATGAAATACTAGTTCACCAATCAACCAAATTACCCTTTGGTCGCGCTCCTACTTCTCTCGTGCTCACGTTAACGACCACATTGCTAAACCGTCGAATCCGCTTATTCTCTATATCAGGCACCAGCGTTGTCGCTCTGTCGTTCCCAAGCCCTGTGTTTAACATCGAACTCTGCTTCTCGTTTTCCTACCTGGTCCACTCGCCACCTGAACAATGTCGCGCCATCGCTCCGTTCGCAACCTGACGTTCGACGATTACGATGACGGCTATGATGATTACTACGACGAAGATTATTATTCCGAAGAAGAAGAGCAGTTGAGCGAGGAAGCCGCAAGATATCTTATTCGCAACGACCCAATTGAAGCCGGCCTAAGCAACTCCAATGCGCCACCGCAACAACGCCAAGAAGACGAGCAACCTGCAATCCAGTTCTTGTGTGACGAATTCAGCCGCCTTTTGTCGACGACTCTATCAACAAACGCCGTCGAAATGGCGCTGGCTGAGTCTAACTACAATCAAGAAGCCGCGCTTGCTAAGCTGCGCGCCCAACACCCGCCTACCGCTCAACACCCTTCCACTCCTTTCAATAACCCGCTTAATCGTGACACTCCCTCCCCTATCGGCCAAGCTGTAACGGAATACTCCGATTCTCGCCCACCTAATTTCTTTGATGGTTCTGCTAATGTTGCGTCTCAGGCGGGCGATGTGGTGGTGACTGGCGGTCGCGCCTTGTTCCCGTCTGCAGGCGATGTGACCCACTTTGATTTTCAAAATCCCAGTCCCGACGACGTCATCCTCGCAAAGCGTGGTCGTGGCCGCGAACGTGCCATGGGTGCCAAATTGCGCCTTCCTAAGCCGTCTTCTCGTGGACCACGCCCTGTTGTTCCTCCTCCCGCACCGGAACCTGAAAATACTTCGAAGCCGACGCTGCCGAAGCCTGCAGCACCGAAGCAGGAGACGCAGAAGTCAACAAAATCGAAGCCCAAGAAGATTCGTGTGCCACGGAAGGTTGAACCTCGACAACCCAAATCTGTACTACGTGCGAATGGCAGAACGCTCAACTCCCAGAAAGTGGACCAGCCGGCATCAGTCAAGCCGCAGATTGCACAGCGTGTCAAGAAAATCGATGTGAACAGTGCTGCAGAACAAGCATCGGAAAAGAAATTGTCAATAGCTATTGTCGTTGCTGGTCATGTCGATGCTGGCAAAAGTACGCTGTTGGGTCATCTTTTGAAACTACTGGAAATGTCCAACCAGTCCTCTAAGCGAAGAGGGAAAACGAAGGATAATCATGGCAAAGATTTAGCTTGGACAACAGACCAAGATGAAGTTGAACGTGCACGTGGCGTTACCATTGATTTTTGCCTGCGAGAATTCGAAACTGTTCGTGATTCGAAAACCATCAGTTTCGCAATGCTCGATGCACCCGGTCATCGTGATTTCGTTCCTGCGATGATTTCTGGCGCTACCCAAGCGTCAGCTGCCCTTCTCGTTGTGGATGCCTCTACCGGTGAATTTGAATCGGGCATCTCAGAGAATGGACAAACTCGGGAGCATGCCGTGCTGTTGAAGGCAGTAGGTATCGCCTCCCTGCTTGTGGTTATTAACAAGTTGGATACTGTGGAATATTCGCAGAAGAGGTACAAAGAAGTTGTGTCTGGAATGCAGGCCTTCTTGAAGAAGAACGGATGGAAATCAGGAGTGAAATATGTAGCCGCCTCTGGTCGAGCAGGTGTGAACCTAATGGGCGACTTGCCGCGTGATAGTCCACTTGGCAAGTGGTACAAGGGACCGACAGTTTTGAAAGCAATGGAAAACATGGCACTTGCTATGGAAGCTGTGGACAAGAAAAGAATCAGCGAAGAACCTGAAAAACCTACTCGTCTCCTTGTGTCAGACTCGTTCCGAAGTGTTTCGTTGGGAGGAGTTATTGCCGTTACCGGGAGACTATTGCGAGGAACAATTGCGCCACGTGACTCTTTAGTGGTCGCTCTCAGCGGACTTACTGCGACTGTGAGACATGTAGAAGTTAATAATGAAAGAGTGAAGCTCGCCATCGCTGGCGTTCACAACACTCCGATTAATATCAGTCTGACATCGGTACCGGACGCTTTGGCAATTAGTAGCGGCCATGTTTTGTGTGATCCTGTGAACCAAGTACCGGCAGCTACCAAGTTCAAGGCTCAAATAGTAATTCAAAACCCTGATGTGCCGCTTTTGCAAGGTTCGGCTGTAGAAGTTCATATCGGTGGCGGAAGTGAAGCCGGCACACTTCATAAGTTGGTTCAATACTGCGGCCGCGGTGAACAATCGAAGAGGAAACCGCGGCGATTGGTGAATGGCGATTCTGCCATTGTTGAAGTGAAGGTTCAACGCTCTGTTTGTATGGAACGTTCGAAAGACTTGAAACACCTCGGATTCTTCACTTTGCGTGCTAACGGCAAGTCGGTTGCCATAGGCATTGTACTCGACATTTTGAAGACGAAGAAAGGAGTAGCAGATGAGAAGTCGTCGTCTAGTTCTCAGCCTCAAGCTGGATCCTAACTATCGCTTAGTTTAACTTCTTGTGGATTCTTACTAAACTACCTTCATTGATATTTCTTTTCTCTTACCATATACTACGTTCGTGAAATAGGTCTTACCTGCTCAACTGCTTCGAAAGGTCTGTTTTGTGAGGCGAAGTGATGGCACCGTGTAGTGGATTCTTGTTCAGATTCGCGTTCTTAAGACGATTCCTTTGGTTTCGCGTTCTAACCACTCGATACTTGGTGCGAAGGTCGACGCAATTATCAACCACCGAGCGTGGCTCATTGAAGCCCAAGCACGCATGGCAACTACGGCATCGAATCACCTCCACAGCATTTCGTGATAGAGAAAGCTTAGGTTGTTGGCGAGCCTACAGAGAAGACTTTGGATTTCGCAAGTTAGATGATGAAAACAATACTACTATTAGATAGAACATTCGTGTGAAGCATAAGTACTAGGAGGGCGCTAAGAAAGTGGTGAGAAGAAATAGAAAGAGGCTGGATACATCGACGGACGTCATAATACAAGGAAGTTAGCCACAGAACTAGCACCAAGAAGTCTGCAGTCGGCTACATTTACCAAAAGTAAGCAGCACACAAACAAGTGCAGTCTAGCGCTTACTTGCCCTCTTCCATGTTTGCGAAGACGCGATCGATTTCGGAGTCACCGACATCGGTAATCGCCATAGCCGAGCAGCGGAAATAGCGGCCGCACGCGGTTCCCAAGTCAATGTTGTTGCCCTGGAAGTGGTGGACGGCGCATTTCGCGAGCATGGCGTAGTACTCCAGCTCGGATTTCTTGATTGCTGGAGTGTTCTGGGCGATGAGGATGAGCTTGGTCTTTCCGGAACGCAAGCTCTTGATGGTCGAGCGATAGCCGAGCGTGTACTTGCCCGACTTCACCACGAGCGCCAGTCGCGCGTTGACGTTCTCTCCAGACTTCTTCTTGGCCTTACCCATCGCGTTGTTGTGATTGCGTTCTTTTTTCGATTGAGGTGTTTGGGATGGGTGGGAGCAGATGCGACTACGGCTAATCACACTGCGGCGGCGGTCGACGTCGATGCCAAATTGGATCAAGTGGAATTCCAACAAATGGAAATATTTTATTTCTTCCTTTCTGACAGTACCGTAGGAAATAACGCTTTGGTAACAACACTTGTCATAATTGCCCATTGAGCTCAACTAGACAATCTCCGGCGACGTGGGCAGTGGGTCGGACTCACGTTGGAAGTGAACGGTGTGTGGATCTCCCCAACGTTGCTCATCAAAGTCGATTCCGTTACCGAATCGACTCGTATGCAACAGCCCCAATCTTCATTGTGGTAAGCATCTCCAAACTCGCAGATTGTTCCTTGACGCGCGATCCGCAATGAGTTCCAACGTTGTTCAAATTGTCGACGGGAACGGAAATGCGCTTCACAAAGAAGCATTGTGGTTTCCGGAAGATGAAGAGTTGGGCTCGGAGGTTGTGACCATGGTGGCTATCCTTGGTGCGCAAGCATCTGGGAAGTCCACCCTGTTGAACCAAGTTTTAGGTACCAACTTTGCCGTTGGAACAAGTGCTACATTAGGCTCCGCAACCACGAAGGGCATTACTGTTGCGAAAAGCGCGTCTTCTAAGTATGTTGTTGCCATCGATGTCGAAGGGTCCGACTCTAGGGAGCGTGGAAAAGCGGACAAGTTCTTTCATCGCAAATGTGCCAGTTTCGTCGCCTCTGTCGCAGATGTCGTATTGCTCAATCTCTGGTTTCATGAAGTTGGACGGCTCGATACCACTGCATATTCCTTGCTCGATGCCGTATTCTGTGAAGCTGCGAAAAACGAAGGAACGAAATCTGCGCTCGTTGTTGTAGTCCGAGATGTTGAAGATGATGTGGACTTGAACGCTTTAGAGCAATTATTGGAGCAGGACGTGAAGGAAGTTTGGGACAAGTCGGCAGTATCGAACACTGTTCCATTTAGCGATTTCTTCGAACTCTCCATTTGTACCCTTCCTCACATGCGTCATCGTCCGGCTGGGTTCAAGGAAAGCTGCGAAGTCCTTTCCAAGAGGCTGTTGGATCAAGATGTGGAGGATCTCATTGCCAAACCAGAATTCTCGAAATCTCTTCCGTTCGATGATGTAGCACCATTTTGCCAAAGCCTATGGGAAAGCTTTTTCGAGCAAAAGAGATCTGGCGATGCAACGGAGGATCAAGGTGGTAACGAAAAAGATTCAGTGATGGCAGCTTTCCATTGTAACGAAATATTCTCTAAAGTGCTAAGCGAAACGCGTAACGCGCTTGAAGAACTCTCAGCAGGAATGGAGAATGGAGAAAAATTAGAGGGCTTTGGAGCTAAGGCCGATGAGATTCTCGTGAAAGCGCTCGACTCCTACGACAAGGGGACGGAAAAATTCCGAGATGATGCGATTCAGTCGCGGAAGCGACACGAGCTCGAGTCGATTATCGACACAACTGAGAATGCGATATTTATGAAACAGATCCAAATCGTGCGAGAGAATGCGCTAGTACAGTTCAAAGCGTCGACTTCGTCGGATGATGTCCCGTCCGACTTCGCGTTCTTCACCGCGGTATCCAGTTTCATGCGCGAAGCGGAAGAATCGAAAAGACCAGATTCCAATTGGAACAGCAAGCGAGAACTACAGGATCTGCAGAACATGATGCATGAAATTTCAGCACAGCGTAAAAAATTGTTGACAAGTCAAGTTTCGGCCGCACAACAACAAGCACATGCGATGCAGTACTTGCAACTGCAACAGAGTCAGATGAACGCGATTCAAGCGCAAGCATACGGTGGTGGTGGACCGGGCCAGTGGAATGTTGGCGCCGCGTACCGACCGCCGGATACCAACATTAACGCAAGCTTGAGTTATCAACAAGGGCGAACCAATATTCAAATCTCGATGGTCCCTGATGATTCAGCATCGTTGCTCGGGCCGAATGGATTCACATCAGAAGTAGGTCCAGGAAACTTAGGTCTCTCGTTCAATATTGGTCTCTGATGTTAAAGTTCAAATTGTGCGTTACTGCTGAGAATGTCAAGTCGTCATCATCGTCGTCATCGTCGCCATTATAGAGTGAATGCTGTTTCCTAAGTAAACATATAACACTAACGCGACTTACTACCGTCCTCGTTTTTTCTCAGACTACTATTATGCCTCCTTGGTGAAAACGAGCGGTAAAATTGTTAACCCTCACGAACACTCGGTGTGACAAAGAAAAAATGTAACTCAAGTCACAAACTAACGGATGTGTTGGCGGCCAACGACACTCTCAGACTGTACTTGTATGCCTCTTTTGTGAAAACGAGCGATAAACTTATTGACATTCGCGAACACTCGGTGTGAAGAAAGGAAAATGTAGCTCAAGACCACAAACTAACGAATATGTTGGATATACATAAGCTTATCAAGTTAGTGAAACAACTCAAGATTTCGAAATTCGGAAAAGGCAATGAAGCCAACTCCCACTATGCGATGGAAGAAGAAGCAACCGTTGAAACACCGACTCGCCTACCTCTTGAATGACATGGATCCTGCGGCACCGACACCATCCAACACCACAAAGTTTCTATTCAAGTGCAAACGTAAGACGCACCTCGTGTCGCCCACCCGTGATACGAAAAAGTCCGAGATGGCCAAGCTCACAAAAGCGTTGAGCGCATTACACCTGG
>JAAUYH010041204.1_pt1 | contig 22057 bp, 15 predicted proteins | sample 7278061 | NCBI WGS metagenome assembly JAAUYH01 (sample SAMN14350203, study PRJNA611818) | marine sediment metagenome | isolation source: surface marine sediment (0.6m) | place: French Polynesia: Moorea | collected 2018-08 | reverse complement strand
TCTTCAACTTATTCCTCCTGCATATACCTGTACAATTGTAGGCTTACACCACTTTTCGCTTACAACCAGATGTCTGAGATTGCTTATCTGGTTCTCCACAGAACGAATCACATTTCTCCAATTCTCATAACGCGTATATTTTGTTGCATTAACTGTGTTATTCGTATCACATAAACTTTTCATTTTCATCAAATGTTGTTTTAAATTTTGTCGTCGAGTAAAGAATAGCTTTGGCTCGGTTCCTAAGAATTGTGGTCAGATTTGAGCCTATCGATTAATTGCTCAGTTCGCTCAGCGGAGCGCAGTATTGATATTTTTATATGGAATTGGACATGTAATATGATATTTCTCCTGATTTGCTTGCTCTGGAAATACAAAATCACGTGACTTTCCAGCATTACTTTGTCTACTAAATCAATAATAACTGACGGGATTTGTTCGTGCAATTATTTCGGTATTGATCTCCTCCAGCATCGACTTTCTTAGCTTGTTTTACGTTAATTTATTTGAGCTTTAGTATTTCTCTGTTTAATCAGTAGCTTTCTGTTAGCTTGGCGTACACCGAAAAGCGCTGAAGAAAGTATTGAATTGTTCAAGATACTTCTACATAGTTTTGGATGCTTTTCGGAAGTTTCAAATTTTTCTAGAATCTTCTTTCCGTAAATTATAAATACTTATTGATGCTCCTAGATTCAAAATGTTCAAACATTTGGGAGATGCGTCCAGTACAATTTCGACTATTGACTACGGGGGCGACTATCGGGACTGTTTGAGCTGCAATCTCGTGTCTATCTATCACATACCCCGGAATATATTTAGCAAATGTAAGAAATTTTATATATTCTGTTAGCGTCGTAAAATTACGCTACTTCAAGTAGCAGTCGAGCAGGATAAAAATGTGATATGAAGAACTTTCAAACAAAAACTACGTTTTTGATTCTCAAAAGATCATGAAATAGTTTCTGGTACACCTTTTTAAATGTACTTATGGCATGTTGTATCTTCGTGACTTTCCAATACCGGGTGTTTCAATCAAGTGGCGGACTAACTGAAATTCGTTATTTTTGCCACGAACACAACTTGTTGTTCTTGACACGCCGAACGAACTTCGAGAATATCGACTTTGCATACACTCATATATCCATTTCGAACACGCTTCTCGATTCTATTTGTTCGGCTACCGGTACGGGGAATCTGCGCTGTATGAATTTGACTTTTCTGGTGTTTCAAGATATTGATGCACTTGTGCAACTGTTAAATGCGAATCACAAACTGAAAATAATGAAAACATCGCAATTGCAAAAGCTTGTTGGCATAGTAGATGCGGGGGATAAAGCGGTGAGAAAAATCCATTCATTGTTGGGGCATCATGATCTTCGTGAGTTAGCGGCTAACTTACAATACTTGATTCCAATTTTATTCTGCAAGAATCATCATGAATAGATATCTCAAGCAGACAATCAGCTACGAAGAATAAATTATTCTCTTCAAGACAACTGCGAATACCGTTATTCTCCTATGGAATCAATTATTCAGCACTATAGGTTTCATCAGCTATTTTGTCTTGATCTAAAATTGCACGATTGAAACCTTCCACATCTCAAAGGCTAGAACTCATGTAGCGTTGGGGATATTGAGAACAAAATAACAAAGGAAGTTCATCTGCACTTCGAAATTCAAAGGCAGTATGTCCTGTCGCCGATCTCGTAGTGTATGTCTAGCGGTCGAAAAAAATCATTCGCACAAATTCAAAATGGGTAAGCCAAACCTCATATCCATAAACATTCCATTTGCGTTTTTTTCTGCTGCGTTTCTAACCACGCTCAGTAAATGAAAGTGCAGCTTCAGTTGAATCTAGAACAGAATCATCGTGTGCAAGTTTCAGAGAATACACGTTTTCCAGTCATCTTCTGCATTGTACCTTTGATTGAGTGTACTACATAAATATCAAATTCATATATGTTATCTGGAACAAGTTGAATCAAATGTTTACTCACTACGATTTATCTAGAATAATTGTTCGATATTCTAGGTAAGCAAAACTGTCATGGAATAAATTAAAATACAATATCCAGTAAGTAGAATGATCAAATTGCAGAATAATTCTAATTTGCGATACCAGAATATATTTTTGACAGTCTCTGAGTTAGCCATTACCTGCGACTGAGCAATACTATGGTGCAGTGGCTCGATGAGACATTCCGTGACGCATGTGGCCTATTTCGATGTCGTCCACTTGATGTGGTCATATGTGGAAGAGGTATTCATGTGAGACGTCTCGCGGTGTTCCTGTCAATCGTTCCATGGGAGCCACATTTCTATGATGTTCAACCGTCATCACTCATGTCGAAACGCAATCTTTGCAATATCTCAATACAGTGCCTTGTATGAATATCTGTTAGAACAGTCTGAGTAGACTAGAGATGGCTTGATCATAAAGTAAATAAATTACTCCGTACTCTCAACTACAGTACTACATTCATACGTTCATCAACTATGCTTGCTGGCTTGGTGTGATGAGACTCAAGCGCAGAGGAAGATGAATGGAACAAAGGTGGACACCAATTTTAAGTTTAGGCAATTTCGGATTCTCAACAAGTGAGTTGCCCCGAGATAGGTGGGTCGAAAAAGGATACTTCATAGTTCATAGAAGGACCGGGAAGGAATGCCCAATGTATTCTTCTTTCCTGGGCGCGGCAGTGCAACGAGAATTGGTTCACGTTCTGATGGCGTGGGACAGTTTTATTTGTTGCACTCTTACTTTGCTTTTTCCTACAGTGTAGTGCTGTGTATGAGGGGATTTACTTGTATGTTACTCGGTCGGCGTAATACTGTACGGGTAAGATAACTGTAAAAACGGGAAATATCTTGGTATGAATCAAAAACAATAACGAAAGAAAACGCTTGGCAAATGAAAGGCTGCCATTTGTGAATTGGCATTATACCTCATAACCTTATCGCTGTTGCCAACCTGCACCACCACTTTCGTTCCCACGGTCCCCAGCGAACATGACGGGGCACTCGTACCTGAACACGCTGTCTGCGGACGAGCTGTTCGTGATTATTCGCTACGTGAGCAACAGGCCAGACTCGCAATTCTGGCACGCGTACCTGAGAGGGCGCAGTCGCGAAACGTTGTTCACGAAAAACGGGCCGTTCGCCAACGCGATTCGCGAGCATTTCACGCACGCGCTCGTCCACGAGACCCACGGCAAGGACTGCGGTGTGTACGTTTCCGGCAATGACAAGTTCGGCGTGCGGCTGTTTCAAGACTTTGGTAACTCGTTCACGCGCGTCACCATTTCCGACTACGGGCTATCGACCCTACCGACGAGACACGACATCATCGAGGCGTTCGCGGAAAACTCCGACTCTTTGCGACAACTCAACCTGTTTCTCGACAGGGAAAGCATCGTCAAGTATTCGAATCGTTCGTTTTTCGTTAAGCATGTGACCCTGTTGGAGCATTTCCGTTTATGGTTTCGTTCCTCTGAGGGCTTTCGCTTAAAATTACCCGCATTTACGAACTTGCTGGTACTGGATGTGAATGGCCCGCGCCTGGAGCATGTGGTTTCTGCTCTTCAATCCAGTCGGGAAACGTTGGAAGAGGTGAATCTGGAGGGAACGTGTACGCACTGGATACCCGTTATCGCGGTGCTGCGCACTTGTCGTAATCTACGGAGGATTGAGCTGGATGGCGGGGTGCCCCTAGACGATTATGTGACACTGCTGGAGTCGTTTGGCTCGAAACTCGAACATGCGGTGGTGAAACGCATGAGTTACGAGATGTGCGAACGAGTTGTGCGGGCTTGTCCGAACTTGCAGTGCGAAATATGGATTGATGCGATGAACATCGAAACGATGGTTGTTTTGGGCAAGCAAGTGCGACAGTTAAGTATTCAGAACCCGGAGATTGGCGACTGGACTAGGATGGAAACAGCGGCGAAAGTGTGCACGGGAATAACGGAGATCAAGTGTCTTGGGCGAAGCATGAACGGCGGCTCATTGCAGACACTGTTCGACACGCCGAAGAAAAACCTGGAGCGCGTTCATCTCGTTATTTCCGGGTTCCATGTGACGGCGAAGTTCCTCCAGTCGATGAGTTTGGCCACCGGGAATCTGCGTGCGTTGAACCTCACCGCGCATTTGTTCGCCGATGTCGACGAATTAGTGGGATTGTTGGCGGCGAACCCGAAATTAGTGGAAGTGCGTTTGGCGCAACGTCAACGAGTTTCTCAGTGCGAGGCGACGCAGAAATGCGTGAAAATTGTACGGGGGTTGCATGGCCATCAGGACGTCCAGAATATCAAGGTGTACTTCGATGTGGTGGTGACCAATCGTAAGCAGCTCGCAGATGTGTTCCGTGAGGAGTGCAAGGCTTTCCGCTTTCGTCCGGTCGAAGTCACGGTGTTTGGGCGGATTTACTCTCATTACGGCTCGTCACGGTAGTAGCGTGTTCCGAACTCCTGGTGAGTGGGGGTGACACCTGGTTCCAATTATCTGAGGCGTTTACCTCGACTATGCGGTCGCTGTAGAATATGTGACTGTAGATTGCATATAGTTTCCTCATGTTCGTAGTGCACCGCATTAACTGAGAATGAGTTGATGCTTCGACGTTGCATGACACTTTTCGACTTCACTCTGTTGGTACCCATTTTCACTGTGTATGAGGGGATGCTGCCTGTCAGTTACTGGAGTCGAGTAATAGGAAAATGTATATCTTGTTAAGAATAGAACCGATTAGTTGAAATATAAGACCTGCGCTAACGAAAGGAAAGAAACTGCCGTAGATACTCCATTGCCTGTTGTCATTTCTCTTACAGATGTTTCTCAATGCATTTGATACTCGATTTCTCGTTATTTGACTAAATCCGTGGAGTGACCTTGGCATACTGGTTGGCTTCTAACGAGGACCTAATCCTACGTTCCACATTAACCACCACCATTTTTGTTTCTGATTCCGCACTACACATGACTGCGAAAATCTACATCGACACCTCTCTCTATACGAATGATTCGTAATTGTTCGACGCATGGTCAAGACCCCAAATTGATACCATTGTCTATCATTTCTCAGTTCAGCACACCTGCCATTTTATAAGCGAAAGACTGAACAGGTTGTTCGTGAATATTTCACTCATCTATTCTAATGTAGCTACCTATTGCAGGATTTCTTCGACAATTCTGGTAGCTCATTTCACTCGATGAACATTTCTGACATCTCGTTGCTAGCTGGCAGGGCCGATGTCATCGAAGCGTTTCGACGGAAATTCGATTTGTCGCGAAAACTATCCGCACATCAATACAGAAGAACCGTGCGGCCGTACATAAAAAATGGTACGCACACGAAACGACATATGCGAACGAGTTGTACGGTCATGTTTGTACTTGTCGTGGTTTATATGGATTGATGCGATGATTATCGATACTGTGGTTAATCTGGCCAAGCAAGTGAGGCATCTGACCATTCAGAATCCAGTGAGGACCAAGACGTAAACGTAGGCTGAATCCTGCACGGGAATAACAGCGATTAACTGGCGTGCGCGGACAAAGGGCGGTGGTTCGTTACAAACGTTTACACGTTGGCCTCATTATCCCTAACATTCACGCCACCGCCAAGTTGCTTGATGCTCTGTTTGACATCGTGGACTCCACGCAAGCTGAGGTTACATACTTCTGCATTCACGTGCTCCGAAATCAATTTTAGGACCACACGACCTGGCGGATGAAGCGGGATACTAGCGCTAGCATGCTTTCTTAATACCTTATAATCTGTAGTTTAAGGAGGAAAGATGACGCCTTGGTTATCTCTAGAACTCTTGTTTTGTAGGCCACCATCGCAAATCCCAGACAACATCAGACACCAAACCCAAAGATTAAGCAGTGCGATTTCGCGAACGCGAAAACGAATTAATGGCCCATGTGTCCTTTTCACGTACATCGTCAGCTCGTACATCCTTGCAAGGTTTCAATCTGTAGCTTTGCACTGTTTTTCCACCGTCCCGCAGCCGATAGGTAGAATAGGTTGCCCCTGGTTTTCCGTTGCCGGTTCGCCGGAGATATGCGCCCGTATGTCAGGTCAATCACGTCGCATACCGTAGCTCGTGCAATTCCGACGTGACCACGGATGGCTGTATGAAGGGTTCCTTTATCAGCCGCCGCAACCACCACCACAGCCGCCGCCGCCGCAGCCTCCACCACCGCCACAACCGCCGCCACCGCAACCACCACCATAGCCACCACCGCAAGCGCCACCGTTGGACCCGCACCCGGCGCCGCCGTGGGGGTCGCCCACGACGCCACCGCACGCGCCGCCCGGGGCCGAGGTGACGGCCACGGCGCCGATGAAGCCGTAGTTGTACAAGGCCGCGCACGCGCCACCGCGCACGTGCGCGCCGCGCTCGGACCTGACCCTGGCCATGAAAACGCGGCGGCACGTGGCGCACATTTTGGCGACGGTCTTGTCGACACACTTCTCGCAGACGATGCTGGCCAGGAAGGCCGTGCGCCAGTCGTCCGACGCCTTGACCACGACGGAGCGACCATCGTCGAACACGCGCTCGCGCGCGTCGGGCAGGCGACCCTTGTAGTTGGTATCGGGGTCCTCGTAGGGCTCGCCGTACGCGGCCTCCCACAACGCGACGGTGCGCTGGAAGCCGTTCTGCAGCATGCCGCCGGGCGCGCGGTTGTCGTCCTCCTTGTGGTTCACGAAGCGCCCCACGAACGCGCGCGTGTCCGCCGCGTACGCCGCCGTGTTGGCCAGGATGTGCGCGTGCCACACCAGGTCGATGTCGTACATCGGCACCAGGAACTGGCCCGGATTATCGCGCATCAGCGCGAGGAACCGCCGGTACCGCAGCGCGCCGCGCTGCAGCGCGGCGTCGCTGTCGAAGTACTCGTACGACACGTTATGGAGGAATTGCTTCTGTCGCGCGGCGGCCGCGAGCAGGTTGTAGCGCAGCGGCGGGTACCAGTCCGTCTCGAACCACCCGCGGTGCGGCTCGTTCAGCTCAAACTCGTGCATCTCCCCGTTCACCTCGTAGTGCGGCCACAGATGCGACGGCAGGTACGTCTTTCGCTCGCGTCGACAAGCGCGGAACCGGAACAGCTGGCGCGGCTCGATGGCGCGTGCAGCACGCGCGAAGCACGTCCACTGGAGCCGTGCAACGAGGGCGCGCGGCTCCCCCGCGTTGCGCGCGCAAATGTAGTCCAGTCCATTGTCGGTGGGTAGGGGCGCGCCGAACAGTGCGGTGCAGTCGGCGGCGTAGTCGAGTGGGGAGAGCCGATGTAGCGCCCAGCAGAAGGCCACGTCAAGCGGGGGTACCGGGGGCACAGCGGCGGCGTTGGTCTTGTCGGCGAGTGCGACGAAAGGTTCCTCGAGGGTGCGCAACTCCTCTTTATCGTACTTCGCAGCGGCGTAGACAGTGCTGTACGTCAGCTGGTTGTAGGCCTTGGTGAGGTAAGAATTGGCTTTTCGGTGGAGTCGCGCCACGCTGGGCAGGTTGGCGTGCGCGGCGAGCATGGGGAGGAATATTTCGACATAGCGGTGCACCGCGGCGCGCAGGGCGCGCCCACCCCAGAGCGGGGTGGAGCAGGAATCCACGTCGCGAAGCAGATTTCGGAGGATTCGGGCGGCGCGGGGAAGGTCGGCATCCCAACCCTCATCGTGTCCCATGACGTGAGCGGGTGGCCGGGTCGGGAGATAGAGGGAGATGTGGTAAGGCGTGGTGTGGCATTCTTAAGGTGGCAACAATGGACTGTAAAGTACCACTTTTTCAGACGTGGACCAATTTCTCTAAGAGCTTCCTTTGATGTTGCCAATTCTCTCGTGTACCCCTGTACGGAACTGATTGAGTAAATTTGCGTGGAATTTGGCATCCATTCATTTTCACAGCATGTTCTATTGGCCTGATGCTCTTGGCATCGTCATCAATGCATATGTTTGGCATAACGCTGTATCTCGTCCCCTCCTAACGCCGGTTAGTCAAATTGTCGCTCGCGGGCCGCGTGATATCTTTCCGTGCGTACACCGTGGACGTGAAAGGAGGGTACGATCGCGCACAGTACAACAAAATAGAGCGTGTACGGTGTAGGGACATTTCGTGCAATACTGTCCTACCTATGAATACCCTATTTTTTAATTGTATTTCTAAACTCATACTCTGTCCCTGCAATAAAATTTTACGGTACAGCAAAATCTATGCAATGTGTAAGAGGCATATGTACCCGATGTGCATGATACGGGTATCGTTTTAAAGAAACATGCACGAGAAAACACCGCCCATAGAGTTCGTCCTCTCTATGCACTTTCTCGACCTACCGTTTCTACCTCAGAACTGTCGAATTTCCAATCCTCGCCCTTGTATCGTAGGTCAACAAATGACATCGCCTCCAGACCATCGTTATTCTCGTCACTCATACCTTACCCACATTCTAAATGTGCAGTGTCATTTCGTCCTTGCCTTCACTCCGCATTAGTTAATTAGTTTACTTCCACTGTAGCCTAACTCTCTGCATGCTAGTTCAGACTATGTTTCCCGATGCAACACTGCCCACATGTAACTCGATGCTCCCCGGAGTAGTACAAACAAGCCTAAAATACTTGCACGTTTCACATAACGCACGTCCAGGAAACCCAACTTACTTACGAAATCATGTCAAAGAAAGTGTTAAATGGCCATCGTTCGTTAGGTGATTTCTCCTCTCTCATCGACTCGATTCGCTTCTGACTCTCTTCGATTTCCTGTATTGTGGAGTTGTGGCAGGCTTCGGCCATTTCCCTAGCTTTGCCGATCATATCGCTCGCGCTACCCTTGTACTTCTCGCGGTCTTTCGGTTTCTTTGACTCCACCTGTTCGATGTACTGCTGCATTTTTGAAAGTTGATCTCTTGCTTTATCGCATATCAAATTACTCCGTTTCTTCTTCTTCTCCTTGTCCGTCTCCTTCGTAGGCTGCTTGTCCTGGTCCTCTGGATACCGAAATATACATCCAGTCATTTCTTCTTCAGTAAATGGTTCTGAATTTCTCATCGTTTATTGCGACGTTTTACTACCGTTAATTGGGGTCTCTTCTAACCTGAGCATATTAGCTCTAGATATTTTCCTTTATTTTCACACTACTCAGTTGATTGTCCGCCTGGTGATTTAATTGGCATCATAGTGAAAATTCACGACCGCAACTTTTTCATAGAAACTCCAAAAACTACTAAACTTAAATACCTTGAAAGCTGTTAGGTGTTTGAATGCAGAACAGAATCTTACTGTAGTATACGTACAGCACGGTTACATCTTACTAAAGGCGTCAAAACAATCAGTGATATCAAATAATTCCCGTGTTCTTTGTACGGCATCTGATGTTGTCGGAGCATTGCTCTTTTGGGCTTCCATCTCTCGCAGGTGCTTCTCTAGCCTATTCTTCATTGCGGAATGGCAGGACATTTCCAACATTCTCATCATGCGTGTAAGAGTGAGCTGGTCTAGACGAAATTGCTCTCCTTTAGCCTGGTTCTCCGAGTCAGCTAGGGATTGGAATTCGCGGGAATTCATCAAGTCGAGTAGCTTGCCCATTCGCTTTCGTATCGCCTCGCACGGATTTGTCATGGGCGCTTGAACCTTGCTTTCTTGGTTATTGTCTAAACTTGTAGGGTTAGATGTCTTGGCTGAATTTCTGTCCATTGTGAAAAATGTTTTTCGTTTAATGATAATGGAGGCCACTGAAGTTGTTCGGAAAATAGTTCTTAAGCAGATGGGCTCAGAAGTGTGGGCTCCCGTTGCGCAACCTTCTCTTTTCATCTTTACTTCGAGATTACCGTAAAATGCCTCACTACTCTTCGCAATAGGTATGAAGTTTAGATGTTTCGATTTCTGTTCACATACTCTACAGTACAATTTTCTAACCGTAAATTTAGGAACTTCAATGATTGCTACTTACCATCTGCCACGTCCACCACCACATCCACCTCCGCAGCTTCCACCATCGCCGCAGCCACTACCTCCGCCTAGACCTCCTCCGTAACCACAACCATGTTGCCCAAGCTGGCATGGTGTGCATAGGAGATGCATTCATCAACTGCGGGATTGCTATCACCAAGGCCAGGCGTCCAATGCAACCACATCAAAAATAGTAGAGGTGTGCGAAAATAGGTTTTGTGATAGTTGGATCTTGTCGACTGTTCGACGACGAAGCAATAGCGATCGATCCGACGAAATCGTTATCGTACTGTGCGCCACCGTCCATCTAGGCGCTGCGTGCCTTCCTCAAACCCGTCTTATACTTATCAGTGCACTCGTAATGGGTTGTCTGATTAGCACTCGCACACGAGTCATATATTACGGCGTGCAAAAATTTTCTCTTTCTGTCGTCATCCTGCTTCACGTTGATAACACGTTTTTTGCCACTACTTGACAGTTTCTTTGAACCCCGTATCTACCTGGCCTCCCGGTGTACATGCGTCATCTTCTTTTTGATTCACGAATCGTCCCACAATCGTATGAGTGTCCTCGATTATTTCTTGGTGTCTTCTACTATATGCGCTACCTCACGCTAGGTCGATGTCGTACATAGTCACATGGAATTTGCCGGGATTGTCACGCATCTTTTCGTGAAATTGTCGATATCGTCGTGCTCCTCAACTGAGAGACGCGTCGTCGCCAAAGAACTCGTGTAATATGTTGTATAGAAGTTGTCTTTGGCGTGCTGCTGCTTCTTTCAGTTTGTTTCCCAGCAGCGACTCACAATTTTCGTTGTATCGTTCGATGAATCCCAAAGCTGTTGTTGCCGTTTCATTCTCTAGCCTGGGCCATAGGTATGTGGGCAGAAACGTTTCTATCTCTGGTCCAAGCATCTGCAACAGGGCCTGATAGATATTCAGGTATCCTGCTACGTGCACAAAACAGGACCATTGCAAATGTGCAACCACGGCTTAGACTTCCCTTGCGTTGCGGACAAATGCGTGGTCCAGCCCATTGCTGGCCGACAATGAGGCATCGAATAGCTTTCTAAATCCGATTCATAATCGGCTGATGACAAACGATGAAGTGCCCAGCAGAACCCAACATCTAGCGGTGGTATTGGTGCAACTGGTATCGCATTCGTTGGTCCTTCTAATGCGAAAAAGGGGGATATATTTTATTGGTTCTTTCTCGCTTGAAAGTCGAGTGTATGCGTCTTCCTTGAGGGATTCTAGGAAAGCTTCTGTCAGTTTGCTGTTGGCAGATTTAGTCAGCTATGAAAATTGTGACATCCAAACGTGAGCGGTCAGCATTGGAAGGAATATTGGGGCGTGGCGGCGAATGGCGACGTCTGACTGAGGTCTGCTCCATAATGGCGTAGACGCGGAGTCAACGTTAGGAAGCAGATTGCGCAGTTTGCACGCAGCAAGAATAAGGGATTCTATTATGGATAACGGATTAGGTTGGATGCCAAGAAGATGGACTGAGATAATGGAATTCAGATACAGTACTTATGCACTACGTTGTGTATATCCAGTGGTTCATTCACAACTAATTTTCCCTGCTTTAGGAAATAAAGTACTCGGAGTACAAGCAAGTATTTGAAAGCACTTGCCTAGTTATTGGACTTGAAGGTTGATGAAAGCATCCTAGTCTTCTGGATGGGAATGACTTGTTGGATGTACCCACTGAAGCAATACCTATTTTGATCAGGCAGGTGGACAATTGCCGTGTTCGCGTGTTCGGCTTTGTAATGCATGTTTGAGCGACTGAACCCTCTTCCTCATGTGAGGTGTGACAAACGAACACTTTCCACCTTCCGTTTAGATTTAGAATATCTTAGAAAAGTAGCCAGCCATTGAATATACAGTACTGAATAATCCACCGTCACTGTTCTGACTACAGTATCGAGCAAGATACAATGCAAGAAAACAACATGGATCAAGGGAATAGACCGAATTAATTGGGTATGACGAACTTTTTTACAACGCGACATCAATTATCTGTAGTTCCATTTTGAATTGTACTAACGTAGTCTGTCTAGAGCGCATTTGTTTAAGAAATTACCGGTACGGCAAGGAGTCAACTGCATGTTGATACCGCAATTGTTTAGTTCTCTTTACAAACTACTCCACTACGTAAATTCCATCTCTGAAAGCCATGGTTACCGTGAAACTGTCTTAACAGCAGACCTGGGAAAATAACCGGCCCTTAATGACACTCATAGCGTAATAATTGACTGTCTCGCTGATATTTATCTGATCAAATTTTGATAATCATCAAATGAGTGAATTCGATACATAAATTTAGGCTACTACTATTGAACTATTTCTTTTTAGGAAAACCTATTTCAGAACTTCTTTTGAGAAAAAAACTTTGATACTCATATTATTGGAGCACTTAGCATCAACTGGCAGAAATCTAGGGAAAGGATGTGATTGAATTTGAGACTCCTCCTTTTTATCGAACTTTAAGATTTGTTGCCTGAAATCTTTTTTACCGAGCAGCGCAAGAAATGTGGAGTTCGAGAGATGTTTTAAAGAAAACGGTGTAACCACTTAAAAGTGACGAAAAATTTTTTGAAACTTGGAAAAATATAATAAAAAAGAACAGAGTCTACGAAAAATTTGTTCAATGACACTACTCAGAGAGTTGCGCATCTGCCTGATTATGGAATTCCAGAGCACTCGATAAAAGACAACTTTATAGTATCTGAACCAAGAAATCGAAATTTTCACGCCAATTGAAAAATTGAAACCTATATGAACAATCAAGAGAGGAGTGTATCGTCAAGGCAAGACAATTTAATTAATAGAGCCAGTTAATCTAATCAAAATCCGGAACAGAAACGCACATAAATTCAGTTGACGGTATTTATTATTTCTTTCCCAAATTATTTCATGACCTATTTTTACTTGAATAAAGGAACCATAAGATCAAAAGAATGGTGAAATTCCTAGTTAAAAATGCGTAGCCCGTTCAAAAATCGTTAGAGGTTGGTTCGTTCTTGATCACTTTTGAATTTAGTTGAAATTGTAATGATTGTAGACGGAAATCTTGTACGTGAAAAACCATTTCAATTGCTATAAGACACCAATATTATGTGAATATTGCACAGGTAACAACTCAAAAGTATTTCATAAATTGAATTTTTAACATAGAAAAGAAAGAAAATACAATTAGTAAAACAAAAAAGTAACTCAATTTTCGAAAGATGTATCTCAGTAACCATACTTCAGATATTTTATTCAGAAGAAGTAGAAAGAGCATTTTACCAAAGTAAGGTTAGGATTATTCAAGCACCATACTATTGCGGAGCTTTTCAAATGTTTGCATCGATCGAGTAAAACTTCGTTATACTTAGCTTCTATCCATTTGGATTGAATTCCGACAAATATCATGTACGAATATATAAAGAAATATACATGTAAATCAAGTGAAGACATACATTTATTGGAGAAGGTATACAGGTTTGCTCACTCTAACTCATTATTTCAAATTTTGTTTCCCTCAAGTATCTGAATTATCTGTAAACGAAACTTTGTGCGCCAATGAGAGCAGGAAAGGAATTCAGCATGAGAATTTAATTTATTGATGGAATTAAAGCACAAATCGGTGGTCTCATTGTGAACATATTGTTGTATACGTGGAAGAACATTTGAAAACTGCGAAAATTTTTCTGGAATGGTGAGAAATAGAGGTTTTCTCGGCGAGTTCTGCGCGTATACAGACTCTTTCATAAAGATTTCATGGAACATACATTGTATATTAGAATTTGAAAGTAATAAAATCATTGCAGAATGAAAATACTATGATTGAAATTCTGATTCTATAAGCGACTTAGTTTTAGATGTTCAAGAATATTCTGTGCGCAAAACGAAAATCGAACTACGGAAAGATTCATGAAATGTTTGACAATCTTATTTCTCGTTGGCCTAACCTTCAATCACAAGGAGCTGGAGTTCTTGTTGAATTTAAAGTCCGTGAATAAAAGCAATCAGAAATTTTGCATCTGAGGGATTTTTCTAAAAATTTCTGGGCGTCGCAGCTACAATTTAAATACGGATGCAGGTTTCGTCGATTCAGTTGCACTAATTTCTACCAAGAGGGATGCATTCAATTAATTATCGCACAACTGTTAACCGACTATTTTCCTTGTTTTGCGGCGGTACATTTGAGGCTCCTAATCAGATCTTCTGAAATCATAGATTTGGCTCTAAAATTTAATGCAAATATTATGATGAACCTGAAAGCCTTCCAGAATCACGCATCGCAGATTTAAAAAAAGGGAAAAATTGAATGAAACACGAAGCGAGTCGAATTTCATTTCAAGAAGAACATATTAGAACGATTCTTCTATTTTGACAAAGTAATAGCCAGTTAATTGAAGGATGGGTTCTTTATGCAGATTATTATTTATGTTAAATGGTTATAATGTTTTGTCTTCACGTTATTTTAGTGTCATCCCTGCTTGTATAAGAATTGATACCGTTTCAAAAAAAGTATGACTGGAAAAAGAGCAAATCTATTCCATGTCGCATTATAGTAGAAGGATGACTACATTTGCTTACATACTAAATTAGATTACTCGTCACCGTATGATTTTACCGAAAAATATTTACTAGGCCGAAAAGTGGAACTGAGTGACCTTCCGAAGTTCTTCGACTTTGTAATTAGAACCCCAAGGACAATTAAAAATCAACACGTTAAACAAAATTTGTGTCGAACTAACGGGGGAAATAAAATTGTCAACGTTTAGAGCAACCAATCTGAAAGGTGAGAGCACCAGAAGAAATATAATTCAATTTTTGATGGAAATTCTAGTCTTTGTCTATTACTTACACATGTTCTAATTTTCAGTGCATCGAGAGTTGTCACTTTTTATTTCCCTCTAGCTGTACTACAATTACAAGATGTCCGAATGCCAAACAGAGATTTATTCCGTGCATCCAAAGAAAGATTTGATTCATATGAATAGAATGCAATTGTACTGTCTTTTGATTTAACGGAGCATGCTGAAATATTCTCAATCATTTGAGTCTTTAGACGAAATGTTTTATAAATTGGTGACTGCGAGTTTACCAATAATACCGAGGCAAGAAATCCTATAGATAATTTTCAGCAAAATCATTTCGATAAAAAAAGCAAATGCTCTGCATAATGCAAACAGTCACAGAAAGCGATGAATCAGACCATGATAAAATCGAAAATATAAGTGGAGAATTGGATGATGACTATGATGAAACGCGAAGTAGAAACGATGCAAAAAAACAAATGGCGTATAAAAACAGTATCGAATGTTATGAAAAAATTCCAATAATATGTCTTGAAATCTTGGAACTTCATAAAAGCTTGCTTAAAAACTATGACTGTTGGTAAACTTGGAACCAGATCTAAATTCTCTCTAGCATTTTCTTTAAATTGAAGGCAAACGGAGGCTTTCGTGTAAACATAATTACATTTCACAAGCTTTTCATCCGAAATCAACTGGTTCTTCATCGAATATTTTGGAAGGAATCAAGTTGAAATCCTCGAAATTCGAGCGCAACACAGTCTCCGTGTGAAAATTATTCATCTCTGCCTCTTGCAGGTCGATTCTACAAACTCATCGAGACTTGAAATTTAATCAACTCACAGGATGCTCTATTCACCTTGTACAGTAGTAGTACAATTTAGAGCAGCACATACGTGATGGAAACACGAGCTCTGATAATTTGGGCCTGGGCAATGACCTGTGAGCGAAAACCGCCGAAACCAGCCCCGCCACCGCCACCACCGCCGCCGCCTCCTGAGAACGCACTTTGAGCAGCAACAGGACCAGGGGAGAACGAGTCAGTAATGGAAATCAGGCTAGCCCTGCCAAGAAGGCGCTTTGCAGCAAGGGCGGTGACCTGAGCCTCCATCTTAGCGTTCTCCACCGCATCAGCTAACGCTTGCTTACGAGCCGTCGCAGTCGCAGCTGGTGTGGCCTTGAACGTCACACCGTTGATGTTTGTGGCACCATTCTGCACGGCACCATCGAGCAGGGCACCAGCTCGATCCACGGCTACCTCGAATGACACAGTGTTCGATGCAGTGTATCCGATGATTTGACTTGGGGTGACGCTGAAGTTGAACTGTGGGTTAAGGGATACCCCAGTGGTCTGTAGCATTTGTACATTCTGTGACTTGAGAAATGTCACCAGCTTGTTGGATGCGTTAGCGATCTTGGCTTGAGCTCCTACAGCAGTCTTGTCTTGGGCTTCTATACCGAGACGAACCAGCGCAATAGTTGTTGGTAGTGAACGTTCACCGACACCATTCGACTTGATGACGTTTGTTTCGATGCCGCATTTCTGCGCAGACACACCAGAGAACACAAGCAGTGTCAATAGTGCCAACAGCTTCGACATCGTCATGAACTTTGGTGTTCGCTGCAGCAGTGAGGGATTGGCCTGTGAACCAGGTACTTGTATGCTATTGAAGACTCTCAACACAGCACTTCTTATCAATCGGAACCTCGTCTAAGATGCTTCTAGAGTCTGCTGAGTGTAATTCTACACCAAGATTGAGGCAATTCGGGGTTCGCCCTTCAACAGCACCTGTTACGTCACGTTAGTGTTGCAAATACTTGCTTGAGCATTGTGTGGGATCAGTGCTTTTGTGAATGAAGATGATTCATTGCACCTTGCATACTTCCAGTGTCCTTTAAGCTCTAATCAACATACATTTAAGTATGCAATCGAAATTGCCATGATGCAGTCAAATGGGAGAATTGCTGCTCTGTTGAAGAACAGTAGCTCAACGCTCTATCGAAGTCCGTTGAGTCACCACTATTCCACTATGCGGCAAGCCGGTTCATTTGAGGCGCTCGGCAAAGTTAAGAATTAGCTCTCAACCCCCTATATCTTGCATTGAGATAGCGCAGTTGATACGACACTGAGTATTAGCTTTGATTCAATGCAACGGATCCGGAATCCTGAGGATTTGATTTCAACTACAAGATTTCTAAAAAAAGTGCAATAGGGCTTTGAACATTACTGTTTGGCTTCGAATTTGGATATGGTCTTGCTGTTTCCGTCGAAATGCGTCTTCATCAATAGACCATTAGGGACAGTAGAATTGAAAAGTGAAAGTAGAACCTGTTGGCACTGATGGGCAATTATTCTATCACTCTGTATTTTACCTAAAAATGTTTCAAGAAAGAGCCAGAAAATAGGAATTTGAACGAATACGATTTCTGGCTGGGCGATCGATTTAATTGATTTTACCGCATGGTGATTCGAAAGAGTAACAACCAGTGGCAAAGGAACTGTTTAGATGTTTTAGCCCATTTTTCTGCCGCATTTGAGTGTGTACCGAAATGCAGACTGATTTTACTGCTCGTGACTACAACCAACAAAATCAGAATAAGAGGGCTTTGTTCAATACCATACAAATGTAGTGGACTGCCAAGCACTACTAGTTTGCAGAGTTCTCCACGCTTTGTCGAGGAAGCAAGAGCTCTCATTTGCTTTAAACTTATAACCTGATTTTCTGGCCCCGACGCATCTTTATCACCACGTCCCGAAATACCTTGTTGCTAGCTTTCACAAAGGCGTCGAAATAAAAACCTGAGTTCGACGTAATCCCACTTCGAACTCTGTATTAGCGACAAAGCTGTACACCTTCACATCTAATTTATGCTACGAACACGCGCCGATGGTACAACAGGAAACACTAAAATAGAGCACGTTCCTGTGCCTGAGTTCCTGAGTTGAGCGAATCCTAGACCAAACAGTTTCGTCCAGACGACTCCGAAGACAGGTACGATTGCCCAACTATTCCCTTGTAGTCACGTTCCTATTTATAGTGCATTTGTAACGATGGGAAAAGAGTGAATGAACGAGAACTAGGGAGACAGACGCACAAAATAAATGTACTGGCAACGTTTTAATCACTTCGGGGAACATCACCATCGATTTTCTACTTCTTTTGCTCGGTGTCACATGTTGCTGCATCCGATGCTTTGCTAAAAGTTGCATTGATATAGAATACAGGAGTCGAACTTAAGGTTTGTTGGCAGCTACCGCGAGGATTCTGTGTCTCGAGACAACAGCAGATACTGACAGGGCTCAGAATTTTTGTGATTGCATGGACAACAAAAAAACAGAAGCATAGATGACCTTTTTCGTACCTGGTGAATGGGCACGGTCCCTGTTTCTGCTACCGGCGTGCAGTGGCGGTGCTTGAAGATCGAGAAACAAAGAAAAGCGTTAATGTACTGTATTTGTTTACTTCTTATTCTTTGTCGTGTCATACTCGTCGGCGGATGTACTGTACGGTACACCCTTAACCTAGAAAGAGAAACCAAACTAACGATCCCAAGAAAAGGAGGTGTTTGCTCGCATTGATGCACAATATACTACCTCTAGTTAAAAGATCTTAATCGGACCTCTCCAATCTCTCTAGATTTGGGTAGTAGACGTGGAAGTTAAGTTAACAACCTCATAGCATTGGAACGAGGAGGCATTGCCGGTGCCGATTTTTTACCATATGAGAGTCTATGGAACTTGTTTTCGATGCCTTTGCTTCCTCGCGGATGTGGTTCCCTATCAACATTCAAGCAGTTCATTTCTCAAACACTCGACTGATTAAACCAACAAAATAGGTGTATGTAGACATGTTCTTCATTCATGCCATGCATTCGCCTTTAAAGCATTAAATGAAAAAAATGCAGGCCCCCATCGGTCGAATGTATGATTAACAAGTAAAGCTGTTCTTCTATTCTCAACAGAAGGAAACCAGCATCTACAGTCTGTGGATTATTCTCCGTAATCTTTTTTAGTGAAGTAAACTTATTCTTCACTGCTTGCATGTTTGTCTGTGAGTGCTCGATTTGTTTTTCTTCATTGCTATCACTAGTACTGCAGTCTGTACCCACAGCGTCCATTAGTAAACAGATGGACCCGATTTCCTTGATGGAACGTGGCATCGATTTCGGATGCAATCTAGATTGGATTCTATATCGGAAACAAATAGTTGAACTCGATTTTAAGATATTAATGAACTCTGTAGAACGCCGTTGGATATTCTCGAAAACCTCGGTTATACTTTAGTATGGATGTGAAGATGATTGTGGTAAGGTAACCTTTTGCGGGTGTTTGGAAGAAGATGAAGAAGGAGAAGGAAGAGTAGATAGAGAAGATGGAGAAAGTAGTAGGTAACGATAATGCTTCAAGGAAAGTTCGTGCACCAAAAAAGCTAGAGGTCACTTTATACTATCGATTACAACTCACATAGGTAGACGAAAGACTATGAAGGGTAGAGCTAAATCAAAGAAGTCGATCTCATAACTACTGTCTTCACACTCCTACCTTTTAAAATTGCCTTCTCGGCAGGTGTATTAGCTGATTACTATAAAATCGCGTTTTAATAGGTCAATCACTTCTGTTTTTTCGCAGCCACTCGTACGGTAAAACAAAACTTTGTAGAGCCGAATTGTAGAATTTTGCTTGCATGGGCAATTTTGATGTAAGTAAATATCGTTAGTAGGCGCCAAATATTCTCAGACGTACGCAGTGGGAGTCGTGGGGTCAGGACTGAGGCCAAGTGGGAGGTCTTTGAAGCAAAGAATACGGGCATCCTATGCCGTAGGATCGTAGGGATTCTCACCACGTTTGGTTTTGTGAGCGTCAACAATATAGTGCCAGTCACTGTTGCGCATTCTGAAACTTTAATGGAGTTTTTTTCGCGCCTGTCATAGATTTCCGTCGTGTAAGTTTTTCCAGGACGATTGTAGACAACCCGGTGTGGATTGCACTTCTTGCCCTAATACCAGCGTAGGTACATGAACTCTCCGACACGCGGAAAGAATTTTGATTCCATGAGATATCCCAGACGTCGGATCCTGTCTGCAATGACAGGGTCACTGTAGTACATGTAGGGATACACAGTAGGTCATGGTAGCATAATAAGCGGCTCCGCCGAGAAGTGATTAAGACAGGAATCTCTGGTGTGCGCAGTAAAGATAATGACATCGTTGGGCATAGTGGTAGTAATGAATATAATAACTCTTCTATAGGTTAGCCTTCAGTAATGATTCTGACATTACTGAAAGTAGAAATACTCATGCGGTACAGTAGGGTTTTTACGCGTTTGAACGGTCATTACAGTTGAGATAATGTGGCTACGTTGAATGCATGGCGGCATTACTTAGTGATGGTGTGGCATAATAGTATTGAGTGATAGCGTAGTGCAGTTAGAGTTGCATGTAGTAACTGTACGCATATGTTAAATTAACGGAATGGAAATATTTTTCATAATTTGCACTAGTACAGTGTTTAAATTTGCATTTTCACTTGAGCACATGTATGATGACCGAAGGCGTTGATGTCATGCACTGCATACGCGTCACGAACGGCATGTAGGCTTTTCTATCAGGGAGAAATTAGTTATGACAAAAAAAGCTGTTCGAATCCGTGAATATAGAAAGTGATACACTGCGATCCAATAGCGTTTCGAGATCTCTTTTAGCGCAATATGCGAAGTCGAAAGCGTCAGAAAAGGCGTATGTTTCAGCACATAATAGGGATTTTGTGATTCTGTGACTCATACATCTGGTGCAGTGCAAAATACAGGGATTATCGTGTTCTACAGTCAGATGTACGATGTAGCCGGGCAGTGACGAGTGGTCAGGGTAGGTAGAGAATTTTGCAATAGTGTAGACGCGTACGTGTAGACTCTCTAGAATAAGTTCTCACATTCGAAGAGACAGATGGCGTGTGTCCAGGAGATATCGTAGGGTATTGTCAATGTGTACACCGGAAAACCAAATGTTTTTTTTTCACGTGACTTAATTTCGAATTTTTTTAATTTTCTTCAGTAAATGGCGAGAATGATGAGTCGCAAAATTCCGCGGTGTCGTCGGGATAGGAAGCTAGTAGTCCAGTCAGCTGCCTTCTCGCCCGTCGAAAATATAAAGACATATCGCTAGCGACAGTGTGTATCCTCAGTTCTTACTCAAGTGCTCGGTAACGGTCCCATGCCAATAGTTGCCACTTTCTGTTAGTCCATACAACGGTCGAAGCAACTTCAATATGGATCCAGCAGGAGCCTAGAAATGCTTATTGGGTCTAAGATGAACTCCATGGAGTAGCTTTCTTGCAGATTGGAGATACGCCTGGGAAATATCTTCAGTCGAAAGGTCGAATCCCATTATAGCAGCAAATGCTATCAACATTCGTACTGAAATTAGGCGGACATTGCTTGAATTGTGAACGAAGTTCTGTTTCCCCGCATCAGGATATACATGTGCAACAAATGGCGCCTTGAACATAGGCTTGTCTATTTCCACGTCTTTGATAGCAATTACGAGAAAGCGAGAGATAATACTCGATTCAGGTGTTACATCTTCTTCGAGAATAAGTTAACATGTGTCTCCTCATACCTGGTTTTCGATTTCTCGCTTTCGAGCCCAATCAGTTTGCTCGCTTTGCATCCGAGGATCATTTTGATGTAGAACCTCGGTGATGAGGACGTTTGGGATCTCTTCGCGGTCAACGGTGTAAGATTTGCATGGACAATTGGATGATAATTTCGGCAGCGATGAATGCAAAGTAGTCACAAGGTGCTCTGCATATATGATGTTGTCGGATGTGGTGGCTGAAAGTTCTAGATGCTTATTGAACTTGACTTCGCAAATGTTGCAGTTGACGAACATGTTAGTTCTATCAACGCAGATGACAGGATAGGGTCCAAAGTATCGTTTGTCAGTTTCGCAGAAGACTCGACAAAGTCTACGTGTTTTGAAACGCGTGATGAACGAGCTTTTCGAATTCAAAGTTCTGGAGCGATTATGGCCATTTTACGTCGAGCTGCTGGCATAGCGTCCATTCTGGGCTTCTGCAATGGAGGTAAATACTCTGTCGAGGAGAATTGGGTAATGCAACCAAACACGAAATAAGATGGAACGAGCCCTTTGCGCGCCACCGTATCATTCACAGCCTCAACAGCAAGCTTCAGTATAACATTCTGGTCCATCTCAGGATGAGCTTCTCGAATCTTTCCGAAGATTAGCCTCAGCGGTGCATGATATATTTCTCCTAATCCCAGAAAATTATGAGCTTCTACACCAGATTCTTGAAT
>JAAUYH010226544.1_pt1 | contig 22062 bp, 11 predicted proteins | sample 7278061 | NCBI WGS metagenome assembly JAAUYH01 (sample SAMN14350203, study PRJNA611818) | marine sediment metagenome | isolation source: surface marine sediment (0.6m) | place: French Polynesia: Moorea | collected 2018-08 | reverse complement strand
TTTAACCACACTGAGATCGTGGGAAATAAATACATAGGTCAATTCTCTTTCTTGCTGTAAATCTTTAAGTAAGTTTAAAACTTGAGCCTGTACCGAAACATCTAAAGCAGATACAGATTCATCGCAAATAATAAAATCGGGCTTTAAAGCCAAAGCGCGAGCAATACAGACTCGCTGTCTTTGTCCTCCTGAAAATTCATGAGGATAGCGATTCATCCAGTCAGGATTTAAACCAACTCGCTCTAATAATTGTGCTACTTCTCGTTGGCGATCGCATTTAACCCCGTGAACTATTAAAGGTTCAGCGATCGCCTTGCCAATGGTAATGCGAGGATTAAGAGAGTTATAGGGATTTTGAAACACGATTTGCATCTGCTTTCTAAGCGATCGCAACTTGTGGCTTTTAGGTGCTAAATTGGTGATGTTGTCACCATAAAAAGTCACTTTGCCATCTAAAGTAGGAATTAGACGCAATAAAGTTCTTGCTAAGGTAGACTTACCACAGCCAGATTCTCCCACTAACCCTAAAGTTTCTCCTTTATAGACATCAAAGGAAACATCATTAACCGCCATAAAATACTGTTTAGTGCTACCAAACATTCCCTTCATGGGAAAGCCAACTCGTAAATGGTTAACCGACATAATGGGCTTATCTTGAAGTAATGCTACTAATCTTGCTTTTTGAGCATCAGGAGTAACTACTTGTTGCAGTTTGGTCTCGATATCTGTCTTTTTTTCTTGAATAACTACTTTGCCATCGTCTCCAGTTGCCACCTCCATAAAATCGACCACCGTTGGTAAAATTGCTAATTGACGATCTAAGCGAGGACGACAGGCAAGTAACCCTTTAGTATAAGGATGTTGAGGATTAGTAAACACAGTCTCAATTTTGCCCAACTCAACTACTTGACCGCGATACATTACTGCCACTGAATCTACCAGTTCAGAAATCACCCCTAAGTCGTGGGTAATAAACACCAACGCCATGCCTCGTCTGCGACATAAATCCCTTAGCAAGTTTAAGATAGTGGCTTGAACCGTAACATCCAGAGCAGTTGTCGGCTCATCGGCAATTAAAACACTGGGGTTACAAGAAATTGCCATGGCAATGGTTACTCGTTGCAGCTGTCCTCCTGAAAGTTCGTGAGGATAGCGTTGGAGCATTGCTTGCTTTTGCTGATTGACGTAGTTGCTTATCTCTCTATCGGTACTTCTTTTGTCAGGATTTTCGGTTAAAAATTTTTGCTCCAACAGCTCATCATTAGGTAATAATTGGACTTCTTGTAGTAGAGATATAGCTTTTCTTCGAGCTTCAGATTTAGAGACCTTTTGATGTAATAAGATAGCTTCTGTTAGCTGAAACCCAATATTATAAACAGGGTTGAGCGCGCTCATGGGTTCTTGAAAAATCATGGCAATTTCGCCGCCACGATAACTCCTTCTCTCGGCTTCGTTTACCTGTAATAAATCTATCTTGTCTCTTCCTTGTGGATGAAACCAAATTTCTCCTTGAGTGATTTTACCTGGTGTAGGGATTAAGCCCATAATTGCTAGGGAAGTAACCGATTTACCTGAACCAGATTCGCCTACTATACCCAACTTTTCTCCCTTGCCTAGCTGAAAACTCAAATTGTCTACTGCCACAACAGGCTTGTCTTCAGTTAAAAACTGTACTTGGAGGTGGCGAACATCAAGAACGGTATCAGTCATAGTGCAGTTGAGTCGAACTTTAACAGAATTTTAACCGATAGATTCAAAACTAATCACTAATGAGTTAAACCCTTTGTATATCTCTCTCTGTTTTTGCTCGCAAGAAATATTACTTTGACATTAGTAGATTAACAGCTTAAAGTTGTTAGCAATGTAACTAATATTTCTAGCAAAATCTAAAGACTGATAACATTTGACTATCAATCGTGAAAATAGTTAGATGCTACTAAAGTAATAATTATAAAAAGTAATTATTATAATTATTAAATCTATTATATATATTCAGTTTTAGATATTGCCAATTTATGCCCAATTTACTATTATACATGATTATTAAGAAATAAAAAAGAGATAATAAATGATATTGATTAAGAATTTTAGAGGAATTCAATTGGGTTAAAGTATAGTAAATTGAACTTGGCTTTGAAAAATCAAGGGTAATTGTCAAAATTTTAAAAAGTAGCAAAATTAATGCTTGTAGTTTATTTATTTTAGTTATAACCCCCGATCTGTAATCGTAAATATTTACCGATCATTCTGAGTAACACGATCGACAAAAAGTTATGACCATCAAATTAAAACGTAAATTTATCAGTTTAAATTGAGATAATAGTAATTTTTAATAATTATATCTGTTAATTATTAATGCTAATTATCTTTGGCATTATCATTGAAACTATAAAATTTTAGTTATGCACTAGTAGGTTTTATGGCAAAGAAAGATATTAAACCACCTCAAAAAATCACTTTAGGTAGCTCTGGTCAAGTTAAAACAGATGTTCCAGCTATGAAAGGAGGACAGGAGAAAATCCATACTAATTTCCCAGAAATTAAGTGGACCAAAAAAAAGAAAACTATAGCTGCTATAGGGTTGGGCTTTCCCTATGGATTTGCCTTGGTTGCCTGTTTTGGTACAGGAGCATATATTGGTGGGTATATGCTACTAGGATTATTAGCGGTAATAGGAATGGTTTTACTAGCTTTGCACTTAATAGATCGAAGCGAGTTTTAACCTCTATATATTTAAACAAGTTAACTTAATTTATTTTTTTATTTTTTTTAAAACCTTTTCTAAAAGTCATGTCTAATCGCAGTGAGCCAGAGTCTAATCAGCAACAAAAAGTAGTTACTCTCCCCCATCACCAACAAATGAATAGTTCAGATTCAAAAGGAGTAACTACCAGTGATTTTTGTCTGCAAAAAGGTAATGAATCATGGCAAGCTGGTCAATTAGTCACAGCAATTGCTTTTTATCGTCAGGCAATTGAGTTAGAGCCAAACTCCATCGAAGCTTGCCAAAAACTAGCTGAAGTTCTGAAACAACAGGGCAATCTAGAAGAAGCTGTAGTTTATTTTCGACAGGCGATCGCTCTTAATAAAACGTCCAAAGTAGGGGCAAATGTCCCTAATGACTACAAGACTAAACAATTATCCGCAGCAGTAACGGATCTGGCTCAAAAATCAGCTTTATCTAGTTCCATTGTCAAATTAGACTCGGCGGCGATTACAGCTAAACCTGTGGAATTACCAGCAGCTCTCGATTCAGAGCCAGATAATCTCACCAAAATTGTTCATAACTATAAAGGATTTATCGAACCTTCTCAGTGGCAAAGACAAGCCAGAAGCTCTAACCTAGTAACTTTTGCTAAAGAGGAGGCAGCCTCTCGCTCCTACCTGGAACAAGCCCTAGCTCTGGTCAAACAAGGTCAATGGTCACAGGCGATCGCCAATTGTGACCGTGCCATCGAAACCACTCCTAATTTAGCAGAAGCCTATAAAGTTAAAGGCAGCATACTCCAACAAAGTGACAATATCGAAGCAGCGATCGAGTTATATCAAAAAGCACTGTCGATAAATCCAGATTTTGTCGAAATTCATGCTAATTTAGGTGGAATTTACGCCCGTCGTCAACAGTGGCAACAGGCAATTGAATGTTATCAAACAGCTATAGCGATTGAGCCTCGGTTTGCAGGAGCCTATCGTAACCTAGCAAAAGTATGGTTCAAGCTAGGGGAAAAGCAAAAAGCATTTGATGCTACCTATCAGGCACTGATTATCGAACCAGAACAAACCAGTCCCCAAATTCATTATGGCATTGGCAATGAACTGATCGAGCAAAATCGTATCTCAGAGGCTATAGACTGCTATCGCTATGCGATCGAGTTAGACCCCAATTTTAGTCAAGCCTGTCAAAAACTAGGGTCGATACTAGAGCAACAGGGAAATTGGCAAGAAGCTGCAATGCTCTATCGTCAAGCTTCCCAATCCGCCACCAGTCAAAGAGAAAACCTCAAACAACTCCAAGGCAGTTCTGCCTCTTCATCCTCTCCTTCTGCGCCAGATTCTGATTCATCTGATTTGAAGTCAACTGCCGCTAGCTCGTCTCAGCTGCAATTAAATCAGAGCGACAATCCCCAGGGAATAGTTAGGTCTAATCCTGAAGGCGAGGAAAGTTCAGGGTTATCAAATAATCTTCAACCCCAGTTCCCTCCCCAGCAGATAGCAGCCACAGAAATTCAACCCGATCGCGAGGCATTTGCCAACAGTAAAAGTTTAAGTCAAAAATATGCTAACTTAGGCAGTGTTCATGCCAAAAAAAGAGAATGGGAAACAGCAATCTCTTACTATAAGCAGGCAATTGAACTAGAACCTAATTTTGCTGGAGCTTATCGCAATTTAGCCCGAGTTTTAACTAAAATTAATCGCTTAGAGTCAGCTAGCCAATGTTGGTTTAAAGCTTTTAGTCTCGAACCAGAGCAAGCTACTGCTCGAGAACATCTAGACTTGGGTAATACTTTGCTACAACAAAATAAATTAGAAGCGGCAGTTATCTGTTATCGTCGAGCAATTCAGAGTCAGCCCAACTTGTCTGAAGCTTATCATCAACTGGCTCAATTGCTTTTAAAACAAGGTCAGAGTCAAGAAGCTGCTAGTTACTATTCTCAGGCAATCAAGCACAATCCCAGCGATAGTAAATCTTATTACCTATTAGGTCAAATTTTAGCCGCCAGAAAAGATTGGTCCAGGGCGATTAGCTGTTATCAGCGGGGGCTGTCTATCGATCCTGAAAACTCAGCCCTACACCATTATTTGGGAGATGCTTTGCTGAATACTAAGCAGCTTACTGAAGCAGTAACAAGCTATAGCCAGGCGATTAAACTTAATCCCGATTTTAGTTGGTCTTATAACAATATGGGAGACGCTTTGGTGCAGTTGCAACGATGGTTAGAAGCTGCCACCTCCTTACAAAAAGCGATTGATTTAAATCCCGATTTTAGCTGGTCTCATTACAACTTAGGAGAAGCTCTAAGTGCATTACAGCAATGGGAAGGCGCGCTCAAGGCTTATCAACAGGCTCAAAAACTTCAAGCAGAACTACCAGAGATCGAGCAAAAGCTCAATCGGGTTAGACATCAAAGAATTAAGTCCGATCTACAATCGGCTTTAGAACTTTATTTACAAGAAATAGAGCGCAATCCTCACGATTTAGATAACTATCGACAAGCACTGAAGATTAAACCCCAACAAGTAGAACTATATCTGGGTTTCGGTCGGGCTTTAGTTGCTGCTCAACAAATCGAAGAGGCGATCGCCACTTATCAGCAGGCAATTGCCATTGCTCCTGACTCTGCTGCTGCCTATCGTCAGCTAGCTGAATTACAACAGAAGCAAGGAGATAGACAGCAAGCAACAGATTATTTATATCGGGCAATTCAAATCGATCCTCAAGGAGTAGCAAGTGAATCTTATCTCAATCTCGGTCATAGTTTCCTTGCCAGAGAAGAATTAGCCTGCGCCGAAGACTGCTACCGCCGAGCCTTACTGATAGACGATGAGTTAGTCGAACCTTATCTCTGCTTGGGAACGGTTTTAAGCCAGCAGCAAAAGTGGCAAGAATTGGTAGAACTATATCGACAGGCGATCGCCAAGCACCCTGGCAATGCCGATTTTTATCGCTCTTTAGGGGATGCCTTGACTAACCATCAACAGTGGTCGGAGGCGATAGAAAACTATCACCAAGCGATCGCCCTGGAGCCAGATTGTTGGCAAGCCCATCACAGTTTAGGGGATGCTCTGTTAAATTTAGAACAGTGGTCACAGGCGATCGCCTGCTACCAAAAAGCTTTAGAAATCAATCCCGACTTTATTTGGTCGTATCATAATCTGGGAGTAGCCTTAGTTAAATTGCAACGTTGGTCTGAGGCAATTAGCTGTTATCAACAAGTTAATCAGCTAGAACCCGACTTTTGGCAGTCAAATCAAGGTAATTTTGAGGTTCAACAGCAATTAGCCGATGTCCTTCTCCAACAAGAGAAGTGGCAACAAGCAGGAGAAATTTATCAACGGGCAATTAAGCTGAAACCCGATGCTTTTTGGTCCCACCATAATTTAGGCAAGGTTTTTTATAATTTGCAACAATGGGATAAAGCGATCGCCGAATTCCAAGAGGCAATTAAACTCAATATAAACTGTGCTTGGTCACATTACTATTTAGGAGAAATCTACGCGCAACAAGAACAATGGGAGTTAGCAGTCAACAGTTATCGTCAAGCAGTAGACCTGCAACCAGATTTACCCGATGTTCGGGATAAATTAAGTCACGGATTGCACCAGCAGGCAAAAACTAATCTAGCTGATGCCAAACAACATTACTGGCAAAAAGTTACAGCCAATCCCCAAGATGTTCAAGGATATCGCAAATTACTAGAAATAGCACCTAAAGATGCTGCGGTTTACTACGGTTTAGGTAATGCTCTAGTGGCGACGGGTAAAATTCACGAAGCTAGCGTGCAGTATCAAAAAGCCATTGAACTACAACCCCAATATCCAGAGGCATTGCTCAAATTAGGCACAATTATGGTCGAGCAAAATCGTTGGTCTGAAGCAGTTAAAATTTATAACCAAGCTTTAGCAACTAATCCTGGGGATCTAGAGCTATTGGCTAATTTTGGTGAGGCATTAGTAATGTGCGGTCAACCAGAGGAAGCAATTAAAATCTATCACAAAGCGATCGCTTCTTATCCTCAAGAACCCAATTTGTACTATAAACTAGGAGATATTTTTGCGCGACAAGGAGAAACTGAGGCTGCTAGTAACAATTATCGTCAAGCAGTTGAACTAGAAACCACTAAATTCTAACTTTCCCTTGTCATTTTTTTTTATCCACGAATTATTAACTTTCTATGTTCAAAAAAATTGCTAAGTCAGATATTTCGGCTGAAGAAGTTAAAAATCGTATTTTAGCCTATACCTCCTTACAAGCTGGTAAGGAAGTTAAAGAGCAGCATGTTTGGTCGGGAAATATAGAAGTTTATACCATGTACCTGCGTTTGTCAGGCATCTTCAATGAACAGAAATTTGTTGATGTTTTGACTAGCAATGATGACGACAAATTTAATAGTAGTAAGTATGTCTATCTCCCCAATCGGGTGTTTCTGCAAGAAACGGTACATTTAGACAATACTACTTTTGTTCAAGAAATGTACCGCTCTTTCCTGCGACGAGAAGCCGATCCTGGTGGTTTAGCTGGTAACGTCGAGCAGCTAGATAATGGTGCTCCTCGGGAAAATTTGGTGCTCGGCATTCGTAAATCGGGGGAGGCAGATAATGCATTTTTAAGAGTTACAGACTGCTTAGATAACCATACTTTTCTGGAGATTATTCAAGCTGTTTATTTGACTGGCGAATGTTCATCAGAACAAACCCAGGAAATGTTAGCAGCTTTAGAACAGGGTAAATCTCGCTCAGAAGTATTTATTAGTCTTAAGCAATTAGAAGCACTCAAGTTAATTTTAGAAACTCTTAAACAAGATTTCGATCGACCAGATGAAGACTTTTTGAATGATACTAATGCTTTAAGTGATGAAGAATTTGTCCAGCAGCTATATCTGACATTTCTCAAACGGGAAGCAGATCCTGGTGGTTTAGCTGGTAATGTCGAACAATTAAGCAATGGTGTTGCTCGTCAAGAGATTCTCTACGCTTTGCGTACCTCTGGGGAAGCTGCCAATGTATTTGTGGACATGACCTCTGGTGTTGACGATCGCGCTTTCTTGACCATAGCCTATCAAGCCTATTTGAAACGAGAGCTAAACCCAGAAGAGCAAGCAGCTAAGTTACAAGAATTAAGTCAAGGTAAATCTCGCCAAGAAATTATAACTCCCATCTAATTATCAATATTTAATTAAGTTAAAAGATGATCGCTCAACGTCAAAAAATTACTTTAGCAGCTCCGTTTGCAATTTTTCCCCCTGATGATATTAAAACTCGTCGTATATTTCATTTATATCGTCACTTAGCTGACGAATTTACCATTGAGATAATTTCCTTGGCTGATGCTAAGGAGTCTGGTTTTAAAAGAGCGATCGCTCCAGGGTTAACAGAAATTAGAATTCCCAAAACTCTCAAGCATCAACAAGCAGAAATTGAGCTGAACCAAGAGTTGGGTGTTAATATTGCCGACGCTAGTTTACTCAAGTTATATCCTTTAACACCCAAGTATCTCCAAGCTTTAAAAAAATCTGCCAAAAGTGCTGATTTCCTAGTTACCTATCAGCCTTATTTGTTCCCCGCCTTACGCTCTGTAAGTAATAAACCGATTTGGTACGAAGTTAGCGGTATTGAAACTGAGTTAAAAAAGCAGATTTTACCAGAAAATAGCCTTGGTCAAGAATTTTGGGAATCGATCGCCGCAACCGAAAAAGAATGCTGCCAGACAAGTAACTTGATTATTACTGCTTCTGAACAGGATGCTAAAGGATTGAGTAAAATTCACCAAATTGAAAATAATAAAATCGTCTGCGTACCTAACGGGATTGATACTTCTCGCTTAAACTTTATTTCTTATGAACAAAGACTAATCAATAAAGATAAGCTTGGCTTGAAAGACAGTTCCATAGCGATCTTTATCGGTACGGGCAATCCCCATAATGCTAATGAGGCTCGTTCTGTACTTAATATTGCCTCGAAACTAAACAAGGTTCAATTTTTAATCTTAGGAGATGTCAATGCTACCTTTGAACCGCGATTAACTCCACCTAATGTAGATTTCATTAGTAGCTTAGATGAAAAAACTAAATTAACTGTTCTTAGTTTGGCTGATGTGGCATTAAATCCTACTAAGTCTGCTGCTGCTACACCATTGGTGATGGAATATTTTTGTACTGGTATACCTGTGATTTCCACTCCCACAGGAGTAAAAAGTTTGGGAATAGAAAATGAAGAGCATTGTTTAGTTGGCGATTTATGGCGTTTCCCCGAATTATTAATGTCTAATCACCAAGAAAACATTGTCAATAAAAAAAATAGACTAGAAAATGTAAGGAAATACATCAACAATAATTTTGAGTGGAGTCACATTGCCTCTAAGTTTTTTAGCCAATTTCAACCCTGGAGTACAATCTATTAACTCGATCTCTAATACGGTCAATTCAAAGCACGATAATTCCGACAATTGTGATGTTAAAATCTGGTAGATATATTAAGCAATAGTTATGACACAATACCGCAAGTTCTTACTCCTAACTTCCCCTCGTTCTGGGACTCATATGCTTAAGAGCAGCTTGGATGCTCATCCCAATATCGTCTGTTTAACAGAGATGTTTAATCCTGATTATATCAGAAGGCAATTTGATTATGATGACAGTATACCTGCTACTCAAGTCTTGGAAAAATATATCTACAAAGACTATGAACCAGAAGTAAAAGCAGTAGGTTTTTGTCTTCATCGTTTCGGAGCTGCCTTTGGTAATTGGCCCAATTTATGGAATATTCTCAAAGAAGATAAAGACATCAGCGTTATTAGTTTGAGCCGCGAAAATTTATTGCGTCGTTATTTATCAGTTCAACTACAACAAATTAAAAATTTAGATGCAGCAGATTTAAAACCAATATCTTTCAATCCAGAAAAGCTACTGGAAGACTTTACGATGCAGCGCAAAAAAGTTGATGAATTTAATCTCAAGTTTAGCGACCATCCCCTAATTAATGTTACCTATGAACAATTATGCGATAACTATGAAGAAACTATGAACACACTTCAGGAATTTTTAGGAGTACCAGCAGTTGCCCTAAAACCTGGGACTGGCAGACGAAAAAATCCGCCAATTTCAGATTTTGTAGTTAACTACCAAGAGCTAAAACAAAAGTTTGCCAGTACGGAGTGGTCAAGGTTTTTTGATGTTTAAGTGGTGGTTTTACTAGCAATTTAAATTATTATTTGCTGATAAGTAAATATCTTTAACTACAATCTCAAGCGAATAAAGAGGCTATGGTTAGAGGTATTTACTCAAGTATTAATACTGTTAGTTATTGTTTGAGAAGTATATTAGGCAAAATTCAATTATTGTTAGAGATTAAGGATTTATTAATGATGGTAGATAAAAGAAACACACCGTTATTTGGGATTAATATTACTGGGTATGTCAAAGGGGAATTCGGTTTAGGAGAAAGTTCTAGAGCGCAAATTCGCTCTATTAAAGCAGCAGATATTCCCCATACAATTTGCAATATTGATTCTACAGTTCATCGCAGTCTCGATGCCACCATCAAAGATGATGAATTTACCACCGAAAATCCTTATGCTATTAATCTCTTAAATTTTAATGCTGAAGCTATGCCCGAATTCTTGGATAGTATCGGCTCAGAATATCTTCAAGGGAAATATAATATTGGTTATTGGGCTTGGGAACTACCTACTTTTCCCCCAGAATGGGAATGGCTGTTTCAATATTATGACGAAATTTGGGTTCCTAGTGGTTACTGTGCTGAAGCCTTATCTGTGGTTTCTCCTGTTCCTGTAATTAAAATAATGCATAGTATATCTTTGCCAGCTGCCTCCTTGAGTAGAGCTGATATTAATTATCCCCAAGACAAATTTATCTTTTTATTTTTGTTTGATTTTCACAGCACTTTAGCTCGTAAAAACCCAATTGGAATTATCGAAGCCTTTAAGCGAGCTTTTAAAAGCACTAATCAAGATGTAACACTGATTATCAAATTTTCTAATGGCAAACATTATCCAGAACAAGTAGAACTAGTTAAAGATGCTGCTAGCAGTCATCCTGCAATTCAGTTTATCGAAGGTCATCTTCCCAAAGAACATGTTAATGCCTTATTTTATAACAGTGATTGCTATATTTCTCTACATCGGGCAGAAGGGTTTGGTTTGACCATGGCAGAAGCTATGTATTATGGTAAACCAGTGATTGCTACAGGATATTCTTCTAATATTGAGTTTATGAATGTCGGCAATAGTTTTTTAGTCAATTATGACATTGTGAAAGTGACTCAAGATAGTGGCTCTTATAAAAAAGGAAATATTTGGGCAGCTCCCGATGTAGAACATGCAGCAGCTTTAATGCATTATGTTTTTTATAACTATCAAACAGCTCAACAGGTAGGTTTAAGAGCTGCTCGTGAGGTAAAAGAAAAGTTAAGTCCTTTAACTATTGGTAAAAAAATTAGACATCGTTTAGAGCATATTATGGGTAATCTAGCTTTAGATATGCACCACGACAGCTCCGATAAATTGCAAGCTAAAGCTTGGAAACAAACAGCTCAAGAATTACAAGAAGAATTAGAAAAGTCTAAATTAGAAATTAAACAACTGAAGGCAAAAATTAATCTGTCCCATGTTTAGAGAAAGTAGTGCTTCTTGTCAATTACAGCTTGAAGTATTAACCTAATTGAGGTCTAGTAGGTTAAAATATAGTAAATTTTGTAACTTTTGCCAACTTTTTTTGATACCTTTGAGTTACAAAATTTGCTTTTTATATTAATTTTGCTAGCTACTAAAGTTGAAGACACTAATAATTGTGATTCAGCATAAAATTATTAATAATTATGTCAAATAAAGTAACTGTAGATTCAATTTTATGGGCTTATCGTTTGTTGCTCAATCGAGAACCAGAAAACTTAGATATTGTTCAGGATAAACTAAATCGATTAACTAGTAATCAGGAACTAGTCAAAGAATTAATTAATTCTCCAGAATTTGCTCTGCAACAACAAGATTTATGTTCTTCTCTTGTAAGAGATTTATTGGGTAATGCCTTAGAAGTTTTGGGGCAAAAAATTAAAACTACCAATAACTATTCACCAACAATGGTCGATCGCCTATTGGATTCTGCTGACCGTCCTAATATGCCAGCAGCAATTCCTCAAAATCAGCGTCAAGTTAAGGTTGCGGGAGGAAAAGCAGAGAAATTAGTTCAACAGGGAGATCTTGCTAGTCAGCAAAAACAATATAAAGATGCGGCAGTACATTACCAAAAAGCGATTGAAAATAACCCTAATATCCGCGAAGAAGTCTATTTAAAACTAATAGCTGCTCGGCAGAGGTTAAAACAAGAAAATAAAGCCAAGAGAATATATAAAAAATGGATAGAGCGGGAATATTTATTCGATCGAGAACACAAAATTATTTACTGTCCAATCGCTAAAAATGCCTGTACTTTATTCAAAAATGTTTTAATTAAAATTAGCGATCGGCGAGAAAATTACGAGCATTCAGGGTTAAAAATCCATGAATATATCGATCAAAATCGCCAAGACTTTATCTTAGACCGCTTTACTTATTTAGAACAAAAAGACTATTTTAAATTTATTATTCTGAGGAATCCATTCAAACGAATAGTTAGCACTTATGGAGATAAATTTGTTAAGCGTCTTGACCATCGAGACCCCCATGCAGTTCCCGTAATTAGAGAAGTATATCAGTATTTAGGTAAAGAGGTAGATTTTGAAAAATCTATTACTTTTAGTCAATTTGTCGATTATTTAATCAGAACAGAAGACTGTAATTTGGATTCTCACTGGCGACCACAATCAATTTATTTCGCCCCAGGATTAGTTAAATTCGACTATGTTGGGCAATTTGAAAGATTAGATACAGTAATTAAACATATCGAGCAAAAATTAGACATTAAAATTGATGCGGCAGTATCTACACATAGAATTAATTACGGCAATATTGAAGGCGATCGCAAATATCACGATTGGTATCCCCATCAACTAAATCAGCTCGATCATTTTCCTACTTCTAGTGAATTTTATACTCCCGAATTAGAAGCTAAAATTGCCCATAAATATGCTCAGGATATTGCTATTTACGAAGAAGAATTTAATACGACCTTAAGTGCGTTGACATAAGCGATCGATTATTAATTTAATTTGGCTATTCAATAATAATAATAATGAAAAAATGTTTGCTCTATGGTAATTGTCAGGTAATGGCAATTAAACATAACTTAGAAAAAAATCCTAATTTTGTTGCTGAATATGAAAATATTGTGGCAATTGATGTTCAGGCTATCGCAGCTGAAGATGTATCAGAAATTTTAGAATTAGTTAAGGAAGTAGATCTATTTATCTATCAGCCAGTTAAAGAAAGCGCTCGAGGATTGTTAGAGCTAAGGACTGATTATTTACGCAGTCAATTAAAATCAGACTGCCAAGTTATTACTATAGGAGAAGCCTATTTTACTGGTTATCATCCTGAAGTTATTATCTTTAAAGATGCCCAAGGCAATAATGTTACTGAGGAAGTAGGAGAGCATCACGATTTTAATTTGCTTAAGCTTTTTGCTGGGGGTAAAACTGTTGAGGAAAGCGTGGAATTAATTTTAAGAGAAGATTTTTACAGTCCTCACTACTTAAATTGTAATTTAGACCACGTGATTTTAGAGCTTTATCGTCAAGATACACAAACTGATATTAAAATAGCCCCTTTTATTCAAAAACATTATCGCCGACATAGATTATTTCAGGTCATCAATCAGCCTCAACAAGTAATGATTGAATTCATAAGTAATGAAATTTGCCGCAGATTAGGAATTACTTATGATGAACAGCAAAATTATTTATTTACTAATGAGCCAGAAATATTAGATTCAACTAGTTTTGCCATCTATCCTTCAGTAGTTAAAAATTTAAATCTAAAATTTGCCCCCAAATCTGAATATAAAATAAACCAGAATTTATATACAGTTAGTGAAGCAGTAGAGAAATTTTTTGATTATTATAATCGTCATCGGGATTTAGTAGCTTTAAATCTAGAGAGATATGGAGAATATTATAGGATTACCAATATCGCTCGGGCTGATTGCGAGCAGAGGGCAGAAAATAAGTTAGTTGCTGCTGATTCGGTAACTGATGCTATCCCAAAACCAAAAACAGTCGTAACTAGTAGTATAAAAGCCGAGACTAATCCAGAACAATTGCCACAGCTAAAATCTTTTAAACAATGCCTAGAAATGGGAGATGCTGCTCAAGCAAATCAAAAATGGCAACCAGCAATTAACTATTATCAAAAAGCGATCGAGTTAAACCCTAATCTAGAAGAAAAAACTTATCTTAAGTTAAAGCAAGCACAACGAATTTTAGGTCATACTGAGGATAGTATTGCTACATACAAAGCCTGGATACTTCGCAATTATTTAGTTGAGCATCAAAGTAAATTTATTTATTGTCCTATTCCAGGTAATGCCCATCATTTAGTCAAAAAAATATTACTTGAATCTAGTGCAGATGGGGCAAAATTCCAGGAATCCAAATTAAATGTAGATCGTTATATTAATCAAAATAAAGACAAGTTTTATTTAAGTGATTTCGAGGAATTAAATAATAGTGATTATTTCAAGTTTGCTATCCTGAGAAACACTTACCAAAAATTAGTAAGTGTTTATTTTGACTTATTTGTCAAACAAGATCGGCATACAAATAAACAGATTAATTCTATAATTAAAGATGTGCAACAAGCTTTAGATCGAGAAATCGATCTGAAAAAATCAATCACTTTTGAGCAACTTGTAGATTATTTGGCGATTAGTAAAGACCGTGACTTAGATGCTAGATTGCGTTCCCAGTCAATTTACTTAGCTCCTGAATTAATTCAATTTGATTATATTGGTTGCTTTGAACAGCTAGATATCACCATCGATTATTTAAAGCAAAAGCTGGCTAAGGGTGAGGAAGAGGTGAATTTAAATATTAATATAGACAAGCAGCAAAAATCAAAGAGTTCGGCCACAGATAAACAACTAGAAAAATTACACAATTGGTATCCCGCACAATTGACTGAACTGGTTAAACCTCCTGTTACTGCCCAATTTTATCCAGCCCAAATTCAAGAAAAAGTAAGTTATCGATATGCTCGGGATATTACTATGTACGAACAATATTTTGATACTGTAATTACTCCTTTTGATTAGAGCTATATATATTAACTATCACCTGATATCTAAGTCCCTCAGCTAAGCGATCATAAATCAATAATGGAAGTCGATCTCGCCTTAAAAGCAGTACAAGAAAATCCCCAAGACGGTGCAGCACATTATTCTCTAGCTAGAGCTTTTGCGGCACAACAAAAGTGGCAAAAAGCTTGTAAGTCTTACCAAGCGGCAACAGAATTAATTCCCGATCATTGGGAAGCATACCATCACTGGGGAGATGCTCTAATCAATCTGCAAAATTGGGAGCAAGCCATCTCAGTCTATCGTCAGGCATTGGCAATTAATCCGCAATTTGATTGGTCTCATCATAACTTAGGTGTAGCCTTATTGGAAACGGGTAATCCCGAAGAGGCGATCGCTTGTTATCGTCAAGCTTTAGCTATAAATCAAAATAATCCAGCAACTCACTATCGTCTCGCTCAAGCTTTAGCTAGGGTGGGAGAATGGTCAGAAGCTGCCGTTGCCTACGAACAGGCGGCTATTCCAGAGAAGGAGAACTGGAAAACATATCATGAGTGGGGAGATGCTTTAATTAATCTCGAACGTTGGGATGAGGCTGTAGGTGTATATCAAAAAGCATCTACTCTCAATCCTGATTTTCCCTGGACTTATCACAATTTAGGCTTATCTTTACTCAAATTAGAATTATATACTGAGGCAATTACCTTTTTTAAACGGGCTATTGAGTTAAATCCCGATTTTGCCACAGCTCATTTCAATTTAGGTGAAGCTCATAGCAGTCAACGGCAATGGAACAAAGCGATCGCGGCATATCAAAAGACAGTTTCCTTAAATGCCTCTCAGCCTGGGGTTTATCGTGCTTTAGCCAACGCTCAACTACGCAGAGCCAATCGCGATCGCCTCCATGCCTTAAAAAACTATCAACGCGCCTTACCCTATTGTTTGCAACAAGAGCAGAATGCTGAGGTTGATGGTGCCAAAATTTATCTAGGGATGGCAGCCATCCTAGCTCAACAAGAAAAATTAGGAGAAGCTCTGTTCTGCTGTCATCGAGGATTACAACTGCGATCGGATAATCAACAACTCCAGCAGTTATTCGAGCAACTTCATGACCAATACAGTAAATTTTACGAATCCCCCTCGGAATTGGCGATCGCCGATTATAGTTATGCTCTGTGGCGTAAATACAATGGTTGGCACGATGAAGATTTGCGTCAGATGTTCGTGCGCCTGAGTGGATTAGAACATCAGCCTGTTATTAGTCTGATTTTAGCGATCGAAAACTTTTACCCTAGTGCCTTCGGGGAGACGATTGCCTCAATTTTGTCTCAAGTATATCCCTATTGGGAACTATGTATCGTTATCCTCGATCGAACTAAAAAAGAGCAAATCAGTGCCGAGCTTGCGATCGCCGATAGTCGCATTACAATTGAATGGTGCAGTTCGGAACACAACCTAGCTCAATCTGCCAACATAGGCTTAGAAAGGGTAAGAGGAGAACTTGTCGCGGCTCTCAAACCAGGAGTGATTCTTACTCCCCAGGCTTTAGCAGAGGTGGCGATCGCCCTCAATCAAAATCCTGCTACCGATATATTTTATGGTGATGAAGATTGCCTCAAGCAACAAAAAATGCTCGGCGCACCCTGGTTCAAACCAGATTGGTGTCCCGATCTATTGTTGTGTCGCAATTATTTTGGTTCCTTAGTTGTCTGTCGTCGCTCCTTAATCGATCGAGCGCAAGGATTTTGTCCTGGTTATGGTAAAGCTTACGATTACGAACTAATTTTGCGGTTGACGGAAATCAGCCAAAACATTGCCCATATTCCCCGCATTTTGTGTCATCGTCCTGCGGGAATTTATAGTTATAATCCCGAACAAAGCCAAAAAGCGATCGCCGATGCTTTGCAACGTCGAGGTGAACCAGGAAAAGTAACTGCTAATCTTCAGTATCCAGGCATTCACACCATTCGCTATCAAATAAAAAAACCAGCTTTAGTTAGTATTATTATTCCCACTCGCAATCAAGCACAACTGTTAGATGACTGTTTGCAGTCCATATTTAACCTCAGTACCTATCCTAACTATGAAATATTAGTAATTGATAATGGTAGCGATCGCGAATCAGCTTTAAAGACGATTGCTGCTTGGCAAGAAAGAGATCCAGGTAGATTCCGTTCCCTACGGCTAGAGGAACCCTTTAACTATGCTCATCTGAATAATGTTGCTGCCCAAGAATGCCAGGGAGAATATCTCTTATTTTTAAATGACGACACCCAAATTATTGTTCCCGATTGGATTGAGGGGATGGTGGAACAGGCACAAAGACCAAGCATCGGTGCAGTGGGAGCTTTATTGCTCTATGCCGACGATACCGTACAACATGCAGGGGTGATTTTGGGGGTTACAGGCATAGCAGGACATGGACACCGCCATTTTCCCATCAGCGATTCAGGATACAATCATCTTTTACACTCCACTAACAACTATTCCGCAGTCACCGCCGCTTGCTTGATGTGTCGTCGCCAAGTATTCGAGGAGGTTAATGGTTTTGACGAACAATTAGCAGTGGCATACAACGACGTGGACTTATGCCTCAAGTTTAAAGAGCAGGGTTATCATAATATTTTCTTACCTCATGTAATCTTGCGTCACTATGAATCCCGCAGCCGTAGCCAAGATGATAGCAGCCAACAACAAGCTAGAATCTTACAAGAAGTAGACTACATGCAGCAAAAATGGTCGAAGTTAATTATGCGCGATCCTTGCTACAGCATTAACCTCACCAAAGAAACAGAAGATTATAGCCTCGATTTGCGTCCTCAAGCCGAAGTGGTGGCAGTTTTCTTAACCGAACCCGAAACTACTCAACTTTTGAGCTATTTTATTGACGAACCCAAACCAGGTAGATTGAGAGGAGACACGGTAGAAATTATGGGCTGGGCGATTGGTAAAGAGCAACAGGCGACAAGTATCGAAGTGTTATGTGAAGGTAAAATTGTTGCTCAGGCTCAAGTCAATATTCTACGGGAAGATGTGGCGCGAGTTTATCCCCATATTGAACTAGCTAAATATAGCGGTTTTACCCTGAATCTCAAACTAGCAGATTTACCCCATGATGCCGAACTAAATTTACAAGCCACCTTAAGCGATCGAACGTCAGTTAGACTGGCTAAAGTATTATTGCGTTATTAATATTAGTTATTGTTAATTGTTAGATGAATAGTTCTCAATTGCCTGAAAGCCTATCTATTTCAGAAATTAAGGAAGTACAAACCTATTTAAAACAAGCAGAAACCCACAAAAAGCAAGGACAATGGGAACAAGCCATAAGCTGTTATCAACGAGCTACAGAAATCAATCCCAATAGCTCTGCGGCTTATCATTATTGGGGGAATGCCCTGCTAAATCTCGACCGCTGGCAAGAAGCCATTAATATCTATCGTCGCTCCTTAGAAATCAATCCTAATTTTGATTGGTCTTATTATAATTTGGGGGAAGCTTTAATTCAATTAGGTAGATGGGAAGAAGCGATAGTTGCTTATCAACGGGCATTAGATTTAAATCCCAGTTTACCTGCCATCTATAAAAAGTTGGCAAATGCTTTTTATCAGCGGGCAATCAGCGATCGCAGCTCCCTCTTAGAATACTATCAACAGGCAATTGCGGACGATCCAAATGAAATTCAAAATTATCATCGGGCGATCGAATTACAAACCCAGGATGCAGAACTTTATTTGGGTTTGGGCAATGCTTTAGCGGCTCAAGAACGGTTAGATGAAGCGATGGTTGCATATCAAATGGCATTGCAAATTCAACCCGATCGTGCTGAAGCCAGGGAGCAGTTAGATAAGATTCTCCAGACAGAAGATGAAGCTAATCAGCGTCAAGATAATGTTTCTCTGGGCACAGAATCATCTTTAGAACAAGCGAAAATACTGTTAGACCGCCTTAATAATCTGGCTTTAGATACCTGGTTGCAATCGGGGGGACAACTTGTCTTTCCAGCAGTAGAAAATCCTACAGTTAGTATTATTTTAATTTTATATAATCGCGCCGAGTTGACCCTCAGTTGTTTACAATCAATTCTGCACCATAGCTATAAATCAGTGGAAGTAACGATCGTCGATAATTGCTCTAGCGATCGCACTAGGGAACTATTGACTACAGTTTCTGGGGCAAATATTATTCTCAACCAGTCCAATCGTCATTTTCTGTTGGCTGCTAATCAAGCCGCCGCCACTGCCACAGGTAAACATTTACTATTTCTCAACAATGACGCGCAGATTTTAGGGGATAGTATCAACCAGGCGATTAAGACTTTAGAGTCAGCAGGGGATATCGGTGCCGTAGGCGGTAAAATCATCTTACCCGATGGCACTTTACAAGAAGCGGGTAGTATTGTCTGGCAAGATGGCTCTTGTTTGGGATATGGTCGTGGTGACGCTCCTGATGCTTATCCTTACATGTTTCAAAGAACTGTGGACTATTGTTCGGGAGCATTTTTGCTGACCAAAAGAGAGTTATTTGAGCAGTTGGGTGGATTTGATGAAGTTTATCAACCAGCCTATTACGAAGAGACTGACTATTGCCTCAAACTACAACAAGCAGGTTACAAGGTCGTTTATGAACCCAAGGTGGTAATTTTGCACTATGAATTTGCCAGTTCTACCTCTAGTAAGACGGCGATCGCCCTACAGCAAAGAAATCAACAGATTTTTGTAGAGCAACATCAGCAGTGGCTACAATCCCAATATCCTGTGGCTCTCGATCGCCTGTTATTCGCTCGCATTAGTGCCAAAGACCAACGGCAACGCATCTTGTTTATTGACGACCGCATTCCCCATCCCTATTTAGGTTCGGGCTATACTCGCAGTCACAGTATTTTAAATACCATGGTGGCATTGGGCTATCTGGTTACTTTTTATCCTACAGATCTTAGTTATCAAGAAGACTGGCAAACTGCTTATGCCGATATTAATCCCGCAGTCGAAATTGCCCAGGGACATGGTTTGCAGGGATTAGCTGACTTTTTACGGACGAGAACAGGCTATTATAGCCAAATTTTTGTCAGTCGTCCCCACAACATGAACCACCTCAACTATATTTTGTCCCAAGAAGATTTATTAGCAGAGACAAAAATTATCTATGATGCCGAAGCACTATACAGCCTCAGAGACTTTGCCTATCAAGAATTGCAAGGAACACCTGTGCGTCCAGAAGCTCAACAAAGGGCGATCGCCGAAGAATTAAATTTAGCCCGAAAAAGCGATGTAATTGTTTCCGTATCACCCCGAGAACAACAGCAATTTGTCGATTATGGTTATGAGCTGGTGGAAGTTTTAGGTCATGCTCTCGAAGTTAGCCCTACTCCTAATAGTTTTGGCGATCGCCAAAATATCTTGTTTGTCGGCTCAGTCTATGAATTAGCATCTCCTAATGCCGACTCAATTTTGTGGTTGGCAGAGGAAATTTTTCCCCAAATCCAGGAACAACTAGGCACCCAAATCAAATTAATTATTGCTGGCACTAATAATGTTACTGAACTGCAAGAGAAGATAGCGGCTTTAGACAATCGAGCGATCGAAATGCAAGGTCGAGTAGAAGACTTAACTACTCTGTATAATCGGGCACGTCTGTTTGTTGCTCCCACTCGCTTTGCGGCTGGCATTCCCCATAAAGTCCATGAGGCAGCAGCAAAAGGTGTTCCCGTAGTCAGTACCTCATTAATCGCTAACCAACTACAATGGCAAACCGAAACCGAACTATTGACTGCCGATAACGCTGCTGATTTTGCCCAACAATGTGTCAAACTGTATCAAGATGCCGAATTGTGGCAAAAATTAAGACTCAATGCCCTCGAACAAATAGCCCAACAGTGCTCAACTGAATATTTCAGGGCAACTCTTAAGCAAATTTTAAACTAAAATCTTATATTAAGTATCCAAGAGTAACCTTTGCATGAGTGACCTAATCTCCGTCCATATTCCCAAAACTGCAGGCACGGCATTTCGCCATGTGTTAATCGAAGTTTATGGTTATGCAGGTGTTCTTGAAGATTATCCCCCCGATCGCATTCAGCAATTAGAACAACCCATCCCTCCCCAAGTTAAGGTGATTCACGGTCACTTTGCTGCCGATAAGTATCGGACTTTGTTTCCCCAAGCCAAAACAATTGTCTGGTTGAGACATCCTCTGTTTCGTCTTATTTCTGAATACTTTTTTGCCAAAACTCTTAATGACCGCGCCAATGCCATTCATGCTCAACTATTAGAAAAAAACCTGGGAATTTTAGAATTTGCCCAAATTCCCGAGATGCAAAACTTTCTCAGCCAAAAAATCGCTGGCGTAAAACTAGAAGAGTTTGATTTTGTGGGCATTCAAGAATTTTATCGTGAAGATTTAGCCGAATTAAAACAAATTTTGGGCTGGCAGAACTTTCAACCCACAGTTAAAAACAGCAACCAGTATCCTGCTTATTATCAATGTCTGCAAGAAATTTTAGGCGATCGCACTTTGATTAATCAGCTTGCCAAGCTCAATCAAGAGGATATGCAGCTATACGAGCGAGCCTTACAGTTAAGAGCCAAACGCCGAGATGAATCAAGTTTAATTCAGTCTACCCGTGCTGATTGGCAGCGATCGCAACACCTATTGCAACAGATGCAGCTTGAGCTAGATCGAGAGCGTCAGGAATTAAAACAGATTCGCTATTGGCTCAGACAAATTCCCCGTCCTAACCAAACCTTGCAGTTAAAGCTGATGAAAAAACCACAATTAGCCCATTTACTATCGGGGTTTTATTTCGACTCTCCCCAGGGAACTATCGAGCCACACCAACATTTTATCCCGATCGGTGGTTGGATTATCGGTAAAAATTCTCCTGCCGATAAAATTATCATTACCTATAACAATATGGTGCTGTGTGAGGCAAAAGTCAATTTACCTCGCCCCGATGTGGCGCAAGTCTATCCCATGCCAGAAGCCAAAACTAGCGGCTTTAGTACCAATTTGGTTGTCAGTCTCATTCCCCAGCAGGCAGAGTTAAAATTACAGGTATTGTTAAAAAATGGTCAGCAAATTGCGATCGGCACGATTGGCTATGATTAATTCTGACTACTTTTGATAACTGGTATTATTTGCCCACCCTACTTCTGACTAC
>JAAUYH010254379.1_pt1 | contig 22066 bp, 12 predicted proteins | sample 7278061 | NCBI WGS metagenome assembly JAAUYH01 (sample SAMN14350203, study PRJNA611818) | marine sediment metagenome | isolation source: surface marine sediment (0.6m) | place: French Polynesia: Moorea | collected 2018-08 | reverse complement strand
CCGGGATTGATCTGCCCGAGGAACACCAACGAATGGAACTGACCATCGTCATAGGGTCCGCCCGGCGCCGTGTCCAGATGCACCACCACCTGTTCGTAGACCTTGGACCCGCAGCGCGGGTCGTCGGCCGCCACCGTGTAGATCTCGTTGTCGTGCAGTAACACGAACAGCCGGTCCTGGCGGTCTCCGCACTGGGCCAGCTGCAGATCGAAGCGCGGCACGTCGCTGTTCGGCGGAATCACCAGGTCCTGTTTGACGAACGCCTCGTCGCCGTCCGGGTCGGTGAAAAAGCGCGTCCAGAATGCGCCCTGGCGTGCGCCGGCGCCCTGCGGACAGCTGCCCACGTCGCAGATGGGCGTTCCGAAGACGTTCGAGCCCTCGGACCAGAACGGGTTGCCCTGCCCGGCTTCGAAGCCGCCGTCGGCCACTTCGTTGGCGCCGAGCTGCACCCACGGGTCGGTGCACGTATACCCCGGCTCCACCTGGCAAGTGCGCGAGCATCCGTCGCCAAAGTCCTGGTTGCCGTCGTCACAGGTCTCGCCCGGATCGAGGCGCGAGTTGCCGCATAGCGACCCCGCGGCTGCGGGAAGGGCCACCAGCCCCAGCAGGGCGGCAACGACTATGCGCCCCGCAATACGTTGCCGCGGGAGCGGGTGCTCGACGTGTCGGTTGGCTGCGCTCATGGTTCCTCGTCCCTCTTTTTCAGTCAGTCGGCGGCATCGATGGCCGCCAGTTGCGTGCGGTACGTGGCCGCCGCTTCCGTTTTGCCCCAGGCCGTATACAGGTCGATCGCCCGCTCCATGGCCCGTCGCGTGTAGCTGGCGCTGTCGCCGCGCGCCTCGCGGATTACAGGCAGGCTCTCCAGCAACAAGGCTTCGGCCTCTCCGTAACGCTGCAGCCCCGCCAGTGCGGCGCCGCGCACGTTGCTCGCCACGGCAACGCGCCAGTGGTCGGCGGGAAATCGCGCGTTGAGGACCAACAGCGCCGTGTCCGTCTCGGCCAGGGCCTCGGCATAGCGCTGCTGGTCCACCAGTGCGGCGGCCAGGTTGACCCGTGTCACCGCCACGTTGGGGTGATCGGCGCCCTGGATCTGTTCACGCAGGAGTAGCGACTCCCGGTACACCGACTCGGCGCCCGCCAGGTCGCCGCGCGCCAGCAGCAGACCGGCAAGATTGTTCAGGCCCGTGGCAACCGCCGGGTGCTCGTCACCGAGGGCGCGTCGCCGGACCTCGAGCGATTCGCGATACAGCGGTTCCGCCGCCGCGAAATCGCCCTTGCGCCTGAGCAGCAGCGCCAGGTTGTTCAGAGAGATGCCCACCTGCATGTGGTCGTTGCCGAGCACCGCGCGGCGCATGGCCAGCGCGTCGCGATAGAACGGCTCGGCGCGCTCGTAGTCGCCCTGCTCGGCCATCAGCACGCCGAGGTTGTTCAGCACGGTCGCGATCTGCGGGTGGCGCTCGCCGTGCAGCGAGCGGCGCAGAGCCAGCGACTCGCGGTACAGGCGCTCGGCGCCGGCGAAATCGCCCTGCTTGTCCAGCAGGCCCGCCAGGTTATTGAGGTTGATCGACAGGCCCTCCTCGTCGGGCGGATCCAGCTGCCTGTACATGGCCAGGCCCTGCCGGAACAGGGGTTCTGCCGCCGCGTACTCGCCCTGCTCGTACAGCGCGAGCCCGAGATTGTTGAGGGACTGCGCCGCCTCGGCACTGGGCTCGCCGAAGACGTCGCGCCGGATGCGCAACGCTTCCCGGTGGGCCTGGGCGGCACCCTCCGTGTCGCCCGTCAGCCGCAGAAGCACGCCGAATTCCTCCAGCGTCTCGGCCACGTCCGCGTGATCCGGGCCGAGCGTGTCGCGACGGCGTTCGAGCGCGTGCCGAAACAACGGCATCGCCTCTTCGTACAGGCCGATGTTGCGATAGACGCGTCCCATCGTGTTCATCATGCGCGTCTGCACCTCCGGCTGGTCTACCAGCGCCGTCTCGATGTTCCCGACGCCCACGTCGAGAATCTCCTTCGCCGTCACCGTCTGCCCGCGGCTCTCGCCCGGATCGCTGATCTCGAACAGCCCCACCAGGAACTCCGACACCTGCGCCGAGGTGGCGGCTTCCCGGCTGGCCACGCGTTCGGCCTCGATGGCACGCACCAGCCCGACGGTGGCAACGGCAATGCCCCCGACCAGGGCCAGCAGCACCGCGGCGGCGGCAAACACCGTCTTGCGGTTGCGCTTGACGAAGCGGCCCAGCACGTACGCGCGGCTGGGCGGTCGCGCCGTCACCGGCCGGTCGTCGAGGTAGCGCTCGATATCCTCGGCGAGGGCGTTCACTGTCTGATAGCGACGCTCGGGGGCGTTTTCCATCGCCCGCAGTACGATCCAGTCCAGATTGCTGGCCAGCTTGCGGCCCAGGCCGGCCGGGTCGGTACGCCGCTCGGTGGCCAGCCGTGCGCGCCGGTTCCCCAGGGTGGCGAACCGGGCGCTGGGTCGGGGCACCGAATCGCGGTCGGTTTCGCGCAGCGACCGCATCACCGACGGCCCGAACTCGAAGGGCAACACGCCCACCAGCACCTGGTACATCAACACGCCGAGCGAATAGACGTCGGTGCGCGTGTCCACCTCCATCGTCCGGCCCTCGGCCTGCTCCGGGCTCATGTAGGCCGGGGTGCCGATCATCTGGCCCAGGCGGGTGACGTGTTCGTCCTCGCCGAGTTGCGTATCGGCCACGGCCTTGGCGATGCCGAAATCGATGACCTTCACAGACGGCCGGGACTCGTGCTCGGCGACGAGGATGTTGGACGGCTTCAGATCCCGGTGCACCACGCCTTTCTGGTGCGCGTGCTGAACCGCGGCACACACGTCGAGAAACAGGCGCAGGCGCGCCTCGACGCTCAGCGATCGCTCGTTGCAGTAGTCGGTGACGGGCACGCCGTCGACCAGTTCCATGACGAAATACGGCCGGCCGTTCGCGCCGGCGCCACCGTCGAAGATGCGGGCGATATTGGGGTGATCCATCACCGCCAGCGCCTGGCGTTCGGACTCGAAGCGCGCGACGACCTCGCGCGTGTCCATGCCCGGCCGGATGACCTTCAGGGCGACGCGGCGTCGCACGGGGCGGTGCTGCTCGGCCTCGTAGACGACCGACATGCCGCCCTCGCCGATTTCCCGCACCACCGTATAGCCGTCAATGGCCTCCGGTGCTTCCTCCGGCGGCTCGTCCAGATCCGCCGCGGCGGAACGCAGCCCCGCATCGACGATATCGGTCAGGTCGCCGTCGGAGCGGGCACGGTCGTAGCGCAGCAGCGCCTCGACCTTCTCGCGCAATTCCGTGTCGTCGCCGCAGGCCCTGTCGAGCACGAGACCGGCCTCGACCTCGTCCAGATCGCAGCACTGGAAAAAGAGCTCGGATACCCGCTCGTTCTGGTCGCCGTCTTTCGGCATATGCGTCCCGACGCGCCGAGGACAGACCGGTGCGTTGGTGGAGTTGTACCCCGGCCGCGCGGCGCGAACAGCCAGCATAGTCAATCGACTGCGCCGGCGCCAGCCGCGTGTGGTGCCCTTATGTTCAACCAAATCAGACTCGTAGGCATGCCGCCGGCCGCTCTGATCCCGTACAATGGCGGCCTCATCGGCCGGTTTAAGCCAGGGGGCTAGTAGCAATGATGCGCAGGATTCCTGTCGGTCTGGGCCTCGCGTGCCTGGTCGCCGCCGCCGGCGCAGACCCGATCGAGGCGCCCATCGGTTCCGAGGTGCAGGACGCGACGGTCAAGGTGGCGGTGCTGCCCACCTACCCGACCCGGGCGATGAAGCGCGGCACCGACGGCGATGTCACTGTGGCGTTCACCATTTCGAAGTACGGCCGCGCCGTCGACCCCGAAGTGGTCTCGGAGACCGCGCCGGGCGTATTCGACGACACCGTGCTCGATGCCCTCAAGTACTGGGCCTTCGAGCCCGCCCGTCCCGTCTATTGCGGCACTGTCGAGCAACGGGCCACCCAGCAATTTCGCTTTCGCCATCGCGACGCGCGGCCCGTGCAGATCCTTCCCACCGTTATCGCCGGCCAGCCGACGCTGCCCCGGCCGCACCGGAAGGTGGACAGCGTTGCGGCACTGAGAATCGAACGCGCGGCCGACCGCTCGGTCAGCCAGGTCGTGAAGCCCACCGGCCTGGTCCCGGTTCGTCGCGTCGAGCCGGCCTACCCGGAGAAGGCACTGAGCCGCCGCCGCGAAGGCATGGTGGCTCTTAGCTTCCTCATCGAGAAGGACGGTGGCGTCAGCGAAGTCGAGGTGGTGGATGCCGAGCGCGCGTCGCTGTTCAAGGCCGCGGCCATGCGCGCGATGCGCCAGTGGCGCTTCCAGCCCTATCTGCGCGACGGCGTACCGGCGGAACGCACGGGCTGCCACGAGTTCGTATTCCTGGTCGACGAGTACCTGCGCAAACAGAAAAACCGGGAAAACCGTGACGATAACGTGCTGACCTTCGGAAAACCCGACTGACCGCCGCCGCATGGCACGGAATGCGGCGACGCGGTACACTGGAAAGCCGCAAAGGCGCAGGCACGATCGTTTGCACGGCGCCGGTCAATGACACCCCTAGGAGCTGACGAGTGAGCGAAACCACGGCCCGCGAATACCTGGCGGCACACCCTTTCTTTTCGGATATGAGCGACGAGCACCTCGACTTTCTGGCGAGCTGCGCCACCGACACATCGGCGGAAGCCGGCGGTAGCCTGTTCAAGCAGGGCGACCATGCCGACCGTTTCTTCATCGTCCGCGAGGGCCACGTGGTCGTGGAAGTTCCGGCGCTCTACGGTCCGGCACTCGAGATCCAGAACCTCGGCGCCGACCAGCTGCTGGGCTGGTCCTGGCTCATCTCGCCCTACCAGTGGGACTTCCAGGCACGCGCCGCCGACGCCAGCCAGCTGTGGCAGTTCGACGGCGAGCGGGTGCTGGCGAAATGCGAAAGCGACCCGGCCTTCGGCTACGAGTTGCTCAAGCGCTTCACGGTGTTGATGAGCGAGCGGCTGACGGCCGCCCGGCGCAAGATGATGGACCAGTGGGTGCCGTCAGGCTTCGCCTGAGTCCCGGCCCGCCCTTTCCCCGATCCGCCTGGCGTCAGGCGGCGACACGTACCAGGTTGCGCCCGGCGCGCTTGGCTTCATAGACGGCCTGGTCGGCCCGGAAGATCAGCGACGAGGTATCGTCCTCCGCCGGGTCCATGACAGCCACACCGATGCTGATGGTGATTGCGCCGCCCGGCTGACTCTCGCTTTCGAAGAACGGGCTTGCCGCCACCTGCGCCCGCAGGTTCTCGGCGATCGCCTGGGCACCCTCGACACCGGTCTCGGGTGCCAGCACCACGAACTCCTCGCCACCCCAGCGCGCTGCGAGATCCGAGTCGCGGATCTTGTTCTTGAGTATCGTGCCCAGCTCGCGCAGCAGGTCGTCGCCGCGCTGGTGGCCATGGGTGTCGTTGTAGGTCTTGAAGTGATCCACGTCGATGAACAGCACCGCCAGCTGCCGGCTGTAACGCCGCGCGCGCTCGGCTTCCTGCGCCAGCGCCTCGTTGAAGTAGCGATGGTTGTACAGGCCGGTGAGACCGTCCCGGATGGCCCTTTCCCGGAACAGCTTGGTCAGCCGTTCGAGTGCGAGGTTGTTGCGCGTGAGCGAGGCCACGAGCAGCTCGCGCTCCTTCTGCAGGCGCACCGACTCGAGCGCGCGCGCCACCGCCGCCAACACGAGGTCGAGGCTTTCGAAGGGCTTCATCAGGTAGTCGTAGGCGCCCAGCTTCAGTGCCGACAGCGCCGTGTCCATCGACGCGTGGCTGGTCATGATGATGACGTGGGCGTCGGCATTGACGGCGCGCACCTCCTTCAACAGCGTGATGCCGTCCATGCCCGCCATGCGAATGTCGGTCAGGATGAGATCGAAGGGCATCGCCTTGTAGCGCTCGAGGGCATCGTCGCCGCCGGTCGCCTCGACCGCCTCGTAGCCGTCGTCGCGCAGGAGCTCGGCCAGCAGGCCGCGGATCGCCGCATCGTCGTCGACGATGAGCACCTTCTCGACGGCGCGGTTCATCATTTCCATTGCGATCCTACCTCGCACGCTTCGCGAATCACGCTGCCTGGCCGTCGGCGGCCGGGCGAATCGCCGGCAGTATCACCTCGAACGCGGTTCCCTCGCCGGGCTCGCTGGCGACCTGAATCTGGCCTTCGTGGTCCTTAATAATCCCGTAAGTCACTGACAAACCGAGGCCTGTACCCTTGCCCGCCGGTTTCGTCGTGAAGAACGGCTCGAAAATCTTATCCCTGATATCGGCAGGAATACCCGGACCTGTATCCCGAATTGTCAGAACCACCTCGCCGCTGTCCGCGGCGGCGGTCGTGACAATGAGCCGTCCGTCGCCCCCTGTCATGGCCTGCTGGGCATTGATGGCGAAGTTCATGACCACCTGTTGAAGCTGGTTGGCGTTGGCCATCACCCGGGGCAACGCGGGATCGAGATGCGTCTCGATCTCGATGCCGTTCACCGTGAGCTGGTGGTCGACGATTTCCAGCGCGTCCGCCACCACCTTGGACAGGTCCACTTCGTGCTTGGCGCTGGTCTCCTGCCGGGCGAACTTCATCAGGTTGCCGATGATCTCGGTGCAGCGCCTGGTCTCGCGTTCGATCACCTCCAGCTTCTGGCGCAGCGGGTCGTCGTCGCCGATCTTGCGCATGGCGAGCTGCGCGTAGCCCAGGATGCCGGCCAGAGGGTTCTTCACCTCGTGGGCGATGCCGGCGCCGATCTGCCCGAAGGCCGCCATCTTCTCCGACTGGATCAGCGCTTCCTGAGCGTCTTTCAGCGCCGCCTCGCGCGTCTTCAGCTCGCGGGTCATCTGGTTGAACGAACTGGACACCAGGCCGATCTCGTCACGGGACGCCGCCTGCACGTTGACGTCGAACTCGCCCTTGCCCACCGCGAACGCGGCTTCCGACAAACGCTCCAGCGGTACCGTCAGGCGCCGGGAGAACCAGATTCCCAGGACGGCGGCAACCACGAACAGTGCGCCCGCAACGAACAACAGGTTCTGCATGAGGGCCGCGCCGGACAGGTACGCAGCCTCGACGGGAATCAGCACCGCCGTCACCAGGTTGCCCACCGAGGTCTGCATGAACCCGGCCAGGTACCGGCGCCCGTCCCGCTCCAGCTCTACAGTGGTGCCCACGCGACCGCTGCCCGCCGCCGCCGGTCGTTCCGGTATGTAGGCCACCGCTTCGCGCGACACCACGCGGCCGGGATCGGCGGCGGCCACAACCCGCGACTGGCTGTCGAACAGGGTGGTCTCGAAGGCACTGGGTCGCTGACTCAGGGCCATCAGCCGGTCGAGGCGAATCCAGCCGCCCACGCGATGGCGGCCTCGCACCGGGTCGTCGTAGATCATCGCCACGAACAGCAGCGGCAGACCCTCGTCCAGGGTGGCATTGCGAACGTGTATCGCGCCGGCATCGATCGCCTCCAGTGGGAGAGGCTCGGCGACGATGCGGTCGACCAGGTCCTGGTGGGTAACGCCATCGGCCGAAAACGCCCGCTCGTCGTACACGGTGACCGGGTTGTCGGGATCGTCGAAGGAGCCGACCGCGACGAAGTCGGCGTGGCGCTGGAACAGTCGCGTCACCGCCTCGGCCTTGCGGTTCGGGGTGATGGAGGCGTCGTACACCGTGTCGGCGAACAGCATCAGACCGACGAGGTAGCTCTCCAGGATCGAATCGGTCTCCTCCAGCACATGCTCCAGCGTGTGCGCCGTGAGGTCCCGTACATAGGTCGTCTTGTCCTTGTGGAACAGGTTGGCCATCGTGGTCGTGATGAGGCCGACGACCAGGATGAGCACCAGAAGTACCAGGCTCAGGATCTTGACGCGAATTGGAATACTGACGTTGCGTTCCATGGGTCGCTACTCGAATGAGGTGATGCGTTTGCTCGTGACGGTGGCCGACGCGAAGGCGACGTTGCCGCGCCTGTCCACGGCCTCCACCACGACGATGTTGGTGCCCGGATCCAGGGTCACCACGTGCTCGAAGCGTCCGTCCGGCCGTGCCGTAACGGGCTCGCCGCGAACGAAAATGCGGGCCCCGGGTGCCGCAAGGCCGCTCAGCGTCACGGCCTCGGCCGAGACGCGCCCCGGCACCGGGTCGAGGGCGAGCGGCGGCGGCGTATCGTCGCGGACGAGCGTCAGGGCACGCGCCTCGCTCGGCGGGCCGACGTGACCGGCGACGATGCCGCTGACCTCCCACCAGTACTGCCCGGGCCGCAGTGCCGCCGTGCGGTACCGCGCCTCGCCCGTGCGCCGATCGACCAGTACGTTCTCGAAGTTCGCGTCCAGGGCGATGCGGAGGCGATAGGAGTCGGCGCCGTCGCCGCCCCAGCGAAAGTCGACGGGCGGGGCAACGCCGCCGAAGGTCACCGACGCGCGCGACGCCGGCGCGATGGGCTGCGGCGCGCCCGGCACCCGGTGCCGCGACACACGGCCGTCGGCGTCGATCGTCAGCGCCTCGTAGGCACCGATGGCCGTACGCTCGCCGTTGAGCACGATCTCGCCCTCGCCGCCGAGCACGGACACCCGCGTGGCCTCCGCGTCGTCGACATCGAGGGCGAATTTGAGGGCGTCACCATGCGTCCCGCTCAGGCTGACCAGGCCCACGGGCGTCTCGACGTCGAGCCCGGCCGGCCCCGCGGTGTCGAACTCGCCGCTCAACTGACCGCGGACCATCACGACGGCCGGACGGCTAAGGCCCGCGAACGGGTCGGTGGTCGCGCCGCGAATGACCACCAGCGACTTCTCGTCCAGCCTGAGATGGCCACCGTCGACAAAGCTGATGAACGCCTTCGACCGGTCCTGGGTCTGGACAGCATCGCGATTGGCGAGTGACATCGATTCCGAGGCCGTGCTCCAGGCCACGTCGGAGCCGCCGCGATGGCCGACATCGCGCACCACGCGGGTCAACCGAGCGACGCCGTCGTCGCCCGGACCCTGTGACCCGCTGAATGACACCTGGTGATTCGACCTGCCGGTGACGGCCCGGCGGTCCCGATCCCCGGCGTCCAGGTCGCCGAGGCGTTGCCCCTGCGGAAACATCGTTACGGCGAGCCCCGCCATGAGTGCCAGGAATACGATCAGCCCCGCCAGCACCACCAGGATGTCCTGGCGGTAGTGGGCCACCACGAAGACGAGCTTGCGCAGTCCGATCATCAGTACTGCCCCTGCAGGCGCAGGAACCAGCCCTGCGTCGTGTAGTCGTTCTCGGCGAACTCGTCGTCCGAGAAGTCCGTGAAGTTGTAGCCGACACCAAGGCGCAGGAAGTCCACGCCTTCCCACGCGACTTCCGTGAGCCAGCCCTGCCGGCGGTCGTCCGCCTCGCGCACCGTCAACCACCGGTACTCGGCGCCGAGCAACAGATCCCGCGGCAGGTGCAGGTTGAGCCTCTGGATGGAGAGCCAGGTGCTCGTACGACCGCCGTCCGCGTCGCCGCGCAGCCGGCGCAGGCGCCAGGCCTGCTTGCCGACCCACTCCCAGCGCGGGTTGAGGCTGAAAGCCCAGTCCGCGGCAAACACGTCGTCGGTGTGACCCAGCGTTTCGCCGTTGGCGCCCGGCAGGTCGGCGCCTGACCGCGTGTAGCGTGCCAGCGCGTTGAACCGGTCGTGATGCACGGGACGGTAGGCGACGCCCAGGCTGATACGCTCGAAGTCGGCGGTGCGTTCCTGCGGGTCCGCGCCGCTGGTGCGCCCGATGCGTACGTCGCCCAGCAGCGAGAAGTCGTCGCCGAGGCGCCAGGTGACGTTGTTGACGCTGAGCCACTGGTCCAGCGCGCTGCCGCCGCGCTCGCGGCGCCACTCGTTCCGACTGGACAGCGACAGGGCGCCGCCGCGGTCGTAGCTGAGGCCCGCGGCGAAGGCGTTGCGCTCGGTGGTCACCGCCGCATCGTCCAGCAGGCTGTGCTCGGCGGACATCATCAGGCGCAGGCCGTCGCCGCGATCCCAGCGGCGGCGAATGCCGAGCACCGACTGCCGGCGCGAACGGCTGGCCTCATCGGTCCATTGATACTCCGAGTACACCGCGCCCTGCTCGCCCATCGGCGTTTCCGTGCCGACCACCGTCATCCAGGACGAAGCACCCAGACCGTCACCGCTCAGGCGACGGCTGAGGTAGAGGCCGCTGTCCCAGATCTTGAGGCGGGCGCCCGCCTCGGCGGCGCGACCGCGACTGCCGGCGGTTGCGCGCAGGTTGAGGGCCAGGCGCTCGCCGGCGTTGTACTCGACACCCAGCGTGGTCTGGTCGTTGGCAACGCCGCGCAGTGTTTGCTGGTGCTCCAGGGTGGTGGACAGGCGTCCGGCGAACGAGCGCCTGACCCGTACCGCCGTCGCCGTATTCGATTCGCGCACGCCGGCGTCGGTCGTCGTGGCGGCGTCCTTCAGTTCGGCGCTCACCTCCCAGCCGTCCAGGGTCAGCGACCACTGCACGGTCGCCTGCTCCGACGACGCCGGTCCGTCCAGCGCTGTCTGGCTGTCGTAGCGGGCCTGGATGTCCTGCCGATCGTTGATGGCGTAGGCCAGGCGCAGCCCGTACTTGCGATGGCCTGCATCGGAACCGGTGCCCTGGGACACGAAGCCGGCGTCGGCCTGCTTCACATAGCCGGCGAGGCGCAGATCGTTCTCCCGTCCCAGGAGGCGACCGACATCGGCATCGACCGCGATCTTCCACGCGTTACCCGACGCGCCTGCTTCGCGCGCCGTCTCGTCGAAGGTGAAGCCGCCATCGTCGCTCACGAACGTCAGCGCACTGCTGCCCTCGCTCGTCGCCGCTTCGGCGACCAGGCGAGTGCCGGGCGCGAGGGCGACCTCGGCATCGACGCCGGTGAGCTGATAATCACCGGCCACCAGGGTCTCATCGACGCGGGTAACACCGACAGCCAGGCGGTCGCCGAACGAGCGCCGCAAGCGGACACCGGCAACGTTCTGGTCGTCGCCCGCGCCCGTCGTCTCGTAGTCCACCTCGATGTACACGGGATCGCCGCCGAGAAGGTCGCTGCCGACGAGGCGGTTGTCCTCGCTGAAGCTCGCGAGCGGCCGGTTGAACAGGACGCGACCGTCCGCGTACTTGATCGTGTAGTCGCGATTGCGCTCCTGGCGGTGGCGGCTCAGTACAAGACCGGTGTCGGCATCGCGCACCACAAGGGCAATCTGCTCGGACCCTTCCACGACGTCACGATGACTCAGGAAATACAGCGAGCCCCCGGTCGTGCGCAGTTCATCGCGCACTGCGGCCTGATCGACGCTCGCCGCAAACGCGGTGGCCTCGGTAACCGCCCGGCCGCCGGCGTCCGTGTCCGTGCTCCGGTAACTGCCGCTGATGCCGTACAGCGTGCGCTGGTAGGCGGCCAGTTCGGCGTCGCTCAGGCTGACCGGGTAGTTGCCCACCAGCACGTCGAGCTGATCGCTGCGCACCGCCAGGTAGAAGCGGCCCTGCGACTGGGCGTCGTAGACGACCGTGCTGTCGTCTCCGTACACCGGGTAAATCGTATCCGGGTCGATGTTGGCCAGGAGCCGGCGATTGTCGGTCTCGTCGAGGCCGGCGAACAGGTCCGAGAACTCGCGCTGGCCGGTGTCGAACGATGACGTGACGAGGTACTTGCCGAGCACGGTGCCCTTGAAGTAGTACGCCAGGCGTCCTTCGGTCACGAACTCGCTGTCGCCGCGCGCGCCGGCGATGCTGCCGCTGTGCTTGAGCTGGCTGAACTTGCCGTCGGCGAGCGCCAGGAAGAACCGGTCGTTCGGTTCGTGCACGACCGTATGCTCGATGCGTCCGCCGTAGCCCTGTGGATCGGTCACTTCGGCCACGATGCGGCTCTCGCCGCGCGGCACCGTCAGGCGCGCAAAGAATCGGCCCGAGGCATCGACGTCGACCGCCTCACCGTTGATCACCACCGTGTTGCCCGGCGCTGTCACCCCGGGCACCGTCAGCCGGTCGTTGGGCAGAGCGACACCGGCGGGCGGCAGCATGACAGCCAGCGGCGGAATCGGTTCGACCACCAGCACAGGGCCGCCGGCTTCTCTGGCGCGCACATGCACCACCAGGTTGACGATGCGGGTGAAACCGGCGGCGTTGCGCGCGGCGAAGCCGTACACGTTGGCGCCATCCGCCAGCGCCACCGTGGTCCGGAACAGGCCATCGTCACCGACCGCCAGGGCTTCGCCGTCCAGCTCCAGCACGTTGCCCGGGTCGGTGCGCCCGGCGATGACGTATTCGACGAGCGCGTCGGCCTCGTCCGCACCGCTGGCGACGCGATACTGGTCGGTGCGACTGCCGAAGGGCAGGCGCGCCTCGCCCAGCGGCTGCAGAATCTCGAGTGTGGGCAGGGGTACCGTCACCGACAGGCTCTGCGCCCGTTCGTTGGCCACGTACAGCTCGAGGCTGTCGAGACCTCGCGCATCCGCTTCGTGGTGGAACCGTCCGGACGGACCGACGATCACGCTGTCGCCGCCGATGCGAACGACCGGCGTCGGCAGCAGCGTTGCTTCCAGCGAGGCGCGCTCCGTTTCCGTCAGGGATCCCTTGATCTCGACGCGCCGGTTTGTCCGCCGCCCTGCCGCACTGCCATTGTCCTCGAGCGGTTGGCTCTCGCCGTACCCGAAGAGCTGGAACCGCTCGGCCGGAAGACCCTCGACCTGCACGAGGTAGTCCAGTGCCGCCCGGGCGCGATTCAGCGACAGCCGCTCGTTGTCGTCGGCATCGCCGACGCTGTCGGTGTGCCCTTCGATGACGATGCGATCGTCAGGCAGGGCGCGAATCTGCCGCGCCGTCTCACGCAGCATGGCCACGGCCTCGGCCGTGAGCTCGTGCGACCCGACGCGGAAAGCACCGCCGCGCAGCACCAGTTCGATGGCCTGCTCGCGGTTGATACCGAACAGCACACGCTCGCTGCGCACCTCGCGACCGTCGGCGCCGAGGAGCACGAGCTGGTAGTGGTAGACACCTCCCGCTCCGAGCAGCCGGCCGTCGCCGTCCCGGGCGTCCCATGTCACGCTCGCCGGCGGCGTGCCGTCGCCGGACAACGACCGCAGCGGATCGCCGCCCGGCACCGCGATGTCGAGGCGCCAGCGCACGACGCCGGCCGCATCGGCCGCATCGATGTCGAAGCGCACGGGCTCGGCCAGGCCCTCGGTGCCGAGCGTCACCACGTTCGGTAACTGGCGGTGGGTCAGGGCCACGTCAGCCGGCGCGAGCCCGACCGCCTGTCCGTTGACCAGCGCGGTCAGCGACCGGGTGGTGCCGTCGATGGCAATCGGCGGCTCCTTGTCGACACCGAGCATGGCGACGCCGGCCATGCCGTCGCGGCCGATGCGTTCTTCGTCGCGAACGTAGCCCACGCCGAAGCTCGCACGGGCCATCAGGCCGGGTGTCACCGACAGGATGCGCGTCGCCCGATTGGTCGCGCGGGCAAGACCCGGCAATGAGCGCAGGTTGATCTTGATGAGCCTCTGGCCCGGACGCACGGCCGGGAAGTGATAGCGACCGTGCACGTCGGTGAGCGCGTAGGTGCCGTCGTCGAGCGCCACCATCGCGCCCTCGATGCCCGGCTCGCCCGGGTCCTGCCAGCCGTCGGCGTCGCCGTCGTAGTAGACCTTGCCGATGATCGTGCCGAGGTCGAACACCGGATCCAGATCGACGGTAAACGTGGCCTCCGCCGTGTTGGCGATGGTGCAGGACTCGCACACATCCACGGCGGTCGCCTGGTTGCGGTGCTCGCCCGGCGTCGCACCGGCACCGACGATCATCCGGTAGGTCAGCACGCGGTAGCCGGGCTCGCCCGGGTCGGCGATGCCGCTGCCGTCCAGGTCGTTCAGGGCAGCGACGTCGCCCAGGCTGAACTGCAACGGTCGAGCCCCCGACGGGTCCGGCAGCGCGACGCCGTCCAGGCGCGCGCTGCCGGTGACGTACTTGAGACCCACGGCGGGCGTATCCACCAGGGTGACGTCGGCCACCGGGCGATCGACGAGATTGCGCACGACCACCGAATAGCTGAGGTAGTCGCCCACGACTGCCGTTTCGCGATCGACGGTCTTGGTGAGGTGCAGGACAATGCCGCTGGTGAAGGTGACCGCGGGTCGTTCCTCGATGGCGAGGCCATCCGCCTGGCCGGTTGCCGTCAGCGTGGCAACCCCCGCCGTCAGCGAGCGGATCGTCCCTGTGGCCACGCCGTTGGCGTCGGTCGGTCCGAGCACCGGCGTAACGGTGTCGGTGGCGCCACGATCGGACACCAGGTCGAACACCAGGCCGGCGACGGGGCGATCGGCGCTGTCGCGCGCAGTGACGGTAACGACGCTTTCGGCGACGCCGTCGGCAACGACGAGCGGCGGCGCCACCGCCAGGCTCGACAACGCCGGGTCGAAGGCCGGTTCGATCAAGAGCACCGACAGGCTGTTGGCGTCGGTTGCGTCGCCATTGGCATTGCCGGCATCGGCATCGACGCCGGGTAGCAGGGCGTCGGCACGACCGACGGTAACCGCCACGTCGGCGGCACCGCTGTCATCGGCCGTCGTGGCGACAAACGCCAGCGTCAGCCGCGAGCTGTCGACGACCGGCGCGGCGAGCGTGAGCGTGATCCGGTTGTCGACGGCGGTGGCGCAGAACTGCCCGGCCGTTGTCGCCGGGCAGGCGGCGCCGAGGGTGGCGCCAGCGAGCGTGACGTCGCTCACGATCACGTCGGCATAGCCGGCCGGCAGGACGACGGCCACTTCGTCGTAACCGCTCTGGCCGGACGCCACGTCGGCCATCACGTCCAGGGTGAATGCTTCGGCGGAGCGAGCGGTCATCGCTTCGTTCGGCGAGACTTCGGCCGTGGCGGCGCTGGCCACCGCGCTGATCCTGGTGAGGCGGACGGTAGCATCGGTCGTGTCCAGGGGAACGCCGTTGAGCGCGCCGACGGCGCTGTTCTCGATGGCGTGCACCGGTCCTGCCAGCACAAAGGCAGCGAGGCACAGCGCGACGATGCCGACGCGCCGGCCGCGGCGCGTGCGGTGTTCGAGCGTTTGGCGATGCCGGCGACTCACGTCAGTTCACCTGCACGCGGAAACGGATCGCACGAACCGTGCGCGCCGGGATGGCAACGGCCTGGTTGGCCTGCGCGGGCTCCGCGCCGACGGTTATCCGGTCGGGCCCTGCGGGTCCGCCGGTGTCGGTAACCGAACCGGCATCGTCGGGCGCGCCCGGTGCATCGCTCAGAGGCACCCAGGCCGCGGACCACAACGTCGTGTCATCCGCCCCGCTGGGCACTTCGGTGGATTCGAGGGAACCGGCAATGTAGGTAAAGGCCGACTCATCGAGCTGGTCGGTGAGAGTGATGCCGGTTACGGGGAAATCGGTAGCGTTGTCTACGTAGAGTACGAAGACGAGTTCCTGTCCGCTGAGCACCGGTGCATCGTTCGCCAGAACGGCACCGTCGGTGCTGCGCGCCTGCTTGACGAGCGCCAGGCGGACCGATTCGAGGGTGAAACGCGCATCGCCCGTTCCTCCGCCGTCTACGAGCGTGCCGTTGTCGATGCCGCCGATGCCGCCCAGCGCGACGTTGGTCGCGGCGTGGACGCCAGAGGCGAACGACAACAACCCACCCAGCAGAACCGGGAGCAGGCATCGGCTGGTCACACGGCGTGACCGCGCCAGTAGTGCGCGATGACAGATCAAGTCGTCACGGGATCGTGAGCCCGGCGCCTTTCAGCTCCGAATCGCGTTCGGCCCGGCCTGGCGCGCAGGGCGCCAGGCCGGCCGCATCGCTACGGAGAAAGAGCGATCGGGCGGGAACGACTCCGCCGTTACTGCATCTGCACGGTGAACACGAGGGCCAGAACCGTGTTGGCCGCAACGTCCAGCTGGGCGTTCGCCTGGTTCTCGTTACCCGCGTCGACGGTCGTGCCGGCGGTAAAGCTGGCCGCATCGCCGTCCACACCGTCGCTCAGCGCCGCTGACGCGTCGGCCGCCGCGAAGATGGCGGCCTGCTCGACCGGTGTACAGGCCGTGGCCGCGCAGTTTGCGACGCTGTTGTCCACCTTGATCGTTCCTGCCTGGTACAGGAACAACGGGTCCAGCACGTCCTGGATGCTCACGTCGTTGATGGCAATGGAACTCTCGTTGTTCACGTAGATCATGAACTTCACGAGCGTACCCGTCGCCAGCGTCGAACCGCTGGTCAGGGGCGTGCCATCGGCGAGGAACGCCGTCTTCACCAGCGCCAGGCCGGCGCCGGTGCTGTTCAGGGAAAAGACATTGGAGTCGGCCAGCGACGCGCCGTCGCCGGCAACGTCGCCGGTACCCGTGTTGTCTGCCGCCTGCGCGGCGAGGCTCAGGACCAGGCCGAGCAGCAGACCGCCCAGCATCTGGCCCAGACGCACCCCGAGGGTGGCGTATGAGGAATTGTTCACATCAGTCTCCGTATTTCGTTAAATCGTCGTCGTTCGATGGAGCGCCTCAGGCGCCCCGCTCCCTCGGGAATGCCGATTCCTCGGGAGTGTTGGATACGAGCACGCGCAACGGCACGGGCCGTGCGTCGTGTCGATGGAAATGGTCTTTCGGTAGCTTGTCCTCCCTGCGGCGCCGGACGGGACTCGCAGCGCCCAACGGGCCCACGAGCACGCGCCGCATCCCGGGGGGACACGGTGCCAGGCAGCTGTCTGCCTGCCGGAATCGGCATTCCTCAACCGACTGTAGCGACCCGGGGGCAGGAAACTGTCGTACCCGCTTCACACTTTTCGCCGCGGGTTTTCAGCGGCTTGGCGTGCAGGCGGACCGGCGCCCGGGACTGGGTAGTCGGCCGCAGGTGTGCTAACGTCGCTCACCGGTCGCCCGGGAGGGACTCGGGCGGTACTGGTTCTTCCGCTCGACCCGCCGGCTCCGGTCAGGACCCCGACTTCGAAGACGAACGCCGATTGCGGCCAATGACCCTACTGGTATGACCATCGACGCATGAGACTGCTGGTGTACAACATCCGGTATGCCACGGGCGCCGGTGTCGCCTTTCACCTGCCCGTTCCCGGCGCGGGCTACCTGCGCAGCAATCGCAAGAACCTCGAGCGCATCATCGGCTTCATCGGCGAGCTCGACCCCGATATCGTCGGCCTGGTCGAGGTCGACACCGGCTCGATCCGCTCGGGCGTCAACCAGGCCGAACTGATCGCCGACGCCCTGGGCCACTACTCGTCCTACCAGTGCAAGTACGGCGAGACCTCACTGCACAACCGGGTGCCGATCCTCAAGAACCAGGGCAACGCCTTTCTCGCGGCCCCCCGCGTCCATGGCGAGCGGTTCCACTACTTCGACACGGGCATCAAGAAGCTCATCATCGAGCTCGAGCTGGAAGAGGTGGCGGTGTTCCTCGTGCACCTGTCGCTCAAGTACCGCCACCGGCACTACCAGCTGCGTCACCTGCACGAACTGATCCAGACCTGCACAAAGCCGGTGATCGTCGCCGGAGACTTCAACACCCTGTGGGGCGAGCACGAGATCTACCTGTTCATGCAGGCCGCCGGCCTGAAGAGCGCCAACGAGGGGGGCTGGCCGTCCTATCCGAGCCGGGCGCCGCGCAAGGAGCTGGACTTCGTCCTGTACGGGCCCGGCATTCGCATGACGCACTTCGACATTCCCCGCGTGGAGTATTCCGATCACCTGCCCCTGGTGTTCGATTTCGAGGTCGAGACCGAGACCGTCGCGACAGAAGTCCATAACAGCGAGTAACCGTTAGGAATCATATTTTTCATGGCCTTATCCATTCTTTGAAGAATCCAGGATAACTTTGAAACCCGCCACGACCTTGCAGTGCACACAGCATCTCCATAGGATTGCCGCATTGCGATATGCGGCGCTGCGAGCGCCGCGCCGTCGAGCCGCCGTCCCGGCCCCGGGTTGCCGCGGCATCGAACCCGAACACAACGTTGCGCCTGGTCCCGGGCGCCACCCTGCGCTGGGCCGCGCGGTCGTCCGATCGCTACGGCCAGGAGGAGACACATGACAGACAAGCCTCAAGGTGCCGGCGGTCCGGTGTACATCGTCGACGGGCTCAGGACCCCGTTCCTGAAAGCCCGCGGCAAGCCCGGCCCGTTCAGCGCCTCGGATCTGGCCGTGCAGTGTGCCCGCACGCTGCTGGCGCGGCAGGCGTTCTCGCCGACCGATATCGACGAAGTGGTGCTCGGCTGCGCGATGCCGAGCGTCGACGAGGCCAACATCGGACGGATCCTGGCGCTGCGTGCCGGCTGCGGCCACAAGGTTCCGGGCTGGACCGTCATGCGCAACTGCGCGTCGGCCATGCAGGCGCTGGACTCCGCCGCCAAGGGCATCGCCCTGGGCAAATCCGACCTGTCTCTCGCCGGCGGCACCGAGGCGATGAGCCGCGCGCCCATCCTCTATAACGATCAGATGGTGGACTGGCTGTCGCGGCTCAACGCGGCGCGCTCGCCCGTCGCCAAGGCGAAGGCCGTCGCGGGCCTCAAGCCGTCGCAGTTCGCGCCGGTGATCGGGCTGCTGCGCGGCCTCACCGACCCGGTGGTCGGTCTCAACATGGGCCAGACCTGCGAGATCATCGCCCACCGTTTCGGCATCGACCGCACGCAGATGGACGAATATGCCGTGCGCAGCCACCTGGGGCTGGCCAAGGCCTACGACGAGGAGCGCATGGGCGAGGTGGCCCCGATCTTCGGCGACGATGGCAAGGTGTACGAGGAAGACGACGGCATGCGCCGTGACAGCAGCGTGGAGAAGCTGGCCAAGCTCAAGCCGTGGTTCGACAAGCACGTGGGCCTGGTGACGGCGGCGAACAGCTCGCAGATCACCGACGGAGCGACGCTGCTGGTACTCGCCAGCGAAAGGGCGGTCGAGAAGTACGGCCTGAAACCGCTGGGCCGCCTGGTCGACAGCGAGTGGGCCGCCCTCGATCCCGCCCAGATGGGGCTGGGCCCGGTGCACGCCGCGACCCCGGTGCTGAAGCGCCACGGCCTGGGCCTCAACGATCTCGACCACTGGGAAATCAACGAGGCCTTCGCCGGTCAGGTGCTGGCCTGCCGGGCGGCCTGGGCCGACGACGACTACTGCCGCGACGAGCTGTCCGTCGCCGGTGCCGTCGGCGAGATGGACATGGACAAGCTCAACCCGGACGGCGGCGCCATCGCCGTCGGCCACCCGGTCGGCACCAGTGGGGCCCGCATCGTCCTGCACACGCTCAAGGCGCTCGAGGCGAGCGACAAGCGGATGGGCATGGCGGCAATCTGTATCGGCGGCGGTCAGGGCGGCGCGATGCTGCTCGAACGCGTGGAGGCTTGAGACAATGGTGGCGGAAACCGTAGACATGACCGAATCGATGAAACACTGGGCGTACGAGATCGACGATGACCGGATCGCCTGGCTGACGCTGGACAAGGTCGGGGCCAGCACCAACGTGCTGTCCCGTGACGTGATGGAACAACTGCACGAGACCCTCACGGAACTCGAGGGTCAGTCACCGCGCGCGGTGATCGTCCGCTCGGCCAAGCGCGTGGGCTTCATTGCCGGCGCCGACATCAAGGAATTCACGGCGCTGGACAACCCGGACCAGGCCTATGAGCTGATCCGCAACGGCCAGCGCGTCATGGACCAGCTCGAAGCGCTGCCCTGCCCGACCATCGCGCTCATCAACGGCTTCGCCCTGGGCGGCGGGCTCGAACTGGCGCTGGCCTGTCGCTATCGCATCGTGGTCGACGACGACAGCGCGCGTCTCGGGTTGCCCGAGGTGAAGCTGGGCATCCATCCGGGCTTCGGCGGCACCGTGCGCTCGACCCGGCTGCTGGCGCCCACCGACGCCATGGACATGATGCTGACCGGTCGCGGTCTGCGCCCGCGCGCGGCGAAAAAGATCGGCCTCGTCGACCAGGTCGTGCCCGCCCGACACCTCGAGCGCGCGGCACGCGCCATGGCCAAATCGCCGCCGAAGCGCGGTCGCCGGTCGGCCAAACAACGCCTGATGAATGCGGGACCGGCGCGCGCCGCGCTGGCCAAGGTGCTGGTCAAGAAGGTCGCCGGCAAGGCGCCGAAGCAGCACTACCCCGCCCCGTACGCCATCATCGATCTGTGGAAGGAATACGCGGACGATCCCGGCCGCATGTACGAAGAGGAAGCCCGGTCCATTGCGCGGCTGATGTGCACGCCCACGTCGCGCAACCTCGTGCGGGTGTTCCTGCTCCAGGATCGCCTCAAGGGCCAGGGCAACAAGAAGGACTTTCCCGTTGAACGCGTGCATGTCGTCGGTGCCGGCGTGATGGGCGGCGACATCGCCGCCTGGGCGGCGGCGCGCGGACTGACCGTGACGCTGGAGGACCGGGCACCCGAGTACATCGGCCCGGCGATCGGGCGGGCGCACAAGCTGTTCAAGAAGCGCCTCAAGAATCCGCGCAAGGTGCGCGCCGCCATGGACCGGCTGATGCCGGACGTTCGCGGCGACGGAGCCCGCTCCGCCGACGTGGTCATCGAGGCCATCTTCGAGAACGTCGAGGCCAAGCAGGACCTGTACCGGCGGCTCGAGCCGGTGATGAAGCCCGACGCCATCCTTGCCACCAATACCTCGAGCATCCGGCTGGAGGACCTGGCCGGCGCGCTGTCCGATCCGTCGCGCCTGATCGGCCTGCACTTCTTCAACCCTGTGGCGATGATGCCGTTGCTCGAGGTCATCAGCGGCGAGGGCACCTCCGAGCGCGAAGTCGCCAAGGGCCTGGCGTTTGCACGCCACATCGACCGGCTGCCCCTGCCCTGCCGCAGTGCTCCCGGCTTCGTCGTCAACCGTGTGCTCATGCCCTACATGATGGAAGCGGTTGCGGTGGCCACCGAAGGCGTGCCCCTGCCGGCCATCGATCGGGCGGCGACCGATTTCGGCATGCCCATGGGTCCGGTGGAACTGGCCGACACCGTTGGCCTCGACGTCGCGCTGAGCGTCAGCCAGGTCTTCGCCCGGGAATTCGGCATGACGGTGCCGGACCGGCTCTCGTCCATGGTCGAGCGCAAGCAGCTCGGTCGCAAGACCGGTCGCGGCTTCTACGAGTGGAAGAAGGGCAAGGCGGTCAAGAAGGTCAACAAGGACTACCGGGCCCCGGCGGACCTCGGAGACCGGCTCATCCTGCCCATGCTCAACGAGGCGGTGAAACTGTTGCGCGAAGGCGTGGTCGAAGACGCCGACCTGCTCGATGCCGGCGTGATCTTCGGTACCGGCTTCGCCCCGTTTACCGGCGGTCCGATGAAATACGCCAGGGACCGGGGCATCGGCGAGGTGACCGCGGCGTTGAGCATGCTGGCCTCGCGCCACGGCGAGCGTTTCGAACCGGACGAAGGCTGGTCGGCGCTCGAATCCTAGCGGGTCACATCGGTGCTTCGAAGGCCAACTGGCGGCGCGGGAAAAGTGTGATCCAACCCGCGCTTGTCGCGTTTGACAATATGGTAGACTTGCCGCCAGTCAAGGATCGACGGACAATCATAAGGCGCTGAATTAATTGGATTTAAGGCAAGACAACGCGATGGCGAACAAACACGTTCAGGTCAGCTTGCTCAAGTCCCTGTCGCCGCTCGACGGGCTCAAGGCCGAGAACCTCCAGGCGCTGGTGAAAAAGACCAGCGTGCAAGAGTTGTCTGGCGGTCGCTTCCTGTTCAAGCAGGGCGACACCGAGAAGCGCACCATCTACGTGTTGTCCGGCGAAGTGGAACTGCGCACCGATACCAAGGTGGTGCGCGTGATCGAGGGCGGCAGCGAGGAAGCGCGCCACCCGCTGGCGCCGATGCTGCCCCGCAAGGTCAGCGCCCGGGCGCGCAGTCGCGTCGAGTACATCTCCATCGACAGCGACCTGCTCGACGTCATGCTCACCTGGGACCAGACCGGGTCGTACGAAGTCAACGAGCTGCGCTCGGAGAACACCGCGGTCGACGGCGACGACTGGATGACGACGCTGCTCAAGACCAAGGCGTTCCACAAGATTCCGCCCGCCAACATCCAGGCCATCTTCATGCGCATGCAGCAGGTGCGCTACAAGACCGATGACGTGG
>JAAUYH010072154.1_pt1 | contig 22067 bp, 18 predicted proteins | sample 7278061 | NCBI WGS metagenome assembly JAAUYH01 (sample SAMN14350203, study PRJNA611818) | marine sediment metagenome | isolation source: surface marine sediment (0.6m) | place: French Polynesia: Moorea | collected 2018-08 | reverse complement strand
CTCGTTGGCGTGCAACGCTTCGAGAATGATGTCGCGCTCGGCCGCCGATACGAGATCGCGGAGTGGCAAACCCCGCTGGTAGCTGCTCTTGACCGTTTTGACCCGTGGCAGGGCGTCTTGCACGTCTCCCTCGGTGATGGTGTCGGCCTCGCCGGTGAGGATCACTAGGCGTTCGACAACGTTTCGCAGTTCGCGAACGTTGCCAGGCCAGTCATATTGCATGAGCAACGATACCGCGTGAGGAACGATGCGTTTGTTGCGGCGGTCGTTGGCCTCGCAGACCACTGATAGGAAGTGATCGACTAACTCGGGAATGTCCGCGCTGCGCTCGCGCAACGCCGGCATCTCGATCGGGACGACGCACAGGCGATAATACAGGTCTTCCCGGAAACGCGCCTCGGCGATCTCGGTCTCCAGGTCCTTGTTGGTAGCCGCCAGAACCCTGACATCCACTTGAATCGTAGCGCTACCGCCCACTCGTTCCAGTTCCCCTTCTTGCAGCACGCGCAGTACTTTGGCCTGAGCGCTCGGGTTCATATCACCGACTTCGTCCAGGAATAACGTGCCACCGTCGGCGAGCTCGAACTTGCCGCGCCGCTGTTGCGTGGCGCCAGTGAAGGCACCCCGTTCATGGCCAAAGAGCTCGCTCTCGATGAGCTCGGCCGGAATAGCGGCGCAGTTGAGCTTGATAAAGGGTCCGTCGGCACGCTTGGAGTGTTCGTGAATGGCACGGGCCACCAGTTCTTTGCCAGTACCGTTATCCCCGGTGATGAGAACTCGACCATTGGTGGGCGCCGTCTTGGCGATTTTGTCAAAGATCGACGCCATCGCGTCGCCGGAGCCAATCATGGCAGTATCGGCGTGCACCCGCGCTTTGAGGTTGGCGTTTTCTCGAGAAATTTTGCTAAAGGAAAGCGCATTCTGCACGACGAGGAATAGCTTGTCGCTGCTGATGGGCTTCTCGATGAAATCGTGGGCGCCGGCCTTGGTAGCCTGCACTGCAGTTTCAATACTCGCGTTGCCCGACATCATGATGACAAATACACCTGGATGTGCGGCGCGAACGCGCTCGAGTACTTCCAGTCCATTCATCTCCGGCATGACCACGTCGAGCAGGACCAAGTCGATGTCGTGTTCGCTCAGCTTTTGCAGACCGATGGGTCCGGAGCCGGCGACTTCGACGTGATAGTCCTCAAGTTCGAGGGCCCGCCGCACAGTGGTGAGAATGTTTGGTTCATCGTCGATGATGAGCAGCGTGGATCGTCCCATGGCCGGAGACCAAGGTAGCACAGCAAAGTCTGAAACATTGACTCGTAGCAAATGGCCGAATACCTTGCCGGGCAAATGCGCGATCGAATGCGGCGATTGCCGCTCCTCGGCTGTCGGTTGGCCTGTTTGATTGGGGTTCTGGTGGTGATGGCGGCATGTCCCGACAAGAAACCGGAAGATCCCAGCTGTGATGGCAATGAGGATTGTCCTGAGGGGCAGTATTGTGTCAATCGACAGTGTCTCTCCTGTGGAGACAATAGTCATTGCGCAGTGGGTCAGACGTGTATCGACGGCACCTGTTTTGATGTGGAGTCAGATTGTCAGAGTGACGCCGATTGCAAGGATGGGGAGATTTGCCGCAATGGCCTCTGTACTCGTTGTCAGACCGATACCGATTGCGGCCCGGGTGGCTCGTGCGTCGATGGGGCATGTCAGCGACCGACCGAGTGCCGCGTTGATGAGGATTGCCTCGACGACGAAGATTGTATTGACGGTCGGTGCCAGCGACCTTGGTTAAACGAGCCGCCGAGTGGGGTCGACTGCACACTGGCCACTGTGTACTTTGCCTTTGATCAGGCCGTGATCCGCGAGGATGCGCGCGCTACGCTCGTTGATAATGCGGCCTGTATCCGCAAAGTCAGTGCGGATCGTGGTGTCATTATCTTTGGACATACCGACGTTGAAGGCACCGAAGAATACAATATCGCCCTGGCTGAAAGGCGCGCTCGCAGCGTTGCCGACTATCTGTCGCGCCTCGGGATCGATGGCCAACGATTGCGCGTCGTGGCCAAAGGAGAGGGCGAACCGACCGGTAATGGTGCTGAACGCGACCGAAGAGTGGAGTTTACGTGGCAATGATACCGAGCAGATGGGTACATGAAGTCTTGCGCGGCCTCTTGGCACTTTTTGTCATGGGATCCGCACTGTCGACCATATCTGGTTGTTTCTGGGTGACGACCAAGCGAGAGGGCCAAGAATTGCGCCGGGACATGACTGCGCTTGGGACGCGCGTCGATACACGCGAGGAGGATCTGAGTGAAAAGATCCGCCAGCTTGAGCAGGTGTTGGATGAGGCCACGAAGGTACTGGCGCGGAATAGTGCCGATTTAGGTGCAGAGGTGGCCGAGCTCGGTCAGGAGCTCAGTCAGGTGCGTGGACTCCTCACGGAAGCGAAGACGTACGCCACGGAAACGCGATCGCAGATTGAGGCGTTGGAGAAAAGCATCACGGAAGAGCGTGAACTTTTGGCCAAGCGATTGGAGACTATGGAAGAGCGCATCGTCGCGTTGGAGGAAAAAACCGCGCGGCCAGTCGCTCTCAGTGCCAAAGAGTTATTTGCTCAGGGAAAAGCTGCTTTTGACGGGGCAGAGTTACCCAAAGCGCGGGGGCTCTTCCGCGAACTCATCGTCAAATACCCCGGACATGAGCGTGCCGACGACAGCCAGTTTTACCGCGGTGCGGCCTACTTGCGCGAAAAGGAGTACGATGCAGCGATCCGCGAGTTCCAAAAGGTCTTTGACAAACACCCCTCGAGCTCATTTGCGGATGATGCACTATTCCGCGCAGGTGAGGCAGCGATAGCACTGCGCCGCTGTTCAGAGGCGCGCGCGTATCTCGGCCTGTTGCGCCAGAAATATCCCAAGTCCTCGTTCGCCGGCAAAGCCAGGACCAAGGATTTGCAGCTCAAGCGCAATCGCAAGAACCGCAAGAAATGTCTGAGCTAAACAGAGTCACCCGAAACAGAGTCACAATCGTGTCATCGAGGTTGGAGCAGGTATGAGCACCATGGCGGGCGCACACGCGCAGAATAGATCGCCTATCAGTTTGGCCCTACGCATCCCGCTTCTGCTGCTTTCGGCCAGCGCAGTTATATTTTCGGCCTCTATCTCGTATACCCTGATCGCTAGGGGAGTTAGCGAGGACCGAATCGGCTGGATTGTACTCGGTGGCGCAGTTGCCTTCATCTGGTTGTGGATGGCATTCACAACAGGAAGAAAGGCCCTGCGTCACGAACCGGGATCGGGCTCTTCATCATTGCCCGATCCCGGACCTTCCCAATCGAGAAGATCGCAGAATATCGAATAGTTGAAGCCGCCGCTTACTTGCCGCCGAACTTCTTGAACATGTCAAAAGCGTCGGCCTTCAATTTGTAGTCGGGTTTCAGCGTGTCATGACAGGACTTGCAGTTGACCTTGGAGTCCTGCTTTTTGGCGGCGCTGAGGAACTTCTTCATTACCTTCTTGGCCTCTTTTTGCCCGCCTTTCTTGCAGGCATCTGCGACCAATTGGGTCTGGAAGTCTGAGCGCACACATGCGTCGCCAGCATCGGCGGAGCGAGGTGCGGATACGAGTCCCAGAATGACTGCAGATGCAGCAACAAGACCAAACATGGCTAATTTTTTCATTGTGATTTCCCTGAAATCTGTAATTGGGTAGCTTGGGGTGTGGGTGCCGCCCTAGGACGGCTGACGTCATGGTCATATTCAACGATTAGGACAAAAAGTACTCGGGAATTCGCCATCTCGTCTAGAGCGCTCCCCATCGATTACGCGATAGAACGTAGTGTCGTTACACTGGAGTTGCATGTACGGTCTACTCAGGTTGCTGTTCGACACCTAACGAGACAATTTGCACAGTAATGTCATTATCGTGCGGGCCACAGGCGATGCATCGCTTGTCGCACTGCCGGACGCGGTAGCCGGAAGGGAAGCGCTCCGCCCATGCAACCTCAGTTGTGAGTATCTTACTACCCTTCGTTCTCGCCCCGAACCTGACGCTGGCCCTTCGGACCTGACGTGACGTGAGACATAGAACATGGAAGACAGCGCTCTCAAGCTCGTATCGCCATTTACGCCGACCGGTGACCAACCCAAAGCCATTCAAGACATCCTTGACGGCTTAGAGAGAAGTGATCGACATCAAGTATTATTAGGGATTACCGGCTCGGGCAAGACATTCACAATGGCCAATGTCATTGCCGAGACAAATCGTCCTGCGCTCATTATCGCGCCCAATAAAACCCTGGCCGCACAGCTCTACAGCGAATTCAAGAATCTTTTTCCCGATAACGCCGTACATTATTTCGTCAGTTACTACGATTATTATCAGCCCGAAGCGTATGTGCCAACGACGGATACCTATATTGAGAAAGACTCATTGATTAACGAAGAGATCGACCGCATGCGTCATGCAGCCACCTTCGCATTGTTGAGTCGGCGCGACGTTATCATTGTGGCTTCGGTCTCATGCATCTACGGCATTGGTGATCGGGACTTTTACGGCTCAATGACGTGTGAGGTAGAGGCGGGTACTGAAGTGATTCGCGACGATCTACTGCGACGTCTGGTCGAATTGCAATACGAACGCAATGACGTCGACTTCCACCGAGGGACGTTCCGCGTACGTGGCGATGTAGTCGAAGTTTTTCCAGCTTACGAAGTAGATACGGCTATCCGTATCGAGTGGTGGGGCGATGATGTCGAGACAATCGCCGAAATTGATCCATTGCGCGGCAAGCGAAAGCGATCACTCGATAAAGCAGCTATATTTCCGGCCTCGCATTACGTGACCCCCGAAGATCAGATGAAACGGGCAATTGAGTCGGTCCGTGTCGAATTGCAGCAAAGTTTGGAGCAACTCACTGCGCAGAATAAGCTCGTGGAGCGCCAGCGCCTTGAGCAGCGGACCATGTACGATCTTGAATGCATGGAGCAGATGGGGTTTTGTTCGGGGATTGAAAACTACTCCCGTCACTTGAATGGTCGGCCGGCAGGAGAGCCTCCGCCAACCCTCATCGACTACTTTCCCGAGGACTATTTGCTCTTTGTCGATGAGTCGCATCAGACAGTTGCGCAAATTCAGGCCATGTATCGCGGCGACCGTTCGCGCAAACAAACTCTCGTCGATCACGGATTCCGCTTGCCAAGTGCACTCGATAATCGACCTCTGCGATTTGATGAGTGGTACCAGCGAATCGGTCAGGCAATCTATGTATCGGCCACTCCGGCGGATTTCGAATTGGAGGAAGCGCAGGGCGTGGTCGTCGAGCAAATCATCCGGCCAACGGGATTGCTCGATCCCGAGATTGAAGTCAGACCGGTAGCTGAGCAAGTAGACGATCTGTTGGCGGAGATTCGCACCCGGATTTCTGCCAAAGAGCGGGTCCTGATCACGACATTGACTAAGCGTATGGCCGAAGATCTGACGGAATACTATGCGGATCTCGATGTTCGCGTCCGGTACCTACACTCCGACATTGACACACTGGAGCGCATCGAGATCATCCGCGATCTGCGTACCGGCGTCTTTGACGTACTGGTCGGCATCAATCTCTTGCGCGAGGGTCTCGATATCCCCGAAGTATCGCTCGTAGCCATTCTCGATGCCGATAAAGAGGGCTTCTTGCGCTCAAATCGCTCGCTAATTCAAACCATTGGCCGCGCTGCTCGCAACGTGAACGGCAAAGTGATCTTATATGCCGACAACGTGACCAAATCGATGCGCTATGCCATTGATGAGACCACGCGTCGGCGGCGTATTCAGGAGGATTACAACCGCAAGCATGGCATCACGCCGCGTTCGGCCCAGCGGGCCATCATCGATATGCCGCGCGCCGACGAAACTCAAGCAGCTAGTGTGAGTGCTCCGGCTCCGACCACAGATATTATCGAGCATCTAGAGAAGGCCAATATTCACGACCAGGATGACCTACGTCGTGCCATTGCGGATCTGCGCAAGGAGATGAAAGAGGCGGCCGCGGCGCTTGAGTTCGAGCGTGCTGCCGAACTTCGCGACCGCGCACGGCAATTGGAATCGCTCCAGCTTGCTGTGTCCTAAATGCGGAAGAAGAGGGAACACTGATTAGGCATTGTTCATTCTGCGATAGTGAAGTCGCCAAATTGCCTTCCCCTCGCGCAAACAGTGCTCTTCACGCCAAGATTGAGCTCCGTAGCTGTTGCCGTTTTTATGAAAGGACCAGCTGCCGGCGCTATTGGTAAAGGTGCCCTCCAACGCCTCAAAGACCGCCATCGTCTCAAGCGCGAGGGCCCAAATATCGCTCTGAAAAAAGACTTCTCCGTCGGCACTCAAGATGTAATCGATATCCCGGGCCAATTGGCCATTGACCATACGTCGCTTGTGATGGCGTTTCTTAAACCACGGGTCGGGGAAGTTTAAAAAGACCCGCTTTACCGACGATTCTGGAAATAATTGGCGTAGGTGCCGATTCGCATTGCAGAAAATGGCGTGGACGGGCAGTTTTCGCTGCTGAGCCTGCGCATTTACGGTTTCAACGAGGTATTTTCGGATTTCTAATCCGATATATATTGCATCCGTATTTATCTCTGCGCGTTCGAAGAGAAACTTAGCGTCAGCACATCCGATTTCCACTTCGATATCGCATCCTCGTGATAGCTCGGGCATTTGACTGCGAACAGACGTGAATGCCATGGCGAGAGGATTCACATGTTGTCGGATACGCATAGCGAACATCCTCGGACGAAATTCGGAGCAATAGAGCTAGCGCGCTCTCAATGCCAATACTCCGAATTGTCGAACATTTAATGGCGAAGAGAGATGTTGTAATTGTTCGTGGTTGACCCAACGGAATTCAGAAAATTCGTAGTTGGGAGCTACTTGTGCATCATCGCTAACGTCGGCAACGAATACGAAATTCATATGCAGACCTTTAATTCCTGCGAGATGCTCCTCATAGCCGAGGTAACCTCGAGGCACGCCATCGGGTGCGTTGAGCAAGCGGGGAAAAGTCCCGATCAAACCAGTTTCTTCGCGCAATTCACGCATCGCTGCCTCCAGGGGGGTCTCTCCTGTTTCAATTTCCCCACCCACAGGTAGCCACGTGCGCAAGCGAAAATGATGGATGACTAGGACTTCTCCATCGATACCGCCTCGACGCGCGAACACGGCTACGGAAAATGCGCGCCGCTGTTGTCGGCTCAATATATGCCCCTAGCTTGTGTTGCTACCACCAGTATACCAAATACTTTCATCGTTATAGATGAACGACATTGACTCTGCTTCTACTTTGGAACCTTTTCCCAATCGGAGAGGAATCGCTCAAGGCCAATATCTGTGAGTGGATGTTTTGCAAATTGCAAAAGCACCTTATGCGGGCAAGTAGCTACATGAGCGCCCATTTTTGCCGCTTCAAGAACATGTATAGGATGACGGACGGAGGCGACTAAGACTTCCGTCTTATAATTGTAGTTACGATAGATCGTAACGATATCCTCAATTAACTGCATTCCATCACTGGAGATGTCATCGAGGCGACCGACAAACGGTGAGATGTAACTCGCCCCGGCTTTCGCTGCGAGGAGGGCTTGGGTCGCGGAAAAGCATAGAGTGACATTGGTCTTGATCCCTTCCTCGGCGCATATTCGCACCGCCTTCAGTCCCTCGGGAATCAGGGGAATCTTGACCACAATGTTGTCGCGTAAGCCGGCAAGCTCGCGGGCCTCACGCATCATTTCATCCACGTGCGTGCCGACGACCTCAGCCGATACTGGTCCTTGTACGACATCACATATTTCAAGCAATACGTCGCGGAATTTGCGTCCGGTCTTGGCTACTAGCGAGGGGTTGGTGGTAACCCCGTCAATAATACCCATAGATGCAGCGTCTTTGATTTCCTCGATATAAGCGGTATCGATGAAGAATTTCATAAGTTCCCCACATATACCTGGGGTGAGTCACCCGAGATACTTGTGCAAGCGTGTATGATGGTGTTGTTCAGAGATCTGGAGTCAATTCGTGTCAGAGAGTCTCGAAACAAAGCAACCAATGTATCGTGTCGGTTGCGCCGATTTGCCATCCGGCTTATCACGCCGGCAATATTTCGAGCGTGTAGCATATTTGGAGACATCGACAACATTTTTGTCGATACCAAAGGCAAGCATACTACGAAGGTGGCTCCGTGACAGCAATGGGGTAGGGCGCTTTGGCTTATTGGCACCGCGGGCCATTACCCATACGCCTAGCAGCAAAGGTTACGCCAATAGTCGAACGAAGCAGAGTGCAGAGGCTTGGTCCCAGATGGGTGGACTGCGAGATACATCCGTCATTCGAGAGGAAATCGCAACGCTCTCTCGAGCATGTGAGGAGCTGAATGCCGAGGCTGTCATCTTCCGCACCCCAGCTAGTTTCAGCCCTTCCCAGGCCAACCGCGATCGATTGACTCATTTCTTCGAACATCTGGCATCCGCTGACCAGTTTGAAGGAGCTACTCGAGTATGGGAACCCCAGGGATTATGGGAACCATCAACAGCAGCCAAATTGGCTGACAGGCTCAATATAACCCTGTCGTGCGATCCTTTATCGAACGATCCGTTGGAGCAGGACCCCGACGTGTTCGCTCATTTGCCCAGCCGTTCCATCTATTTTCGCGTGACTGGTTTGGGCAGTATGCGGCAGAGATTTCTGCAATTTGATCTCGACCGTTTAATGCTGCTGTGTGAATCCTACGAACAAGCCTGGGTTGTATTTGCTAATTCTGGCAAATATCCCGACGCGATAAAACTCCGCCGAATGATGGCGAATCCACAAACGGCGAATCCGTAGTCGATTTTTGCGTGAGCCCTTAGTTCAAGGGTTCACTACACATCTAGATTGCGCACATTTAGTGCATTGCTCTCGATAAAGTTGCGCCGCGGTTCTACGAGGTCTCCCATGAGGACCGAGAAAATGTCTGCCGCAGCTTCTCGTGCCTCTACACGGACCTGGAGCAATGTCCGCTGTTCGGGCGCCATTGTCGTCTCCCACAATTGGTCCGAATTCATTTCGCCCAGACCTTTATAACGCTGAATCGATAGACCTTTGCGCCCGACCTGATCGACAATAATTGCCAATTCATCGAGGCTAGCAGCCGGAATCGGTTCATTGCTCTTGGGGATGATTGAGTAAGGGCCGCGGAGTCGTTCCACGAGCGAGTGGGTGTATTCTCTCACCTTTTGGAACTCTGCTGAATCGATGAGATCGAAATTGATCTGGGTTTCGCGTCTCACACCGCCGATTCCAAGCGGAACCCGAACCGCGTATAGACCATATTCCTCATCTCGAAGAACTTCGAACTCAACATCCTTGAGTTCTTCGTATGTGCTCTGGAGGAATGGTTTTACGTTCTTTTCAATGATTTCTTCGAGTCGGACACGGTCCGCCAGTATCTCTTTGGTTAAATCACCCACTTCGGCAAACGCTGCACTGATGCGGGCATCGCCGCGCTTGCCCAACTGGGCATACATTCGACGATACTCACCAATATCGCTTAAATACTCGCGTAGTTCATCACCTGAAATCGCAGCTGGCTCACCATCACGGGTACCTTCGACGCGCATTTCCTCGCATACAATGCCGAGAACAAAGTCTTCCATGGAATCTTCATTTTTGAGATAGGACTCATGGCGACCGCGGCGCACTTTATAGAGAGGCGGCTGAGCGATGTAGAGATGGCCGGCTTCGATGATCTCGGGATATTGACGGAAAAAGAATGTCAATAACAAGGTACGGATGTGAGAGCCGTCCACATCCGCGTCGGTCATGATGATGATGCGATGATAGCGCAGCTTCGAGATATCTTTCTCTGCTCCGATGCTGCAGCCAAGTGCCGTTATCAGGGTAACAATCTCCTGCGAAGACAGCATCTTGTCTACGCGGGCACGCTCAACGTTAAGGATTTTTCCCTTCAACGGCAGAATTGCTTGGAATTCACGATCACGCCCCTGTTTAGCTGAACCTCCTGCGGATTCGCCCTCGACGATAAAGAGCTCGCACTTGGAAGGATCTCGCTCTTGACAATCAGCCAGCTTACCTGGAAGAGACGTGTACTCCAGAGCGCCTTTGCGCTGGACCATCTCGCGTGCCTTGCGTGCCGCATCCCGCGCGCGCGCAGCCAAGACCGCCTTATTAATAATGGAGCGAGCATCTTTCGGATTGCGTTCCAGATAGGTCGAGAGTCGGTCGTTTACCACCGCAGCGACGACGCCGGTTACCTCTGAAGACACCAATTTGTCTTTGGGCTGATTCGAAAATTTCGGATCTGGAACTTTTACCGATATAACCGCTGTCAGGCCCTCTCGCAGGTCTTCACCGCTAAGGTTATTTCCCTTGAGCTCCTTTAGCAATTTCGTATCACTGGCGTAGGCATTGATGGTACGGGTGAGCCCCTGGCGGAAACCAGTTAGATGTGTTCCACCGTCTTTGTTTTTAATCGTGTTCGTGAAACACGTAATTTGCTCAGCGTAAGAATCGTTCCATTGCATGGCAATGTCGACAAAGACACCGTCGCGCTCGTCAGAATAGGCGATTACTTCGCTATTGACAGTATTCTTGTTTCCATTCAAATCGGCAACAAAGGAACCGATACCACCTTCGTAACAGAAAGACTCAGATTCGTCGGTTCGCTCATCGGTAATGGCGATTGTCAATCCGCTATTGAGATACGATAACTCCCGAAGCCGTTGCCCGAGTCCACCATATGAAAACTCGGTAAGTTTAAACACTTCCGGATCTGGGAGAAATGTAATCTTCGTCCCCCGTCTATCTGTAACACCAATCGTTTGAAATTCTGTTACAGGAAGCCCTTGATGATATTCTTGAAAATGGACTTTGCCGTCGCGGCGGATTTCGAGTTTTAGCCACTTACTCAGCGCATTGACGACTGATACCCCGACCCCGTGTAGTCCGCCAGAAACCTTGTACGAGTCCTGGTTGAACTTGCCGCCAGCGTGGAGCACTGTCATGACGACTTCGGCTGCTGGGCGGCCTTCAGTCTTGTGGATGTCGATAGGAATTCCGCGGCCGTTATCTTCAACGGTCACCGAGCTGTCGATATGTATGGTTACGTCAACGCGGTCGCAGTAGCCGGCTAGGGCCTCATCGACAGCGTTATCGACAACCTCGTGTACCATATGGTGCAGGCCAGAGCCGTCATCGGTATCTCCGATATACATCCCTGGGCGCTTGCGGACAGCCTCCAGTCCTTTCAGGACTGTAATGCTGTCAGCGCCATATGCAGCAGTTCCAGAATTTTCCAGTTCGGCGGTTGTATCAGCCATGATTATCGTAGTTGCAGACCCGAAGATTGCTAACACATTGGGGTCGGGTAAGGAAGCTATTTCATTACAGTTTGTGGCGTCACAATGCCATCTTTCACCTGGTAGTCAGATCTCTCACTTCGGATGAGAATGTGGTCTGGATGTGTGGTTGTAATGAAACACTGTGTAGAGCGCTGGGCCAAGAATTCGAATAAGAACGCGTTCCGTGTGGCGTCCAGCTCAGAGGTAACGTCATCGAGAAGAAGAATAGGCGCTTCTCCTCGCGTACTCGTCAGCAGGTCCATTTCCGCAGTTTTCCACGCGAGAATGAGCGCCCTGGTTTGTCCCTGCGAGGCGTGAGACGCCGCCAGTCTGTCTGCGAGCACAAACGATACATCATCGCGATGCGGTCCTACCGTGGTAGAGCCTCGGGCAAGATCACGAGTGCGATGTTGTTGCAGTTGAAGCAAGAATTCTTCGGCTATTCGCTCTGGGACACCAACACTGTCGAGGTCGAAGTTTTGCTGATATTGTACATCGACATCGAGTCCCGTATGGGTGATCTTGGCGAACGCGGACTGAAAACCTTGCCGTATGTCGTTCAAGAACCGTATGCGGTTCGATATTAGGCGTGCGCCAAGACCAGCCAATTGCTCGTCGAATACATCGAGCAGCTGTTGTCTATCCTGGCTAGGCTTGGAGCGCATGGTCAGTTCGCGCAGAAGGGCGTTGCGATTCTTCAGCGTCTTCTCGTATGCCTGGACGTCTGCCAGATGTTCGGGCGAGCGGTTAAATACTGCTCGGTCAAGGAATTTTCGTCTGGCAGCGGGGGCCCCACGTGGCAACTGCAGGTCCTCAGGGGCGAACAGCACTACGTTGAAGTCACCGAAGTACTTGCTGAGGGGACGAACAGCTTTCCCATCGAGACGAATCTTTCTGCCCCGTGGCTGCAGGTGGAGCTCATATACACGTTCAAGGCCGTCTCGGGCTAATCGAGCGGCGATATAGGACGACTCCTCGCCGAACATGATCATTTCCGCGAGGCGATGCGTGCGAAATGATCGAAGCGCTCCGACCACATAGATCGTCTCTAGGAGATTCGTCTTGCCATGCCCGTTGTCGCCATAGAACACGTTGAAGCGAGCCTCGGGCTGCAGCATTAAAGGCGCCAGATTCCTGACTCCTTCGAGTTTGAGTGCGCGAATAAACAGGGTAATTCAGATGCGCATAGGCATGACGACGCCAAGGTATTCGTCGTCGGAATAGGGACGCACAAGGCCAGGGTCCAGCTCGCCATTGAGTTCAATCATGACCTGGTCTGTACCCATTTGGGACAGGATATCAATGACGTACTTCGGGTTGAAGCCGATGGAGACTTCGTCCCCCTTGAACTCGGCCTCGAGCTCTTCGCGTACCTCGCCGATATCTGGATTGTCGCTGGTTATCACGAGCCCTTGATCACTTGCGCTGAATTTAACCCCCCGCGTCTCTGAGGACATCAGCTGGGCACGTTTGAGCGCCCCCATAAGCTTCTGGCGGTCGATGACGATTTCCTTGCTGTGCTCTTTGGGGATGACCTGCTCGTAGGGCGGAAACTGGGAATCAATCAGCTTCACAGCGAGGGTCATATCTTCAGAGCGCAAGAATACGTACGGGGCCTTAACCGCGATTGCGGCTTCCGATGCCGTCTCTAGGATGCGCTTGATTTCGACGATTCCCTTCTTTGGGATAATGACACCAGCGGCCAGTGCTGGGGCGCCTTCCATACTGCGTTCCACCTTCGATAACCGATGACCATCGGTGGAAACCATTCGACCGATCGAGCCGTCGGTTTCGAAAAGTACTCCGTTGAGATGAAAGCGTGTTTCATCTGTACAAATCGAGAACATCGTTCGCTCGATCATGTCTCGTAGGGTGTCGCCTTTGATGGTGTGAAGCGTGACTTCCCTGGGGTCAGGAATGCGTGGAAAATCACGGTCCGGCATGCCGACGAGACGATAATTGATCTTGCCGGCTTTTATCAGCGCCCAATGATTTTCTGCGCGCTGTAGCGAGATCTCCTCGTCCGGCATATTGGCAATGACGTCATGGAGGGCCTTCGCGCCGACAGTGAGGCCGCCTTCTGATTGATTGTCTGAAGTCAGCTCGGCAGACACGGAAACGTTGAGGTCAGTCGCAGCGACGAGCAATCGACCATTACCCACTGTACGTAAGAGGACGTTGGCGAGCATCGGCATCGTGCTCTTGCGGTCGGCGATGCTCTGCGCGATGCGAAGCCCTTTGAGGAACTCTGCTTTTTGAATCCGGAACTCCATAAAGTGCCCTCGGCTGACTCCCCAAGGCGGCCTCGGGGTATCTGTCTTTATAGATCTTTTTTAAAGAGAAGTATTGGTAAAAGTAGTGCTGTGACTTTGTGGAAAAGCGGGCAAAGGCCAGCAATAGCAGTGCTTTACCACATTGGTGTTGATGGGGAACTATCTGTGGAGAAGTTTGTGAAGTTTGAGGACAGATGCTTGGTTGGAGAAGTTCACAACACTGTCCGCAGATTATCCGCAAGTTGATCACCTAGTTGGCCACAGGCCGGTTTGGGGACGCGATTTCGCGCGGATCAACCTGGCATGATGATGTTGCTTCGTTGCACTGAGGTGACGTAAACCGGAGCGGTATAGATGTATTGATGGCCAGTGACCGGCAAGATTCCTTGAGCGTTGGTCTTATTGTGAAGAGGCGGGGACTCTTCATCGCCGAGAAGGAGACCAACGACGGCTAAGAGGACGATAGCAAATATCACGACCAGCACGCCGATCCGGACACGACGCGGGTCGGTTAGGGGATAACGCGGGGCGCGAATAAGCGATCGATTGTATTCGTGCCCATGTTGCTCTGCCGGCCGTACGGAGGGCCGAATTGTGGCGTTAAATGGCAACTGAGAGGCCTGTTGCGGGACTTTGGGGACGAGCTGCGGATAGCGCAGGGTTTGTGGTGAGGGTGGGAGCACTTTGGGCTCAGGTGCGTGGTTGCTAGATGGGTTAAAATGTGGTCCAAGACTCGTCGCGCTTTTCTGTATCGCAGGGGGATTTAGGGGGCTCGTGCCGACCAGATTGGCTGGCACTTGTTCTGAAGCCGCTGTCGCCGACGGTACGGGGACATGCTGTCCTGCGTCGCGCACCTTTGCTGGCGATTCGTAGAGTGCCTGGTCGTCGGTAGCCGATAATTCTTCTACTGCCGATGTCGGTGGCGGCACACGTTCAAAACGGAGAACGGTGTTGCCAATCTCGATTTTGTCGCCGTGAGTCAATGTGTGTCTGCGGCGCAATGACTGCTGATTAATGATGGTGCCGTTGCCCGAATGGCTATCGGTGACAATGTACTCAGCATCGACTCGCGCGATGGCGAGATGGCGTCGCGAGACTGCGATATCAGTCAAGACAATGTCGTTATCAAGGCTTCGGCCAATGGATACGCTATCGCCTTGCAGCGAAAATTCCCGGCCTTGATCTGCCCCGATTGTTGCGACGAGGCGAGCAGATGTCGGAGCTGGGATCAATCCAAGCGACTGACGAACATCGATGCCTTCAGGAGGAGATTCGGCGATCGTAAATTCGTCATCGTTGGTAGCGGAGATGGAAAGCCGTTCTGATTGCGCTGGTGTATAGAGTTGGTCGTCGTCTACGACGGTTTTATCTTCCCACTCGCTTGGGGGAAGCATATGTTTGGATTGAGCGACGGGGCCTTGGTGGATTTCTCCGCTTCGATACTCCCGCTCGGGACCTCCGTTGAGGGATTCGTTCAACGGTACTGCTTGGTTTGTTCGCGCTTCAGTGCCGCCAGGGAGTTGATGCTTCGCCTGGGATGCCGATGCCTGAGATGGTTGCAATGCCGATCCAGATTTGGTTGGGCGGTCTGGCACCAAAAAAGTGTACGAATGCAGAGCTCTGGTTTCAACGGTAGAAGGCGGCGGAAGGTATCGCCGGAACTGTGTGAGGTGCGAGAATATGATGGGGACGAGGGCATCGTCGACGCATCGTTTTCGCGGGTCGTTGTTGCTCTCGGGGGTAACATTGGCGATGAAGATGTCATCTTGAAACGGTTTCGATCCGCGGAGGTACGTATCGGTGAGCGGATGCAGCCGGTTTGCTCTCGGTGGGCGCCTGTGTATCGCAGTGAGCCGGTTGGTCCTGTTCGTGAGCAACCGTTGTTTCTAAATACGGTGATGGAGTTGTCATTTGCAGCGCAGCCCGATCCGATCGAGGTATTGCGTCACTTGCTCGCAGTGGAGTGGGAATTGGGCCGCTCACGACAATGCGCCATCGCTCAAGGGCCACGGGCGATTGATTTGGACCTGTTGTTTGTAGACGATATCCAGCTCAACGTGTCGGGGCCGCCGCAGCTCTGTCTCCCTCACTCTCGACTTCGAGAGCGGGCATTTGTCCTTAAGCCGCTGGTCGACTTGTTTGGTGAATCATGGCAGCTGCCCGGCTCGGGAGAGACGTTGGCGGATTGTTTGCGCTCCACGGCCGTAAGCAATCAGCTAAGCACACTCGAGCTGATTCTGCCGGGAATCGGGATCTGAGACCGTCGTCTACGGAGCAGCCTTTGCCATGTCTTTATACTCGGCGAGGTGGCTGCGTAGTTTGGTCAGAGCGTAGCGCATGCGGCTTTTGACGGTATTCTCCGTGGCGCCGACGATTTCTCCGATTTCACTAAACGGCAAGCTCTGGAACTCCCTCAGTAAGAACACTTCACGTTGTTCGTCTGGCAGAGCGTTGATGGCGTGATGAATACTGGTGTGTAGTTGTCGGTTGATGGCCGTGCGTGCGGCGTTCATGTCTGAGGCAGCGACATTGTCCAACACGGTCCGCGAAGAATTATCGTCAGGGCCTGACGCGATGGGTTGGTCTAACGATGTTGTCTTGCGGTGCTTTTGTCGGCGGCTGTGATCGACGCAGAGATTGCGTGCGATGGTATAGAGCCATGTCGTAAACTTCGCTTGGCGCTTGTAGTTGTTGGCACCCTTGATGACCCGGAGGAATGTCTCTTGGAGCATATCCTCGGCTGTTTCACGTGATCCAACAGAGCGTAGGAGAAAGTTGAATACAGGCCGGCGATGACGGGTGAGCAGTACTTCAAATGCTCGTACCTCGCCTTTCTGATAGAGAAGCATCAGGGCTTCGTCGGCTTCTTCGCGAAGCATGGGCTGCTCAGATTGTTCAGGTTTGGTTCGAGCCAACTGCTCTTCGAAGGTCTGCGTGGATGGGGAATGAAAGTACCCCAATGATTTGCCCACAGGCAAACGCAGAGGGCCCAGCAAAACGGCTTGCTTGATGAAATCCGTCTTGTGGCGGTGAAGCCCCGATATGTCACGCTAGCGACAAGGATTTCGGGAGCGGTGAGTCGGTTGGCGGGTGTTTCACGTGAAACACTCGTCCCGACCCAATGACGTCATACTCACCACGTGCGTGAACTGTGAAGTCGATCCTCTAACTGTCTGAGTAAGTATCTATGAACGCAGAATCAGAGGTATTGTAAGATCTCCGGGCAGTCGACATCGTGCACCGATGATTTATGGACAACTGACGGTCTGCGCTGTCATCCTTTGAACTCAATTGACCTTAATGGACCGAATCCCGTGACCAAGCAAAATTTGCTCCTGGTCGATAGCGACACCCGGAGTCTGCGTGTTCTGGAGGTATCGCTCAAGAAGGCTGGCTTTCACGTGGTCACAGCCGCCAGTGGTAAGGAGGCCTTACAGACCATTCATACCGCCAAGCCTGACCTGGTCATATCTGACACGCACATGCCAGAGATGGATGGATTTCGGCTGTGTGAGAAGCTGAAATCAAGCCACGAATGGGCCAACATCCCCTTCATTTTCCTCACTGACCAGCTGTCCATAGAACACAAAATCCGCGGCTTGGAACTCGGCGTAGAGGATTACCTAACTAAGCCCATCTACGTGAAAGAAATTATCATCCGGGTCCGCTTACTGCTGCAAAAAAACCAGCGCGCTCGGATCGAGGCGAAACGAGATTTTCGGACCCATTTCTCTGGTCAATTGGCCGATATCGGCGTCGTAGACCTCATTCAGACGATTGAAATCAGCCGTAAATCTGGCCTCATCGTGGTCCGCAGTATCGAGGATCGTCGGGCTGAATTGTACTTTCGCGACGGCAAAATCATTGATGCCGAGGCAGGACATCTCACTGGCGCCGAGGCGGTCTATCGTCTTCTCAAATGGAATGACGGCGAATTTGAGGTCATTTTTCGCAATTTGCGCCGCAAAGAGACGATTTCCATGTCTTCACAGGCACTGCTGATGGAGGGCATGCGCCGACTCGACGAATGGGGACGGATGTTGGAAGGACTTCCATCCCCAGATGAACGTCTTGAAATAGACACCCCCGTTCTAGCGCAACGATTGAGGACTCTTCCTGACCAAGCGAATGGAGTCTTGCGCCTGATTGATGGCAATCGGAGTCTGTTCGAGATCATTGATGATTCTGGCCACGATGACCTCGACTGTCTGGGTCTATTATCTGAGCTGTACTTCGCAGGCATTGCAGTGCCAAGCGAGACGCCGCCCGTCAGTGGACGGGCAACGCGAATCACCACAAACGCGCGCCTCGGTCCCACACCTTCAAGCCCCAATCTGGAGGTCGATTTCCCATTCACACCGAGTCTTTTGGGTATAGCGCCGCTGGCAATATTGGATTCCAACGGCAAAGACACTCCCCGTGCGCTCGATCCTCACGAAGATGCTGACAATGGCTATCGCGAGCATGCCATCTCCGAGCAAGAATTCGCCGACGTCGATGTCGATCTAGCGCCTAGTGAAGCGCCAGCGAATGAAATCTCGGGCCCCATTCCCATCGAAGTCGAGGCCACGCAGAGCTCTGACGTGTCTCAGTCCGCCCCCATCAGCTCAGCAGTACCAAACAGCGACGATAATCCGAATCCCATCGCGGTAGCTTCAGTTCCTGTCGATCCGGCTGAGTCACTTTCCGATAGCGCCGACTCTATAGGTGTGCGCAAACGGACACGTCGGCGAAAACCGCGACAGCCGCTCTCTATGCGGCCGGACACAGACCCGATCTCCGCGAATGCGGTTCCTCTATCTCACGCACATTCTTCGTCAAAGCGCGTCGTTTCTTCGCATGGAGCGGAAATGGCGAGCGCATCCGGCGAGTTTGCGGTCCGTACCTCTGCGCATGAGCGTGAACCGGCGCGAGAGATTGTAACCATTGTCCCTACACGTGCGGGAATCAGAAATGGAACTGACGACAGTGGGGTAGGGGACGCGGGGGACAGTAAAGTCGAAATCGCTCCAGACGTCAGCGAGCAATTAGCAAGAGCCGCGCGGGCTTTCTCGCTACAAATGCCGCTGAGGGATACCGAATCCGAGCAATCCGCCAGCGACGGAGGGTTTTCTGCAGCCGCACCGTCAGCGGATGTGGATTTGTGGGGCCGCATTCGTCAAGGCCGCATCCGGAGAAGACAAAAACTGGCTTCGGGTTCGTCATCGCCGCCATATGGTCACCAAGCCCAGGAGACCTCTGGGGCAGAGCGACACAATGATGTTGACCCTGAGCGCAGCGCGGCCGATACATCCAATACCCCACGGCAATGGCAGCGTTATGGGCTTGCAGTGAGCCTCATACTCGCTCTGGTGTGTCTGTTGTTGTTCGTGTGGCCAATGGGCGATAAGCGTTCATCGGTGGTGTTGGCACAGTCCGAGGCCAGCGATCCGCACCGCTACAGTGCAAGCTCAACGGGATCAGGTGAAGCCGACAACGCCGCAGACGTACCTTCGGTCCCGGTGGAGAACGGGGCCGAGCAAGCGATAGAGCCCGTGCCAGGTACTTCGGTGTCACCGGAACCTGAGCAAACTGATGAAGCGGAGATGCACAATGTTGTGCTGGAATTGGTACCCGGGGATTCGGTTGAGCCCGGGGATTCGGTTGAGCCCGGCGATTCCAAGCGACGCGAACCTGAGAATGACCCCACAACCAATCCGGCATCGGAGAAGGAATCGGGCGATGACGTCGCTGCGACTTCGGGATCAGCATCTAGTCAAGCTGTCGCGAAAACCGAAGAGCCATTACCTCCATCCGCTGAACAGCTGGCTCGAGATGCGCGTCGGGCTCAGCGCCGCGGACAGCTCGACAATGCTTTAACTCTCATCACGCAATCCTTGGCGCTCAAATCCACACCGCGATCCATGGTGATTCAGGCCGATATCCTGCTCGCACAAGGAAAGATCCGTGAAGCGCTGGCGGCAGCTGATTCTGCAGTGCGCAAACGCAGCAAATACGGGCTGGCATGGCTCACAAAAGGCATGATTCATTACGCCGACCACGACTACGACAGTGCGAAGCGAGCCTTTGAGAAGTACTTGCAGCTGCAGCCCAACAGCGATCGAGCCGATGAAGTACGTCTGATCTTGGACAATATGTAGCTCCGTAGCATATACAGCTCAGTGCTCACTTATTTCGATCATCTGCTATGTCCGTAGGCCCCGGTCCCGAAGCGGCTGGAGACTCCAGGACTAGAGATTCCAGGGCCAGAAATTCTTATGTTGATACTCGGTGTAGAGAGCTCCTGCGATGAGACTGCTGCCGCCATCGTTGCCGACGGCAATCGCGTGCTTGCGGACGTCATCGCTTCACAGAGCCAATTACACGCCCCATACGGTGGCGTCGTTCCAGAATTGGCATCGCGGGCCCATGTCAGTCACGTCATACCCGTCATTCAAGCTGCCCTTGCGGAGGCCGGCGTGGATCTCGACGCGATTGACGGTATTGCCGCGACACAAGGTCCGGGTTTGGTCGGCGCGCTCCTGGTTGCACTACAAACCGCCAAAGCAATTGCTTACGCCCGCGGGATTCCCTATGTCGGCGTGCACCACTTGGAGGGCCATTTGAGCGCGGTATTCCTTGAGCCCAACCATCCGCCGTATCCACATCTGGCGTTGGTCGTCTCTGGTGGACACAGCTCACTCATTCGCGTCGACGCGGCCGGCTCATTCACTTCACTGGGATCGACACGAGACGACGCGGCCGGCGAAGCGTTTGACAAAGTCGCGAAGCTGGTTGGGCTTGGGTACCCAGGAGGAGTGGCCGTTGATCGCCTGGCCAAGAGCGGAGACCCCACGGCAATACCATTTCCTCGGGCAATGACGGCTAAGCACACCGGGGATGACTTCTCCTTCAGCGGGCTCAAAACAGCAGCCCTCAACTACGTACGCAAACATGGCGTGCCGAGTGGCTCCCAACTCGCCGACTTATGCGCAGGTTTTCAAGCCTCTGTCGTCGAAGTACTCGTTCGCAAGACCCGAAAGGCCGCGGCCCGAGAGCGTCTCAAACATGTTCAGGTTTGCGGTGGAGTGGCCGCAAACTCCCTCTTACGCGAAAAAATGCGCCAAGCCGGCGAGGAGGATGGATTTGCCGTGTACATCCCGCCGCCCAAGCGCTGCACCGACAATGCTGCGATGATTGCGGCAGCGGGATATCGTCGTCTACGTCAGGGAGAGAAGGACGAGTTTGCTCTCAACGCCAGCGCCAATCTCTCCCTACCTCGGTTGGCGTCTGCGAACACCAGCCAGTAAAGGCATGGCAGTGAGGCCACAATTTCCAGACCCGAAAACCCTGCTAAAAAAGCATGGAATGTGGGCCAAGAAGCGTTGGGGGCAGAATTTCCTCCTCAGCGACCGTGCGTACGACGCGATGGTACGAGCAGCTGTAACCGATACCGATACGTGGCTGATTGAAATCGGTGCGGGATTGGGTACGCTGACCATGCGTCTAGCCACTGCGGCGTCAGCAGGCCGTGTCATTGCTGTGGAACGCGACCGCGAATTGGTCGCCCTCTTGCGACAAGAACTGGCCGATTACGGCAATATCGATATCGCAGAGGCAAATGCACTCACCTTCGATGTGGCGCCAGTTTGGCGACAGAATGGCCACAATCCACTCGTCGTATGTGGAAATCTTCCCTACAACATTTCTTCGCAGATCCTGATTCACATTCTGCGCGCCCGCGCCCACATCCGTCGTGCCGTCGTCATGTTGCAGGCTGAAATGGCGTTTCGACTCCTCGCGGAAAAAGGGACGAAGTCCTACAGCAGCTTGGGAGTCCTATTGTCGGCGTACGCCGATATTTCGTTGGTCGCCGAAGTTCCGCGCACAGCGTTCCTGCCGGCACCACGCGTTGATTCTGCCATCGTTCAGCTGGATTTCTTTGCCAACGGTGCCGCTAGGGTGGCCGAGCTCGAATACGAGCGCTTTTCCCGTGTGGTCCACCTCGCGTTTCAGCAGCGACGCAAAACTCTGCGCAATGCTCTCAGAGCCGGTTTTGATACCTCCGCACTCGACATAGCCTTATCAAAGCTCGCCATTGACGGCCGCCGCCGCGGCGAGACCTTATCGATTGCCGAATTTGCCGCCCTATCCGCAGCTCTGCCATCGAGCGGAAAAAATCGACACGGCAATGCCTGAGCTACCTGAAGTAGAGACTGTACGGCGTTCTCTCTTGAGCGCCAAAGGGATGCGGGCCGTTGAGGTATGGACCAGCGGTTTATCCTTACGGCTCAATCAGGCAATCGATGAACCCCACATTCGCGCCAACTCTGTTGGGGCCCGCGTGGAAGACATTCGCCGCCGCGGAAAATATCTGCTCATTGATTTTCACGGAAAACCCCAAGCACTCTATGTGCATTTGGGGATGAGCGGCCGACTACGACTAATGTCAACGG
>JAAUYH010176633.1_pt1 | contig 22081 bp, 24 predicted proteins | sample 7278061 | NCBI WGS metagenome assembly JAAUYH01 (sample SAMN14350203, study PRJNA611818) | marine sediment metagenome | isolation source: surface marine sediment (0.6m) | place: French Polynesia: Moorea | collected 2018-08 | reverse complement strand
TGGGCGAGGTGAAGACTGCCAGCGCGCCGTTGAGCGCGTCGTGCACGGCCTGTGCGTTAAGCGGCTTCAGCAGATAGTCGTGGATGCCGCTCGCGAGCAGGTCGCGATAGAGGCGCACGTCATTGACCTGGCCGATGGCGATCACGACCGTTCCCGGCTCGCAAACTTCGGCCAGAGCGTTGATATCGTTCAGCGGGTCGCCGCTTTCCGACAGGTCGACCACGAGGATCGCCGGGCTGGCGCTAACCGACAGTTGCTGGATGGCATTGCGCAGGCCACCTTTGTTGCACTTCTCCGGCTGCCAGCCCATCTCGATGACGACCGGACGCAGAACGTCCAGCGCGTTGTCATCGCAGATATAGGCTGCAAACGGATCGCGGTTTCCGGGAAGACCGGATTTCCAGGGAGCGTTCATGGATCAGTTACCTCCGCCTTCGGCTTGTGCATCTTGCAGGCCACCCGCCCCAGTCGGAGCGGTTTCACGATAGGTCGTGATGGCCTTGTTCGAGGTGGCAATGACGTTTTCGCCGGTGCCTTTCTTGCCTTCGAGCAGGTCCTGCGGATCAGCGACCATGGCAGCCAGGTTGCTGTTGACCGCACAGCCATAGCCCGGGCTAGTAGCGTTGAGATAGTTCGAGTCCGCCTTGGCCGACCAATCCGGACAGCCGGGGACCGAAGCAGTCGAGCGGGTGATGACCACGCGCGCCTGACCGGGTTCGATAAAGCCTGCCGTCGTCGGCGCGGTTTCGCTGACGATGATGCCATAACGACCAGCCAGGTCATTGACTGCACTGGTCACGGCTGGGTTGGCCGACGGATCTTCCACGGTGACGCGGTCGCCATAGGCGAGGCCCATCGTATCGAACCATCCGGTCAGGCGTTGCTTTTCCGCAATCGGAAGGCCGCCGCCGTTGGTCTGCACATCGAACGTATAGTTGGTGCGTTCCACCACCGGCTGTTTGTTGCTGTAGAGCGACGTGTTGGTCGGCATCCCGGCGCAGCCCGCAACGGCGAGGCCAAGCGAGAGGGCGAGTGCGCCAGACAGCTTGCTATATTTGGCAAAGGTCATCGTATTCACCTTTCTCACTTTAGAGGCTGAAGCCAGGAGCCGCGGCGTCGGCCTGACGGTCCTTTTTGCGTTTCTTCTTGTCCGCGCGGCGCTCGGTCGGCGCGTTGTTCGGAACGACAGCGTTGGGATCGATGCTGCTTACGTCCGGCGAAGGCGTGTTTTCACCATCGCCAGCGGCGGTCGGTCCGGGGCGTTGCTCGCCCGACTTGCCAGCATTGTCCTGGTAGGTGATCAGCTGTTCGAACTCGTTGGCAGAATGGAAGCCGTCGGTCGGCAGCTTGATATCCTTGGCATCGACCGGTCTCACCAGGTACGGCGTGACGACGATGACCAGTTCGGTTTCGCCCTTACGGAACGAACGCGAACGGAACAGATTGCCCAGGATCGGAACGTCGCCAAGTCCGGGAGCCTTGTCGATCGCATTCTGCGAGCTGTTGCTCATCAGGCCTGCGATCATGAAGCTCTGGCCTGAACCGAGCTCCACGGTGGTTTCGGTGCGGCGCACAGTCAGTGCCGGAACCTGGAAACCGTTGAGCGTGACCGCCCCTTGAGTTGTCAGTTCCGAAACTTCCGGACGTACGCGAAGCGAGATCCGTCCATTGGCGAGAACCGTTGGCGTGTAAGCGAGGCTCACACCGAACTTACGGTACTCGATCGAGACATTGCCAAGACCTTCACTGATCGGGATCGGGAATTCGCCGCCGGCAAGAAACGTGGCGGTTTCGCCCGAAAGCGCTGTCAGGTTGGGCTGCGAAAGGGTGGTGACGAGACCGATGCTCTCTGACAGGTCAAGCGCGCCGAGGACGTTAACGCCGAAAAGGCGACCGAGACCAGCGAGCGAGGTTCCACCTTGCGAGTCGATCCCCGGACCGGTGATGGTCTGCGTGAGGAATGTGCCGTCATCGTTGATGATGGGAAGGCCATTTGCGCCGAGTACAAGGCGTTCCTGACCCACGCCAGCGACACCCGAACCCGCAGAAAGCGGACCACCGTAGTTGAAGCCGTCGGCTTGACCGAGGGCGCGGCCTGTGCCGATCGCTCCACGGAAGCCATTGGTTCCATCGGCAGTTGTCAGGTTGCCGCCAATTTCGCGAAGCAGGTTGCGGTTCACTTCCGCGAACTTGACCTGCAGGTTCACTTGAAGCGGCGTGGCCGTTTTCAGGCGGGTGATCACGTTGGCGTCTTCGCCCAGAAACGCCTGAACCAGGCGTTCGGCTTCCGCGGCATCTTCAGGCGCGCCCACCGTGCCGGTCAGCAAGACGGTGTTGGTGCCCATCGTGGCAACGCCAATCTTCGCGTCGGGCATCGCCAAAGCCATCATCTGTTCGATGCTGTCGATGTTCGAGCCAACGCGGACATTGGCCGACCAGATCACCGTGCCGGCAGCGTTGCTGGCGTAGATCGTGGTTTCACCGCCAGCACGGCCGAAAACATAGAGCTGACGCTGTGACTTGACCTGGACATCGGCAACGTTTTCGTTGGCGACGAACACGTCGGTCATGGTGCCGGGCACCGTGATCAGCTGCCCCCGTCCGATCGACAGGACGACGTCCTGCGACGGATTGGTTGCTTGCTGAGCGGTGGCAGTGGTTGCCGGAACCGCAGCGAGCGGTGCAGCGGCAATGCCAGCCAGCAGCAATTTGGAGAAAAGGCGTTTCATAGTCTGGCCCCCCATGGGTTTCCCTTTGTCCGCTTTCACGGCATCGAAGCGTTTCAATCGGATCGACATTGTCAGTCCTTTCAGCGGATCAGTGGACCGGTTTGGGCGCCTGCGGCGGCTCCCTGGGCACCGGCTGGTGCGCCGACCGGAACTTGCTCGGTTGCCTTGCCGCGGGTCACTCGGACGCTCGGGCCGCTGCGGACCGGCGTTGCGCTACCGCGACCGGCCGACGAACGGTTGAATCGCGCTTGGCGATCACGCTCGCGCTCGGCCTTCGCCTGAGCCCGTTCCCTGGCGCGACGCGCTTCGGGATCTTCCGGGATGCTCTTGCGCTGGAAGCGGGAGACGTCGCCACCGGTGGAGAAGGTCGTGCCCTTGTCGATCGGACGCGAGACGGCGTCGCGAAGGAACTTCTCTTCTTCTTCCGGCGTGGCGCCTTCAGGGATCCTGACGTCGCCCGAAGCGATAGCCCGCTCGAGATCTGCCTGGTTGTCCGCGATCGAACGCAGGACCATGCTGAGCGTGCCGACGGTCTGCGCCACGGCCACTTTCTCCGCAATCTTTGGCGTGACTTCGATGGTCACGGTGCGGAAAGCACGGACGACGGTCTTGCCTTCTTCGTCGGTGATCTGTTCGGTCGACTGGTCGGTTGCAAGCACGCGAATGTTGCGCAGCACCGTTTCGGCTGCCTTGAGGTCGCGGCCTTCGCCCTTGACGGTCTGGGTCAGGACGAGGTCGACGCGGTCACCGGGGAAGATGAAGCCGGCAACACCGGTGCGGGCCGAAACCGGAACAGTCACTGCGCGCATGCCCGGGGAAAGGGCTGCGGCGAGGAATCCACGGTCGCCGGGGCTTACTAGGGAGCCTTGCGTGACGGGTTCGCCCGCGGTGATCGGATGGCGTACCACCGTACCGAGCAGCTGGTTGATGTCGGATTCGCCATCGATGAAGTAGGCGTCCTGCACCAGCTCTTCGGGCCACTGCTGGTAACCCATAGCGTCGGCAGTGATGATCGTACCGGCGGGCAGCTGGCGCTGCGCAACCAGGACTTTCGGGCCAACGGGTGCGGCTTCCGCTTCAGGAGCAGCGCTTCCAGCGAACAACGTCCTTGCCGCAAAGGCAGTGCCGACCGCGATGATCAGCGCTCCGATGAGCAGAACCAGCTTCTTCCTATCCATGGCTATTCTAGCCCCCTTGCATGTGCCCTAAATTGGTTAGCGGGCAGGTATGGTTTCGATGCGTACGTCCGAACTGGTTAAAATCGGGTTCATCCCAGATTGCCCGCGAGTAATTCTTCGGGGATGTAGTTGGCGGCGAGCACCCACAGACCGCCGAATGCGATGGCCACGCCGTAAGGAATGGCGAGCCGTTCCTTTTGATTCTGGAGAAAGTGCCAGGCGCCCATCACGATCGTGAGCACCCCGCCGGAGATGGCCATGATGATCAGCAATTGAAGAAAGGCACCGGGTTCAATCCATAGCGCCAGAGCGGTGAGCAATTTCACGTCGCCGCCGCCCATCATCCTCACAGCGAACAGGATGGAAAGCAGAGCGAAGGCGCCAATGGCGACCGCGAACTGGAGCGCCACATCGGGCCACAGCGCCAGACCGCTGGTCCACCAAAAGACCGGAGCGCCCAAAGCGATTGCCGCATTGAGCCAGTTGTCGATCTGACGCCTCTTGATATCGGTGCAGGCGGCAAAGACCAGTGCAATTGCCAAGGCAATCAGCAACCCGTAGTGAAGATAGGTCGTAAGCATCTGGCCCCCTAAGGTTTCCGTCCGGACGTCCCGTTCGGTCCTTGTGAGGGTGGTGCTACAGGGCACTGCTTACCAAAAAGTAACCAACACCAGCGTTCGGATATTAGGCACGTGAGTACGAATGACAGCAAGGGCGAAGCAGTGATCGAGCGCCCCTTCGATACGCCTATCGATCGTCGTGCGATCCCGCCTGCGGCCGTTGAAACGGTTTGGGAGGCCGAAGACGGCCACCGATTGCGAAGGATCGACTGGCCCGGCAACGAAGCTGCGCCGCGAGGCTCGATCCTGTTTCTGCCGGGCCGCGGCGACAATTATGAAAAATACCTCGAAAGCCTCGAGGAATGGCATCGCGCAGGTTGGAAGGTGACCGCCGCCGACTGGCGCGGACAGGCCGGGAGCGGACGGCTTGGAAGCGACGAGTATACAGGTCACATCGACGATTTCGGCACGTGGGTCGACGATCTCGCGCATTTGTGGTCGGACTGGAGAAGCGAGACACCAGGCCCGCACATCCTTTCTGCGCATTCGATGGGCGGCCATCTCGTCATGCGAGCGGTGGTCGAGAAGAAGGTCGATCCCGATGCCGTGTTCTTCAGCGCACCGATGCTTGGAATGGCGGGGCCGCCATTGCCGCTCAGCATTCTCCATGCGGTTGCCGGCATGATGACGATGGTCGGCGATCCGACCAGGCAGGCCTGGAAATGGAGCGAGAAGCCGGGTGCGCTTCCGGAAGGACGGGCAAATCTGCTGACGCACGATCCGGATCGTTATGCCGACGAGCAATGGTGGCGCGATCACCGCCCCGAACTGGTGATGGGCCCCGCGAGCTGGGGATGGGTTGAACGCGCCTATGCCTCCTGGCGGGAACTCGAAGCGCCCGGAGTGATGGAGAATGTGCGAACGCCGGTGCTGATCGTTTCCACGTCGTCCGACAAGCTGGTCAGCCATGCCGCCAATGTTCGAGCAGCAAGTCGCCTGCCAAATGGCGAGCTCGTCGAGTTCGGCGAAGAAGCCCATCACGAGATCCTTCGCGAAGTGGATGCCGTTCGCAATCGGGCGATGGCGGCGGTGGCGGAGTTTCTCGATCGGGTTGCCCCGCGCCGGGAGAGCTGATGCCTGAGCCGATCCACGATTTCGCAGTCATCGGTGCGGGCATGGCCGGCGCGAGTATCGCTGCCGAATTGGCACCTCATGCCCGTGTAGTGGTCCTCGAAGCCGAGGATGCACCCGGATACCATTCAACTGGGCGTTCGGCGGCGTTCTGGGAAGAATGCTATGGCGGGCCGGGCGTGGTGCCGCTGACTCTGGCATCGGGCGTCTATCTGCGTGAACACGGTTTCTTGCATCCGCGCGGCGCGCTCTATGTTGGGCGCGCGGACGATAAAGCGACTATGGACCGCTTCGTTGAGACTTTCAGCGGGACCGGTGTTACCATCGAACGACTGGATCGCGCTGGACTGTCCGAACGCGTGCCGCAAACGCGCGAGGAGTGGTGCGATGCAATCTGGGAGCCGGCCTGCGCCGACATCGACGTAGCAGGCCTGCATCAGCACTATCTCGCCGCCTTGAGAAAAGCGGGCGCGCAGCTGGTCTGCCGTGCACGTGTCGATCGGCTGGTGCGCGGCAATGTCGCGTGGGAACTCACCACCGAACGCGGAGAAACCTATCGCGCCGCAACAGTCATCAATGCGGCCGGAGCGTGGGCGGATACCCTGGCGCGAGAGGCCGGGGTGCGGCCGCTCGGAATCGACCCAAAGCGCCGAACCGTCGCTCAGCTTCGCGTTTCGCCCGAAGCACCGCCAGACCTTCCACTGGTGCTCGATATCAACGGCAACTTCTATTTCAAGTCCGACAATGGCCGTCTGTGGCTCAGCCCGCACGATGAAATTCCGACTTCGCCGTGCGACGCGGCGCCCGAAGAGATGGACGTCGCGCTGGCGATCGATCGATTCCAGAACGTTACCGACTGGACGATCGAAGCGGTCGAGCGGCGTTGGGCGGGGTTGCGCAGTTTCGCACCCGACCGGCTGCCGGTCTATGGACCCGACCCCGAGATTAGAGGCTTTTTCTGGTTCGCAGGACAGGGCGGCTTCGGAATCCAGACCGCTCCGGCAGCAGCACGGCTTGCGGCACAGATCGCGCTCGGTAACGAACCCGACGCCATGACCCGAAAGATCGATCCCCAAGCTTATGTGCCGAACCGATTTTTTACATCTGCAGACGCAGTCAGCGGCTAGCCTTCGGCTCCGCTATCTGTAAGGTGACTGGCGAGTTCCGAAACTCAAATATGAGGGAGTGATACAATGGCTCACAAATTCGAAATCTACAAAGACAAGGCCGACGAATACCGCGTCCGCTTCAGCTACAATTCCGAGGTGATGTTTTCGACCCAGGGTTATTCGAGCAAATCGAGCGCGCAGAACGCGATCGATTCGATCAAGAAGAACGGCCCGGATGCGCCGGTAGAAGACAACAGCTGATCCGCTGATCTGCGAACCTTCGCAAGCGGGCGTGCCTTGATGGGTGCGCCCGTTTCGTTTGGCGGTCAGTCGCCTTCGTCGTCGACCAGCGCGGCGCGATCCGCTTCCGCGCTGGCGAGTTGGTCGACCCGTTCGTTTTCAGGATGGCCCGAATGGCCTTTGACCCAGTGCCATTCGATCTCATGCTTGGCTGCAACTTCGATAAGGTCGTGCCACAATTCGGCGTTACGCACCGGTTTCTTGCTGGCGTTGATCCATCCCCGTCGCTGCCAGCCGTCGACCCATTTGGTGATTCCGTCGATCACATATTTGCTGTCCGAATACAGATCGACGCGGCACGGTTCGATCAAGGCCGACAGTCCCTTTATAGCTGCGGTGAGTTCCATACGGTTATTGGTGGTATCGTCCTCTCTTCCCGACAGCTCCTTCTCATGGCGTCCCATGCGTAGCAGCACGCCCCAGCCGCCCGGTCCGGGATTGCCCTTGCAAGCCCCGTCGGTGAAGATTTCGACGTGTTTCATGGCTCAAACCTTTTGCGCATAATTACTTAGGACGCAAACAGCGTTTCGCCGAATTTGTCGTAGACGCGGAAACGTTCGACGAATTGCATCGGATCCTTGCGGGTCACCAATGCGTCTTCGGGCGTATCGAGCCAGTCCTCCGCCCGACTGGCGACAAAGCGAAGCGCGGCGCCCTTGGCAATGCCGGGAAGCAGCCGTCGCTCATCGGGCGTGATGGGTCTGACCGACTCGTATCCACTAAGAAGCGCCGAACCGATCTGTGGATTGTATTCGTTGCTGTCGGACGCAAAGCTCCATGCGGCGTGAGTGGTCGCGAGGTCGAGTGCCATTGCGCCGGTGCAGGCGAAATAGAAGTCGATCAGGCCGGTCACCTCGTTTCCAAGCATCAGGACGTTGTCGGGAAACAGATCGGCATGGATGTTGGTCTGCGGAAGCGATCCTAGATCGAGCGCCGCCGCCGCCTTTGCCGGCCCAAGCACCTGGGGCAGATCGGCATGGATTGAGGCCAGTCCGGCGTCGCCGCAATGTTCGAGGATACGCAGATTATCGGCAAAGCCCATCGTGTTGGCGCGCGAGATTTTGAAGTCGCCGCTGGCAAGGTGCATTTGCGCCAACACCTGTCCCACCGAATGCGCCTGCTCTGGCGTAGGATGACTGGGCGAGACTCCCGGAAGAAACTCAATCAGCGCCACTGCCTTGCCATCCAACATGCGAAAGGCGGCGCCTTCACGATCATGGATCGTGCGCGGGACGGGGCAGTGTTTGGCCGATAGGTGATCGAGCAAGCCTAGAAAGTAGGGCAAGTCCGACAGCTCGATCCGCCGCTCATACATGGTCAGGATGAATCGGCCTTGAGTCGTTTCAATCAGCCAATTGGAGTTGGAGACTCCTTCGGCAATTCCCTTCGCCGACAGCAGATCTCCGACGTTGAACTCGCCGATCAGATCGGCGAGTTCTTCCGCGCCAAGATGCGTGTAGACCGCCATCGCAAGGTCTGGCGTTACTCGGTCAACTGGCGCGGCAGTTTGAAGACCATCTTTTCTTCGGCCGCAGTGATGGTCTTTTCGCGGATCGGTCGCAGTTTTCCGAGCGCGTCGACCACCTCGCGGACGAGGATTTCTGGCGCGGATGCGCCAGCGGTCAGACCGATCGTTGCCACTCCTTCCAGCCATGTGGGATCGATCTCTTCGGCACGCTGGATCAGCTTGCCCGGCGTTCCGAGCCGCTCGGCGACCTCGACCAGTCGTAGCGAGTTCGATGAGTTGGGAGCACCAACGACGAGCACGAGGTCGCAGTCCTTCGCCAGTTCCTTGACCGCCGCTTGCCGGTTGGAGGTGGCGTAGCAAATGTCTTCCGCCTTCGGTCCCCTGATGTTGGGATAGCGCCACTCGAGCGCCTGGATCACCTCGCGGGTGTCGTCCACCGACAGGGTCGTTTGCGTCAGATAGGCGAGCTGTTCATCCGAATCGAAGGGGAGCTTATCGACATCCTCGATATTCTCGACCAGCGTCATCTGTCCGGGTTCGACCTGCCCCATCGTGCCGATCACTTCGGGATGGCCTTCATGGCCGATGAAGATGATGTGGCGGCCTTTCTCTATCTGGCGCTCGGCCTGCCGGTGCACTTTCGAGACAAGTGGACAGGTGGCGTCGACGTAGAGCAGCTTGCGCCGCTGCGCTTCTGCAGGAACGCGCTTGGGAACGCCATGTGCGCTGAACACCACCGGCGCATCGTCGGGCACTTCGTCCAGTTCCTTGACGAATATCGCGCCCTTGGCCTTCAAGCCTTCGACCACATATTTGTTGTGGACGATTTCGTGGCGGACATAGACCGGAGCTCCATAGCGTTCGAGCGCCTTCTCGACGATTTCGATCGCACGATCGACGCCCGCGCAAAAGCCTCGCGGGGCTGCGATTAGGAGATTGAGCGGCAATTGCCGGTCGGTGCCGGCGGCACGATCGGAGTCCGAGTTGGGAAAGGGCGCGTTCATGCTTGAGCCTCTAGCGCTTTGTTGCGTGCCTCGCTAGGGCGGGGTCGCGCGCGCACGAATGGAGATGCGTGCGCCGATCAGATTTTCAAGGACGGGTATTTGATGATGTTTCGCACGCGTGTTTTGCCTGCTGTTGCTTTGGCTGCCGGTCTGGCCGGATGCGCCAGCGAAGGCGAACTGGTCGTTGATCAGGGCGTTGGGATCACATCGGTCCTAACATCTTGCCCTGCTGTGGGCATTCCGGACTACACCGGCGACGTCACCGTCTTTCGCAGCCCGAATGCTCCCACATTCGCAAACATCGACATGACCGCTTCGATCACCAATCTGCGTTCCACCTGCAACGACGGTTCTGAGAAGGTGTACAGCGAAGCGACATTCGACGTGCATGCCCGCCGTGCGGACGTACGTGGCGCGCGCACGGTAACCCTTCCGTATTTTGTCACGGTGCTGCAAGGCGGCAGCGCGGTTGTGACGAAGAGAATCGGGCAGGTAACGCTTAGCTTTGCCGACGGGCAGGAACGCGCCAGCGCCAGCGCAAAGGCTGGTTCCTTCGTCGATCGCGCTGCGTCCTCTTTGCCAGAGGACATCCGCGAGCGTATTACTCGACGGCGACGACCCGGAGATCCGGAAGCCGCTCTCGACCCGCTTGCTGCCCCGGAAGTGAAGGCGGCGATTGCCCGCACCCGCTTCGAGATGCTGGTCGGATTCCAGCTGTCCGAGGACCAATTGGCGTACAACGCCACGAGGTGAGTTGGCCGTCATGGCCAGCAAACTCCCTTGAAATTTGAGCGAGTCCCCGCGAAGGCGAGGACTTCCACCAAGCAAGCGTACTGTGAAGGCGCAGGAGGCTTCTGCAGGCGCGGACGCGCACAGGTGAATTATGTCAAATACCAAGACGCTATACGCCGCCTATGCGGCAAAGATCGAAACAGTCCTCGCGCAACTTGTCGCCGACGGTGTGCTGCCGCAAGGTGCCAACTTCGCCAATGTGGCTGTCGAGCCGCCGCGTGATCCCTCGCATGGCGATCTTGCCACCAATGCCGCGATGGTGCTGGCCAAACCCGCCCAGACGAATCCGCGTGCCTTGGCAGAACAGATCGTGGCCAAGCTCGCCGCAGAGCCGACCATCACCAATTCGGAGATCGCCGGGCCGGGATTCATCAATCTTCGGCTCGATCCGGCGGTTTGGCTGGACGAGTTGAAGGCGATCCCGGCTTTGGGGAACGACTATGGTCGCTCGGTGATGGGCGAGGGCACACGCGTCAATGTCGAGTATGTTTCCGCCAATCCGACGGGTCCGATGCATATGGGCCATTGCCGAGGCGCGGTGGTGGGCGACGCACTGGCCAACCTGCTCGAATTCGCCGGACACGACGTGGCCCGCGAATACTATATCAACGATGCGGGCGGCCAGGTCGATATGCTCGCTCGCTCGGCGCACCTGCGGTATCGCGAGGCGCTGGGCGAGAATATCGGCGAAATTCCCCAAGGTCTCTATCCGGGTGACTATCTGAAGCCGGTTGGCGAGTACCTCGCGAAGGAACTGGGCGACAAGCACAAGGATGAGCCGGAAGCCGAATGGCTGCCCTATTTCCGCGCCGAAGCGGTCGAGAAGATGATGGATGTCATCAAATCCGACCTCGCGCTGCTCGGCATCCATCATGACGTCTTTGCGTCGGAAGCCGCGCTGCATGCAGCGGGCAAGCCCGACGAAGCCGAAATGTGGCTGCGTGAGCATGATCTTGTCTATGACGGCGTGCTCGAAGCGCCCAAGGGCAAGGCCCCGCCAGAGGATTGGGAGCCGGTCGAGCTTCCGCTGTTCCGTTCGACCAGGTTCGGCGACGATCAGGACCGCCCTATCAAGAAATCGAACGGTGCCTGGACCTATTTCGGGGCCGACCTGGCCTATCACATGCAGAAGGCGGAAAACGCCGATGCGCTGATCGATATCTGGGGCGCGGATCACGCGGGTACCGTCAAACGCATCAAGGCTGCCGTTGCGGCGCTTTCCGAAGGACAAGGCAAGCCGATCCCGTTCGACGTCAAGCTGGTCCAGATGGTGCAACTGATGCGCGGTGGCGAACCCGTGAAGATGTCCAAGCGATCGGGCAATTTCATCACGATCGCCGACATGGTCGAGGAAGTGGGCAAGGATGTCGTGCGTTTCACCATGCTGACTCGCAAGCCCGAAGCGCAGATGGAATTCGACTTCGCCAAGGTGATCGAAGCGTCGAAGGACAATCCGGTTTTCTATGTCCAATATGCCCATGCGCGAATCTGCTCGACTCTACGCAAGGCAGCCGAGCTGGGTTTGTCGCCATCAACTAATGCACTTAACGAATTGGGCGAAGAGGAGATGGCGCTCATAAAGCGTGCTGCGCAGTTTCCGCGCGAGATTGAAGCGGCTGCCAAGGCACGCGAAGCACACCGAATCGCCTTCTATCTCTACGATTTGGCCGCAGAACTCCACGCTTTCTGGAACCTCGGCAACGATTCGCCGCAAAAGCGCTTCATCGTGGAACAGGATAAGGGTTTATCCGAGGCCAGACTTTTCCTTGCCGACTCAATCGGGCAAGTTCTGCGCAATGGGCTTCGCGTGTTAGGCGTAGAGGCTGTCGAATCGATGTAACCGGCATTGGGGGCTGGTGTATTGCAGCAGCCGGAGAAGAAAGGACTTGGATCAGTGATGATCGAAGCCGAATTCGAAGAGATCGAGGATGAGGGCGAGGGCGAACTCGACCTCTCCAGCGAAGACAGCCTGCCCTGGCTCGAATCCGATGAGGATGACGATGCCGGCGGCTACGACTTTTCCCAATTCCTTGCATTCGGGGCTATCCTTCTCGCCCTCCTCGCGGGAATGGTTGGCGGAATCTGGTTCCTGACCAATCGCACTGGCGACGCTGCGATGGTAGCGGATGGAAGCACGATCGAAGCTCCCGAAGGCCCGTATAGAGAACGCCCGGAGGATCCGGGAGGCAAGGAGTTCGCTGGAACCGGCAATGTCGCCCCAGTCGTGGGTGAAGGACAGACGCGCGAAGGCGTGATGGCTGATGGATCAGAATCGGGTGCTGATTCTTCGGATGGCGCTTCTCAAAGCGGGTCGGGCGCAACGACTACTGCAAATGCTGATTCGGCCGATTCCGGATCTTCGAGTAGAGGCAGCCCTGCTGCGAACAACGGCGGGTCGGGCTCCGGCAGCGCCAGTTCAACCTCTGTTGTAGGCGTACAGGTCGGCGCCTATGGCAGTCGCGCCCGCGCCGAAGCCGGCTGGCAAACACTGCTCGGCAGCAGCGATGCTTTGGCGGGCGTGCGCTATCGGATCGTCAAGGGCGAAGCCGATATCGGCACGGTCTATCGCCTGCAGGCGCTGGCCAGCAACCGTGAGGCGGCAAACCAATTGTGCGACGCGCTCAAGGCCGACGGCCTGCCCTGTCAGGTAAAACCCTGATCCGATCCATCCCGTTTTCCCCATTGCGGAGCCTTAGCGCGCTTGCCTGACTGTCCCGTCGCTGCAAGGCTTGCTGCATGATTCCGGCAATCTTCGGATGTTCCGGCCCTGAATTGACGGCCGATGAGCGCGCATTTTTCCGCGACGCCGATCCGGCTGGCTACATTCTCTTTGGCCGCAATTGCGTGGATCCCAAACAGCTTCGGGTGCTGACCGACGATTTGCGTGCGATTCACGGACGCGACCGACTGCTGGTATCGATCGATCAGGAAGGGGGACGGGTGGCGCGGCTACGCCCTCCGCATTGGTCCGTCTATCCTGCGGGCGAGGCATTCGACAGGCTCTATGCGCTGGCTCCGGCGAGCGCGATCGAGGCCGCGAGAGCGGGCGCCAAGGCGATGGCGCTCGAACTCGCGGCAATGGGTATTACTGTCACCTATCATCCCCCGCTCGATCTCCGACACAAGGGAGCAAGCGACGTAATTGGCGATCGTTCGCTGGGCAGCGATCCCATGCAAGTCGCGGCGATCGGTAGAGCCATCATCGATGGGCTGGCGGCAGGCGGTGTAACGGGGTGCATCAAACATATGCCTGGGCACGGTCGCGCCCTGGTGGACTCGCACAAGGACATGCCGCGGGTCGATGCGAGCGCTGAGGACCTCGAAAGCGATCTCGCACCGTTCCGTTCGCTCAAGTCCGCGCTGATCGGGATGACCGGGCACCTTCTATTCCCTGTTTGGGACGCCGAAAATCCGGTGACGCTATCGGAGGCTATCATCCGCGACGTCATTCGCGGTGAGATCGGTTTCGAGGGTCTGCTGCTAACCGACGATATCGATATGGAAGCGCTCGAAGGTTCAATTCCCGAGCGCTCGGCGCGCGCCCATGCGGCGGGCTGCGACATCGTGCTGAATTGTTGGGCCAAGATGGACGATATGCAGGGCATTTGCGAAGCGCTCCCGACCATGCCCGAAACAACCACCGCCCGGCTCGATCGTGCCCTGCAAGACACGCGGATCGCTCCCGCCCTATCTGCCGAACAACCCGAGCTGTTGGCCAAACGCGACGCTCTGCTCGCCCAAGTCGGGGAAGCAGCATGAGCATGACCAGCAACGACGATGGCTTCATGCTATCGGGAGACGCAATGGGAGCCGGTGAAGCGACAGCGGAGATGCCAGAGAGCTGGCCTGCCGACGAGGTGGCCCGGACGGGTGCCAAATCCGGCGACGAAGCGCTTTACCTGGAGCTTGAGGGCTGGGAAGGGCCGCTGGACCTGCTGCTCGATCTCGCGCGGCGACAAAAGGTCGATCTCAGGCAGATCTCGATCCTCGCGCTGGTCGATCAGTATCTCACCTATATCGAACAGGCAAAGGCGCTACGGCTCGAACTCGCGGCCGATTATCTCGTGATGGCGGCGTGGCTGGCCTATCTCAAATCGGCGCTGCTGCTGCCCAAGGACGAGCAGGAAGATCCCAGTCCGGAGGAATTGGCATTGCGCCTGCAGCTCCGGTTGCAACGCCTTGGCGCAATGAGAGAGGCGGCGGCGCGCCTGATGGGACGCGACCGGATCGGACGCGATATCTTCCTGCGCGGCAACCCCGAGGGTCTGCGGATCGACCGCAAGACTTTGTGGAAGAGCGACGTCTATTCGCTGATCCAGGCCTACGGCCAGGTAAAGGCACGCACCGCCCCACGTATCTATCACGTTTCCAACCGACCGGTGATGACGCTCGACAGCGCACTCGATCGCGTATCGGCCATGCTGGGCGTGACGCTCGATTGGATGGATATTCGCGACTTTCTTCCGACCGATGCAGAACCCGAATTGCGCAAGTCGGCGCTCGCTTCGAGCTTCGTCGCCGCCTTGGAACTGGCACGGCTGGGGAGGGCGGAGATCGCGCAGGAAGAGGCGTACTCGCCGCTGCGCATCCGTCGCCTCAAACAAGGCGCGAGCGCATGAGCGGCGAACGGTCCGACGATGCGGTCGAACGCGCACTGGAAGCGACCTTGTTCGCAACCGAAGAGCCGATGACCGTCGATGAGCTCGCAGTGCATCTCGGTGGTCTCGAGAAGGGATCGGTTCGCGAAGGTCTCAAGGCATTGGCGCATCACTATGCCGAACGCGGGGTCCATCTGGTCGAGCGCGGGAAACGTTGGCATTTTGAAACCGCACCGGATCTCGCCCACCTGCTGCGCCGCGAGCGTGAGCAGGTCCGCCGATTGAGTCGCGCCGCGACCGAAGTGCTCGCCGTCATCGCGTATCACGAACCTGTCAGCCGTGCCGAGATCGAATCGATCCGCGGCGTGCAGACTAGCAGCGGAACGCTCGACGTGCTGATGGAAGCGGGCTGGATCAAGCTTGCCGGTCGCCGCGAAGTACCCGGTCGCCCCGTCATTTACGCGACTACGCCCGAATTCCTGGACCATTTCGGCTTGGCCTCGCGGCGTGATCTCCCGGGGATCGACGAGCTTCGCGCGACAGGATTGCTCGATCCGGTCGACGATGCGCTCGAACAGGCGATGGGTGGGGACATGGACCCCGACAATCCGAGTGAATGCGAAGCGGATGAAGAAGCCGACGAAATCGCCGAACCCGATGCCTGACGTGCATGGGCGCTGGCGCTTGGCGACATTCGCACCTATATCCAAGTCAGGTAATTGAGAGAGACTTCGCAATGGGCGGTATCGGAATCTGGCAAATCCTCATCGTGGCACTGGTCATCCTCGTCCTGTTCGGGCGCGGAAAGATTTCCGAGATGATGGGTGATTTCGGCAAGGGCATTTCGAGCTTCAAGAAAGGTATGAGCGAGGAAGAAGACGATTCTTCCGCGTCCAAGGCCCAGATCGAAGCGCCGGCCAAGGATGTGACTCCCGCGGAAAGCACCACGAGCGAACGGAGCGATTCCGCCAGCTGATCCGTGCAGGCTTGACCGGGCTGCAGGTCTCGCGCGTTCGCAACAAGGGCCCCCATGTTTGATATTGGCGCCTCCGAACTGCTTCTGATCGTTATCGTCGCGATCCTGGTGATCGGGCCGAAAGACATGCCTTTGGCCATGCGCACCGCGGGGCGTTGGATCGGCAAGGTGCGCAAGGTGTCCGCCCATTTCCGGACCGGTATCGATGCGATGGTTCGCGAGGCAGAGCTCGAGGACATGGAAAAGAGATGGAAGGCGCAGAACGAGGCGATCATGAAGAAGAGCGCCGCTTCGAGCGAAACCGCGGCTAATGAGCCGATGATGACCGGCCCCCCTCCGATCGCTGAGGGGAATCTGCCCGAAACGGGACCCGACCATGTCGATGCGCCCGATCCTATGGCCGACGATTCGGCGCCCACCGCTCCGACGAAGTCGCCCGAGTTGCCGCTGGCACCCCGGGACAAAACCGATAGGGCGAGCGACTAGGCGCAGCGCATGGCATTCGAAATCAAGGATATCGACGAGACCCGCGCCCCTCTGCTCGATCACCTGATCGAGCTGCGTGCACGGTTGATGCGATCGGTTTTGGCGCTGCTGGTCGGCTTTGGGGTGTGTCTTTACTTTGCCGACCCGATCCTTGCCTTTCTGGTTCAGCCGCTCAAGGAAGCCTTTCCGGCCGGCGAAGGACAGCTCATCTTCACCCGGCTGCCGGAACTCTTCTTCGTCGATCTCAAGGTTGCGTTGTTCGCAGGCTTCATGGTGAGCTTTCCGATCATTGCGAACCAGCTCTGGGCCTTCGTTGCGCCCGGACTGTATGCAAAGGAGAAGAGGGCATTCCTGCCGTTCCTCTTCGCGACTCCGGTGCTGTTTCTGGGCGGCGCTTCGCTGGCCTATTTCGTCGTGATGCCAACGGCGTTCCGATTCTTCCTTGGGTTCGGCGGCAATGCGGGAGGACTCGATGTCGAGGCATTGCCGACTGCGGGCGAATACCTGAACCTCGTCATGCAGTTCATCCTGGCGTTCGGAATGACATTCCTGCTCCCGGTCTTGCTGCTGCTGCTCAATCGAGCGGGGATCGTAACCAGGAAACAGCTCGCGGGCGCTCGTCGCTATGTGATTGTCGGCGTCGTCGCTCTGGCGGCGATCGTCACGCCTCCCGATCCCGGATCGCAGGTTATCCTAGCGGTTCCGCTGCTACTCCTTTTTGAAGGTTCGCTGATCCTCATGCGATTCCAGGAAGGGAAATTCGGATTGGGCGATCAACCCGAAGAGGAGCAGGTAAGCGACGCTGCAGAACCGGGCGAATAGGCTGTCGTAAGGTCGGGTCTAACGATCGCAGGCGCAAAAAAGGGGCTCCGCGAAGAGAGCCCCTTCCTGCTTTGGGTTGACGGCCTGCCTCAGGGGCTGACGGCGTCGTCGTCATCGTCGTCCGCGATCAGGATGATCGCGGCAACGACTGCGGCGACACCGAGTACGGTGATCAGGATGCCACTGGTACCTTCGAGGCTTTCGCCTTCTGCAGGCGCCGACGCGCGATCCAGCGACGCTTCTGCGACGACCGGAGCAGCGGTGAGTGAGAGGGCCGCTGCGGCCAATGCGACATTGCGCAGTTTCATTGTGTTGGTCTCCTATTGGGTACAGTCGATCGCTCCGTTCGACTGGTTAGACCGACCACTTTTTCTCTACAATGAATAGGATGCCGATGCATGGTCATTTGGCTTCATTGTGGACCGACTTTTTGCCTGCGCAGTTCTCGCAACCGCTACCGAAAAGAAAGAGGGACCCTCGCCGGGGCCCTTTCTTCCGAAACGCGGAGGATCAACCTATGGGCTGACCGGATCGTCTTCGTCGTCATCATCATCGACGATGAGAATGATGCCAGCGATCACGGCCGCTGCCGCGAGGACGGCAATGAGGATCCCGGTTTCGCCGTCGAGGCGTTCGCCTTCGATCGGAGCGGTTGATCGATCGAGCGTGGCTTGTGCGACGACAGGGGCTGCGACAAGCGAGAGAGCGGCCGCAGATAGGGCGACAGTCCTAAGCGTCATTTGGTTTCTCCGATTGTGATTATTGGGGGGAGTTCGGAGAATAGTTCGAAGAACCCTTTTGACAACAGCGCCGCGGCCGTGCGCCCCGGTCTTGGCTCTCTAGGGGCGCGCTTTGTCGCAATTCTTCTCTCGGGTCCTTGGCTGGATTATCTGGCCACGATCGACGCAGACAAAAAAAGGGGTCCGCAAGCGGACCCCTCACAAATTGGTTGTTTGTTCAGCTCAGGGGCTGACGGCGTCGTCGTCGTCACCGTCCGCTGCAATGATGATGCCGGCAATGATCGCGGCTGCAGCAAGGATGGCGATGATGATGCCCGAACCGCCTTCGAGGCTTTCACCTTCGACGGGAGCCGACGAACGATCGAACGAGGCTTCTGCGACAGCCGGTGCAGCTGCAAGCGAGAGGGCTGCAGTGGCCAGAGCAACGTTACGCAATTTCATTGTGTGTCTCCTATGAGCTCTTTTTTAACTCTGTTGATCGTCTGAATAGGACAGCAGAGTTAATGTTACAACCCCAAAATTTGAATCCCAAGCCGTCCGAAGCGGCAATTGATGTGTTCTAAATCAATATCTTAATGTCGTTGTGACCATTTTGCATCGGTTTGGCTATCGTGGCGTCTCAGAAAAAGTGTGCGGATGCACAATTTCACGTTGAGGTGATTCACAAACGCGGGAATCGCCAAGACCCTTCAGTCTAGGGGTGCCTTTGGCTCAGATTCGTGACCGATTCATGAAAATCGCACTCGCGTTTTGCTCCCACGCAATCTCGCGTAGAAGATTAAAAGGTCTCGGTGACCCAATGCCGTGTGCGATTGCGTCAAATCAATTCGCAAGCACTCTTTCGCCGCCAATCCAAACCTCGTGAATTCGGGTTTCCCGGATGTCGCTTGGCGAAGCGAGCAACGGGTCTCTGTCCACGAGCAGGAAGTCGGCGCGTTCGCCGGGGACCAGTCGCCCGAACCTGCCGTCGGCGAATCCGGCAAAGGCGGCATCTGCGGTGAATGCCCGGATCGCCTGTTCACGGTTCACGGTCTCTTGCGCGCGCCAACCGCCAAACGGCTCGCCGTTTTCGTCGGTGCGGCTGATTGCAGCGGCGATGCCCGCAAATACATCGGCCGGTTCGACCGGCGCATCCGAACCGAAAGCGAGCGTCCCGCCGGCATTGAGGACGCTTCGCCACGCATAGGCGCCGTCGAGCCTGTCCGGTCCGAGTCGGGCTTCCGCCATGGTTCGGTCGGAGGTCTGGTGGAGGGGTTGCATGGAGGCGATGACGCCATGTCGCCCGAACGCAGCCAGTTCGACCGGATCGACGATTTGGGCGTGTTCGATCCGCCATCGCCGATCGCCGGTATAGGTGTCCGACAGTTCTTCGATCGCCAGCAATACGTCGGAGTTTGCTGCATCACCGATGGCGTGGATTGCGGTCTGGAAACTCTCGAGTGCGGCGCGGCTCATCAGATTGCGCAATTGTGCGGGCCTGAGTAGCGGCAGCCCCCGTGTGGTGGGCTCATCGTTATAGGGCTCCTTGAGCGTCGCCCCCCGCGAACCCAGTGCACCGTCGAGATAGAGCTTGATCCCGTTTAGGCGAAGCTTGTCATCGTAAAGCCACGGGGTCGGGCCGGGTCCGCCGATCAGTTCCATTGCTTCCGGGCTGGTGGCGTAGGACATGATGCGGATCTTCAGTTGGCCGAGGTCGCCCGCGCGGCGGAAGGTCTGCCAGTCTTCGATCGAAGTGCCCATGTCGGCCACCGCGGTGATACCGTTTTCGAGCAGGATGCGCTGCGCCATTGCCAGCGCAGCGTCGCGGTCCTTAGGACGCGGGGCAGGAACTACGGCATTGATGTAGCTTTCCGCGGCATCGATGAACACGCCCGTCGCTTCGCCATCAGGGGAACGGATGACGCGCCCGCCGTCGGGATCGGGGGTTTCGTTGTCTATCTTGGCAAGCCTCATTGCTGCGCTGTTGGCCCAACCGGCATGGCCATCGACCCGGCTCAACCAGACAGGCCTGTCGGAGACGACCGAATCGAGTTCGGCGGCAGTCGGGAAGCGGCCGAGGCCCCATTTCTCCTGATTCCAGCCGCGTCCAAGGATCCAAGGGCGTCCTGGATTATCCTCGGCGAATTGCCTGATCTTACCGAGCGCGCCTTCGAGCGAAGTGGTATCTGAGAGATCCAGCGTGAGCGCTCCGAAACCGATCTGCATGACGTGCACGTGCGCATCGATCATGCCAGGCAGCATGACTTTGCCATCGCCATCAAGGGCAAAGTCAATGTCGGTAGGCCGTTCGTCGCCTCGCTCCAGCACTTGGGTTATCCGGCCATCATCGTCGAAGACCAATCCGGTGAAACGTTGCAGCTGGCCGTTCTCGCCGATCGTCAGTCCATCGACGTTATCGACAAGCGTGTCGGCGGTCGCGGGACTCGCAACAATTGCGGCGAAGGCGGCAAGCGCGCCGGAGAATATACGGAGCATTGATCGTTCCTAGATTGATTTTGCGCGCGGCAGTCGGGTGATCAGGGCGCTGGTATCCTTGCGTCCGCCGCCCGCCGCCTGAACATCGGCGTAGAGCTGATCGACGAGCGCAGAGATCGGCGACGAGAGGCCGAGTCGCCTGGCTTCGTCGAGCGCATAGCCGAGATCCTTACGCATCCAGTCGATCGCGAAGCCGAAATCGAACTCGTCCGCGGTCATGGTCGGCCAGCGATTGTTCATTTGCCAGCTTTGCGCCGCGCCTCCGGAGATCGCCTCATAAGTCTTCTCGAGATCGAGCCCGGCGGCTTCGGCCAGCCGAATGGCTTCGGACAATCCTCCGAGCACCCCAGCGATGCACATCTGGTTGGCCATCTTTGCCGTCTGCCCCGCACCCGCAGGACCGACATGGACGACTGCCTTGGCGTAGCATTGCATAACCGGCTGGGCGTGCGCCATCGCCGTTTCGGTTCCACCGCACATGATCGCAAGTTGGCCATTCACCGCGCCCGCCTCGCCACCGCTTACCGGAGCATCGACGCATTCGATCTTGCGCGCTTCGGCTTCGCTACAAAGACGCCGAGCCATATCTGCAGAAACGGTGGTGTGATCGACCAGAAGCGCCCCTTCACGCATGGTCGAGAGAACGCCGCCTTCGCCGAGGGTCACACTCGCGAGATCTCCGTCATTGCCGACGCAGGTGAAGACGATATCGGCCGCAGATGCCGCTGCCGCCGGAGACTCGGCAAAGTCGACATCCAGACCTTCGTTTGCCCATTCCTCGCGCCATTTCGCAGCCCGCTCGGGTGAGCGATTGAAGGCCGTTACGCGATGCCCTGCACGGGCGAGGTGTCCAGTCATCGGGCCGCCCATGACGCCCAGTCCGACAAAGGCTACGTGCTTGCTTTCATTCATGCGCTTCGCACTAGTCACTAAACCGCGCCTTGCCAACGCGCGAAGAATTGCTTGCGCCCGTTGCTCTCGCCTTGCTGAGCGCCTAATCCCGCCGAGCTATGAGTACCAATCCAGCCCCTGCCGCAACGGCCGGCGAATCGACCGCCACGGCGGCCGACCTGACAATCGACGATGTTCGCGCTGCAGCCGCGCGGATCGAAGGCGCGGTGGTCAAGACGCCGATGATGCATTCGATCACTTTGTCGGAGATTACCGGCGCGGAGATCTGGCTGAAGTTCGAAAACCTGCAATTCACCGCCGCCTACAAGGAGCGCGGAGCGTTGAATGCGCTCCTGCATCTCAACGAAGAGCAAAGGCAACGCGGCGTGATCGCGGCGTCGGCGGGCAACCATTCGCAGGGCCTGTCCTATCATGGCACCCGGCTGGGTGTCCCGGTGACGATTGTCATGCCCAAGACCACCCCGACTGTGAAGGTGATGCAGACCGAAAGTGTCGGAGGAAAGGTCGTGCTAGAAGGCGAGACCTTCGACGATGCCCACGCGCACGCGCGCAAGCTCGAAGTCGAGCGCGGGCTGACTTTCATCCATCCCTTCGACGATCCCCTGATCGCCGCTGGACAGGGTACGGTAGCGCTCGAAATGCTCGACGTGAAACCCGATCTCGATTGTCTCGTCACGCCGATCGGTGGGGGCGGCCTGATTTCCGGGATGGCGACGGTCGCCAAGTCGATCGATCCCGAAATCGAAGTCGTCGGCGTGCAGGCCGGATTGTTCCCCAGCATGTTCGCCAAGATCAAGGGTG